>Ga0182019_10000912_pt1 | contig 14674 bp, 13 predicted proteins | sample 812E2MmetaG_FD_120483 | JGI IMG/M metagenome (GOLD analysis project Ga0182019, IMG submission 120483) | Permafrost microbial communities from Stordalen Mire, Sweden - 812E2M metaG | ecosystem: Environmental > Terrestrial > Soil > Wetlands > Permafrost | place: Sweden: Stordalen | collected...
AAGCGGAGCCTATAGTCCAGCCATGCTGGGGAGAAATCTTAATGACAATCAGAATATACAAGATATCTCCCGCTGGTCGATATGACAAGGTTTCATTGAGACACTAGGCGAGTAAAATAATTAGAGGAGCATTGTTAAATGTCCGACCAATCGAATTTCCCCCGGCCGACACTGCAAGCCGGTGAAGAACTACATGGATTCAAAGTTTTACGCGTTGAAACACTTCCGGGAATCAGGGTGACCGCTTACGAAATCGAGCATCAAAAGACCGGCGCCAAGATTATACACCTGCACTCATTCGATCGTGAAAATTTATACGCGATTGGTTTTCGCACTCCGCCGTCCGATTCCACGGGAGTGCCGCATATTCTGGAACATTCCGTTTTGGCGGGCTCCGAGAAGTATCCGCTCAAAGACGTTTTTAAAGAACTGATGCGTTCAACACTGCAAACTTTTATCAACGCCTTCACTTATCCGGATAAAACGATCTATCCCGTGGCCAGTCAGATAAAAACCGATTTTTTCAATCTGGCCCGTGTTTATACCGATCTGGTGCTGCACCCGAGGATGCTCAAGGAAACTTTTCTTCAGGAAGGCCATCACTTCGAGTTTTCCATCCCGGATGATTTGTCCAGCGATCTGATAGTTTCGGGCATCGTTTACAATGAAATGAAAGGAGCGTATTCATCGCCTGATTCCCTGATCTACAAAGTCCTGCAGGAAAATATTTATCCGGACAGCGTTTACGCTTTTGATTCCGGCGGCGATCCCGATGTGATCCCCACACTGACGTACGAGCAGTTCCGGGAATTTCATCGCTCTTTCTATTCGCCGACCAACGCGCGGTTCTTTCTTTACGGCGACATCGACACCTCCGAGCATCTCGCGTTTCTTTCCGAAATGCTCTCCGGTTTTGAGCGAACAAATATAGACTCGTCGATAAAAAGCCAGAATCGATTGACCGAGCCCCGCACGATTCAAAGTACCTATCCGATAGGGAAAGATGAACCCATCGAGCATAAAACGATAACGAATATCGCCTGGATGATCTCCGATAACACGGATTATGAAACATCTCTCGTTCTGGAAATCATCTCCGCGCTTCTCGTGGGCAGTTCCGCCAGTCCGCTGCGTAAAGCTCTGATTGATTCCGGCCTGGGAGAAGACCTCTCACCGGTGAGCGGCATTGAAGCCGATTTAAAGCAATTGATGTTTTGCGTGGGTTTAAGAAACACGCAAAGTTCGGATGCGCAGAAAATCGAACAACTGATCTTCGACACTTTAAAAAAGATTGTCGCCGACGGTTTTGAAAATGAGCTGATAGAAGGCGTGCTGCATCAGGTCGAGTTTCACGGCAAAGAAATAGTTCGCGGCTCTTATCCTTTCGGAATTTCTTTGATGGGCAACGTGTTTCAGACATGGCTCTATGACGGCGATCCGTTAATCGGGCTGGATTTCCCCAAGGCGATTGAAAATATTCGCCGGCGGTGGACGGATGATCCTCAAATCTTTCAAAAGATGACAAAACAATGGCTCGTGGATAATCCGCATCGCGTTCTGGCAATCATGGAACCGGATGCCGATTTCAATGAAAAGAAAGAAAAAAAATATCAGGAAAAAATGGCCGGGTTGAAAGCATCGTTTTCCGCCAGTGAACTGGCGCAAATAAATGACCAAGCGAAAGAGTTGAAAATATTTCAGGAAGAACAGGATTCACCCCAGGCCGCGGCAACCATTCCCAAGCTCAAGATCGAGGATATTCCCCGATCAATAGAAACCATACCCATGCAGAATTCACTGATCGGAGGCCTCCCCACTCTGGAGCATGATCTCTTTACCAACGGCATTGCTTATGTGGATTTGGCTTTTGACCTGGCGCACATACCGGAAGAACTTCAGCCCTACCTGCCGCTGATGGGTAAAATTATTACCGGAATGGGCGCCGCAGGACTTACCTATGAAGAAATGGCCAAACGTATCGCCCTCACGATGGGTGGATTCGGCTACGATCTCGTCGCCGGTTTTTCCGCCGACGCCCAGACAACTTTGCAGAAGATGGTCTTTTCTTTTAAGGCCCTCTACCGCAATTTACCCGATGCGATAAATATCCTCAGAGACATTCTTTTCGATGGCGATTTAAACAATGAGGCGCGCATGCGCGATTTGATCTCCGAGAGAAAAAACAATCTGCAATCGGCCATCGTGCCTTCCGGCCATATTTTTGCCAAAATGGCGGCGGGCGCGGCGCTTACGCTTCCGGCTTACCGTGATGAACAATGGAATGGACGCACTCAATTGAAATTCGTGCAAAACACAGCCAATAATTTCAGCACGGCAAAACAGGATTTGCGCGAAAAACTGGAATCTTTACGAAAAATCCTGTTCACCAAAGAAAATCTGGTCATCAATTTAACCGCAGAAACAGACGGATTAAAAATCGCGAAAGATAATCTTTCCAGAATTCTGGACAAGCTGCCGGTTGCGGCAACGGCAAAAACAGAAGCAAAACCATCTTTACCTTCCGTGTTTGCCGGAATTTGCATACCGACGCAGGTGTCTTATGTCGCCTACGTTTTGAAAGCGCCTGCTTATACTGATCCGTCTTGCGCCATGCTGATGATTTCAGCCAAGGAATTATCCAATAGTTATCTTTACAAGCATATCCGGGTGCAGGGCGGCGCTTACGGCGGGATGTCTTCTTTCGATCCGTCACTGGGATTGTTTTCTTTTCTTTCCTATCGCGATCCGCATATTGAGGAGACCCTGCAAATATTCAAAGACGCGCAGGATTTCTATTCCAAAAACGAAATTTCTTTTGCGGATATGGAAAAGGCCATCATCAGCACCATCGGCATGATTGATAAACCGTCGAGTCCGGCCGGCCGCGGTTATACTTCACTGATGCGCGATTTTGCGGGCATTACCGACAGTATGCGCCGGAAATTCAGAGACGATATTTTATCGGCTACTCCGCAAAAATTAAAAGATACTCTGGTTGATTATTTTTCCCGGGCCACGAAATCAGCGGCAGTCGCCGTTTATTCCTCGCCGGAAAAGTTAAATGAAGCCAATACAAAGCTGGAAGAAAAACTTATTCTGGAAAATATTTTTGAAGCCTAGATAACTTTACCACTTGTCGCTTCGAGAAATCACTAATCCACTCAACTATAACGGCGGTTAAAGAAGAATTCTTTAACCGCCGTCGTATTCAAATCTCGTCTAATCAGTTATTTTAGAAATAGTAGTGAATTCCAAATGTAGCGCTTACTCCGCTAAGGTTGAGATCCATGTATACATAGGGATCCTCATTTATTTTATTGTCATATATAAGCCATGAATAACCGACATCGAAGTTGAACCCTACTTCAGGAAGCTGCGGGAAACTCCATTCCGAACCGATAAATACACCAGGCGTCAATACGCTTGAGCCATCAACCTCACCGAAGTCTTTGGCATTTATCTGTCCATAGCCAATTTTACCGCCGATATAGAATTTGCTGTAGGTTCTGGATACAACGGCGAACATGGCCTTGGCTTCAACCAGCCACAAATCGGCATCAAAATCAGTTTTGCCGTAGCCGCCTTCTTCGATTGAAGTTTTCACGCTGCCGTAGAATCCACTGGCTTCCAGACCGACACGATCTCCGATCCAGCCGCGCACGGAAATGCCGTTCAGAAAACTGCCGGCAACCATGCCCTGATAACCAACGCCGACTTTATTAGTAAACTATTTGCCTGATAATTACCGGCACAACAAACCGCTCTTTACGAGATAATGGCACAAAAGTTAAAGGCTAAGCACCTGAATAAACGACAGGATGCTTAGCCTATATTTGTTAAACTTTTTAGATCAAAGTTTTATGAAAAAAATTACTTATTGTCTTTCAGCCGCACTCAAACGCGCCAATGCTCTGGCCAACGCCGCGCGTGCTATTTCGAATTCAGCATCTTCCTTGGTCAACTGACCTAAACGGGATTCGGCGTTATCTTTTGCCTTCATGGCTCTGTCTTTATCAATGGAGTCTGATTTTTCGGCTGTTTCAATCAAAACCGTAACTTTACTTGAGGTAACTTCCGCGTAACCGACGTTGACCGCGTAATAAGTCTTTTTGCCTTCTTTAATATAATTCATCTCGCCGACATTCAAAGAGCTTAAAAAAGCCTCATGACCGCGCAATACGCCAAACTCACCTTCCGAACCAGGAAGTGTGACTTCTTCAATATTACCCGAAAAAACCATCTTTTCCGGTGTTACTATTTCCAGCATCAATTCATCAGCCATTTACTTTCTCCAGCTACAATTTATTGAGCAGCAATTTTCTTGGCTTTTTCCACGGCTTCTTCAATACCGCCGACCATCCAGAAAGCCTGCTCGGGAAGTTCATCGTGTTTACCTTCCAAAATCTCTTTGAATCCTCTTACCGTGTCCGCGACGGAAACAAATTTTCCATCTGTTCCTGTAAACTGAGCGGCAACGAAGAAGGGCTGAGACAGGAATCTCTGAATCTTTCTTGCCCGGCTGACGGTCTGCTTGTCAGCTTCGGAAAGTTCATCCATACCCAGAATGGCGATGATGTCCTGTAAGTCTTTATATTTCTGCAGGGTAATCTGTACCTGACGGGCAACTGAATAATGTTCCTGACCCAAAACATTAGGATCAAGAATACGGGATGTTGAATCCAGAGGATCCACCGCCGGATAAATTCCAAGTTCCGCGATCGGACGGGACAAAACGACGGTTCCGTCAAGATGCGCAAAAGTGGTCGCGGGAGCGGGGTCAGTCAAGTCGTCCGCGGGAACGTAAACGCACTGAACGGCTGTAATAGAACCCTTCGTCGTTGAGGTAATGCGTTCCTGAAGTTCGCCAAGGTCGGTAGCCAGTGTCGGTTGATAACCGACCGCGGAAGGCATACGTCCCAGAAGAGCGGAAACTTCGGAACCGGCCTGAGTGAAACGGAAAATATTATCAACGAACAGAAGAACGTCCTGACCTTCAATATCACGGAAGTATTCAGCAGCCGCCAGACCTGTTAAGGCAACTCGGGCGCGGGCTCCGGGGGGTTCAGTCATCTGGCCGTAAATCAAAGCGGCCTGTTTGATAACGCCTGATTCCAGCATTTCACGATAAAGGTCGTTTCCTTCACGTGTTCTTTCACCAACACCGGCAAAAACGGAAATTCCGCCGTGATGCATGGCGATGTTGTGAATCATTTCCATCATAACGACTGTCTTGCCGACGCCGGCTCCGCCGAACATGCCCATCTTGCCACCACGGGGAAACGGAACCAGCAGATCGATAACCTTAACGCCTGTTTCCAGAACGTGAACAGAAGTATCCTGCTCCATAAATGTCGGTGACAGACGATGAATCGGCATTTTAGTTTGCGCGTTAATCGGGCCGAGACCATCCACAGGACGACCGACGACGTTCTGGATTCGCCCCAGACATTCTTTGCCGACCGGAACCATGATCGGAGCGCCGGTATCTTTTGCTTTCATTCCGCGAACCAGACCGTCGGTAATATCCATGGCGATACAGCGAACAACATTATCGCCCAGATGCAGCGCGACTTCAATGATCAAATTATCTTCTTCATCATTGATGGCCGGGTTGGTAATCTGGATTGCGTTTAATATACTGGGCAGTTTGCCTTCTTCAAAAGCTACGTCAACAACGGGTCCGATAACTTGAACAATTTTTCCTATATTCATAACTATCTCCTTGCAAATAGTCCTATTAATTTATTTTACATGCGGCAATTTGCCGCAGAAAAATCAGCTTTTGGACAGAGCTTCCGTACCGCCGACGATATCCATCAACTCCGCCGTAATCGCCGCCTGTCTGGCTTTATTCATCTTTAACGTCAATGAACTAATCAATTCCTGGCAATTGCTGGTTGCGTTGTCCATTGCCGCCATTCGCGCTCCGTTTTCACCAGCCGATGTTTCCAGCAAAGCCCGATAAACCAGAACGTGAACGTACATCGGCAGAAGTCTTTGCAGCAAAACTTCCTCCGAAGGTTCATAAGAATAATCAACAAGTTTGTCCGGCTCAATTTCAACATCCTGTCCAATGGAAGGCAGGGGGAACAATCTCACAATCGTAGGCTTCTGAACGGAAACATTCATGAACTGATTATAAACCAGATACAGCTCATCAAATTCCGCTTTGATAAAAGGATCAATAACTTCATCGGCAATAGATACAGCCAGCGTCATGTCAAACTTGCTGAACACATCCACTTTTTGCGCCAGAACATTAGCTTTTTTACGAAAATAATCTCTCGCCTTCCGGCCTACCACGATAAGAGATACGTCCTTACCATCTTTGACTTTTTCCTTCATGAATCTTTCCGTCGCCTTGATCAGGTTGGTATTAAAACCACCGCAAAGGCCACGGTCGGAAGTCATGCAAATAACGCGAATTCTGTTAGGATCGCGCACGGCAAGCAGAGGATGATTGATACTCTCCACACGCAACGCAAGGCTGTTGAGCACATCCATGAATTTCCCGGCGTAAGGACGGAAATTCTCCATCTTCACCTGCGCCGATTTAAACTTGGACGCGGCAACCATATTCATCGCGCGCGTGATCTGCTTTGTCTTGGAAACCGCAGTAACTTTTCTTTTTATGTCTTTTAGCGAGGCCACTTAAATTTCTCCTCAACCTGTTATATTGTACTTCAATGCTGCTGTTATTACCGGTTTCATAATCTCTCATGAAACCGGATTAAAGTTTTAAATTTATTCCGCCACAAATACGGAATCGAAAGCGGTCATAACATCCTTCATCTTCTTTTCCAGTTCGGGAGATATGATCTTCTTGTCTTCTATCTCCTTCATGATATCGGGATGTTTGCTTTCCACGAAGCTTAAAAGTTGTTCCTCATAGACACGGACTTTCTCCACTTCGTATTTATCAATGAAACCCCTGGTTCCCGCGAAGAGAATGACAATTTCCTGACTGAGAGACATCGGTTTGAACTGCGGTTGTTTGAGCAATTCCACCAGACGAACACCACGGTCCAACTGGGCCTGTGTTGATTTATCCAGATCGGAACCGAACTGGGCGAAAGCCGCCAGTTCACGATACTGGGCCAGATCGAGTTTCAATGTTCCGGCGACCTGCTTCATCGCCTTCACCTGGGCCGCGCCACCGACGCGGGAAACCGAAAGACCGACGTTAATGGCCGGACGAATACCCGAGAAGAACAAACTCGGCTCGAGATAAACCTGACCGTCGGTAATAGAAATAACATTGGTCGGAATGTATGCGGAAACGTCGCCGGCCTGCGTTTCGATGATCGGAAGAGCCGTCAAGGAACCGCCGCCCAACTCCTGGCTGACACGCGCTGCGCGTTCGAGCAAACGGGAGTGATTGTAGAAAATATCGCCGGGGTAAGCTTCACGACCCGGAGGACGGCGAAGCAGCAGTGATATCTGGCGATAAGCAACAGCTTGTTTGGACAAATCATCGTAAATAATCAGGGCGTCCTGGGCTTTGTCTCTGAAATATTCACCGATACTGCAACCGGCATAAGCGGCAATGTACTGCAGTGTCGCGGGGTCGGATGCGCAACCGGCAACAACGCAGGTGTATGATAAAGCGTCAAATTGTTTGAGTCTCTCGACAACCTGAGCCACTGTAGATTTTTTCTGACCGATGGCGACATAGATACATTTTACACCGGTATCTTTCTGACGAATGATTGCATCAACACAGATGGCTGTTTTACCGATCTGACGGTCGCCGATGACCAGTTCGCGCTGACCGCGTCCAGTCGGTGTCATGGCGTCAACGGCTTTGAGACCCGTATACATCGGCTGATTAACCGGCTGGCGCTGAATAACACCGGGAGCGACCATTTCGATTCGACGGAACTCCTTGGTTTCAATCGGGCCCTTGCCGTCCAGCGGCGTGCCTGTGGCGTCAATGACACGGCCAAGCAGCGCTTCTCCGACGGGAATCTGGGCGATTTTGCCGGTTCTTTTTACGATATCGCCTTCTTTAATGTGCGTAACTTCACCCAGAACGGCAACGCCGACGTTATCCGATTCCAGATTGAGAACCATGCCTAAGATGCCGCCGGGGAATTCCAGAAGCTCCATGGCCATCGCATTTTGCACGCCGTATACTCGGGCAATACCGTCACCGACGGACAAGACTGTTCCGGTTTCGCTTATATCCAGCTTTTTCTCATAGCTTTTGATCTGCTCAGAAATAATTTGACTAATTTCTTCCGCTTTAATTGTTTCCATGTCCTATCTTGCCTCCCCTAAGAGATTCCTCATATTATTCAATTGATTTTTGATGCTGCCATCATAAAGTGTGTCGCCAACGCCAATGACCAAGCCGCCCAGAAGAGTGGGATCTTCTTCCACAGTCATGTCCACTTTCTTACCCATCGATTTTTCCAGACTGGAACTTATAAAAGATTTCAACTCATCGGAAAGGGCAAACGCTGTTTTCACATTAACCCTTATTTTTTTGAGAGCTTCGTCCATTAATTGGCAATAGCCAACCACTATATCATTTAAGATATCGATTCGTTTTTTATCCACCAGCAGTCTTAAAAAACTTACCGTCATTGCGGATAATTTCATTTTGGCAATTAAACTTTCCACAACGCCTTTTTTGCTTGCCAGCTCAAAGACGGGATTAGCCAAAAAATCGCTCAAAGATTTGTTTTGGGAAACAATTGACGCGAACTGATTCAGCTCATTATAATACAGCTCTATTTGTTTTTGTTCAGTCGCGATTTCAAAAAAAGCGCGCGCATAACGCCGGGAAATATTGCTGATCAATTTCTGGTTACCACCTTATCTATATATTCTTTAACCATAGCCGCGTGATCCTCTTTCGTAATGTTCTTCTTGAGAATCTCTTCGGCCATTTTTACCGATAACTCAACCGACTGGACCTTCAACAGGTCTGTTGCTTTCTTCATTTCCTGCTCAATACGGGCCTGAGCGTCTTCTTTCATCTTCTTGGCTGTTCTTTCCGCGTCTTCAACAATTTTCTGTTTTTCAGTGACGCCCTGAGCCTTGATCATCTCGATAATACCGTCAATTTCCGTCGAGGCTTTATCGATTTTCTCAGAATATTCGCGGTATTTTTTCTCGGCTTCCGCTTTTCTATCTACCGCTTTTTCAAGACTTTCTTTGATTTCTACGCGACGGCCGGAAAAAAATTCTTTTATCTTTGCAGCAGAAAGCCACCAAAGCAATCCAACCAGAACAACAAAGTTGAATGCCTTCTTGGCTAAAGAAATCCATTCTTGCTTACTTTCGCCGCCTTCGGCTTCACCGGCAAAAGCCATACCAATCGTAAGCAGAAGAATAACTATCGTCGCGGCGGTTGCCAGGGAAATTTTTTTCTTCATTGTACCGGCCTCCCCAATATTTTCTGGGCAATCTCCAAAGATAATTGCGGCGAATGGCCGTCCAGAATCGCTTTGGCCTTTTCGACTTCCTTATCCATCTTCTGCTGAAACTCGCGCGCGATCACGGGTATTTCATTGCGCACGGCGTCAACAATGTTTTTAGCCTGATTGGCGCCTTCCAGAATTATTTCTTTTTTCATCTCGGAGGCACTGGTTTTGGCCTGCTTTAATTTTTCCTCATACTCGGCCACTCTTTTCTCGGCATTTTCATCAAAGAGCTTAATCTCGTTTTCCGACTCTTCGAGCTGTTTTTTGCGCCGGTCAATTATGGACAAGATAGGTTTATACAGCAGGAAATTAAGTACAAAAATTAAAGAAAGGAAAATAACCATTTGAACGAAAATCGTATAATCAGGAATGACTGTAACCATTGTTTACCTCATTTATCTTTTGCACTCTTCAAAACCGCATGCGGGGCATTAGGCAGTTTTTATCGCATGCATAATTTCAAGTGCATGAAGTTTTCTACTCAAATGTGTTTTGAATATTTAAAAAGGACAAGAAACCTTACTCTTGATACTCCAGATACTCAAAACTGGCAGTCTACTAATCACAACATTATTTGCTTGTCAAGCATTTTCTGACCAGCAGTCTGTTTTTTTGTAATTAATTGTTATTACAGCATAAAACGACTAAAACAGACTTATTTCCGATTAAAATTAATTACTTCCCAATGATGTTCCGGCGCCGGGACTTATTCTATAATTATTCCGGTTGAAGAACATCATCTTTCTTCGCACCAATCCCGGCCATATGGGACGTGCCGTCAAACAAAGCGCCCTCTTCCATGATAAACACCGGCGTCTGAACATCGCCTGAAAATTTTCCGGTGGAATGTATATTGATCTTTTCTTTTACATCAATGTTGCCCTGCACGTCGCCGCTGATGTAGATGCTTTTCACCGCAATATCAGCTTTAACCAGCGCGCCCTTGCCCACGACCAATGATCCCTGTCCGAAAATTTCTCCCTGAAAATTTCCATCGATGCGAACGGACCCGTTAAAGATAAGTTTGCCGATAAATTCCGCGCCCTGACCTAAGAAGGCTTTGATCTCCTCAACTTCTTTCTTTTTCTCCCACACATTATCCTCCTGATATCTTTTATATCAATTTATCTTAATCAATCTAAATTTTCATTAACATTTAACGCTGCAGAATAAATCTGCGCGCGCTTACATTTATTAACAGCCCTATTGCCGCCATCAAAGAAAGCATGGCTGATCCGCCGTAACTGAAAAACGGAAGCGGAATGCCCACAACAGGCAGGATTCCCAGCACCATGCCTATATTGATAAAAAATTCCCACGAAATAAGAGCCGTTACTCCGAACGCCGTAATTGTGCCTAATAAATCTCTGGCTTGCAAGGCAATTTTTAATCCCCAGAGAATGATGATCATGAACATAACGATTAAAATCACGCCGCCGATAAAACCCCATTCCTCGGCAAACACGGAAAAGACAAAATCGGTTTGCTGTTCAGGCAGGAACTTCAATTGCGTCTGGGAACCGCTTAAAAAGCCCTTGCCGAAAATTTCTCCGGAACCGATTGCGATCATGGATTGGATGATATGATAGCCGGCGCCCAGGGGATCTTCTTCCGGATTAAGAAAAGTGATCAACCTTTCTCTCTGATAGTCCTTTAGAAAATGCCACGCGATCGGCAGCAATATCAAGCCGCTGACAAGAGCGGCAATCAAAGATTTTTTATCCACTCCAATAAAAAAGACAATAGAAATAAAAACGATCATCAACATCAGCGCCGTGCCCAGATCCGGCTGCTTTAAAATCATTACAAAAGGAAATATAACGATCAGCAGAGGAACCCAAAGCTCCTTTAATTTGTAAGGTTCATTGGATTTGTGATTATCAAAATAACGAGCCAGGGTAATGATTATCACCACCTTCATTAATTCGGAAGGCTGAAAAGCGAAAAAACCGCCGCCCAGCCACCTTTGCGAACCATGAGAAGCATAGCCTAAAATAAATACCAGGATTAAAAGCGCGATTGTGACGCCATAAATGATGTAGGCGTACTGAATAATCACGCGGTAATCCACGAAAAAAATAAACATCATAAAAATTAATCCCAGGGCAATCCACTGAATTTGCTTTAAGTAAAGAGGGACATTCCCTTCCGCGGCGCTGAAGCCGGTGGAGTAAATATTTAAAACGCCCATCGCGCAAATGGAAAGCACGAACGCCAGGAGCGCCCATTCAAAATAGTGGAAAATGCGGCGGTCAAATTTTAAAAAAATCATTTATATGCCTCAAACATTTAATTCAACCTCTACGGCTTTTTTACTTAACTACTTAAAACATATTTCCTGGATTCCCGCCTGCGCGGGAATGACAGCGGAAGGGTTTTTCACTTTTCACTTTTCACTCTTCACTCTTCACTGGTTGTACTTAAAACGTAATACATAAAACTTTAATAAGACTCGCTAAGAACGAGTCCCGACAAGTCGGGACGATGTTCGAAGCGCAAGTCGTAGTGAGACTCAAAATTCAGGAACAAAGTAAACTGAATTTTGTTAGTCGAACTATCCAATAGCCAAGGGCTATTGGGAATTATCCCAGGCACAAAGTGCCGTGGGAAAAACTTAAAACTGTCTTTTTTCAACCTTGAACCTAGAACATAGAACGTTGAACAGTTCTCCCTTTTCCATTCACCCTTCACCCTTAACCCTTCACGGCATTTCAATCATGCTCTTCATCGAGTTGCTGTTTTGGCTCCACGGGTTGTTGTTTTGGCTCCACGAGTTGTTGTTTTTGATTCATCGCCTGCACTTTTTTATTTTTTTTCTTTCCTTCAAAATAAGCGGATAATATCCTGCGGGCGACCGGAGCGGCAACGGCTCCGCCGCCGCCGGCATTTTCCAGAATCACCGCGACAGCCACTTCGGAATTTCTGGATGGCGCGTAACAGGCAAACAAAGCATGATCTTTTTGAAAAGCGCCCAGCATTTTTCTGCGGCGCGCTTTTTCATCTTCAGGCAATCCCAGCACCTGTGAGGTCCCCGTTTTGCCGCAAACTTCAATGCCCGGCAATTTCGCGTTATGACCTGTGCCGCCCGGCTCATTAACCACCCCCCACAAAGCATTGTTTAAAATCTCAATTGTTTTCGGACTTAATTTTAATTCGCCTTTTTTCTCCGGTAAAAATTCCTTATAGGTTTTCCCGTCTGTTGATTCAATGCGCTTGACCAGATAGGGACGCCACAAAGTGCCGCCGTTGGCAAAAGCGCCGAAGGCGTTAGCCAATTGCAAAGTTGTGACCAGGTCAAATCCCTGTCCGATGGATATTGATATCGTCTCGCCCATCTGCCAGGTCTCTTTTTTTCTTTTCAACTTCCATTCCTTGGTGGGCACCAATCCTTTTTTTTCATTAGGCAAGTCGATGCCGGCAAGATCTCCCAGGCCGAAACGTTTCGCGTACTGGGCTATCTTATCCACCCCGAGCATTTTTCCCACGGTATAGAAATAGACGTCGCAGGATCCGACAATCGCCTGATGAAGATTAACCCAACCGTGGCCTCCTTTCTTCCAGCAGCGATAAGTTCTGTTCCCCAGAGTAAAAGAACCATCGCAGAATATTTTAGTCTCGGGAGTGATAACGCCCTCTTCCAGCGCGGCCGCGGCGACAATCAGCTTATAGGTTGAACCGGGCGGGTATTGCCCGGAAATCGCTTTGTTGGATAAAGGAGCAAAGGGATTATTTTGTAATTTACTCCATTGTTCACTGGAGATTCCTTCGTAAAACAAATTAGGATCAAAAGAAGGCGAGCTGACCATCGCCAGCACCGCGCCGTCGCGCGTATCCAGCACAACGGCCGATCCGGCTTTTCCCTCAAACGCCTCCCAGGCCGCCTTTTGTAAATCAGCATCAATGGTCAGCATAATATTATAGCCGGAGGCAGGATCTCTCCTGCCCATATTTTTAATTTCCTTGCCGTAAACATTCACTTCCACCAGTTCAGCGCCGCTGCGGCCGCGGATATATGAGTCAAAATACTTTTCCAGCCCATGTTTTCCCAGAACATCGCCGTACACATAATTATTGTCGCTTTTTTCTATGTCTTCTCGACTGATTTCGCCCGTGTAACCGATGACCGGCGCCAGCATTTCCCCGTCAAGATACAAACGAATCGGCGAAACATCAATATAGATGCCCGGCAAATTCAGAGAATTGGTTTCCACAAGAGCGACTTTGTCCATACTCACGTTTTTTTCCAATTTTACAGGTTGATGCGGTTGCGCATTTTTCAGGGCAGACTCATCGTAGGAAAACTCCAGCGATTTGCTTTCGTAGAGAGCTTTAAGTTTTTCAAGTGATGATTCGTGACCCTTTTTTTTATCGGGTATGTAAAGCACATCAAAAGACGGCCTGTTATCCACCAGAACGAATCCGTTGCGGTCCATAATCAGGCCGCGCAAAGGCTTGATTTGCCGGTAACGTATAGAATTATTTTCCGACTTTTTTTTGTACTCGGCCCCTTTGACAATCTGCAGATATACCAGCCTGACAACCAGAATGGAAACAGCAATCAGAAACAAAACAACGACTATTCCGATTTTCCGTTTAAATTCGGCCGGCTCCTGTCCGCCAAGCAGGTCATTCCTTTTCTCCATAGAAAAACACCTCTGCCCGATCCATCAAATAAAAAAAGACGGGGGCAAACAGGCCTGCAAACAAGGCCTGCACGATAAAAATAAAATATGTATTTACTAATACATTAATTTTAAAAACCAAATAATAGAATAAAGCTAATACAATTTCCTTCAACAAAGCGCAAAAGAAACAAAAAAAGGCAACAACATATTTCTTTTCGATATCCAGAAAATCAGCGGTAAAAAATGCAAAAAAGAAAATGCCTATATAAATAAAAGTGTATACCCCCAACACAGAACCGCCGATGCAATCCCACAAGAATCCGAGAACAAATGCCAGAATTGCCCCCCGGATTAAATCAAAACGAAATCCGGCGTAAACAACGGCAATTAATGATATTTCAAACACCAGTCGCCCGGAGAAGATTATATCGGCAATAGTTGATTGCAGAACTATCAGTAATATTGATAAAAATGGCAGTAATAAATAATAAAGCATCGTTATTTAATTTTAGTTTCATCGAGAGATAAAATTAATATTTCCTCCAATTTGGATAAATCAACGAACGGAACAACCTTAATTTTCAGAAAAAGACTGGCTTCCTGTCTGTCAACATGGCT
>Ga0182019_10000914_pt1 | contig 14661 bp, 11 predicted proteins | sample 812E2MmetaG_FD_120483 | JGI IMG/M metagenome (GOLD analysis project Ga0182019, IMG submission 120483) | Permafrost microbial communities from Stordalen Mire, Sweden - 812E2M metaG | ecosystem: Environmental > Terrestrial > Soil > Wetlands > Permafrost | place: Sweden: Stordalen | collected...
GATGCAGAACGTCGAATGTTGTTGTGTTCAGCCTGAAGCGTTGGCCGCGTTCCAGAAAGACCACCGGCACGCCTTGATCGCGCGCCGTCCGGATCACGGAATCAAAGTCGCCTTCAAAAACCAGGGGAACCATCAGGCAACCGACGGGGTATTCCTCCAGCAGGCGTTCCCCCCATTTCACATGGTCCAGGTCCGGGTGGGTGAGGATGAGGGCCTGAATCTGCGTCACCCCTTCAAGGGTCAATTGGGGCAGAAGGCATCCGCTCCATGACGCCTTGCCCGTGTCAATCAATACACCATCCCCGGCATCCTCCACAAGGGTGGCCGACCCCTGCCCCACATCCAGAAAAACCGTCCGTGTGCGGGGCGCCGGCGTTGAGAGGAAATAGCCGGCCAGAAAAACGGCCAGCCCCGTCGAAAGGCCCTTCCACAAGCGTGAAGGGTCGCGCCGGGACTTGAGGCAGTACCAGAACATGAAGGCGTAAAATGTCAGAACCAGCGCTCCGACGGGATAGGGTTGATGGGAGCCCCACCAGAAGGTACGGTCGAAGACGGTGATGAGCCCCGTCACCCAGCGGCTCAGCGCCTCGCCGATGTCGGCATAGAGCGGGCAGGGTGCCAGGACCAGAAAGGGGAAAAACGCCAGAAGAAGCGAGGCCAGCGGGATCACCAGCGGATTCAGCGCCACGGCGCCCCACGTGAAGATGCCGAATGCATAAAGAATAAAAGGAAGAAGAAGCATCTGCGCCGGAATGGTGGCGACCACCATCCGCAGCCCGGCGGGAAGACGGGTCCGCGCAAAAAGGAGCATGGCGAAGGACGCCAGATACGTCAGGATGAATCCCGGCGTGAAGGCATAGTGGGGCATGAGGAGCGCGTTCATGGGCAGGGAGACGGCCAATGTGCGCAGGGGATCCTGCGGGCGGTGAAGCAGGAGTCCGATGTAATGTAAAAGCCCCGCAAGACACGCCCGCATCACCGGCGCCCGGAAGCCGCAGAAGGAGGCGTAGCCCAGCAGAAAAACCACGGCGATCCAGGCCATCCCGCGCGGCGGAATGCGCAGGGCGCGCATGAGTAATAGCAGGTAGGCCAGATAGAGTCCCACGTGGAGGCCCGAGATGGCCAGGATGTGCAGGATTCCCCCGAGTTTGAACCGCTCGAACACCTCCTCATCCTCGGCCTCCCCCCGCGCGAAAAAGAGGGCGCGCAGTGTGCTTCCCAACTCAGGCCGGGTTCGCAGCAAGGGTTCCACGCGGCGGTACAGGAATTCGTTGAGCCGGAGCGGGGCATAAAGGACGCTGGAGATCAACCCGGGACGCAACCGTTCCAATTGCGACGAGGATTTCACTTGAAGACCGAAGGGCGCTTCATCCCGAAGACCGTGGAACGGGGGATCGAAGCGGATCAGGCGCGCCCGTGCCCGCACGGTTTCGCCGGGAGCGGGTGCGTCGTCATCGAGGGTATTGACGTAAAGGGGAACGGTTCCGTGCTGCGCGGTGGACAGAAGCGATCGGAAGCCGAATTCCGTCCGCGTCCACGGCGCCGTCAGTGTGCCCGTGATGACCGGAAAGGAATCGGTTGGCACGAGGATGAGCTTTTCGCCTTTGAGCAGAATGCCCGCCAACAGAAAGAGAATCCATCCGGCCTTTTTTCCGCGCAGACCGAACCCCAGCACAAAGGTTGCATAAAACACGAGGGGCAGGGGATGGTCCAACGGAAACAGGGCATAGGCGAGGGTGAAGAGAAGGGCGGAGGTCATTTAGTTATGCCGGAAGGCCGGAAAGCCGGAAAGTGGAAAATCGGAAGCCAAAACCCGAAGCCAGAAGAGGCAAGCCAGAAGCCGGAACACAGAAGAAGGAAGACGGAAGATGGGCAAGCCGGAAAGAATGTCATTTCCCTTTGATCAAATTACATTCGACGTTTTTCGCCACATCAGCCTCCTAATCCTCTCGCCGTTTTTGCGTTCCGGCCTTCCGGCTTTCTGCCCTTAAAGCAGCGTCAAGCGGGGCAGGGCGAATTCCTCCATCAGGTCCTCCATCGCCAGCGTCTTGACAAGAAGTTTTTGCGCCTGTGCCGACAGGGGAGCCAGTTCCCGCTCAAGCCTTTTCCGCACCCGCGCTTCGCGTCCCGCCTTGTCCTCCTTCAACAACGACGACCATGCCGCCTCGGCGATGGCGTCCTGGATTTCCTTCAGTCCGGTCTCCACCTCCTCCGCGCCGCCCGCCCCTTTCAAGTCCGCAAGCTTCGCCTTCCATGCGGCGCCCTTCCTGCGCTTGATTTCCCCAAAGTCGGGAGTGGCGAGGAAGGCCTCAAGGCGCGCGTCATTGGCGTCAAGAAGGGCCGGAATGTCCAGCGCCGCGCCTTCCTGATGTCCGGTGCCCGCCCGCCGCCGGCGGCGCTCCTTCCACCGCGCCTCCACGTGAAGACTGCAATATTTGAGGGAAGATATTTTCCGGTCCGGGTCCCTGGCCTGTTCGCGCTGGAAGATTTCCCGCACGGCCTCCTCCACCACTTCGGCAGGGAGTTCCCGCTCGAACCACGATAGGATGAGCTGGACATCCGACGGAGCGAGCACGAAGGGCGTGCCGCGAAGGGAGATGAACGTCTCTTCTATGCGTCGGAGATAGGTGCGGAAGGCTTCCGGATCATGCATTCTTTTGAAAGAGGTGCCAAAGCCCCCACAGCGTCAGGTCCGTGTTCACGTGGGTGATGGCCGGAATGTGCGGGGTCAGCAGGGGCGCCAGCCCGCCCGTGGAGATGATGAAGGGGAACGGTCCGTGCTGGTCCATGAGGCGGCGCAGGATGCCCTCCGTCAGTCCCACATAGCCGTAGAAGATGCCGGCCTGCATGCTGTTGACGGTGTTCTTGCCGATGAGGGCCGGGGGCTGTTTGATTTCCACCAGCGGAAGGCGCGCCGTCTTGTGAAACAACGATTCCGCCCCCATCTGGATGCCCGGGGCGATGAGGCCGCCCAGATATTCCCCTTTGGCGGAGATGACATCAAAGGTGGTGGCCGTGCCGAAATCCACCACGATCCCCGGCAGGCCGTACATTTCCTTCAGCGCCACGGCGTCCACCACGCGATCGGCCCCCACTTCATGCGGATGGTCGTAATGGATGGCGATGCCCGTCTTGAGTCCCGCCCGGACGGTGAGAATGGTGCCGAACCCCAGCCCCTCCAGCGCCCTCTGGATGAGCGGCTCCACAGGAGGGACGACGCTGGCGACGCAGGCCGCGCGTTCACCCCTGGTTTTCGGAAGCGCCCGATCCAGCACCAGGGCCCACTCGTCCGCCGTGCGGTAGTGGGTTGTGGAGAAGCGCAGGATCTTTTTGAGGGCGTTTCTCTGAAAAACGCCGAGGACGGTGTTGGTGTTCCCGACATCAATGGCCAGCAGCATGGACGCATTATACCAAGGGTTGCCCACTCCGCGGCTGTGGGCCTCTCCCATCCGGCCTCTCTCGAAGGGATATTTTGATTATGGCATCATCAGCACGGCGCTTCCCTGTATCCGCCCATCCTCCATCCGCTGAAGGGCCTCCGGCAGACACCCGAGAGGGATGATCTCCGTTTCCACCTTCAGCCGCATCGCGCCGGCGATACTCAGCAGGTCGGCCACATCGGCTCTCGTGCTGTTGGCCACGGAGGTCAGGCTTCGCTCCTCCCACAGCAGCCGGTAGGGAAACGCCGGAAGATCGTCCATGCGGATGCCGGCCGAGACCATGCGCCCGCCCTTTTTGATCCGCTTCAAGCCTTCAATCATGAGCGCCCCTTTGGGGGCGAAAACGATCCCGGCGTCCAGGGATTCCGGAGGAGCTTCCCCGGCGGACCCGGCCCAATCGGCGCCGAGGGCGCGGGCCATGGCCTGATGCCCGGCGCTTCGGGTGAAGACAAAGACACGATGTCCCGCCCCTTTGGCGACCTGCAGCAAGAGATGGGCGCTGGACCCGAATCCGAACAACCCCAGGACGCCTCCCGGGGGAAGGCCGGCCCGCCGAAAGGCGCGATAGCCGATCACCCCGCCGCACAGCAGAGGCGCCAGCTCATGAAGGGCATAGCCGGAAGGAAGCGGATGGGCGGCCTCTTCGTGCACGGCCGCGTATTCGCCGAAGCCGCCATGGACATGAAGGCCCGTGAAACGGGCGGCGTCGCAAAGATTTTCCCGGCCCGTGCGGCAAAACGCGCATGTGCCGCACGTGTGGTTCAACCAGGGCACGCCCACGAGATCGCCTCCGCGGAACCGGCGTGCTTCCGTCCCCTTGCGGACGACCTCGGCCACGATCTGATGCCCCGGAACGACCGGCAGGACCGGGAGGGGAATTTCACCCTTGTATTCATGCAGATCCGTGTGGCAGATGCCGCAGCAAAGGACCTTCAGCAGGAGTTCGCGCGGTCCTGGCTCGGGAACCGGCAGGTCCGTCAGGCGCAAGTCAAAGGGCTTGGAAAGGACCCAGGCTTTCATAGTTCAAGCCGGAAGGCCGGAACGCCGGAAGGCCGGAACGCATAGGGCAGGAGAACTAAACCAACTAATGTATTCAAACGCCTTCCCCTTCTTTTGCCTTCCGGCCTTTTCACATTATAACTTTCCGGCCTTTTCGCCTTTTTGCATTCCGGCAGGCTGCTCAGGAGAGCCGCTTCTTCGCCTCCAGGATCTGCAGATGATAGGGCGTCCGCCGGGGGATGGAGGCCATTTCCTTCTCAAGCGATGCGGCGAAAAGCGGCCGCAGTTTTTCCGACAGCGCCGGGTCCGCCCGGAGAAGTTCCGACAGCTCCCGCCCGCTCAACTGCACGATCTTGGAGACCTCGGCGGCCCGGACGCCGACGGACGACGTTTCTCCGGAAAAATAGGCGGCCACCCCGAATAACGCCCCCGGTTCGGAGAGGGTGGCGATGGGACGTCCCATGGGCGTAAGCAGCGTGACGGCGCCCTGGATCAACAGGAAAAACCCCGGGGCGTATGCGCCGCTTTGAATAAGCAATTCATCCTTGGAAATTTCACGGCGAAGGATGGCGGGCCAAAGCTCCACGATCTCCCCCTCGGTCAGGTTTTGGAAAAAGGGGAACTTGCGCAGGATCGGGATGGCGCGGCTGGCCCGATTCATCTTCTCCGGATCCACCGCGGATGACGGGCGCTGGTCAGCGGCAGGAGCCGGCTTTTGGGTGGCTTCCGACGGAGCGGAGACGGGGGGAGGCGCCTCGATCTCGGGAGCCGGTGCTGGCGTTGGGAAGGCGGGCGGAGGCGTTTGCGGTTCGGGAACGGCCTGCCGGGGGATTCCTCCGGTCAGTTTTTTCAGTTTCTGCGCCACATCCTTGTACGTCATGTCCACGCCGACGATCTTCTCATAGATTCCCTTGGCCCCGGGAGCGTCGCCGATCGAATTCAGCAGTTCCGCGAAATCGTAATAAATTTCAAGCGTCTCCTCCGTCACGGGATATTCGCGGCAGACGTCCTGGTACCGCTTGCGGGCCATCTCCATGAGCCCCTCGGCCATGAAGGCTTTGCAAATAAGAATCGAGGCCCTCAGAAATTCCTTGGAATCGGCCGGAATCTTCTGAAGAAGCTGGATGGCTTTCGTATTCTGTCCTCTATACTGATAGAGCCTTCCCGCCTTGTAATAATCGCCCTCCTTTTCAAAGCAGGCGGCCGCCCGGTCGAAGGCCTTGAGTTTGTAGTAGAGATCGGCGGCCGCGGAGCAATGGCCCGCGGATTCGTACAGTCCGGCGGCATCCTCGAGCCGTCCCGCCTTCAGGAACAATTCCGCCGCCTGAAAGAGATCGCCCGAGGAGCGGTAGGCGGTGGCGGCCTTGAGGAGGTCCCCGGCCTTCTCGAAGCATTGGGCGGCCTCCGGGTATTCCCCGGCCGCCATGCATACGGTTCCGAAGACCGGCACGATCTCACCACGCGTGATCTGGTTGAGGATGTCAAACCCTTGTCCCATGAATTTTTCGCGGTACAACTGCGTGGCCCGTGCGATCTCCCCGGCCTCCATCAACAGGAACAGGGCCTTCAGGGGCTCGGTGGTCTTCAGGAAGATCTCGGCCGCGCGGACATAATCACCCACTTTGACGAATAATTGTCCGATTCGCCGGGCGTCGGGGCCGGAAAGCTGACCCAGAGTGCCCGCGGAATCCGCGAGATACTGCCGATACGCCCGCACCGCCTGGTCCACACTTCCAGCCTTTTCCCACAGCGAACCCGCCCGGAGGTATTCCCCCGTCTTTAAAAAATACTCCGCGGCATTTTCAGGATTTCCGTATTTCTCAAGAATTTCGCCGGCCTGCTTGAATCGGCCCGCCCGTTCATAGGCTTCGGACGCCTTGACCCAATTTTCCGCCTTTTCATAATAGGCTCCGGCTTGAGCGTGGTCCCCGATCTTGAAGGCAATCTCCGCCGCCTTACCCCATACCCCGCCCTCGGCGCATGCCCGCATGGCCAGCGTTGGATTTCCCGCCTTTTGATACAGGAAAGCGGCCTTCTCATGGCGTCCCGCTTGAAGGAAGAGCTGCGCGGCCTCCTCAAAACGCCCCTTGAACTCGAGTTTAAGGCCTTTTTCCTGGAGATCGTCCTTCACACCTTGATGGTACTCCGGGGCTTGAGGCAAGTCAAGCAATAACCGTGAGGATTTTGCGTTCTGCTGACGCTTGAGGACCAAAGACACACAATTTCTTCACGGGTTTCTCTCTCTGAATGCAAGTACCCGAAAATATGGCTTTGCCTATTGAACTTGCAAAAAACGTTCTAAGACTTGACAGTCCAGCCATCTATCCCGTACGTTCCCATTCCCGGCGAAAACGCAGGACCAAACCCTTGATTTTGGAAGGTAAATAAGGTATCCTTTCCACCGTCATGCACATTGACCTTCACGTCCATACGCACTATTCGCCCTCGCCGGCGTTCGGACGCTATCAGGCCTCGGACTGTTCCCTCAAGCCCGGGGAGGCGTACCGCATTTTAAAAGAGAGGGGCATGGACCAAGTCACGTTCACCGATCACGACACCATCGCCGGCTGCCGGGCCTTTCTTGACCGGCATCCCGATACCAAGGATTTTTTCATGTCCGAGGAGGTCACCACCCGTTTTCCGGACCTCCGAAAGCGCCTTCACGTGGGGGTATTCCATATCAACGAGGGGCAGCATGACGAGATCACTCGGTTGAAAGCCGACGCCGGAGAACTGACGGCCTACCTGCGGGCGGAACGGATCCCGTACGCGCTTTTCCATCCGGGGAATCAGATGCTGTCCCGCAGGACCGCCGGACCCTATTGGGAGCGGGCACTGGAGCATTTCCCCTGGTGGGAATCCTGCAACGGATCCATGAGCCCGAAGCATTCCGAAATCCTGGAACGCGTATTGCAAGGACATCCGAATCCCCCCATGCTGGTGGCCGGTTCCGACGCCCATACACGCCCCCGCCTTGCGTCCAGCTTCACCCTGTTCCAATCGGAGGGTTTTCTTCCGCGCGGCATCGCGGGGCGGGGATGCACGCTGGCGGCGCAACTCGGCGATGTGCATCATCTGATTCTCCACTATCTAAAGCAGGTGCTCGGACCCTCGGCCATGCGCAAATCGCCGCGGGTCTACGCATTTGTATTCCTTTTCGGTCTTCCGCTCACCCTTGGAGGCCTCCCTATCGTATTGACCCTTCTACACCGCTATAACCTTTGGTTGATGTCCCTGAAAACTCCGAGAGGTGTCTATGGCTTTGGCGTATAAATCACGGCCCGGAGAGATGACGTCGTTTTGTCCCGAGTGCCTCAAGCCCCTGGAGGCGGGATTCGAATTCACGCCGCAGGGCGTCTTCATCGTCAAGACCTGCCCCGACCACGGCGAAACCCGGGATCTGTTTTACCGCCATCCCGAGCTCTTCGATCGGGCGATGGATTACATGAAGTGGCACGACGTTCCCGCCGCGAACCCCGACTGTCCCAATGACTGCGGCCCCTGCGCGGCCCATGCCAGTCCGCACGCCATCCTGAATATTGATCTGACGAATGCCTGCAACCTGCATTGCCCCTTCTGTTTCGCCGCCGCGGAGAAAAAGGAGGAGCAGTTCTGGCCCGACCTGGACCAGATCCGGGTCATGCTTGAAACGGGATTCAAAAACAAGGGACACATGGCGGGGGTCCAGTTCTCCGGCGGCGAACCCACCCTGTCCCCCCATTTTTTCGAGGCCATTTCCATGGCCCGGGACATGGGTTATTTCTGGACGCAGGCGGTCACAAACGGGATCAAATTCGGCACCTCCCTGGAATTCGCCTTGGAAGCCCGCAAGGCCGGCCTGCGCGGGCTGTACCTGCAGTTCGACGGCGTGGATGACCGCGTCTGGCGCGCCACACGCGGGCGGGACCTGGCCGCCATCAAGGAGGCGGCCGTGGAGAACTGCCGGAAGGCTGGGATCTCGGTCACCCTTGTCACCACGCTGATCCGCGGCGTCAATGACGACCAGATCGGGAAGATCCTGGATTTCGCCATCCGGCACATCCATTCCGTGGTGGGGTTGTCGTTCCAGCCCCTGGCCTTCACCGGCCGCGTTCCCTATGAGGAACGCATGCAGAAGCGCTACACCCTATCCGACCTCGCCTATGATTTCGAGCGGCAGACCGGCGGGAAGATCCAGGCCATGAGGGACTTTGTCCCCCTCTCCGCCACCCAGCCCATCTCCAAATTCGTGGACTTGTACCGGCCCTCCGCGGACACCCCCAAAACGCTCATCTGCTCGTGTCATCCGCTGTGCGGCCTCGGCACCTATCTCCTGGTCAATCAGAGCACCGGCGAATATTTTCCCCTCCCCCAGATTTTTGACTGGGATGCCATCCTTCAGGACCTGCATGACTACGCCGCGTCCCGCAAACGCGATTACGGCCAGTCCAAACTCCCGGGGGCGCTGAAGCTGGCCCGGACCCTCTGGAAGCACCGGCGCCGGGGCAGCGCTTCCTTCCCCGCCTGGAAGATCGTGCAGGCCTTCGACGCCCTCACCGGCGGAAGGATCTTCCGGATCACGAAAAAGAAGCGCTATGAATGGCGCCTCCTGCTGGCGGCCGGCATGCATTTCATGGACAACTACAATTTCATTTCCGAGCGCGTCCAGAGCTGCGTCATCCAGTACGCCACCCCCGACGGGCGCCTCATTCCCTTCTGCACCTACAATTCGGGCCCCAATTTCCGCCGCGACATCGAAGACACGTACAAGAGAACCCTTCACCAGGGGTAGACCGCTTGTGCGAGAGCTTCAACAAATTTGCGCAGATCTTATCATAAACATTCACACTGCAATGTCCCTATCCGGGATAAATATCGGCCGGCTGGATCCGACCTTTGTCGGGGCAAGCCGGGATGGTTTCCATAGGGGGAGAGGGTGGAACCGGGCGGATTCATTCCGCCCGGCGGGAGAGGGAGCCGCCCTCTCCCGCCTCAACCTATGCCCATGAAGCTCGCCATCACCGCACCATCCCGGGCCGACCTCGCGGGCGGGACCCTGGACATCTGGCCGCTCGCCTTCCTGTTTCCCGACGCCTGCACCATCAACGTCGCCGTGGACGCCGGGGTGGAGATGGACATGAGCGACGCCGGAGGAATCTGGAGTTTTTCACTCGACGGGAAGATCCAGATCTTCAATGATGTGGAAACCATTCTCTCTTCGCCCTGGGGCCTCTACGGCCATATTTTCAAGGCCCTGCCGCCTCCGCATCCCGTGAGTGTGACGATCCGCCGCCAGCCCCCGGCTTCGAGCGGACTGGGAGGATCCTCCGCCGTGGCGGCGGCGGTGGCGCGTGGGGCCGCCCGGCTTCGGGGGGAGAAACTGTCCGACGCCGGACTCATCGCCTTGTGCCGGGACGCCGAGGCGGCCCTGATGGGCTACCCCACGGGCGACCAGGATTTCTATCCGCCTTTCTGCGGCGGTGTATGCGTCATTGAGCACCGCCTGGGAGGCGCGGCGCTCCGCCGCCTGCCCGTGCATGCATCTTTGCACGAAGCCATGATCCTCTATCACACCGGCGTGGCGCACCATTCCGGGGCCAACAACTGGGAGGTCGTGCGTTCCGCCATTGACGACAAGTCCGGTCCGGCCTTTCGCGGCCTTGAGGCCATCGCGCGCATCGCGCGCCGGATGGAGGAGGCCCTGCGTCAGGAGAACTGGCGCGCCGTCGGACAGTTGATCGGGGAGGAATGGGAGGTGCGGCGGACCCTGCATCCGGCCTTCGACCACCCGCGTATCGGCGAGGCCCTTGAAGCGGCGCGCGCGGCCGGCGCCTGGGGCGGGAAGGGGTGTGGCGCGGCCGGCGGGGGTACGGTCGTCATCCTGGCTCCCCCCGAAAAGCGCGCTTTCGTCGCGCAGGCGCTTTCCCGACTTCCGGGGCGGGTCCTCGACGCGCGCCCCACGGACGCCGGCATGACGATCCTGGCGGAGTAGGGAGGCGGGGAATCGTCCCCGAGGCGGTGCGATGCGCTTGTGCGGCGGGGGGGAAATGAAGTAAACTCAAGGCGGGAGACCTTATGATGCCATTGCTCAAAGAACTCAACCAACGGTCCAGCCTCAGGATGAAATTTTTCATCGGGATCATTCTTCTCCTGGTGATCATGGCTTCGGGACTCATCGTCTCCACCAATTGGAAGGCGGGCGGGCTCATCTATAACCAGTTGCGTCAGCAGGGCGACAGCATGACCAAGACCATCGCCATGAATTCCGCCTACTACGTCCTCTTCTCCCTGAAGCATAACCTGGAGGACATGGTCAACACCATCATGCTGAACAACATGGTGGTCTATGTGGATTATCTCGACGGCAACGGCAAAAGCGTGGCCTCATCCGATCCCAAAGCGCTGCCGGCGGAGTTCAGGGACTTCGCCCCGCGCATTTACTCCGGCCTGCGGTCCCGGGCGGCGGACGGGCAGGAAATCCTGCTGTTCGCCTATCCCATCGTGGACCCCACCAAGGCCCGGGCGCATGAGGGGATTGACTATTCCCGCCTCGAGCGCGTGACGTGCTTCGCCTGCCACAACGCCGACGGATCACGCAAGTTCACCAAGGCGGAAGTCATGGACATGATCGCCCGGCAGCCGGGCAAACTCGCCGCCGTCGAGGATCCAGGCGCCAATGCGGACTTCGCGCTGGGCTTTTTGCGCGTCGCCTATTCCACCCGCACCTTCCACGCGGCCCAGACCAGCCTGATCTGGTGGGGCCTGGTCATCTTCCTCATCGCGCTGGGCATCTCCATCGTGCTCATCCAGTTCGCCGGCCGACTCATCATCGGCCCCATCGCCGTGCTCCAGGAGACGGCCGAGGGGGTGGCGCGCGGCGATCTGACGCGCCGTCTGCGTCTCGATCGGCAGGACGAAATCGGGAAGCTGACGCACGCCTTCAACCAGATGACGGAAAACCTGGAGAACATGGTGTCCAAGGTCAAGACGGGCCATCAGCGCCTCACACAGGCCACGCTGGTCATCACCCAATCCTCCCAGCAGGTCATCCAGCGCACCGAAAACCAGGTGGCGGCGTCGGACCAGGCCTATCACGCCGTGGAGCAGTTGAACGGCGGGATCAAGCGGATCAATGAAAACGTGGAAGCCCTCTCCACATCGTCGGAGGAAACCTCCTCGTCCATTCTGGAGATGGTGGCCACGATGGAGGAGGTGTCCAAGCACACCGACAACCTGTTCCAGTCGGTGGAGGAGACGGCCAACGCCACAACCCAGATGGTGGGTTCCATCAATGAGGTGGACCGCAGCATGGACCAGCTCGCCAGCTTCGTCTCGGAGACCAGCGCCTCCATGATCGAGATGGACGCCACCATCACCGAGGTGGAAAAGAACGCCGCCCGGTCCTACGATTCCTCCCTGGACGCCTCCCGGTCCGCCGAGGAGGGGATGCGCGCGGTGCAGGAGACCATGTCCGGCATGACCAACATCCAGCGGGCCGTGCGGGAGGCCGAGGGGGTCATCCTCCGGCTCGGGAGCAAGTCCGAGGAGATCGGCAAGATCGTCAACGTCATTGACGACATCGCCGAGCAGACCAACCTGCTGGCCTTAAACGCCGCCATCCTGGCCGCGCAAGCGGGCGAGCACGGGAAGGGGTTCTCGGTCGTGGCGGCGGAGATCCGCAATCTTTCGGAGCGCACCGCCTCCTCCACCAAGGAGATCAGCCACCTGGTCCGCGGCGTGCAGGACGAAGTGCGCAACGCCATCGAACGCACCAAGGACGGCGTCACGCAGGCCCAGGCGGGGTCCACGCTGGCCAACCAGGCCGGACGCATTCTTGAGAAGATCCTCGAATCCGCCCTGTCGGTTTCAAACCGCGTCAAGGAGATCGCCAAGGCCACGCAGGAGCAGGCCAAATCGAGCCAGGGCGTGACCAAGGCCGTGGAGCGCGTGCGCGAAATGGCCAAGCAGGTATCCAAGGCCACCAGCGAACAGGCCGCGGGGAGCCGCCATATCATGACCGCCACGGAAAACATGCGCGAGGGCACGCGCTACGTCCAGCAGGCCACGCAGGAACAGCGCAGCGGCAGTATGATGATCTCCAAGGCCACCGAGCAGATGATGGAGATGATCCACGGCATCCTCGAGATCACCTCCCAGCAGGCGGAGATGGCGGATCGCATCACTCAGAGCATGGGGCGGATGAAACAGCTCAACGCGGAGACCAAGTCCTCCATCGAGGATCTGCGCCTGGTGAACGAACAGATCCAGCAGCAGAGCCGGGCGCTGGAGGAGGAGATCCAGAAATTCAAGATCCGCGCCTGAGCCCATGAAGACCCTCAACCTCATCATCTTCCAGGTCGGGCCGGACGCCTTCGCCCTGGAGATCGACCGGATGCTCCAGATCCTCCGATACGCGCCCCCGCGGGCCCTGCCCAACGCGCCGCCCTTTATCGAGGGGATCCTGATCTGGGAAAACCTGGTGATCCCCGTGGTGGACCTGCAGGTGCGTCTTTACCCCGCGCTCACCGAGCCGCCCCCCAAACCGAAGGTGTTCATTGTCCGCTTGGACACCCTCCATGTGGGGTTCAAGGTGGGCAGCGTCGCCAAGCTCATTACGGTGGAGGAATCGGAAATCCTGCCGCCGCCGCCCGCCCTCGCCGGGATGGTGGTGGATTACATCAAGGGCGTCATCTCCCATGGGGGGCAGATCTACCTTTTCCTGGATCTGGAAAAAACCCTTTCCCCCGAGGAAAAGACCGCCCTGGCCCAAGTTGAATTGAAGGATAAGGAAGGAGAAACGTCATGAAGAAATGGCTGGCCGCCCTTCTCATCGCGGCCCTGACGATGGCCTGCGCCAAAAAAGAACCGGAGCGGGTCAAGGATCCCTCCCGGAAGGTCATCCTCTCGGTGGTATTAATCGGATACAAATACGCCGACGCCCCTCCCGGCACTCCCCGGCGCACTTCCGAAGAAGCCCGCGCCTTGTCGCAGAAGCTCTACACCGACCTCAAGGCGGGGACGCTCACCTTCGATCAGGCCGTGAGCGCTTCCGACGACGCCCAATCAAAGGAACATCTCGGCTACCTCAATGTGTTCCGTTTCGGCGATCTGCCCCTGGATGTCGAGGCCGCCGTCTTTGCCCTCCAGCCGGGGGAGTTCACCCCGCCCATGGATGCCAGAATAGGCTGGGCCGTCTACCGGCGGGATGTCGAGAATATCCGAGGCGTCAACCACATCCTGATTTCCTACAAAGGGGCCCAGCATGCCCCCCTGGCGATCTCACGCACGCGCGAGCAGGCGCTTGAGGCGGCCCAGAGCGCCCGGAAGGAGCTTTTGACCGGCAAGCCCTTCGCCGAAGTCGCGCGGAAGTATTCCAACGGGCTGGAGGCGAAGCGCGACGGGTATCTGGGATGGATGACAAAAAACGTCCTCCTGCCCGAGCACCGCGACGCCGTGTGGGCACTGAAGCAGAAGGAACCCAGCAATGTCCTTGAATCTCCAATCGGCTTTCACATTTATCAAACCATCCCCCCATGGCCGGACACCGTCGGGGTGAAACATATCATGGTGGCCTACCAGGGCGCCCTGCTGGCGCCGTTTTCCATCACCCGTTCCAAGGAGGAGGCCCGGACATTGGCCAAGGACATCCGTGAGCGCCTGCTGAAGGGGGAGGATTGGGACGCCACCGTGCGCAAATTCTCCGACGACACCTCCACCGCGAAATCATCCGGTGATCTGGGGATCATTCCCCTGAATGTCATCCCCGCCGAGCTCGAGGGCGTCGCTTTTACTCTTCCCCTCAACCGGATTTCCGATGTCGTGGAATCGCCCGGAGGGTTCCACATCCTGCTTCGATATAAGTGAGCATGCATCCGCCGTACACTGCCCGCCGCGCGCAGCGCATCAAGCCGAGGGCGGTTAAGCCTCGGCTTGGGGTGAGGGTGGAATCCCGATGTTTTTGATCGGGACGGGACTCCAAGCCCTCTCCCGCCCGGCCAAAAGACGCTTTAGGATTATTGGCCGGGTCATCAAGTTGACAAGGAGGATGTATGGAAGAACGGGAAATTGAGTTCATTATCTGCAAACAGTGCGAAACGCCCTGTTATCAGTTCGACCTTTACAGAGGCAAGGTGGTATCGGCATTCTGCACGTTATGCGGAAACGACGAAAAGGACGAGTTTGAAATTCCGCAGCAATAACAAAATACCGGTTTCAGGTTTCTGGTTCCACCCACCCAATAATC
>Ga0182019_10000917_pt1 | contig 14652 bp, 9 predicted proteins | sample 812E2MmetaG_FD_120483 | JGI IMG/M metagenome (GOLD analysis project Ga0182019, IMG submission 120483) | Permafrost microbial communities from Stordalen Mire, Sweden - 812E2M metaG | ecosystem: Environmental > Terrestrial > Soil > Wetlands > Permafrost | place: Sweden: Stordalen | collected...
CTGGTGCCATGCTTGCGGCCGTCGGGGATCCGGAGGCCGTGGACGAGGCGATGACGGCTGGGGCGGGCGCCCGCGCGCGCCTTCTTCGTCGGTCTCGCACGACCAGTGGCCGTCCGCTTTTCCAGAGGCAGCCGAACGCTGATGACCGTGCCCTCGCCAACGGTCGACTCGGCCGCGATCGAGCCGCCGTGGGCGGTGAGGATTTCACGAGCCAGGTAAAGCCCCAGACCCAGCCCCGCCGTCGGCTTGTGTCCGAGCCGCGTGTACGGCTGGAACAGGAGCGGCATGAGCTCACTCGGGATCCCCTGGCCGTGGTCCCGGACTTCGACGACGGCCCACGACCCGGCCCGGCGAACCGTCACGTCGATCGTGGGCGAGGTTGAGGCGTGGTCAATGGCGTTGGAGAGGAGGTTGACGAAGACCTGCCGCAGTCGGCCGGCATCTCCCTGGAGCATCAGCGACCCGTGGTCCGCCGACACCCGGATCTCGGGCACGTTTGGCAGCGCCTCGGCGACCTCGACGGCGTCCCGAACGACCTCGGCAAGGTCGATCCGAGAGGTGACCAACTCGAACCGACCGGCCTGGATGCGGCTCACGTCAAAGAGGCGCTCCACGAGTTCTCCCACCTGCCTGGTCTGGGACAGCGCCCGGGACGCGTAGGTATGGGCCTGTCTGGAGCTTTCCGGGCCCAGGTGCCGCTCGACGAGCTGGAGATACCCGTGCAGGGCTGCTACCGGCGTCTTGAGCTCGTGGCCGGCCGAGGCCATGAGCCGCTCCAGGCTGAGCCTCATCGTGCGCTCGGACAGGTCCCGGATCGTCAGCACGCCGCCCCACGTTCGGTCGCCGGCGGTCAGTGGCTCCGCGACGGCCTCGAACCAGCGCCGTGACCCGCCCGGCTGCGCGACCGCAAATTCCATCCGGAATCGTTCACCTCGAGCCGCGCGCCGCTGCGGCCGGTCCGCGGGCGGAATCGGCAGGCCGGCGGCGTCCTCGGGCTCGATCTCCGTGTCGGTGCCGAAGAACCGGACGTAGACGGCGTTGGTCGTGACGAGCTGCCCCTCGTGGTCGACCGCAGCGACTGCGTCGCCGAGGCTGGCGAGGATCGACCGGAGCCGATCGTGCTCTTCTTGCGAATCGAGCCGCTGTCGCTCGAGCGAGATCGCCTGCGCGCTCAGCTCATCCGTGCGTGTGGCCAGGTCCTCGTTCGCGACACGAAGCTCCTCGACGCTCGCGGTGAGCTCTTCGTTGAGGGTCTCTAGCTCCTCGTTGGTGGCCTGGAACTCCTCGTTGACGGTTTCGAGTTCCTCGCGCGTAGCCTGGGCGTCCTCTCCGGCGACGAGCATCGACTCGTTGGCCGAGCGCATCTCCGCGACCGTAGCGGTCAGCTCGTCGTTGGCGTGCAGCAGTCTGCTGTTGCTATCGACCGCCCTGTCGAGCCGCTCGCGAGTCCGAACACCGGCGCGACGCTCCTGCTCGAGCCCCGTGACGTCCGTCAGCTCGATCACCGCGCCATCCACGGTCCCCTTTTCGACCCGGTACGGCCGGACGGCAGCCTCCAGGAAGTGCGCCGTCTCGCTCGCGGCATCAGGCGGCTCCACCTCGAAAACGGCAGAAGTCATCTTTCCGGTGAGCGCCGAGTCGATTGCTGCGCGTATGGAGCTGGGCGGGAGAACCTCCGCCAGGTGGATGAAGTCCTGGCCGTATGCGGTGCCGCGGATGCCGAGCATCTGGCGGGCCGAGGAGTTGATGCGCAGGATGTAGTAGCGCGGATCGACGACAACGACCCCTACGGTCAGGCCGAGCAGCAGGGCATCTGCCGACTCCGACGACTCCACCACCCGGCGAACCTCGCGGTGGGTCGCCCGGATGGCCTGGTCGAGTTGGGTTTCGTGGGTCCTCCGCGGCCGGAGGGCGGCGGGTCGCCTCTGCGCGATCGAGTAGCTGCCGGAGAGTCGCCGGAAGACGCGTTGCCGGGGCTGTTCTTCTTCGAACGGCTCGGGGAGAGCCATCACACTCTCCGACATGCCCAGAACCAGGCGGCCGCCGGGACGCAACGAGAACGCAAACGTCTCGAGCGCAGATCTCTGCAGCGGGGCGGCGAAGTAGATCAGCACGTTCCGGCACAGGAGCAGATCGATCCGCGGGAAGGGGGCGCGTTCACCCAGATCGTGCTCGCCGAAGACCATGATGGCTCGTAGCCGCTTGTCGACCTCGTAGCCGCCGTTCGACCTGGCGAAGTAGCGGTCCCTGACGCCGGGAGGCAGCCCCTTCAGCGCGGTCGCTGCATAGATCCCGCGGCGTGCGAACGCGATAGCCTGGCGATCGATATCCGTCGCGAAGATGCGGACATCCGGCCACGGAAGTTCGTCTCCCAGAATGTCGGCAACGATGATCGCCAGCGAGTACGCCTCTTCACCCGTTGAGCAACCGGCGGACCAGATTCGAAGTTCCCGCCCCTCGCGTTTGGCCTCGGCGATCAGCTCGGGCAGGACGTCCACCCGCAAATACTCGAAGACCTTGGGGTCTCTGAAGAACTCCGTGACCTTGATGAGGAAGCTGTTGATGAGGCGGGCGTATTCCTCCGGGTTGTCGTCGAGGTACGTCGCGTACTCGGCCAGCGTCGTGCATGCCGTGGCGTTCATGCGACCCCGTAATCGCCGCAGGATCGTGGCCGGCTTGTAGCTGGTGAAGTCGACGCCGCTCCGCTCGTGGATGCGGTCCAGCAGCTCCTGGAGCTCGGCGTCGTCGCGGCCCTGTGCCGGCGGGTTTCCGGCCGCGAGCAGATCGCTCACGACAGCCCCGATCGAGTCCAGGTCGGCCGTGGCGTCGACGAGTGACGGCGGGATCGAGCTCGGCATCGAGGGGAACATTGCCGTGGCGGGATTCTCGATCACGACCGATCCGCCGGCCTTCTTGACGTGCCAGGCCCCTACCGAGCCGTCGGATCCGCTGCCGGTCAGGATCACCGCGATCAGTCCGGGGCCGAAGACGCCGGCCGCGCTTTCGAGCAGGACGTCTATCGAGGGGGCCACAGAACCGGCTCGGGCGGCCCTGAGCCGCAGGTCGCCGTGGCTGATATCCACGATCCGGTTCGAGGGAACGACGAAGATCACGCCGTCCTCGAGGCCCTCATGATCCTCGACGACCCGGACGGGCAAAGTGGCGTGGCGGGCGAGGATCTCGTGAAGGTGGCTGGGTCGGTGCGGATCGAGATGCTGCGCGATCACTATCGGCGCCGGGAAGTCGGCCGGCAGGCTCGCCACCACGCGCGAGAGCGCCTCGATCCCGCCCGCCGATGATCCGATCACCACGAGCTGGGATTCCCCAGAGGCCGCCGATGGCGCCATGCCCATCCATTCTAGTGGCCCGCCGGCGACGAACGTCAAGTGGTCACCAAACGAGCACGAAGCGGCGTTCACGAGGGTCGCTTGACCGGGTTTCCATCCTCGCGACCGTGTCGGCGGACGATTAAGTTGTGCGATGTGGCGACTAGGTCGTCATCGGCAAAAAGAACCTGGAGGCTCCCCGGCCGTGTTCGCGACCCTGCGCCTCAACTGATGTAGACGGAGGTCGCGATGGAATTCGAGGCGAACGGACGGAAGAGGTTCGGTAGCGTGCGACGCGCGATCGGCGCGTTTCGAGCAAAGGTATCGACAGCTACCGGGCACGTACCTGAGGCGGTCGCCTATGCGCGCCACGAGGCGGGTATGGTCGCCGATCGGCTACCGGGCACGCTCGGCTACGTACGAGAAGGCGCGCAAGGCACGATGACGAATCTGCAAACCGTACCCGACTCGGGACTGCGCCTCCTGGCAGCGGTCTCCGTCGGCTTCGGCGCAGGCCTCCGCCTCGCCGGAAAGACACGCTTGTCGGCCCTGGCGGGCTTCGCTCCGGCGTCCCTCTTCGGTTTCGCCATCTATTCCCGGCCCCGCCCGGTTCACGCCGAGCCGCGGCCGGTTCGACCGTAGGGTTACTGCGGTAGCCCTCGCTGGCCATCGGGCCATGCACAGCGCCGCTACCTAGACCTTCGGTGGGAAGGGGACGGGTGGCGGAACGAGAGTCTGAACTTGCGTCGTGGCGCCACCAGCCCCGGCATACCAGCCCTGGAGGTTCTACATGCGCTCACTTTCTAGACACTTGTTGAAAGGCCTCGTGGCCATCGCTTTGCTCGCGCCCGCGGCAATCGTCGGCGCCTCTCCGGCGGCGGCGGCGGCGCTCGGCGCCACCGGCGCCTGCGCCAGCGGTATCGGCAATGGCGGCGGCCAAGGCATCATCTGCGAAGTCACAATCGTCAACAGCATTACGACGAGCGGCGGCTCGGCCACGGTCACGGTCCACCAGTGCCTGGGCTCCGCCGGAGCTCCGCTGGACGGGTCCTGCTCGACCACGACGACGCATCCAGGTGCGCCGGTTACCTCAGTTACTCAGTGCAACAACTCGCTCGTCGGCAGCGGCGGAGGCAGCACTCTCCGCTGCAGCGTCAATGTCACCAACAACTTCTACAACGTAAGCCCCGGTTCGACGGGCGTAACGGTGAATCAGTGCGTTGGCTCGGGCAGCAGCATCACGACCGGCTGCAAACCGTTCCCGGCGACCGTAACCGACGCTGCGATCACACAGTGCAATGGTTCGGGTAACGGCGGAACATTGGTCGAGTTCACCTGCACCGCCACCGGGACGATGGCCTCGGGCCTTTCCGTCACCATCAACCAATGCAATGACTCAGCCAACGGCGGTGGCGAGCTCGTCATCTGCACCAGCAGCATGGTCAACCGCCTCATCCCGTCGCCGGCTCCTACCAGCACAGCCGACGCCGGATCGACCAGCGATTCAGCTACGGTCACGACCCTGATGCTCGTGCTCGCTCTGGGCGGGTTCCTATTCGCCGCGGCGATGACCACGAAGCGACGCGGAGTTCGCATCTAGCAAGTACTCAGACCTGCGGCCAGTAGCCGCAGCGATTGGAAACGACGGGCGCATCTCGCGGCCCGTCGTTTCTGCGTCTTGGGTGCGGCGCCGCCCGAACGGCTAGATGTAGGCCCGCGGTCAGGCGTCGATGGGTTCCGGACGACCGAACAAGAACCCCTGCGCCAACTCCACGCCCAGCAGACCCAAAGCCGCGGCCTCGTTGCTCGACTCGACGCCCTCGGCGATGAGGTGGCAGCCGCTCCACTGGGCGAAGTGCACCAGACCGGCCACAAGCGCCTGGCGGAGCGGATCGGTGTCGATGTCGTGAACGAGACTGATGTCGAGCTTTGCGAACGCCGGCCGAAGTTCGAGAATGTGGCGCAAGCTCGCGTAGCCGGCCCCGGCGTCGTCGACGGCCACCTCAATCGGCCCGATCGCTTCGATCGCGCCGCGCAGGACCGCGTAGTCGTCGATGGCAACGTGCTCGGTCAGCTCCAGCACCAGTTGCCGTGGCGTCTTGTGCAGTAGCTCCTTGAGGCGGCGCCCATTCTTGAGCAGTACCTGCGGAGACACGTTGAGCGTCAGGAAGTTCGCAGCCGGCAACGCCGGCGCCACCGCGAGCGCGGCCTCGATGGCCGCGAGCTCGTAGTCGTCGCCGAGCCCGACGGTCGCGGCTTCGGCGAAGCGGAGGTCGGGTCGGGCACCGTCCGGGAATCGGGTGAGAGCCTCGTAGCCGACCGTGTCGCCCGTGCCGAGCCGGACAATCGGCTGGAAGACCGGCCAGAATTCCCCGGCGTTGAGCGCCCTCTTGAGCCGCATACGCGTGACGGCGGTGTCGCGCCGATCGGCGAGGGCAGGGCCCGCAACCACACTCAACATGCTGGCGTAGTCGATCGCAGACGCAAGCAGGGTCGACTTTCGGTCCAGTAGTGGCCGCAGTCCGTGCCGGCGCACGCCCAGCCAGAGCAGGCCGACCAGCTCCCCGCCGGCATAGATCGGGGCGCCGACACCGATGCCGGCGTCGCCGGCCGCCACGGCCGCCGATCCCTTGTCCTTGCCGCGAGCCCAGACGTCCTCGGTCCAAGGGCCGAGTCTCGCGCGGGCGGCATACCTACGGGACAGCCCCGCCGAAAGCAACGTCGCGCTGTGACGAACCGGCGTGTTCCGCTCGAAAGTCGCCAGATCCCGCAGCCGTTCTCCGCCAAGAAGCTGCGTCACGGCTACGAAGTCGCAGTCGGTTTGCCGGGCCAGCACCGCCACCACGGATTCCGCCGCCTGCTCCGGCGATGACGCGAGCGCCAGATGGCTCAAGGCCTCGACGACGGCCGAGCGCCGCCGCAGATCGCTTTCTACGGCGTTGGACCAGGCTGCATGGCTGCGCAGGTGCGCACCGACTCGAGCCACCAGCTCATCGAGTCGGATCGGCTTGGGGAGGTAGTCATCGGCGCCCGCCCCGAGCCCCGTGACGAGCGGGTACTGGTCGCCACTGCCGGTCAGCAGGATCACCGGCAAGGCGGCGGTCAGCGGCGTCTGGCGGAGGATTCGCACCACGTCTGTCCCCGAGATGCCCGGCAGGCCGGCGTCCAGAAGCACGAGGTCGACCTTGTCGGCGGCGAGGACTTCGAGGGCGAATTCGCCGGTCCCGGCCGTGAGCACATCGAAGCCGGCTCGCCGGAGGCAGGTGGAAACGAGTTCGCGGATGCCGACATCGTCATCGACGACCAGGATTCTCGCCGCCGTGTCGACGGCAGCGACGTGCACGCGGACTTCGGGCGCGGGCAGTGTCATGCGGGCTCGACCTCCGGCGCCGGGTCGACGAGCCTCAGCCCCCGCGATTGCTGCACCGCGAGGAGGAGCTGTCCGGACGTGACCGGCTTGGCGACGAACGCGGCACCGTGGGCGATCACCTTATCGACGTCTAGTGTCCCCGCCGTATACCCCGAGAGCAGAACGATGCCCATTTGAGGGAAGCGATCCATCGCCCATTCCGCGAGAGTGATCCCCGATGTCGCCGGCATGATCACATCGGTGATCAGCACTTCGACGATGGATGCCAGCTTCTCCAGTCGGGTCATCGCTTCCGCGGCATTCGCGACCGCTACTACGTCGTAGCCTACCCTGGTGAGCAGGAGCGTCGTCATCTCGCGCACGGCGCGCTCGTCCTCGACGACCAGAACGGTGCCGGTTCCAACGGCTGGAGCCGTCGCGATCCTGGGGACGATGCTCGATGCCGGAGCGTCCACTCTCGGGAAGTACAGCTTGAACGAGGAGCCCATACCCGGCTCGGAATAGACCCAGATGAAGCCGCCTGCCTGCCGGACGATGCCATAGGTCGTCGCCAACCCCAGGCCCGTGCCCTTTCCGATTTGCTTGGTCGTGAAGAAGGGCTCGAAGATGCGCTCTCGAGTGGCGAGGTCCATTCCGATGCCGGTGTCCGTGACCGACAGGAGAAGGAACGGACCCGGCTTGACTCCGAAATGCGACAAGGCATAGGGCTCGTCGACCGCCACATTGCTGGTCTCGATGGTGACCGTTCCTCCGTTCGGCATGGCGTCTCGAGCGTTGACGACGAGATTCACGATGACCTGGTCGAGCTGGCCCGGATCGCCGAGGATGTTGCTTGACGCTTCGTCCAGCCGCACCACCAGCTGCATGTTCTCGCCGATCAGCTGTCGCACCATTGGCTCCAGGTCGGCGATCGCGAGATTGAGGTCCAGCACCCTCGGCTTGATAACCTGCTGGCGGCTGAACGCGAGCAGCTGGCCGGTCAACGCTGTGGCTCGATCGGCCGCGTTGGTGATCGCGGTGACGCTTAGAAGCGCGTCGCCGAAATCGAAACGGACGCGATTCTTCAGCGCGAGATCCTCGGTCAGGAGCTCCGCGTAGCCGTGAACCACGAAGAGCATGTTGTTGAAGTCGTGGGCGATGCCGCCGGCCAGCCTGCCTATAGATTCGAGCTTCTGAGCCTGCAGAAGCTGATCCTCGGCGTCCTTGCGGCTGCTGATGTTGCGGATCGCCGCGGTAACGAGGACCCCATTGGCGCTTTCCAGCGGGCTGAGCATGATCTCGATGGGAAACTCGGTACCGTCCTTGCGCAGCCCGACCAGCTCGATGCCGGTCCCTATCTGCTGGGCGACCGCATCGGCCGCGGACCTGAGGTCATCGGCGATCAAACGCTCCGCGAATCCCTTGGGGATGATGTTCGTGACGGGCTGGTCGATGAGCTCGTCCCGCTGGTACCCGAACTGCTTCTCGGTCTGCAGGTTGAGCAGGACGATCTTGCCGGCCTGATTCACGACCACCATCGCGTCCGGGGCCGCCTCGAGGAGGCCGCGATATCGGGCCTCCATCTGCACGAGATGCGTCTCGGCGGTCTTGCGAGCGCTGATGTCGCGGTTGATCTCCAGGATCGCGTGGATGTGGCCCTGCTCGTCCCGCTCGACCGACTGTCTGCTCTCGACGGTGAAGAATCGCCCGTCACGCGCAGTGTGCCCAAGCTCGCCCGCCCATTCGCCGTCCACGCTGAGGGCGACGTCGGTGGCTTCCGGGGATACAGGGAAGACGGTGCGGAATAGCTCGTGCGCATCCCGTCCGATGGCTTCTTCGGCCGTCCAGCCATAGGTCGCTTCGGCGCCCTTGCTCCAGTAGGTGATGCGATTGGCTGGATCCCGGACGACGATCGCATCGCGAGCGAGGTCGAGAAGTCGTGCCTGTCCCCTGAGTTCGGCCTCGGCCTCCTTGCGCAAGCTGATGTCCCGGATCGCGGCCGTCACCAGGATCCCATCCGCGCTCTCCATGTGGCTCAGCATGATTTCGATCGGGAACTCGGTGCCGTCTCGGCGACATCCGACAAGTTCTATCCCGGTACCGATCTGCTGGGCCAGAGCGTCTGCCGGCGAGCGCAGATCGTCGGCGATGAGTCGCTCCGCGAAGCCTTCGGGGATGATCCTCGTGACCGGCTCGCCGACGAGTTCATCACGGCGATACCCGAACTGCCTCTCCGTCTGGAGGTTCAGCAGGACGATGCGGCCCGCCCGATCCACGACAACCATCGAGTCCGGGGCGGCCTCCAGAAGGCCGCGGTATCGCGCCTCCGGTTCGGTGCCCGCGCCGGTCGTGACGGGCACGGTAATCGCCTGCCAGGGATCGGCGACATCTCTGGGCCGAGCGCGGCGCGCGCCGGTCCTGCCCTTTTGCAACTCCCCCTCGGGCCTTACGTTCGGTCCGATCAAATCGAGGTTCCTTCTCGCTCTCAGACGCACGCTGCGCGAAGTCCACAGCATTGCCTGCTCGGCAGTCGGGATTGAGGATGCAAACCCGGGTTCCGATCGAGTCGGCGTGGGGGTTTCGCGACTCGGCGGCCCGGCGAGCGTCGATGGGGTTTTCATCCTCGTTTGCGCCGGTGGGCCAGTCCAATATCGGGCTCAGACCACGGATCGGCGGCTCCTCCAGCTAGACAGCCGGAGGCAGGTTCATCGTCCGTCGCCGGGAAGTAGCGTTACATGACCATTCAGGACAAGAGGAGCGTCACCACAGAAGCTCCGATTACCACCGATACCGGTGGGTTGAGCAACCAGACGACTACCAGCCACCGGGTAGACGTGCGGCCGAGCAATAACGAAACAGCTCGGCGAATCATCGTCCTCGTTGCGGGGCTCATCCAGATCGTAATTGGCCTGCGGATCGTCCTTCTGCTGCTGGACGCCCGCACCGGCAACCTGCTCGTCCAGGTCGTCAACAACGTCGGCGGCTTCTTCACGGCGCCGTTCCAGGGGATCCTGCAGATCGGCGCGGTCGCCAAGGGTGGATCCGTGCTCGATGTCGCCGCCATCGTTGCCTTGATCGGCTGGACGATCATCGAAGTAGTGACTCTCTGGGCCCTCGCGATCTTCCGTCGCGAGCCCTCATTCGCTTGATCTAGCTACCCACGCAGCGACGTGCGCCGGCTATCGGCCCGCGGCTGCAACTAAGCACAAAGGACACTGACATGGATATTCCCAACATGACACTTCTCGCCTGGCTCGTCGTCGGCGCCATTGCCGGCTTCCTGGCCAGTGAAATCATGGGCACCCGCGAAGGCCTCGTGATGATGGTCGTGCTCGGCATCGTGGGCGCCATCGTCGGCGGCTGGGTTGCCGCGGACGTTCTCAAGATCGCCGACGTGACCGGCATCAACCTGACCAGCATCATCGTTGCGATCGTCGGCGCGATCATCGTCATCGTGGTGTACGACAGCCTGGTCGGCCGCCGCCGCCTCTTGAACCGCCGCTAGTTCCACCGGGCGCGTAACGCCCACTCCAGAAACTCTTCAGCAGGATCGGCTCCGGACGGTGCGCCGATCCTGCTTTTGATTACCCGCGGGACGAGCCCGGAACGCCTCGGCGGGTCGGGCTCGTGAGGGTCGACCCGTCCCGGCTAGTCCTTCTTCTCCAGGTGGCCGCCGAAGCCGAAGCGCATTGCCGAGAGAACCTTGTCGCCGAAGTCGGCCTCGCCTCTCGACGAGAACCTCGAGTAGAGCGCCGTGGTCAGGACCGGGGCCGGCGCGCTCACGTCGATGGCGGCGATGCTCGTCCAGCGTCCCTCGCCCGAGTCCGAAACGCGGCCGGCAAACTGCTCCAGGTCCGCGTTGCCGAGCATGGACTGAGCGGTGAGGTCAAGCAGCCAGGAGGCAACCACGCTGCCGCGTCGCCACAGCTCGGTCACGGCGGGAAGATCGAGGTTGTACTGGTACAGCTCCGGCTCGCGCAAAGGCGAAGTCTCGGCGTCGATCTCGCGGCCTTTGAGCCCGACACCGGCATGGTGGAGGATGTTGAGGCCTTCCGCGTACGCGGCCATGAGCCCGTACTCGATGCCGTTGTGGACCATCTTGACGAAGTGGCCGGCACCAGCAGGCCCGCAGTGAAGGTAGCCCTGTTCGGCCGTGTCCGGCTCGCCGCTGCGACCGGGCGTGCGTTCTACCGCGCCGAGGCCGGGGGCGAGTGCCTTGAAGATTGGATCGAGCCTGGCCACTCCATCGGCAGGGCCGCCGATCATCAGGCAGTAGCCGCGTTCCAGGCCCCACACGCCGCCGCTCGTGCCGCAGTCGAGGTACTCGATACCGAGCTTCTCGAGTTCGTGAGCTCGCCGGATGTCATCGCGGTAGTAGGAGTTGCCGCCGTCGACGACGACGTCGCCGGCCGACAGGAGGGGTGTGAGCTGAGCGAGGGTGGCATCGACGGAAGCCGCCGGAACCATCAGCCACAGGACGCGAGGCCGCTCGAGCTTCGACACCAGGTTGGCGAGCGAGTCGGAGCCGGCCGTCAGCGCGCCGTCCTTGACGAGCCCCTCGACGGTGGCTGCGGTGCGGGCGTATCCGAATACGGTGTGGCCGTTCTTGATCCAGCGACGCGACATGTTGGCGCCCATGCGCCCGAGTCCGATGAGTCCTACTTGCACTTCGAAAGCCCTCCGGGGGAAGCTGCGCTGGTTGGTTGGGGGTGTGAGGCGAGGCGGTCGGCGCCGGCGTCAGCGTTGGATGCGGGCCGAACCTCCCCTGGCAAACGCCTGGACTTGCTCGAGTGTGGCCATGCTGGTGTCGCCCGGCGTCGTGGTCAGCAGCGCGCCGTGAGCCCAGCCGAGCTTCACGGCCTCTGCCGGCGCGGCGCCGCTCAGCAGTCCGTAGATGAATCCCGAGGCGAAGCCGTCGCCTCCGCCAACACGGTCGAGGATCTCGAGATCGCATGTCGGGGCCTGGACCGTCTCGCCGTCAACCCAGGCCACGGCACTCCAGGTGTGCCGCTGAGTCGAGTGGACTTCACGGAGAGTCGTGGCCACGGCTTTCACGTTGGGGAATCGCGCGACGACCGAATCGATCATGCCGAAAAAGGCCGCGGGGTCCAGCGCCGATTCTGCCCTGATCTCCGGGCCCTCGACGCCCAGACCCTTCTGCAGGTCTTCCTCGTTGCCGACCAGCACGTCGGCGCATGAGACGATCTCGCTCAGGCTCTCCCGCGCCACGTCCGCGCCGCCCCAGATGTTCCAGAGCTTCTCGCGGTAGTTCAGGTCGAAGCTCGTGACCGCGCCGGCCTTCTTCGCGGCCTTCATCCCCTCGATGATCAACGGACCTGTGGTTCGCGAAAGCGACGCGAAGATCCCGCCCGAATGAAACCAGCGCACGCCGCCCGCAAAGATCGCGTCCCAGTCGAAGTCACCGGGCGCGAGCCGGCCGGCGGCCTCGTTGCAGCGGTTGTAGAAGACCACCGGTGCGCGGACACCGAGCCCGCGGTCGCTGAAGACCGTGGCCATGTTCGGCCCGGTGACACCGTCGTGGGCGAAACGTTTGTAGAACGGCTTCACTCCGGCGGCCCGAACTCGCTCGGCGATCAGGTCGCCGATCGGGTAGTCAACCATCGCCGACGCTATCGCCGTCCGCATCCGGAAGCAGTCGGAGAGATTGGCGGCGACGTTGAACTCACCGCCGCTGACGTGTATCGCGCACTCGGTGGCTTTCCGGAACGGAACGATGCCGGGATCCAGGCGGTGGACCAGGGCGCCCAGGGAGACGAAATCCAGGTCGCCCGACGCCGGGATCTGCAGCTGACTCATGCGATGCTCCTGTGGTTCCTTGCTCCGATCGCGTCGCGAACATTGTATGAGGCGTTTGGGTCGATCCCGAGCGAGTCGTTCGGAAAGGCCCGAAGACGGAGGCGTTGAACTTGTGGTTATAGATAGCTCGCCCTCGGCCCCTACACTGCTCGTGGCCTTCTGGACGATCCGATCGCCCAGGCCATTTAACGGCGGCCACACGAAGGAGTCTCTCGATGAGCGGAAGCCCAGAAGCGCCCGGACCGCGGACCGGCCTCTTCGACCTGACCGGCAAGGTCGCTGCGGTCATCGGCGGCAGCGGCGTCCTGGGTGGTGCGGTCTGTCGCGGATTCGCCGACGCCGGCGCGTCCGTGGCCGTGCTCGGCCGCTCTCGCGAGCGCGCCGACGAGGTCGCGGCGGCTGTCGAGGCAAGGGGCGTGCGGGCGGCATCTGTCCTGCTGGACGCCTCTAATCGGGCTTCGGTGGAGCAGGCTCGCGTCGAGGTCGAGCGCCGTCTCGGACCGGTCGACATCCTGGTCAACGCCGCGGGCATGAACAGCTCCACGCCGTTCTTCGACCTGGATCTGGAGGAGTGGCATCGCGTCCTCGACACCAACCTGACGTCGTGCCTGCTCGCCTGCCAGGTCTTCGGCCGGGCGATGGTCGATCGCGGCGCGGGCGGCACGATCATCAACTTCTCATCGACCTCATCGGAGATCCCGCTGTCGAGAGTTCTCTCCTACTCGGTCTCGAAGGCGGGCGTCGACATCCTGACCCGTTACCTGGCCCGGGAGCTCGCACCGCACAAGATCCGCGTCAACGCGATCGTGCCGGGGTTCTTCCCCGCCGAGCAGAACCGCAAGCTGCTCGACGAGGCTCGCATTGCCGCGATCCTTCGGCATACGCCGGCGGGCCGCCTGGGCGAGGCCGACGAGCTCGTGGGCACGGCGGTCTGGCTCGCGTCGGAACGCGCCTCGGGCTTCGTGACCGGGGCGCTGGTGCGCGTGGACGGCGGCTTCAGCGCGATGTCGATCTGAGGACTCGGAAAGAGGCGCGTTCCACGATGAACAGCAACCAGCTCCCGCGCGGCGCCGCCGCTCCTGAGAACCTCACGGACCCACCGGTCGCCGCGAATCCGGCAGCCGAGGCCGAAGGTTCCGCGGGCGGCTCGTTCGCCGAATTCATGGGCGACGACCTGCCACGTTGGGCCCTTGTGCGGAACCGCATGGATTCGGCCGAGGTGGAAGACGTGGCCGAGGCCGTTGCTACCGCGCTCGAGTCGGTGAAGTCGTCAATACCGCCGGGCTCTCGCGTCTGCCTGGCCGTCGGCAGCCGGGGCATCGACAGGATGGCCGACGTCGCTCGCGAGGCCGTCGGCTGGCTGCGCGCCGCCGGTGCGGACGTCTTCGCCGTGCCGGCGATGGGAAGCCACGGCGGCGCCACGGCCGAGGGCCAGCTGGAGGTTCTGGCGTCGTACGGCATGACGCCCGAATCGATCGGCTGCGAGATTCGCTCGAGCATGGAGACCGTCGAGATCGGCGAAGTCCGGCCCGGGGTGCCCGTCTTTGTCGATCGAAACGCCTACGACGGCGCCGACGTGATCATCCCCATCAACCGGGTCAAGCCCCACACGGACTTCACCGGCCCGGTGGAGAGCGGCCTGATGAAGATGATCGCCATCGGGCTTGGAAAGCAGCGCGGTGCCGACACGTTCCACAGGCAGGGTTTCGCCACATTTCACGAGCTCATCCCCGCGGTTGCCGAACTGACCGCCTCGAAGGTGAACATCCCCTTCGGCCTGGCCCTTGTCGAGAACGGGTACGCAAGGCTCTGCCTGATCGAGGCGGTGCCGCGCGAGCGGTTCCGGGAGCGCGAGCAGGAGCTGCTCGTCATGGCCAGGGAACGCATGGCGCGGCTGCCGCTGGCCCAGATCGACGTCCTCGTCCTGGACTACATCGGCAAGGACATCAGCGGCCTCGGCATGGACTCGAACGTTGTCGGGCGCTACTACCAGGGACCCACCGGCGTCGGTCCGGAGATCCAGCGGATCGTCGTGCGCGACCTGACGGCCGAGACGGAGGGGAATGCCGTCGGCATCGGCCTGTCGGATGTCGTCCTCCGCCGCGCAGTCGAGAAGATGGACGACCACAAGACTTACATGAACAGCATCACGGCCAAGAC
>Ga0182019_10000918_pt1 | contig 14646 bp, 10 predicted proteins | sample 812E2MmetaG_FD_120483 | JGI IMG/M metagenome (GOLD analysis project Ga0182019, IMG submission 120483) | Permafrost microbial communities from Stordalen Mire, Sweden - 812E2M metaG | ecosystem: Environmental > Terrestrial > Soil > Wetlands > Permafrost | place: Sweden: Stordalen | collected...
GCCTTCTACTGCCACCTCGCGGGACGTGGACCCGCGCTGGGAGCGGGAGCCGGGGCCGGGCCAGCGGCCGGAGCCGGCGCGGGGGCCAGGGCGGGAGCCGGGGCCGGGGCGGGAGCCGGGGCCGGGGGCGGAGCTGGTCTCGGGGCCGGCCCCGGCGCGGATGCAGGAATGGGCATGGGCGTCGCGGCCGGCGCGCGCGCCGGCGGGGCTGACGGCGGCACCGGTGGGGCTGGCACGTCTACCGAGCCGGGCGCCCAATTGGTCGGCTTCTTGGCGGGCGCGGCTGTCGGCGCGGGCGCATCCAGGAGCGGGAGCATCGGCAAGGGGTGAATCTCGACGGCGGAGCCCGTGAAGATCGGAATGAGCAAGGCGTTTCGTTTGGTGTCGAGACCGATGGCCGCCGGCGATGCGACTCCGGAAATGACTTCGGTGAACTCGCCCCCCGGTACGCCGCGATAGATGGCCGCGGCCTCCCAGCTCGAAATCAGCAGCGAACCATCGCCCAGCCGCACGATGCCGTCGAGGCTGCCTCGGGGCAGCTTGGACACCGATCCGAGCTCGCCCTTGTAGTTGATGTGGATCAGCTCGTTCTTGCCGAGAGAGACCGACCATATGCCGCTCGCGTCCGCCAAGATGCCGTTCGGCCAATTCAGAGTCCTGTCCTTGATGAGTGGCTTGACAGAGTGCTTCTTGAGATCGAGCTCGTAGATAGCGTCACCGCCCGTGCCCGAGAAGGCGCCATCCTTGATCTTCACCGCGCTGTCGGACACGTAGATGACCTTTCCGTCGGGCGATACCGTCAAGGCGTTGAGGAAGACCGCGTCTTTGATGGCGATCGTGCCCTTCGGCTTCCCCGTCTTGCGGTCGAACTTACGGACCGTGTCCAGATCCGCGACGAAGAGCAGATTGCCAACGATGGCCATGCCTTTGGGCGCGTTGAGCTCGGCGCCCTTCTTGCCGCTGTCCACCCACTTGAGCTCGATGATCTTGCCGTCGGGGCCGATCTTCGAGATGAAGCCGTTCTTGTCGGCCGCCGTCGGATCGCCGTTGATGTTGCTGACGAAGTAGACATCCTGGTCCGCGTCCCACAGCACGCACTCGGGCGTCTGCAACCCAGCCTCCTTGATGACGATGATGTTGGTGGGCGCGGGCGCGGCCGGCGGCGGAGCCGGCGCCGCGACCGGAACGGGCGTAAGTGCGGGCGGGGGCGCGACCAACATCGGGCTCGGCTGCTGCGCGCAGGGGCAGGGCGCGGGCGCCGGGCAGTGAGAGCAGCCGGCGGCAAGCGTCAGAGCAGCGGTGCCAAGCAGAACGGGAATCGAGCGGCTGGAACGGTTCATTCTTCACCTCTCCTGGTTGCTGTGCGCGCAGGTCGTTGGCGCTGCGCAGGGCGCAGCCTAGTCCGGAGAAGCCTGGAACTACAACCATTTTGCGCGCTGCCTCCCGCGCGGTTCGGCGCTGGCCGATTTCGACTGCTTCGAGGCGTGGCGGTGCAGCGAACAGGTGGGACGAAGTGCGCCGCCTACGCCGCCGTGCTGGCCGGGCAGAACGCGCTCTAAGTGCGACGACGAATAGCCCAGGTGGTGTCAAGTGGCGCTCCGTCCTCGGAGACCGACTTCGCGGTTGCCACCGAAGTGGTGGCTCGATCAGAGTTTTGAGCCGTTTCATCCACCCCCCGCCACTGCTCGGCGTCATGGCCTATATCGCGCGTTGGCTTGGGACAGCTCTTCTCGCCGCCACCGTCATCTTCGTGGCCTGCACCGACTCGGGACACGTGGACGCCTCGGGTCAGGGAGGCGCGCTGCAAAGCGGCGGCAACACCGCCACCGGCGGACAAGTGAAGGCGACCGGCGGCAGCCTGGGTACCGGCGGACAGGCGGGAAGCGGTGGCACCACCGGCAGCGGGGGAGCCCCCAGTAGTGGGGGCAGCAGGGCCGGCGGGGTTGCAGGTGGTGGCGGCAGCACGGCCACCGGCGGGCAACCCGCTACCGGTGGTCGGACGTCCACGGGCGGAACCATCGCGACTGGCGGCTCACCCCAAACCGGTGGCCAAACCGGTGGCCAAACCGGTGGATCGACCTCCAGCGGCGGCGCCACGGCATCCGGCGGGGCTCTGACCGGAGGCACCTTTGCTACCGGCGGCCGTGCAGGCACGGGCGGCCTCACCGCGACCGGCGGCGCGACCAGCTCGGGCGGGGCCAGCACGGGCGGCCCTACCGGCGGCACCACCGCCGGCGGCGGCACCAGCGTCACGGGCGGCACGGGCGCGACCGGCGGGGCTACCGCGACCGGCGGTACGCCCGGGACTGGCGGATCGACCTCGCAGTCCTGTGGCTCCATTGCCAGCACCGCGACACGGCCCCAGCTGTCGACCGCGGCGGCGGCCAACTACACCACTGCGAAATACCTTGCCGGCGGAGACAGCTGGAATCCCACCGCCGGCATTACTCTGCCAAGCTCCCCGAGCTACACCGTCGCGGCGGATGGAAGTGGGGATTCCACCACCGTGAAGGGCGCGCTCGCCAAGGCCACGGGATCATCTCGCGTGAACATCCTCGTCAAGGCGGGCACCTACCGGGAGAAGATCAGCATCAGTGGTTCGACACCGATCACCCTCTACGGCGCCGATGCCGATGCCAGCAAGGTGGTCATCGTGTACGGCGATTCGAACGACTCCGCGGGTGGCACACCCCAAAGTGCCACGTTCACCGTGAGCAATCCCGGCTTCCAGGCCAAGAACCTGACCTTCGCCAATGACCTCGACGAAAACGCCAGTGGCTGTACCAATTGCCAGGCGCTCGCCTTCTACAGCACCGGGGACAAGCTGGTCTTCGACAACGTCCGCTTCATCGGCAACCAAGACACCATCTACTTCGATTCGACGGGGACCAACACGGTTGCTCGCGTCTACCTGAAGAGCTCCTACGCCGAAGGCGACACCGACTACATCTTCGGCCGCGCCACCATGGTCATGGAAGACAGCGAGATGCACTACACGTCGCTGCGAAAGCCCACCAATGCCGGCCGCCAGATCGCGCCGAGCACCGCCGCCGCAAACCAGTACGGGTACCTCTTCAACCGGTGCAAATTCACGGCTGACGCCGCCACGCTGACCAACAAGATCTACCTCGGCCGCTCCTGGGACCAGAACGTAGCCACGGCCGCCGATTGGAACGCGTCCTCGTCGCCCAATGGCCAGGCGGTCATCCGTGAATCGGTGCTGGGCGCGCACATCCGACTTGCCGATCCCTGGGCCGCCGCCGCGACTTCGGGACGCGCCTACGATTCCAACACCAACCGCTTCAGCGAGTACTGCAATTCGGGCCCGGGCGCCGGTTGACGCGGAGGCTCCGCCTGGGCTGGCACCGATCGATCGCTCCGACCCCTAGCTCAAAGGTATGACCATGCGACATCCACCATTTTCATGTAAACCCTGGGAGGGTTTCCAAACTTTCCCGCGACGCGGAGCTGCGCAGGGCGCGGCCGAAGGCCGCGGGGAAAGGGCGGGTTGGCGGGTGTCCCAAGTGCCGGCTTTGCGGCACGGCGAGGCCGGCAGGCTCCGCACGCGATTGTGCGGACTGGCTCTGGGCGGTTTGCTGCTCGCAACTGCGCTCTGCGGTTGTAGCTCGTCATCGCCCGCGCGCGGCACAGGTGGGAATTCGGCGTCGGGCGGTGGCAGCGGCACGGGTGGCGCGGCTCAGACCGGCGGCGCGACCGGCAACGGCGGATCTTCGTCCTCGGGCGGCGCGAGCGGTTCGGGTGGAGCCATCGCATCGGGCGGCACGAGCAGCTCGGGTGGAACCAAGGCATCCGGCGGTGTGACCAGCACGGCGGGTGGGGCACCGTCGGGCGGAGTGACCAGCGTGGGTGGTGCGTCGGCGACAGGTGGCACGGTAGCCACGGGTGGCTCTGCGCCGTCGGGTGGAACGACGAGCTCGGGTGGCAATTCGTCATCGGGTGGCGCCACGGCCACCGGCGGATCCGCGAAGACAGGCGGAGCGACCGGCACGGGGGGCAGCACGGCCACGGGCGGCTCGGTCCAGACCGGCGGCAGCTCCGGCACCGGCGGCGCCACGGCCACGGGGGGAGCAAGCGCGACAGGTGGTACGGGCGGCCCTATCGCCACCGGCGGCGCAACCAGCACAGGTGGCTCCACCCAGCCGCCCGTCACCTGCACGCCGGCATACACGGGGACGGACACGCGACCGCAGCTGACCGATGCCGCGGCGGCTTGCTACACCATCAAGAACTACCTGGCGCAGGCCGGGACCATCGGCTCCTTGGTGCGTGACGACTGGGATCCCTCGCCGGCGCCCTTGACCCTCCCGGCAAGCCCGACCTACACGGTTGCGGCCGATGGCAGCGGCACGCACACCACCGTGCAAGCCGCCATCACCGCCGCCCTCGCCTCGGGCAGCACCTCGCGCGTGACCATCCTGGTCAAGCCGGGGACCTATCGAGAGCTGGTGTGCGTGAAGCCGGCGTCAGGAGTCACGGCCATTCCCGTCACGCTGTACGGGGCCGACGACGACGCCAGCAAGGTCACCATCGTGTACAACAACGGGTCGGGCGTCACGGTGACCACCGAGAACACCAACCCGTGCTCAGTGCCGTCGGGGACGACCCACGGAACCAGCGACAGCTCGACGTTCATGGTCTCCACCCGAGCGTTCCAGGCCATGAACCTCACCCTCGCGAACGACTTCGCCGAGCCATCGGGGCAATCCGCCGTGCAAGCGCCGGCCCTGACCGCGCAAGCCGACCAGCTGGTCTTTCAGAACGTTCGCTTCTTGGGCAATCAGGACACGCTCCAGTACAAGACCGGGAACGTGACGACCGTGGCCCGCTCGTACTTCAAGAGCTGCTATATCGAGGGCGACGTGGACTTCATCTTCGGTCGCGGCACCATGGTGTTCGATGGCTGCACCATCAAATACATCACCGCCCGCAAGAGCGGCGGCACCATTTTTGCCCCCAGCACCGAGAGCTCGCATTCGTTCGGAATGCTGGTCATCAACAGTCAAATCGGCAGCGCCTCGGGGACCAACAGCACCTACCTCGGCCGCGCCTGGGACGACAGTAGCGGGACGAGCCCCAATGGACAAATCGTCATCCGCGAATCCACGCTCGATGCGAGCATCCAGTCTGCGGCACCCTGGACCACCTCGACCCAAGGTCGGGCCTTTTCCGCGTCGGGGAACCGCATGTACGAGTACAAGAACACGGGCGCGGGCGCCGCGCCGTAGAGCCCATCGGGGCCGAGCGACGCCCTGCTGTCCGAAAACTCAATGCGTCGGCTCAGGCCGCCTCTCGATGGTAGTTCAGCAAGCTGGGCGGCATGCCTCGGGATGGGAAAGGTAGCCACCACGGGTTTGCGTTACCGCGGGCGAGCTGCTGGCTGATGCAGGGCTGCGCCTATGCCTTCTTGAGCGACAGGGCCAGCTTCACGGCCTCGCCCACGCCCTTGTCATTCGCCATCTGCTTCACGTTGGCGCGGTCCGCGCCGGTGAGGGATTTCAAGGAGCCGAGATACTGCCCCTGAAGCTTCCGCGCGCGAGCGACCTTCGGCGACGCCTTCTTGACCTTCTGCTCCGGCCGGGGCTTCGCCGGGGTGCGGAATGCACCAGCGAGGGCGGCCTGCATGCGCTAGGCCATGGCCGCTTCCACGGCTGCCGCGATCTGGCGAGCGAAGGTCTCGACGAGGAACGTGACATTCAGGGCGGCGTTGGGCCTCCGTACTCCTGGGGTTTTCGTTGCTGCCTATCGTAGGCGGAAGGGGGGGGTGAGCAAGTTGAGTCCCGATACCAGAAGTGGATGACGACTTGGCGGACCACACCTGGTATATGTGGCACGATGCTTCTCACGTTGAGAGGCAAGGAAGGGAAACGGTAAATGCAAAAAGGTACGGTCAAGTTCTTCAACACAGCAAAGGGTTTTGGATTCATCACGCCGGAGAGCGGCGGCAAGGACGTGTTCGTCCACGCCAACGATCTCGGGGGTGCCGTCATTCAGGAGGGCACCAAGGTTGAATTCGAGGTCGTCGAAGGAAAGAAGGGGCCTCAGGCCAGCGGCGTCAAGGTCGTCTGATCCTGTCGTGTCCGGAAGGTCACTCTGAGGCCACGGGATTCGCGGCTATGGCTTTTCGGACACCACGCCATTTGAGGCCACAGCACGCTTGAAGCTCGTGGCTTCAGATGGCGCGCACGCCGTGCCGGGGCTGATGCCAGACTGCGTCGTCCGGCCAGCTCGACCATGAAACCGTGGAAGATCATCGCGAGGGCTACCAATCCTGGCGGTGACGACCTTGTCTTGTGGCAGAGAGACGCCGAGTTCGTGGTGCGGGTGGGCAACACCGAACTGATGTCGAGCCGCCGCCATGGCTCGGAAGAAGCCATGGCAACCGCGGCGCTGTCGGCGCTCGCGCGCGACGATGCCCGTGTTTTGATCGGCGGCTTGGGATTCGGATATACCCTACGCGCCGCGCTCGATCGCCTCGGTCCGAGGGGGCACATCTTGGTTGCCGAGATCTCGAACGACATCATCGAGTGGAACCGACGTTTTCTGGGAGGCCTTGGCGGCCAGCCCATGGACGACATTCGCGCCACCGTAGAATGCACCGATGTGCGTTGGGTCCTGGCGCGCGCATCCAGGGCCTCTTCACGCGGGCGCTACGATGCGGTTTTGGTCGATGTCGACAACGGCCCGCGGCCCTTGGTGACGAAGACCAATCGCTTGCTCTGGCAACCGGACGGAATCGCGGCCACAAGCCGGGCGATGAAACCGGGGTCCGTGCTGGTGGTTTGGTCCACGGGTTCGGATCCAAGCTTCGTCGCGCGTCTGCGTGCCGGGGGATTCGCGGTGGAGGTGAAGCCTGTTCGTGCGGAAGCTGGGCGCGGTGCCCGCCACACTCTCTTTGTCGCGCGGCGAGGGGTGCCGCGGCAAGACCCGATCCCGTCTGGTTGTCAATCGTCCAAATCCCATCCCCGGTCAGTGATGCGACGGTGACCTCAGGTCGACGATGGGAGCGATCAGCGAAGAGCGAAGAGGGCGGAGATCTCTTGTTGCGACAACGCGCGTTTGTAAACGCGGAAGTCATCGAGTGACCCGTAGAAGAAGGGATCGCCCCCCGCCGAGCCGCCGAATGTCGAGCGGCCGATCCAGTTGTTGGTGGTGGTCGCCAGGTCCGACATGTGCAAGGTCATGGCATCGTTCGTGGCCACGACCACGCCGTCGATGTACATGGTCCCCGTGTAGGTTGAACCGGCGGGGAGCACGATGGCGATGTGATGCCACACGTTCGCCGTGAGGGCGGATGTGCCCTCGAGGCGCTGCATGTTGGTCGTGCGTCCCGATGGGGAGATGCCGAAGCGGACGGGCGTGTTGGTGGATGTGCTGCGCGCCGTCATGTAGCAATAGGGGCCTGTCGTCGAGGATGTGTCGGCGCCAAAATCAAAAATTCTCTCCCAATTCTGGGTGGGCGTGGCGTCCGCCAGGTTGACCCAGACCGCAATCGTGAGGGCATTGGGTGCCAGGGTTTGCAGGGCGGGTACCGTCACGTAGCCGCCACCGGAGCTGGGATCGGACGTGGCGGGCATGAGGTTGAGCGCGTGGGTTCCCACTTGGTGATCGGTCGAGAAGGCCGCGCTCCCGTCCGTCCCGTAGGTTGCTAGCTTTCCGTCGTGGGTGCCGCTTGCGGATGTCGACGAATCGGCCGCGGTCGTGCCGCTGCTCTCGTCGAACTTGTACCAGAGGACCAGGTCAAGGTCCGCACCACCGGTGCCCCCTGCGCCGCCTTTGCCGCCGGTGCCGCCTCTGCCGCCGGTACCGGCGCCACCCGTTCCACTACCGCCGGAGCCGCCGCCCGTCCCGGTTCCGCCGGCGCCACCCGTTCCACCGCCGCCGGAGCCGCCGCCCGTTCCGGTTCCGCCGGTTCCGCCGGTGCCGCCGGCGCCGCCCGTTTCCCCGTCGCCATCCACGCCTGCGCCACCGGTGTCTTCGTCTGCGGTGGGCTGATCCAGGGAATCCGAAATATCCTCAGGAACGACGACATCCTGCGCAACATCGATCTCGGGGAGATCCTCGGCATCGTTGGGAAAGGCGACCTCGTACGCAGCGGGTAGATCGGGCAGAGCCGATGCGCTGTCCGTGTCGACGCTGCCGTCACTACCGCCCGTGTCGCCGCTCCCAGCCTCGGTCGCGTCGGGCGCGACGGGGCGATCCATGGGCCCGTCAGGAGCGCGCGGGGTTGGGCCGCGCAGCTTGCCGATGTCGACCGAGCACGCCGCAGCCAGCATGACACTCAGGCAGAGAGAAGAAATGCAGATCTCTGCGGGAAAGGAACGCTCTGCTTCGTCCGGACGGAATGACGCCTTCATCATTAGGCAGCCGCCCCATGAGCACGCCGGCCACCGGGACCACGCTCACAGGTTGGCCTGCGCAGGATATTAGCACGTTGGCCGTCCCGACCGCGGCATCGAGTAGGTGTCCATCGCCATGATCCCATCCGCGATCAGTGCCGTGGCGGTGACGCCGGTCGTGCGGCAGAACGGGATTTAGGCAAGTTCTCCCAATCGTCATCCGCGCCCTCTGCCGTTCATCGGTGGCAACGATGGACGACTCGGTCTGGCCGTGACAACGGTCGGACTCGCATGAGGAGTGGACCAGCTCTGGGGGCCGGTCAGCGCGACTACTGCCAGTGCTGGCGGACACGATGGGTAGCCAGCCCGGGTCATGCTGGCGAGGTCATGCCTGCGCAGACCCGCATCTTCAAGCTGCTCATTCTCGCGGATTCATGCGAGAATCCTTCCGATGTATTCTCGGACACTACGGGTTCGGCGGTTCCGCCGCATCCAACGAGCGCGAAGGAGATGCAATGAATCGAACATTCAAGCTAGTGACGTTGGGAGTTCTCGGTGCCTGGTTGCTGACGAGCACGAGTTGCGAAGACAAAGTCTGCAATGACGCCTTGCAGACCTGCAAGAAGGAGGCGACCGAGCAACGGAAAGAAGGCGCGAGCAACCTGGCCAAGCTCACCGAGCTCAAGACGCAACTGGCGGCCACCCAAGCGAAGGTCGACAGCCTGACCAAGGAGAACGACGAGCTCAAAGCAAAGAGCGAAGCGGCGGAGGCGAAGGTCAAGGCCAAGGGTGGCAAGGGCAAGCACAAGAAGCGGGGCAAGAAGTAGCCGGGGGAGGTCCGCGCTCAGCACCCGCGCGGTCCGCAATCCCTGGCCTTCGCCAGGTCACCGTTTGCGTGCGGTGTCTCCTGTCGGTGGCGAGGACTCGCGACACGGGTCGCTTGTCTCCGCCATCGCCACCGGCGGGAATGAAACATTGTGGATGACCTCGTGGCGAACGACAGCCTTCCGGCAGACCGCCGGATGCGGGCGCCTTTCACAGCTCGACAGGCTTGGGCCCCGTGCCGGTATCGACCTTCTTCGGTTGGGGAGCGCTCTTGGCGGGAACGCTCCAGGCCGGAGCGGGCTTCGGTAAGGGAGCGCTCTTGGCCGGAGCGGGCTTTGGTTGGGGAGCGCGAACGACAACGGGAGGGGCGTCGCCAACCTTCTTGCACACGTGCAGCTTCTGAGCCGTCTCGCCGCGGCAGCCGCCACAGGCCCGCTTGCACTTTGCGGTTGGCGGCTTGCCCGAATCCTTGTCCTCGCAAGCGCAGGCCTCGGCACAGCGCGCCTCCTCGTCGCCGACCTTCTCCACACAGCGCTGCACGAGGTTCATGCGATAGAGCGCATCCTCGGCTGGTGACAGATTGGGCAAGTACGTCGCGTAGTTCACCACATCGCTCGTGCCGGCTTTGTTGCCCGGGTGGAATGCCACGCACGCGGTCAGGAGGTCCACCCGAGCCGCATCGGGCGCCGCTTCCGTCCTCGCTCGGCTGCGGGCGCACTGCGATTCCATGCCCGCGGCGTCGCCGGCTTCGCGCAAGAGCTCGAGCCTACGCCGGATGACCGCGACGGCATCGGGGTGCGAGCGAGCGTAGTCGTCGATCAAGTTCTGCTCCTCCACGGAGCGACCCGCCAGCCAGAGCAGCCGTCCTTTCGTCGCGACCAGTGGATCGGTCTGCTCCGCCGTCAGTCCCAGAACCTTCCCGAGAGCCTCGAGCATGGACAGGGCATCCTCGATGATCGGCCAGTAGTGGGGCTCGATCTCCGACCTCTGCTTGTACTTCGGTAGCCCGCCCGTGCACGAGGCGCAACTCGTGTCGACGAGCGAGGCCAGGCTGGCATCGGTCACGGCTTTCGCATAGGTGTAGACTGCATCGAAGTCCCGCGGGGCGGCCTTGGCCGCCTGGTACCTCGCGGCCATCTCCGGGTTACGAAACCTGATCTCGCCTTGCGGAGGCTTCGCTACCTGCGCTCTCCTCACGTCGGAGCGCGGGCGGTTGTCCAGGGCCGACGAGCAGCCGACAGCAAAGACGAGGACCAGCGTCGGCCACGCAGGCCGAAGCTGCTTGCGGTTCGAGGCAAGACGGAGCACTCTCACTGCGCTTTCCCGTCGACACTCTACTGCTCTCCCTGTAGCACGGCTATAGCCAACCGAGGCGCTTGGCGTCAGACGATTTCCGAAGTCTCTGGCGCGTTGACCGCCCATTTCGCTTCTTGCCACGACCGCGTTCTGCCCCCCAATGTCACTCGCCAGGGTGATGGGGCCACGTCTCGCCAAGGTCATGCGGCCAGTCGTCGCCACCATCGGTGAATACCGAGCGCAGAGCGCGACCTGGCGAACCACAGCCCCGTGCCACTCCGGCAACCATGCTGGCGACTAGGAAGTGCCGCCTTCGAGAACGCGCGCGACGGCGCGAGTGAGCCCTTCGACGGTGTAGGGTTTGGCGAGCCAGATCAGCCCCTGGTTGACCGCGAGATCGGCGCGCTCGCCTGGAGCATGGCCGCTGACCACGATGGCCTTCTGTTCCGGGAATAGGCGCGAGATGAGCTCGAGGACTTGCAAGCCATCGAGCCGCTCGCCCAGCACCATGTCCATCACGACGAGGTCGTAGGGACTCTTCCCGGTCTTCGCCGCCCGCCTGAACGCCTGGTAGGCGCGCAAACCACTTTCCATCGTGTCGACCTGGTGCCCCAGCTCCTGGAGAACCCGTTGGCAAGTGCGTAGCTGGATGCCTTCGTCGTCGACGACCAGGATCCTCGCGGGGACGCGCGACGTGAGTGTCGATGGCTTGGTCACGGCCTGCGTCGCGGGCGCGAGGGGGAAATAGAGAACGAACGTGGTTCCCTGGCCGGGGACGCTCGTCACATCGATGAACCCCTCGTGCTCCTTGACCACGCCGTGCACGATGGCCAAGCCCAGCCCGGAGCCAGAGCTCTCGCCGGTTCGCTTTCTGCTGAAGAAGGGCTCGAAGACCCGCCCGAGCTCCGACGGTTCGATGCCGCAACCGTCATCGGCAACCGTCAACACCGCGTAGTTTCCGGCCGGAATAGTCTCGTAGCGAGCAGCAGGCATGGCTAGGTGCTCGTGCCGCGTCTTCACCAGGATCTGTCCGCTGCCGCCGATCGCCTCAATCGCATTCCGCAGCAGGTTGCCAACCGCGCGTGCCAGTTGCGCCTCCGAGCCACGGACGGCGAGCGGTTCGGAGGAGTAGTCGGCCACGATGTTGACGTTGCGCCCCTTGTCCTCGAGCAGGTACAGGGCACTTTCCGCGAAGCAGGACTTCACCACACGAGCAAGATCGATGTTCTCCTTCACGGTCCTGCCCTGGCGTCCGAGCGTCAAGAGATCCTTGATGGTCTGGACGGCCCGCATGGACGCGGTCTTGATGATTTGGACATCGGCGCTCAATTTTCCGACCGTGTCGTTATCCAAGTGTAGCTGGCTGAGCTCCCTGAGAATGAGATCGGGCAGGGCCACGAGCGGGCCCAGGGCATTGTTGAGATCGTGCGCCACCCCGCCGGCGAGCACGCTCAATGCCTCCATCCGCTTGGTGGCGGCCAGCCGCTCTTGCACGCTGCGCTCGTGCAACATCGTCTTTGCGACCAGCTCCCGGTGCAGGCGAATGCTCTTCAAGACCGCCGTGATTTCGTTGCGGAAGACTGCGTAGCTTCTGACCCCATCCGCGTAGTCGAAGGCCGCCACGCCGAGGAGCTGAGACTCGACCGCCATGGGGAACACCAAGAAGGTACGGCGTGGATCAAGCACCAGGGCGCTGGGCGGTACGAGAACGCTCGCCGGGAAGCTGGGCTCGGGCATCTCGATTGGTTGGCCGTCCACGAGACAGACCACGGGTGCGAGCTCGCTGGCGTTCGTCTCGAGCGTGCACGACAGAAACGCGGTGCGCACCCCGGCCGCGGGCAGGCCCTTGAGCAACGTTTGCTTCAGGGACGAGAGATCGAAGGCGACCGAGGCCTGCTCGCTGACATCGAGCAGGGTCGTGTAGTTGTCCTCCAAGGTGAGGCGTTGGGCCATCTGCATGGTCGTGCTGGAGGTCGCAACCAGGTTCAGCCCCTCGTAGAAGGCGCGTTCGAGCTCGATATCGGCCAGGCCGCCGAGCTCGTCACGCAGCCATCCGATCGCTTCTTGGAGCATGGCATGGCGTTCAGTGTCGTCGGCCATGTCTTCGAGTAGGTCGCCAACCGCCTTCTGAAATGCTCGGCGTTGACCCGAAGGCCCGATGCGCAAGGATTCGACCAACCGCTCACTGATGGAGGCGGCGGCGGCCGGATGGGCGCGCAACGCGCTCGCCAGCTTCGGCCGCAGGGCATCGAGCCGGTCGAGGCAGCCCGTGGGCGCACCGTTCTTCTCGGCAGCCGAATGGCTTTCCGCACGTTGCTCGAATTCGCATCCGCAGGATCGGCGGCGGATGAATCGGGAAGGCAGCACGACGCGATCGGGAACCGGCTGGCCGGCGAGCTGGGCCAGGATGGTGTCGATGGCCAGGTTCGCCATTTGCCACAAGGGCTGCGCCACGGTGGTCAGCGGAGGGTTCCCCAGCGCGGCGAGCGGCAGGTCGTCGAAACCCGTCACCGGGATGTCGCGCGGCACACGGCGGCCCCACTTGCGCAGGGCATCGATGGCCCCCAGCGCCATGTTGTCGCTCGCGGCCACGACGCCGTCGAAGGGGATGCCACCGGCAAGAAGACCGTCCATCGCGCTACGGCCCTGCTTGGGCATGAAATAGCCACACGCCACGAGCGCCGGATCGAAAGGAATGCCATTTCTGGCAAGAACCTCCTGGTAGGCATCGAGGCGCGCTCGCGCCTCGGGGTTGTTGGGCGTCCCGGCGAGAAAAACCGGGCGTCGGACCCCATGCTCCCGCACGAGGTGTTCGACCGCCGCCTCCATGCCAGCCCGGTTGTCGAGCACCAGGCTCGGCACACCCGGCAACGACAGGCCGATGCTGCACACGCAGGTCGGCCGGAGGCCTTCCACCAAAGCGGCGACCGGTTCCGGTCCACAGAAGGCCGCCAGCATGCTCGACACGATGATGATGCCATCGAAGCTACCTGGCCGTAGCGCCCGAAAGATCGTGTTGTCCGCCGTGGCCATCGGCCCTGGCGCAGCGAGGGGGCCGCCGTAGAGCAACAGCAGGTTGTGGCCCTCTCGGCGACACTTGGCATCGAGCGCCTCGCGGAGGCTGGCCTCGTAGCAGCCCTCGAAGAAGTTAGCGTTGTCGATGAGAACGGCGATGGTCAGACGCTTCGCCCCAGCCCACGCGGTTGGGGCTCGCGCTTCCTGGGCCGGGGGCGCGTGCGGCGGAGACGTTGTCGGTGCCGTCACGGGATTCTCGGGAATGTCTGCGCATGCAGCTGGGCTGGGGTGCGCAGTGTCCCCCGAAAAGCGCGTCATCGTCAAGCGGATCGGAGGGCGTGCGTGCATCGGAAGATGCGTCGTACGGCAATTGTGTGTACCCTGGGCCGATGCTAGGGCAGCGGAGAGTTGCAGCGGTACTGAGCTCGGGCGCGGCGCTCGTGTGGCTTGCGCACGCGGCCTGGGCCCAGCCCACACCCGCGGGGTTGGAGCGGGGAATCGATCCGGTCAGCTTCAAGCTGAGCCCGTCGATAGGCGCGTATCTGACCACCGCCGGGGCGCGCATGGCCCCCGGCGGGATGTTGCAAGTCGATCTGGTGGCCGACTTCAACATGACCCTGATGGCCTTGCGGCTGGGCGACGAGCGCCTGGGCAGTCTCATCGAGGATCGCCTGGATCTGCACCTCTTGGCGGCCTATGGCTTGCTGAACGGGCTCGAGGTAGCGGTAGACGTTCCCTTCACCCCCTGGCAGGCGAGCGATTTTGGTCGCCTGAATGCGGCCACTGGCCTCGCCGTTGCCGGGCCGACGTCCTACGGGCTGGGAGACGTGCGTGGCCTGCTGCGGGGTCGCGTGCTGGGCGGTCCGCGATCGCGGGTAGGCCTCGCCCTGATTGGCGAGGTGCGCGCCCCGAGCGGCGACGACCAGGCCTTTCTGGGTGAACGGGGTTGGTTGCTTTCACCCCGTGCCGTGCTCGATGTGGCCATCACCACGCGCACGCGCCTGGCCTTCGAGGCGGGCTACCGTTACCGCAGCCAGGCCGGGCGTTTCCTCAACCTCTATGTGGGCGACGAGCTGACCTTTGCCCTGGCCGGCGCGCGCGAGCTGCCGAGCTTCGGACGGCTGGCGCCCACGGCCTATGTCGAGGTTGTTAC
>Ga0182019_10000919_pt1 | contig 14628 bp, 13 predicted proteins | sample 812E2MmetaG_FD_120483 | JGI IMG/M metagenome (GOLD analysis project Ga0182019, IMG submission 120483) | Permafrost microbial communities from Stordalen Mire, Sweden - 812E2M metaG | ecosystem: Environmental > Terrestrial > Soil > Wetlands > Permafrost | place: Sweden: Stordalen | collected...
CCCCGGGAGCGCAGGTCCTCGTCCTTGAGGCGCAGCGCCGGGTCGGCCTCGACCTCCGAGAGGAGCCGGCGGACCGGCTCGGGCGTGCTCGCCGGGGGCTCGACAGGGCGGCAGACGCGGCACGGCCGGTAGCCGGCGAGAAGGGCCTCGTGCGCGGTGGGAAAGAACACCACATTCTCCCGTCGGGGTTTCTTCGCGGTGCACGTCGTGCGGCAGAAGATGCCGGTCGTCGTCACGCCGGTGAAGAAGAGACCGTCGAACGTCGGGTCCTTCTCCACGAGGGCCCGGTACATGGTGTCGGCGTCGGGCAGGAGTCGTTCGCTCATGCGCACAACGTAGCGCGGCTTCCCGCTTCGCGCCAACCGGGAAATTGACGAGGAATCCCATCCACTGGCTTCCTGGCCCAGGTCCGAAGCACCATGCGTTGCCGCGGAGCGAATCCTGACGGACAATGCCCCGGGTGGGCGCGGCAACCTCGCGCGCGCTTGTTGTTCCAGCGGAGGCTCATGCGGTTTGCAGCCCTGGCAGTCGGCGCCGTCGTCTCGGTCATCCTCGTGGCGCTCTCGGCGGCTCACTGCGTGCCGCTCGGGCTGACGGAGGTCCTGGGTTTCGTGACCGGCGCGTGGTGCGTCTGGCTCCTCGTCGAGGAGAACATCTGGAACTGGCCGATCGGCATCGCCAACAACGCCTTCTACGTCGTGGTGTTCTGGCGCGCCAGGCTGTTCGCGGACATGTCGCTCCAGGTTGTGTACATCGTCCTCTCGATCATCGGCTGGTACCTGTGGCTGCACGGCGGCAGCGGACACGGGCGCCTGTCGGTTCAACGCACGCGCTGGCGCGAGGGGACGCTCATCGCCGTGGCGGTCGTGGTGATGACAGTGGCGGGCACCGCTTTCCTGCGCACCGTGCGCGACTCGGCGCCGTTCCTCGATTCGCTCACCACCTCGATCAGCCTCGCGGCGCAGTACATGCTGACCCGCAAGCTGATCGAGAACTGGCACTTGTGGATCGGCGTGGACGTGATCTACGTGGGGCTCTACGCCTCGCGGGCGCTGCCGCTGACCGCGGTCCTGTACGCGATCTTCTTGACGATGTGCATCGTCGGCCTCCTCGAGTGGCGCCGGAGCGAGGCCCGCGTCGCCGCTGCCGCGCGGCCCGGCGGCGAGGAAGCCGTGGCCCTGCAGGCCGAAGCCCGCTGAGAGTAGCCGGCTCAGTGGGCGCGCAGCACGACGGTGCCGCGGCTGTCGCGCAGCCGCACGACCTCCAGGTCGATTTCCTCGACGGTGAAGCCCTCGATGATGCTGCCGATCGTGACCTGCTGTCCGTTGATCGAGGCGAACGGGTCCTTGGACCGGTAGACGATGTAGTCGAGGTGGAGCTTCACCGTGCCGAGGTCGGCGTCGAGCACGAATGAGCGCTCTCGCTCTCGGGCAGGACCTGATGCTGCCGGAGCCCCACGGGTAACCGCCGGCGCCGCTGCCGGAGCTCCACGCGTGGGAGTCGCCGCTGCTGCGGGAGTTTCAGGGGTAGCAACCGGCGGCGCTGCCGACACGTCCACCACGGGCGGCATCAGCGCGGTCAGGGGAGGCGTGGGGCCGGCAGCCTGAACCTCGGCGGTCGCTTCACCGCCCATTTGCCCGGGTGAGGTGACGGCCTGATCGGGTTGGACTTCAGCCGTTCGAGGGGCGGGGGACGCGGCACCTGCTGCGAGCGCCGCTCGAGACGGAGGCGGTGTGGGCGCCGGGACGGTCGTCGAGGAGGCGTGAACGGGGGCCACCTGCAACGCGGCGGTCGAGGCTGCCGCAGGCGGAGCGGGATTGGCCGTCGAGCGCTCCACGAACGCTGGACCTCCGCGGGAAGAGAGCGTCCACCATGCGATCCCCGCACCTGCGAGCACCGCCACGGCCACGACGAGAACCGCCAGCCAGCCGACGCTGAACCTCGTTCCCTTCGGGCCCAACACGACCGTTGTGCGGAAAACCACCCCGCGCTGTTGGGCGCCCTTCTCTGCCGCTTCCTGACGTGCCTTCCGCAAGGCTTCGCTAACCAGACTCATCGTTCGTGCCCTTCCAGGTCGCGCACCGCCCGCCGCACCTGCCGCCACCCCAGGAGATCGCGCCCCTCGACGTATCCTGCGAGCAAGCTCTTGTCACAGATCGCGTTGATCAGGCGTGGCACTCCGCGCGAGCAGCGGTGGATTGTCCTAACTGCACGCGGCGTGAATGCCGGCCGGCCGTGGGAGCCCGCCACTGAGAGGCGGTGCAGGATGTACGCTTCGGTCTCTTCGGGATCGATCGGCCCGAGGTGGTAGCGGACGGTGATGCGTTGGCGGAGCTGCCGCAGCTCGGGCCGCTCCAGGCGCTCGCGCAGTTCGGGTTGGCCGAGCAGCACGATCTGGAGCAGCTTGCGGTCGTCGGTCTCGAGGTTGGAGAGGAGACGCACCTCCTCGAGCATCTCGTCGGAGAGGTCCTGCGCTTCGTCGATGAAGAGAACCATGTCCTGGGCGGCCTGCACGCGGCCAAGGAGGAACTCGTTGAGACGCTGGGTGAGGCGCAGGCGGTCGTTGCCGCGGTCGTCGAGGTCCAGCTCGTGGAGGATCGAGCGCAGGAGCTGGATGCCGCTCATCACGGGGTTGAAGATTAGCGCCGTCGCATAGCCCGGCCCGAGCTCCTCGAGGATGGCACGGCACAGCGTGCTCTTGCCGGCTCCGACCTCGCCGGTGATCTGGATGAACCCCTTGCGTTGGGTGATGCCGTACAGCATGTGGTCGAACGCCTCGCGGTGCCGGCGCGAGAAGAACAGGTACCGCGGATCCGGCGTGATCGAGAACGGCGGGGCCGAGAGGCCATAGAACTCTTCGTACATCGCTCGAGACAGCCCATCTCATTCTACGATGCTGGGCGGAGTTTCATTGTACCCGCCCGCGACGGCCGATCGGGCGTCGGTGGGTGTCGGGGTATCCTTGACGGCATGAAAAGCCAGGCAGTGGTGCCGTTCCTGCTCGTGATCGGGTTCGTCGCGATCGCGGCTTCATGCGGGAAGGGCTCGGATCCGCGCCTCGCCGGGTCGTGGCGAGGGGACGAGCGCAACGGATGGATCCCGGTGCGGCTGCAGGGCGGTCCGGCGCAGATCGGGTTCCAGCACGGATACCTGCTCGCGCAAGAGATCGCAGACGCGCTGGCCGTCCAGAAGCTGCTGCTACCGCACGACACGAAGCGCGACTGGATCTTCTTGCGCGCCGCGGCGGAGAAGGTCCTGTGGCCGCGCGTCCCGGAGGAGTACCGCCTCGAGCTCCAGGGGCTCGTGGACGGCATGGCCGCTCGCGGCGTGAAGGCGGACATCTGGGACATCCTCGTTCTGAACGCGAACCTCGAGCTCTCGTACTACACCAAGATGCTCGACAAGTCGAAGTCGCCGGCGGCGCCCGAGAAGTGCAGCGCCTTCGTCGCCACCGGGAGCTGGACGCGCGACGGCCGGCCCGTGATCGCCCACAACAACTGGTCGGGGTACCTCGAGGGGTCGCGCTGGAACGTGATCTTCGACATGCGGCCGGAGAAGGGGAACCGGATCCTGATGGACGGCATGCCCGGCCTGATCCACAGCGCCGACGACTTCGGGGTCACCTCGGCGGGGATCGCGATCACGGAGACGACGATCGGCAGCTTCTCCGGCTTCGACCCGGCGGGCGTGCCGGAGTTCGTCCGCGCCCGCAAGGCGATGCAGTATTCAGCGAGCATCGACGACTTCGACCGGATCATGCGGGAGGGCAACAACGGCGGGTACGCCAACACCTGGCTGGTGGCCGACGTCAAACGGAACGAAATCGCCCGCCTGGAGCTGGGCCTCAAGAACGTCACGCTGGAGCGCACGAAGGACGGCGCCTTCGTCGGCGCCAACTTCCCGATCAACCCGAAGCTGATCGCCGAGGAGACCGACTTCCCAGCCAACGAACAGGGGGTGAGCAGTTGCGCGCGCCGGACCCGGTGGGAGCAGCTGATGGCGGAGTTCAAGGGGAAGATCGACGTCGAGGCGGCCAAACGGTCTCTCGCCGACCACACGGATGCCTACGAGAAGAAGGATGGCGCGCCGAGCGAGCGGACCCTGTGCGGCCACGTGGACCTCTCGCCGCGCGGGATGAAGCCGTGGCAGGACGAGTTCGGCCCGGCGGGGACGGTACAGGCGAAGGCTGCCGACGCTGGCATGGTGGAGGGGATGGAACTCGAGGCCGCGCTCGGCCACCCCTGCGGCCTCAACTTCTCCGCCGCCGAGCACCTCGCAAAGCACCCCGAGTACGCCTGGCAGAAACCCCTGCTCAGGGACCTGCCGTCGCGGCCGTGGACCCGCTTCACAGCACCATAGGTGGTCAGGATGCAGCGGCCGGCCGCCGGCCGTTACGGCGCCCCCTGCGGAAGACCGGCCGCCCGGCTGGCGGCCGCTACAGAGGGCACCAGTGTCATTGCGAGGAGTCCCTCCTCGGGCGGGACGATGAGGCAATATTGTCCAAAATGGGCGAGATCGCCGCGGCCCCTCGCTGCGCTCCCGGGGGCCTCGCGATGGCAACCTGGATTCAGCCGGTCAGGAGGATGCTACAGCAGGTAACGGCGCCTTCCGCCTTGGCGAGCTCCGAGACGTCCACCGTCACGATGCGGACGCCGGCCCGATCGAGCTGCGCCGCGGTGAAGGGAAAGGCCTCGGGGTAGAGCACCATATCGCCGACCATGAGCGCGTTGGCGGCGTATGGCTCGCCGGGATCCACGTCGATTCGGGTGAAGCCGGCAAACGCGGCGGCGTCCACCCAGGCCGCGTTGACGAGGACGGTGTCGGGCGCCACCTGTGTGACGGCGGACTTGAGGTGCAGGCAGCCGCTGACCGGCACGGGCTCGACCACGTAGCCGTGTGGCGAGAGCAGGGCGCGGAGCTGGTTGATCCCCTCCCGGTTGGTGCGTTCCGTCAGCCCGACGAATAGGCGCCGGCCGAGCCGGAGGACGTCGCCGCCGTCGATCGTCCCCGGCGCTTCGATGGCGACGATCGGCCTGTACTTCGCCAGGACGGCTGCGACCGAGGCCGTCTCGGGACGCCGCGACCGCGAGCCGGGACGGGTGATCACCGCGACCTCGTCGACGACGACCGCGGTGTCCTCGACGAACACCGAATCGGGCAGGTCGGGTGCGGCCGGCAGGCTCACAACCCAGCACCCCAGCTTGGAGAGCGTCCGCTCGTAGGCCTCGTGCTGCGAGCCGGCGAGTCCGACGTCGATCGGCGACCTCGCGAGGTGCGTGAGCTCGCAGCGAGCGATTGCGGGGCTGACCTTGCGGGTGATGGCGATCGGCATGTCGGAAGATCGTAGCGCATCGGGAGCCCGACTGGCGCCGCCGATAGCGGACCATCTGCGGTGTCAGACTCGCGCCTCGCATGCTCACGTACCCTCCGGGTACGCTCCGCTGCTCGCCGCTCGTCTTCCTTGCATCTGGCCCACTCTCGGCGGTGCGCTCCACGCATCACGCCCCCGGCCTGCACTACTTGCTTCTTCGGCTTGCGTCGGAACCCACCAACTGGCGGTTACCTCGAGATTGCTTCGTCGTCCTGCCTACCGGCGGGACTCCTCGCAATGACAGGCGATCCGTTGCGGCCGATCCGTGTGGAACCTGCGAACGTTCGAACCTGTGAGCCTGCGAACGGGCTTCGCTCCTCTGCTCCTCTGCGTCTCTTGTCGGGCTCCGCTACCCGCGAGTCGAACGCTCCCGGTACTGGGCCGGCGTAAGGCCCACGGCCGTCTTGAACTGACGCGTGAGGGCGCTCTGGTCGCAGTACCCGCAGGCGAGAGCGATCTCTCCGACAGAAATGCGGGTGTCCTGCAGCATCCCCCTCGCGGTGTCGATCCGCGTTTTGATGACGAGCTGGGCCGGAGTCAGGCCGAACAGGGCCCGGATGCGCCGCGCGAAGCGGTACTCCGAGAGGTGCGCAAGTGCGGCGAGATCGGCGACGCGCAGCGGCCGGTCGTAGTGCTCCCGGATGTGGAGCACGGCCTCGGCGAGGTCCTCCATGGCGCTCTCGGCCGCGGGCGAGTGGACGTCGCGCGAGGTGCCCGTAAGACCCATCACGCGGCCTGCCGCGCCTCGCATCGGGATCTTGGCCGTGATGCACCAGCCTTCGAGGCGGTCGGGGTAGAGGTGGAGCTCGAGGAGGTCGGAGATCTCCCTGCCCGTTCGGCAGACCGCGAGGTCCTGGGCGAGGTAGCGCTCGCCGAGTGGGGCCGGGAAAACGTCGCCCGCTGTCCGGCCTATCAAGTCCGCCTTCTCCTTCATGCCCAGGCGCTGAACCAGGGTGCGGTTGACCGCGAGGTACCTGCCGGCCGTGTCTTTCGCGAAAAAGACCACGTTGGGAAGGCGGTCGAACAGTTCCACCGCGAACCCCGCGGCGGTCAGCGCAGCTTCGAGCTCTGCCGGAGCAGCCATCGTCTCGCCCAGCGGGCGCATTGTGCGAAAAGTCCAGCACGCCCTGTGCAATCGTACAAGACTTCCGATCGCCGGTGCCCTACGATGATAAACGGGGTGTGCATCGTGGAGATCCGGAAAGGAGCACGCGATCCTGTGGGCGTGATCTTCAACGTCCAGCGCGCCTCGTTCAACGACGGACCGGGGATCCGCACGACCGTCTTCCTCAAAGGGTGTCCGCTGCGCTGCCCCTGGTGTCACAACCCGGAAGGAGTGGCGTTCGAGCCGGAGGTAACGATCAACTCCGCCCGTTGCCTGGCGTGCGGGTCGTGCGTGGCCGCCTGCCCCCGGCCCGAGGGACCCTTGCCGGCCGGACGGACGCTGGGATTGGACGGCTGCGCCGCCTGCCGAGCGTGCGCGCGGGCTTGCCCGACCGGCGCCCGCGAGGTCGCCGGCCGGAATTGGACCGTCGGAGAAGTCCTGGCTGAAACGTCGCGCGACCGGCCGGTCTACGAGGAATCGCGCGGCGGAGTGACGTTCTCCGGCGGAGAGCCGCTCGCCCAGGCCGCGTTCCTGATTGGCTGTCTCGACGCCTGCCGGCGAGCCAGCCTTCATACGGCGGTGGACACCTGCGGCTTCGCCCCTCGCAAGATCGTCGAGGAGGTCGCGTCGCGGGCCGGCCTCATCCTCTGGGACATCAAGACGCTCGATCCCGAGCGGCACCTCGCCCTCACCGGGGCGCCGCTCGCGCCGATTCTCGAGAACCTCGCCGCGGTTTCCGCGCTCGGCACGCCGCTGTGGCTTCGTGTCCCGGTGATTCCCGGCCTGAACGACGGCGACGAGGCGCTGGCGGCAGCCGCGCAGTTGGCCGCCAGGACGCCGACGGTGCAGCGCGTGAGTTTGTTGCCGTACCATCGCACCGCCGACGGCAAGAGGTCACGGCTTGGGCGCGAGGGAACGCTGGCAGGCGTCGAGCAACCCTCGGCCGAGCGGATGCGGGCCGTCGCCGCGACTTTCGAGTCGGCCGGGGTCGAGACGACGATCGGAGGATGAGCAAATGAACGAACGCACTGCGAGGTTGCGGAAGGAGACCCTCGAAGCTGTCCCGACGATCTCGGGGGAGCGCGCTGCGCTGATGACCGAGTTCTACAGTGAAAACCTGGGACGCTGGTCGCCGCCGGTGCTGCGGGCGAGGGCTTTCCGCTTCCTCTGCGAGAAGAAGACGATCTGGATCGGCGACAGCGAGCTGATCGTCGGGGAGCGCGGCCCGAGACCGAAGGCAGTGCCGACCTACCCGGAACTCACCTGCCACTCCCTTGACGACCTCCGGATCCTCGACTCGCGCCCCAAGACCCGGTATCGCGTGCCCGACGACTGCGTGGAGCTGTACGAGCGCACGGTAATTCCGTACTGGCGCGGACGGTCGCTGCGGGACCGCATGTTCGAGATGCTCCCGGCCGCGTGGCGCGCCGCCTACGACGCGGGCGTGTTCACCGAGTTCATGGAGCAGCGCTCCCCCGGCCACACCGTGCTGGACGGCAAGATCTACTCCAAGGGGATGCTCGGCTTCAAGGCCGACATCGGGCGCGCCCTGGCGGCGCTCGACTTCGTCGGCGACCCCGAGGCGTACGACAGGCGCGAGCAGCTCGTCGCCATGGAGATCGCGTGCGACGCGGCGATCCTCTTCGCCGAGCGCCACGCGGCGCTCGCCGAGCGGATGGCGGGGGAGACCGAAGACGAGGCGCGCCGGGCCGAGCTGCTCCGCATCGCCGCGGTGTGCCGCCGCGTGCCCGCCCACGCCCCGCGCGACTTCCACGAGGCGCTGCAGGCGTACTGGTTCTGCCACCTGGGCGTCGTCACCGAGCTGAACGGTTGGGACGCGTTCAGCCCCGGCCACCTCGACCAGCACCTGCTTCCTTTCTATCGGAGCGGGCTCGTCGACGGCACGCTCACGGAAGCAGCAGCGCGCGAGCTGCTCGAATGCTTCTTCGTCAAGTTCAACAACCACACGGCACCGCCCAAGGTCGGCGTCACCGCCGAGGAGAGCGGCACATACACGGACTTCGCCAACATCAACCTCGGCGGGTTGCGCGCGGACGGGTCCGACGGCTCCAACGAGGTTACCGACCTGCTGCTCGAGATCGTCGACGAGATGCACCTGCTGCAGCCCTCGTCGAACGTCCAGGTCTCTCGCAAGACCCCGGACTCGGTCCTCAAGCACGCGCTGCGCGTGGTGCGTAAGGGGTACGGCTTCCCGTCGCTGTTCAACGCGGACGCCGTGGTGGCCGAGCAGCTGCGCCAGGGGAAGACGCTCGAGGACGCCCGCGCCGGGGGGTGCTCGGGGTGCGTGGAGGTGGGCGCCTTCGGCAAGGAGGCGTACATCCTCACGGGCTACTTCAACCTGCCCAAGGTGCTCGAATTGGCGCTTCACGACGGCGTGGACCCGCGGACCGGCGTGCGGCTCGGGCCGGCGACCGGCAACCCGTCGACGTTCGACACGTTCGACGACGTGTTCGACGCTTTCGAGGCGCAGCTGCGCCACCTGGTGGACATGAAGATCGCCGGGAACCAGGTCATCGAGCGCCTGTACGCCAAGGAGATGCCGGCGCCGTTCCTCTCCGTGCTGATCGACGACTGCATCGCGAACGGCAGGGACTACAACGCGGGGGGCGCGCGCTACAACAACACGTTCATCCAGGCGGTGGGGATCGGAACGATCACCGACGCGCTCGCCGCGATTCGCGCGCTGGTGTTCGGCGGTGCCGGCACGGAGGCGGAGGAAGTAGGTAGGGGTGGGGCTTGCCCCCGCCCGTCCGCGATGGGGCTACAAGAGCTGGTCGCGACCCTCGATGCGGATTTCGCCGGCAACGAGCCGCTTCGGGCCCGCCTGGTCAACCGGATGCCCAAGTACGGCAACGACGATGACGAGGCCGACGCACTCATGGTCCGGGTGTTCGACGCCGCGTTCCGCTGCATCGACGGGAGGCCGACCGCCAGGGGCGGCAGCTACCGGCTGGAGATGCTGCCGACCACGTGCCACGTGTACTTCGGCTCGGTGTGCGGCGCCACGCCGGACGGGCGCCGGGCGGGCATGCCTCTCTCGGAGGGTATCTCGCCGGTGCAGGGGGCGGACAGGCGCGGCCCCACCGCGGTGTTCGCGTCAGCCGCCAAGATGGACCACATCAAGACGGGCGGCACCCTGCTCAATATGAAGTTCACGCCGCAGATCCTGGCCGGAGACGAGGGGATCGACCGGCTCGCGCACATGGTGCGTACCTACTTCAAGGCGGACGGTCACCACGTGCAGTTCAACGTGGTGTCAGCCGAGACGCTTCGAGAGGCAAAGGCCGACCCCGAGGCGCACCGCGGGCTGATCGTCCGCGTCGCGGGGTACTCCGACTACTTCTGCGACCTCGGCGAAGCGCTCCAGGACGAGATCATCGCCCGCACGGAACACGGCGAGATCTGACGGCGAGCGCGGGCGTCCGGCACGCGCGGATGCGAGCATCGGCAGGCGGAGCGTCGGGCACACGACCGCGCCCGGTGGGGCGATCCGAGATGCCTTCCGAGAATGGAATCGGGAAGAGGGTCGCCCCGCTCGTCTACCATGAGGAACAGGGCGGCGGGCACGGCGTCAGCGACGCCCTTCAGGATCCCGACCTGATGGCGATGCGGCTCGCGTTCCTGTTCTCCAAGCTGACGCCTTCGCCGTAGGCCGCAGCTTGGGCGCGGGCAGGAGAAAGGAGGTGGGGCGATGAAGAGCACGGTCCGTGGCGTGGTGGCGATTCCCGCGACGGTGTGGATCGCACTCACGACCGGCCCGGCGCTCGCGCAGACGCCCGAGGTCGAGCTCAACCACGTGTACGTCACGCTTTCCAAGGGGACGATCGACGCGATCTCGGGATCGACCGTTCTCTCCGGTCAGTTCAGCACGCCCGAGGCGCGGACGGTCAAGTCCGGCAATGAGAGCTGGACCGGGACTTACCTCATGGGCTGGCGCGCGTACCTCGAGCTCTTCGCCCCGGATGGAGCGGAGGGTTACAAGGGCGGTGATTCGGGGATCGGGTTCAGCGTTCCGCGGCCGGGGTCCGGCGAGGCGGTCAAGAGAAGGCTGGGTGCCATTCCGGGGGAGTCCGCGCTCTCCGATCTCAGGAGCTTGCAGGTCGACGAGAAGACCAGTGTCCCCTGGTTCGACGACGTTCACCTGAAGTCTCTCGAGGAAGGCCCGTTCATCGCATGGGTAATGGACTTCCGCCCCGAGTTCGTCAGGTACCGCGGCATCCAGCCCACCGATGCGGGCTTGGTCGACCGCCACGCGTACATCGCGGCCAGGTACAGAACTCCCGACAGGAAGCAGGCCTATGAAGACGTCTTCTTCGATGACCTGCTTGAAGTCCATCTGGAGCTCACCGCGGCGGAGAGCGCGACGTTCGAGAAGTTCGCTACGTCGCTCGGCTACGCCGCTTCCGGGGACCAGGGAACACGAACCTACCGCAGGCGAACGGTCTCGATCGTCGTCAGCGTGGTGCCGACCCCGGTGTATCGGATCCGCAAGGTGGTCTGCTCGCTGAGACGGGACGCTCCTCCGAAGAGCGAGCACACGTTCGGGCCGGATGCTCGATTGACGCTTGAGGGGCGCCTCGCGGTCTGGAGCTTCGGCGGTTCGTGATCGCGGAGGCCCGCGGAATCGCGCCCCAGGGCCCTGCGGGCTGGCCCCTCGGTTTGTGCATACGAGGGGACCGATCGCAGGGAGTAGACTCGACGAGCCGCCCGGCAGAGAGGCCACGAACGATGCCTGCGCTCCTGACTTTGACGATCGTGCTGCTTGCGGCTGCCCAGCCGGCGCCGCCTCGAACAACTCCCACCGCGCCGGCGGTCTACGAGCCGGGCCCGGAAGACGTCACCACCGTGGGCGACTGGCCCGCCATCGGCAAGTGGATGATCAACCGGTACATGCGACCGGCCGAGTGGCTGGGGGCGCGGATCCAGGGCAAGGCCCTGCGGGAGCCGATCAACGTGATCCTCGTGGATGCCGTCGCGGGGTCGGCGGACGAAGCGCGGGCGAGGCTCCTGCAGGCGTGCCGGGCCGCCGGGTACAGGTCCCGAGAGGGTCACTCGGGCGGGTACCGGGGCTACCTCGGCGGCGTCCTGTTTCACCAACTGCCGGCGACCGCAGGGCACGCGTTCTCGAACGAGCCGTTCGAGCTGCACAACAACCACGGCCGCATCTTCGGCCCGTTTCCGATCAAGGGCGGCTGGCTTTTCATCGGCGCGCTCTCGCGCGAGAGGTTCGATCCGCGGACCAAGACCGAGCACATCTATGTCTCGTTCAATCAGGCCCGCGACGACCTCGCCCGCAAGCTCGAGGAGGCGGCCGGCTACGCGGTCGCCGGGTACGTCGAGCTCGCCAACGCGCTCGCGGACGCCCCGGCGCTCTCGACCGGGGACCACGACGGCCGCGCGGTCGTGCTCAGGACGATTCGCTGACGTCCGGCTCCCTCAGCGTGGGAAACCCGTCTCGCTCAGGAGGTCGAGGAGATTGTCCAGCATCTTCATCGTGAGGCCCCAGATGAGCCGGCCCTCGTACCGGTAGCACGCCATCGTGAGGGGGATGCCGCGGGTCCAGATGAAGCTGCCGCGGTTGGAGGGTTCGAGGAGGAACGGAAGCGGCACCCACACCGCTTCCTGCACCTCGTCGTTCGGGACCAGCGCCGAAACCGCCGTCAGCTCGAAGACGAACGGCGCGACCCAGAGCGGCCCCTGACCGCTGCGGAGGTGCGTCCTGACGACCGGCAGGCCGCCGAGGAACGTGCCGTCGCGCTCGAGATCGAGGGCGAGCTCCTCGCGCGCCTCCCGCACGGCGGTCGCGAGCGGCCCGCCGTCCCCCGGGTCGACGTGACCGCCTGGCCACGCCATGTCCCCGGACCATGGGTCGGCCGGATGCTCGGCGCGCCTGATGAAGAGCAGGTCGGTGCCGGCCGGCGCCTCGCGCAGGATGGCGGCCACCGCCGCCGTCTGGTCGGAGGCGACATCGGGATTCAGCGGCGAAGCCTGCCGCGCGAGAACCCGGCGAATCCCATCGAGCGACGGGCTCACGTTCACGGGGCGATTCTGCCACCGTTTGGGGCCGAGCGGCGCTTTCACGCGACTCGCATTTTGAGGGTATCCCTGACGCGACAAAACCCCAGGCCGGGTGTAACGTACAAGGGCAAGATCGAGAAAGGAGACATTCGATGAACCTCAGGCGTTCCTGTCTTGCCACGCTCGCCGCAGGCGTCCTTGTGGTCGTGCCTTTGGCGGCATCGGCCGAGATCGTGACACTGCCTCCTGACGGTGGCAACCAGAAGGCGTCGATCTCGCAGTGGATCGGCCTCGTGGAGGTCAACATCACCTACAACTCTCCCAAGGTGACCGCACCGGACGGCACCGACCGGACCGGCAAGATCTGGGGACAGCTCGTCCCCTATGGCATGGCCAACCTGGGGTTCGGAACCTGCGGCGAGGCGTGCCCGTGGCGCGCCGGCGCGAACGAGAACACGGTGTTCCGCGTCTCGCACGACGTCAAGGTCGAAGGGCAGCCGCTGTCCGCGGGATCGTACGGCCTCCACATGATCCCCGGGCCCGAGGAGTGGACGATCATCTTCTCCAAGGACTACACCTCGTGGGGGAGCTTCTCCTACAGGCAGTCCGAGGACGCTCTCCGGGTCAAGGTCAAGCCGGCGAAGTGCGAGTACACGCACTGGCTGACCTACGAGTTCACCGAGCGCCGGCTCGACAGGGCCACCGCAGCCCTGAAGTGGGAGTACCTCCAGGTGCCGTGGACGATCACGGTCGACAACGCCCTCGGCCAGTACGTCGAGAACCTGCGGCGCGAGATGCGCAACGCGAAGGGGTTCAACTGGGAGGGGTGGCAGGAAGCGGCGAAGTTCTGCCTCGACAACAAGACGAACCTCAAGGAGGCGCTCGGGTGGGCGCAGAACGCCGTGAGCCTTCCCTACATCGGCCAGGAGAACTTCTACACGCTCCGGACCCTCGCCGAGGCGCAGGCGGCAAACGGCCTCGTGGCTGAAGCGGAGGCGACCACACAGAAGGCGATCGACTACCCGGGAGTGAATCCGATCGAACTGCACGGGTACGGCCGCGAGCTCCTCGCCCGTGGCGAGAAGGACAAGGCGCTCAAGGTGTTCGAGGCCAACGCCAGGAAGCACCCCAACGTCTGGCCGGTGAACGTCGGCCTGGCGCGCGGATACGCGGCGGTAGGCCGCACCCAGGAGGCGCTGAAGTACGCGAAGCTGGCGGTGCAGCAGGCCCCGGACGATGTCAACAAGAAGGCCATGCAGAAGCTCGTCGATGACCTCCAGGTGGGTAAGACCGTGAAGTAGGGAACACAAGGGCAGCCCTCCGCAGGGGTGCCCGTGGCACGTCGTCGCGCCCGACCGGGCTTCCTTCCCGTCATCGCCGGCCGGGCGCCAACTGTCTCTCGTGATGCGGGCGGCGCGGTGCGCTCCGCCGGGAGGCGGGATGGCGACAGCGCTGGGATAGGCGCGGAGTGCCATCACAATCGTGGTCGTGTGCTGCGGCGCGGGTTCGCGCTCCGGCGCAGCCACCGGTCGAGTTCGAGGACCTCTGCGGCTTCCTCCCGCTATACCCGGCGCTGCGTCACCACGGGTCCTTAACGTGGCAGGCGGCGCCGTTCTTGGCGATGTACTCCTGGTGGTACTCCTCCGCGGGCCAGAACGTCTTGGCCGGCTCCACCTGGGTCTCGATCCTGCGGTTGCCGTAGCGGCCGGAAGTCGCGAGCTCCTTGATGTACGCTTCCGCCTCGCGCTTCTGTGCCTCGTCCACGTACCAGATCCCCGACCGGTACTGCTCGCCGGAGTCCGGCCCCTGCCGGTTCAGCTGGGTCGGGTCGTGCATCGTGAAGAACGCCTCCAGCAGGCGGCGATAGGTGATCTTCGTCGGGTCGTAGACAACCTTGACGGTCTCGGCGTGGCCGGTCGTGTCCGAGCAGACCTGACGGTACGTCGGGTGGTCGACGTGCCCCTGCATGTACCCGCTGACGGCGTCGATGACGCCCGGGCCGCGGTGGAAGTAGTGCTCGACCCCCCAGAAGCAGCCCCCGGCGAAGTACGCGACCGCGGCCGACGCTGGCTGCGCGCCTCCCCCGCCGACGTTCACGGGCTGGCTTTCGGGC
>Ga0182019_10000921_pt1 | contig 14621 bp, 18 predicted proteins | sample 812E2MmetaG_FD_120483 | JGI IMG/M metagenome (GOLD analysis project Ga0182019, IMG submission 120483) | Permafrost microbial communities from Stordalen Mire, Sweden - 812E2M metaG | ecosystem: Environmental > Terrestrial > Soil > Wetlands > Permafrost | place: Sweden: Stordalen | collected...
AGCGCCGTCAAGGAATAAGATTCTTTGGGACAGTTGCTGCTTTAATAGTTCTGTTTTGCTCATTGATTGTGCCAAGGGAGGTTTAGTTGCCTGAATTAATCATTGCTTAAAAAGCGGGGTGGCCTTATTATTTTAATTGTTATAGCTTAGGAGGCGAGCATGTCAAAACCAACAATTACTCAAGTATTTAAGAGTGTTCTATCCGCTTTTATCGGCGTACAAAGCGAGGCCAATAGAAAAAGAGATTTTGAACACGGATCGCTGTCAAATTATGTGATTGCCGGGTTAATATTTACAGTGCTGTTTGTGGTTGCCATCATTGCTCTTGTATCTGCTATCGTATAGCCGGTCATCTTGCTTTAGCACTTATAAAAAAGCTCAAGCAAGACCTGAGCTTTTTTATATCAGATTGTGTTTTATTATTCAGGTGATTTAAAGCTTTGTTTTATATTTTGAAACATTTCTTTGAGACCGCCGAATAAATTTGCCACTGAAAAACTTTCTTTAGTAATAAATTTTAAACGCAAAAAAGCGATGACAACGAAGCTGACGATAGAGGGTGAAAACTCTTCATAAAGCGACTTTAGTATGCCGGAAAAACCAGTGAAATCGCCTTCATTTTTTCTGTCGGCGCCGTTAATGGCTTCATAGGCAACACCGCCCTCGCTGGCTCTAAAGGATTCCAGTATATTGATATTGATATCCTGAAATAAGAAGACCAGAGCGAAAAACAAAACCGCACCGCCCGCAACCCACATTATCACATTATCCACTTTCGCCTTCATAGCCGACTGATAAATCCAGATTGCTACAAAAATCATTATTATACCGCTAATCATAATTTATACCCCTCGTGTTATATTTAATTATATTTTTGTTAGAAAATAGTAAAGGAACGGACACTTTAAAATCATTTTAGAGCCATCTTTTTCAACAACTTTGCATGATTCATACTTTTCCTGGCCCGGCTTTGCCTGCTTTTTAATTTCCCCATTTTCGATGACATATTTAATGGCTATTTTCATCTCTTTGGTTCGACCTACAGAATCGGTTGCCGTTTGTTGAAGAACGCCATCAGACTTAAAATCCCATTCAATAGTAACGGGTTTTTGCTCGCCATCCAATTTAGCCGCTTCAGCATAAAGCTTCCATTTGCCCAGAATTTCGGAATTATCTTTTAATGCAACCTCGGCATTCGCCGAAAACGCAAAAAAAAGCGCTGCCAACGGTAATATTTTAACGTATTTTTTCATTATTATTATTGCCCCTAATTTTCAGCTTCAAAAAACAGAATTCAAACTATACCACATCGGTAATCGAGCTTTAACAACAATAGTCACAAACACACATTTTCCTTACGATTTTTATCGGCCATCGACAATAAGCCTTGACTTTAACCTCACCTAAAGTATCATGCAGCTTCCGCTTGCTATGAAATTAGCAATTTCTCATATAAAAATTATTTAGGTAGGAGATGCATACATGGGATTTATTTTAGATCTGACTGAAACATTAAAAACACCCGCTGGCATGGTTGGCGCTGTTGTGGTTATTGCCGCTGTTTATGCCCTGTTGAAATGGGTATTTGCACCGCATCCAGACGACGAAAAATAAGCGTAACCAACTGGTTTCGGTTATACATTAGGCCGCTCTCCATCCGCGAGGAATGGAGAGCGGCCTAATTTTTACAAAAAAATTTCACAGCATTAGCCTCAAAATCGTATTATAATTTGCACATTTTTTGTAATGAAATGTATAAATTCATAATCGCCAAAGTTTTAGAGTTACAATCTAAAAAAGTCCCCGCAACCGGCATCGGCTTATTCCGGCTTTTTTATGGCTTGGTCACGTTACAGGAAATTTTTTTCCTACTCTATTTCAATCATTTAATTTTCGACCCTATCCCTTATATAGACGTTGAATTTCCCATGATTCCCTTTTTCTTGTGTCTGTGGGGAGTTATTGCCGGTTTTATAGTGATCGGCTATCGCTATCAATTTGCCATTATCTGTAACTATATATTCTGGATAGTCTTCGTTAATTTCACAACCATGCAGCGTGATTTTGACGGCGGTTTTGATACCTTCATGATTGGAGCCGGATTTTTCCTGCTTTTTATGCCCGGAGACCGCGCCTTTTCGATAGACAAGCTCCGGTACAGACTCAGCGCTCCATTCAGGCATTACAATACCTATCCCAAAGCCACCGTCACCCCCCTGGCTTATTATTTACCTGTCCTGATTTGCTTAGGGTTTCTCTACTTCGACTCGGCTGTCCACAAGCTATTTGCCGAACACTGGCGTAACGGTCTGGGCTCCTGGCTGCCTTCAACACAACCCTATTATGTTTCGGCCCTTGATATGTCGTTGTTGCTGAATAACGAGCTGCTGGAAAAAATCATAGGCTATACCGTACTGATCTTTCAATTCACCTTTTTATTCTTTTTTTCGAATCGAAGGTTCCGCAGCATTTATTTAATCATCGGCCTAGGATTCCATCTGGGCATCACCCTGTCTTTAAACATCTATCCTTTCGGCATGGGCATGGTGATATTTTATACGCTACTGGTTCCCTTTAGCTGGTGGCGGGCAATCGGTAAATTGCTGAGCGCCAAACAACCGTCCCTGACAGTATTTTTTGACCAACAATGCCCTTTATGCAACCGTACCGTACTCATTCTGAATCATTTCGATCTGTTTCATTGCATAGACTTTAAAAGCGCCCAAGAACATGCCGCACACTATCCGGCAATGGCGGCACTAAGCCCCGAAACCCTGTTGCTGGACTTATATGCCCTTGACAACGAAAATCACATTTATTCGGGCGTTAATACCTATATTCAAATCCTGTGCAAGATGCGTTATTTATATCCCGTAGGTGTCATTTTAAGTTTGCCGGGCATCCATACCCTGGCGGTAAAAAAATACCGGACTATTGCAGACTCACGCGGCCGCGTTCCCTGCACTACCGAATGCCTGACAACGCCTACACTGCAAGACACTAATTTATATCATCGGATTTTTGAATGTTTTGCCGCCCAAAAGCCCAAAGCCTTTTCCAGAAAGCTGGCAAAAATCCTCATAGCCATAGTCGTTTTGCAATTAAACAGCACGATCCATTACGGACTTATTTACCGATTGGATTTTGCCGCCAAAAACAGTCCCATCGCCGCGCCCATTGCCGAAGCCAGCAACGCCCTAATCATGGTATCCCTGACCTTTTTAGGCATTACCCCACATGCGCTTTACGTGCATGACCATTTTGTCGGCTATGACCATATTTTAGCCATTACCTACACCGATCAAAACGGCACTGAACGCTGGCTACCGTTTGTCAACGAACAAGGTCGGCTACTTGCACCAAACTGGGGGCGTGTACATTCCATGTGGGCTAATATTGCTGTTACACCCACGATTAATAATACCCGCTTACAAAAATTCATCATGAAAGTGACGGCTTTCTGGGGCAACAAAACCGGCCTGAATCTTAATAACACCGTGTTTCATATACAAATGAAAAAAATCGATGCACCCTCTTACTGGGTTCATGATCAATTGCATAAAAACTTTGCAGCGCCCTGGACAACTATCGGCACAGTTAAATGGAAGGCCAATGTAATTTCCTTCGATTTGCCTGAGAATATCAATTCCTTATAACGACTCTAGGAGACTAAAGCACTTTTAGTATTGCATCATCAGGGTAGTCATGATATAAATTGTCCGTGCTTTTTAATAATTGGCGCACAATAAATAAAATAAGTTAAACCCTTTGGAGGATATATTATGAAAAAAATCTTGACACTTTTAGCTATGGCATTAATGATTGTTGGCTTAACTGGCTGCATCGACAACCCAGACTCTTCAAAACAAAAAGTTTCTAGCTCTATTTCACTGTAAGCTAAAAACCTTGTAAAACCAAAAAACCCAGCCGTAAAGCTGGGTTTTTTGTTTATATCAGGGGCATTTTAAAGCAGGCTCAACAGCGTTAAAGCAAACGCCCCCACATATCGTAGTCATCCGCCTCTTCCAGCTCCACATCGACAAAATCGCCGACTTTAAGATGCGTCGCACCGTCGATAAACACCTGCCCGTCAATTTCCGGCGCGTCGGCTTTACTTCTGGCAACCGCACCTTCTTCGACCACTTCATCAATCAAGACCGTTTCAACTCTGCCTATCCGTTGCTGTAATCGCATCGCACTGATCTCCGCCTGATGCGCCATAAAACGCGCCAAGCGTTCCTGCTTAACTTCTTCAGGCACCAAATCCGGCAAGTCATTGGCCACCGCGCCTTTTACCGGTGAATAAGCAAAACAGCCGACTCTATCAAGTTGCGCTTCGGTCATAAAGTCCAGCAATTGCTCGAATTCCTGCTCGGTTTCTCCCGGAAAGCCGACGATAAACGTGCTGCGCAAGGTAATATCGGGACAAATTTCCCGCCAAGCCTTAATACGCTCCAGATTGTTCTGGCTGGCCGCCGGGCGTTTCATTAACTTGAGTATGCGGCTATTGGCATGTTGAAAAGGAATATCCAAATAAGGCAGAATTTTTCCCGCCGCCATCAATGGAATCACATCGTCCACATGCGGATAGGGATAAACATAGTGCATACGCACCCAAATACCCAAATCGCCCAATGCTTCGGCTAGATCATAAAAACGCGTTTTTATAGCCCGCCCTTGCCAGTCCCGGCTTTGATACTTTAAATCCAGGCCATAAGCGCTGGTATCTTGCGAAACCACCAACAATTCCTTTACGCCCGCATTAGCCAAGCGTTCAGCCTCCAACAGCACATCATCAATCGGCCTACTGACCAGATCGCCGCGCATGGACGGGATAATGCAGAAAGTGCAGCGATGATTACAGCCTTCGGAAATCTTCAAATAGGCGTAATGATTGGGCGTTAATTTTATGCCTTGCGGCGGCAAAAGATTGGTAAAAGGATCATGCCTAGGCGGCAAATGTTCATGCACAGAAGCGACCACCTCTTCCAAGGCATGCGCCCCTGTCACTTTTAAAACCTGGGGATGACGCGCCCTAATTTCATCTTCCCGCGCGCCCAAACAGCCGGTAACGATCACTTTACCGTTTTCGGCCAAGGCTTCACCGATGCTGTCTAATGATTCCGCCACAGCGGCATCAATAAAGCCGCAGGTATTGACTATCACCAAATCAGCGTCCTGGTAAGTCGGTGAAATATCATAACCCTCGGAACGCAGCCGGGTTAAAATTCTTTCGCTATCCACTAGCGCTTTGGGGCAGCCCAAACTAATAAAGCCGACGGTGGGGATTTTTGTCATAAATATATAAGGTATAGAGATAAGGATGGTTCTTTAACCAACAGCGCCTAAGCCGTCACTTCATAGCTTAGATATTTATAGCGCACTGCTTGGGTATCATTGATCATTTTATCACAGCCGGTCTCCTGAACCACAGCGCACGGCTAAGTAACTTAACCCTTACTCTTTTAAGCGCATATAGCGAGGATGTCAGATTGGAATGAGGAGCATACTATCGCCATGGATTCAAAGAACATGCTGCCGGATAATGGCGCTTAATCCTAAAATCCGCAGTTAGTCCACGAAAGACACGAACTAATCAATCTATTGTGTTGCGGGCTACCAATTTAAGGCGGGACAAATGCTAGACTTAACCGTTCGCCCTAAGCTTGTCGAAAGGTGGGCGGTTAAGCCGTTCATGGTTCGACAAAGCTCACCACGAACGGCTTAACCTCAAACTGTCCCGCCTTAAGTAGGTAGCCGTGTTGCGAAATCACTCACCCTTTGGGTGACAATTTACATAAGACATCTCTTTGAATATTTTCAAAGCTTTTTTGTGTTCCCTTCGGCTACGCTCAGGACAGGTTTCGTGGCTGAAATGATTTTCTTAGGATCAAGAAATACTCTATTTTATCGGCATGCTACGCCAGCACAACAGGCTTTTCCTCTGCAGTAATCATCGTCACCAATAAAAACCAACAACTCTCTTTAAAAGTTGGCATAACCGCGTATACTTCAAGCCGCAATATCAGCGCCGCGTTCTTCATCTGTGCTGGTTCCCAAGCTCCAGAGACTATGAAGTTTTTGAGGCCTCATAAAACCTAGTGCATGATTTTAAACTTTAGGCATTTGGGTGCGTTCTGTCCAATGTTAAAATATAACTTCATTCAATTAAGCATATTAAAATTGAGAATCTATGCCAAATAAAGAATTTTTAGAGACTTACCCTCTATATAGAAAATTTAAGTGCGATACTTTGCCGGGAAGCCTTGAAATATTTAATAGGTTTAAGGTTAAGATCAATATGTTTTGTCCAATTTGCCATTCTAATCAAACTTATGTGATGAAAAATAACTATTTGGAGAATTTTAATTACCACGATGTAGAATCGCACAATACAATAGTAAGATTAAGTTATCTATGCACACATTGCGATCAATTTAACCGCTTTTTTTTTGTGAAAATAAATAACGAAAGCGATAAATGGTTAATGAAAGTCGGTCAATTCCCTGCATGGGAAGTTGCTGGGGTACCTAACGTTGAGAAGCTTCTCGGCAAACATGCCGGATATTTCAAAAAAGGCCAAATTTGCGAATCCCAAGGATATGGGATAGTTATTACAGAAGAATTGTAGAAGAAGTAATAGACGAACTCCTAGACGAAATTTCTGACTTGCTTTCGGGAGATGACCTTTCAAATTATAAAGAAGCACTAGAAAAAACAAAGAACACTATCGTAACGGCAGAAAAAATCGAATTAGTGAAGGATTTATTACCAACAATACTAAGACCAAATGGTGTTAATCCTTTATCTTTACTTCACTCAGTATTGAGTCAGGGCTTGCATGCTGAATCTGATGATGCTTGTTTAGATCTTGCTCAACAGTGCAGGGAAGTTCTGGTATTTCTAGTAGATCAAGTAAGAGCCAGTAAAGAAACAGCAAAATCTTTTACTAGCAATATGAAAAAATTGCTCGATAAAAAATCAGAGAAAAATGCCTAATTATTATCCTTCTCGAAGTCACGCAGGTCGAGTTAGCACAGTTGTCGGGTTACTGCTAACGCCTAACCCGCCCTACAATGCTTAATATTACAAAGAAACAATGAACATGAAACAACGGCAACATTTATCTTCTGTCGATGATTTGCAGACCTTACTTAAACAGCGCAAGCTTTTACAACGATTCGCCATTTCCCGCTTAGGGGTGTTTGGTTCGTTTGCCCGCAATGAACCGGCGCGTGATATTGATTTGTTGATTGAAGATGATTTGACGCTGGAAGCGGCTTTGCAGTTTAAACAGTGTCTGGAGGAAGAGATTGATAATAGTCTGGACGTGATGCTAAAAAGCTGGGCGAATCCTATTGTGTTACATCGCGCCATGAAAGATATACGTTATGTTGAAGAATAAAAATAATGATTTGCTGTATTTGCTTTCTATTATTGAGTCGGTAGAGAAACTGATACTTTATAGCAAAGAGAGTCAAACGGCTGAAAGTTTTTTTGACGTAAATGAACAGATTAATTTTAACGCGACACTGACTTTGCTCATGCACATAGGCGAAACAGTTGGAAAACTCAGCGATGATTTGTTAGAAAAAAGTCCTGAAATTCACTGGGAAAAAATTCGCGGATTAAGACATCGAATAGCACATGATTATATTGCCTTGGACATTGTGATTATTTTTGATGTGGTTAAAAATAAATTACCTGATTTTTTAAATGCTGTTTATGCGCTAACTGTAAAACGCTTGCATGAGGGTATTTTGAGTGTCGAAGAATTAAATTTAGCCGTCGGCAGTCGTTATTATCGACATATTAATTTTAATCGGTTAACAGTCGCGTAGGTTACGTTGACTCCCAAGCTGAGCTTGGGAGTCAACGGAATCTTTATTGATCGATTGGAACACGCGGTAACAGGTCAAGAGCCACTCCGCATTGAGCCCTTAAGATAATCCGGGACATTCATGAAGTTGATTAATGTAGAGCCTAGAGATGATTATATCGTGCGCATTTTTTTAGATGACGATTCAATCATTGATTTTGATGTTAAAGCGGAACTGGAGCGTATCCCTTGTTACAAACCGCTCTATGATAAAGCGTTGTTCTAGACGGTAAAGTTTAAAAATAAACGTCTCTATTGGAGCTATCAATTTGATTTTCATTTGGATCAAATCTTGGCGGCTGCTCAGTCGCGTAAGCCGGGTTAGCGACAGCGTAACCCGACATATCGAGGCACATTTATATCAAACTGACGAGGATTTGCGGAATCATTTGCAGTTCCCGTAATGGTTGGCGAATCGGTTTAACCGCTATCAATTCCGCGACCATCTCACTAACGATATTGCGCTGATGATTAATTTTGTCCATGATGGCAAAAATCGGAAGCCCGGCATAGGAAAGATGTCGATATTTATCCAACCGGAAAGACTATTACGCCCACAACCAAGATTCAAGCGCAGAGGTGAATTATTATCGGAGCTTGTTAGCGTTGGATTCATGCTGGTTTCCATTTTTTTCTGCGGGTAACAATTTGGCTAGATTAGGCTGCTTAAGTTTCTCAATCGCATAATGGGCATTTTCAGTGAACCGTTGCCGGTATTCTGCGGGTGCTTTATTTTCTTTCAATAGCTTTAAGCAGGCATTAAACGACTCACGATAATGCCCCGCCCAATAAGCGACAATAGAAAACTCATCCAGCAGGCCATAATCGTTAACCCATTGCTCGATAAATAAGCCGTCTTTAGGCGCTGATAAACTGAGAGCATATTGCCCCAGAATATACGCTTGCTGATACTGCCCATTTAATCGGCAGTAGAGTATAGCGCCATGCAAGGCTTCCAACCGCGTCGGCAAGCTTTCGTGAGCGGCCATAAACGCCTGTATGACTTGTGCGGCATCATAACGCAAGCTGTCTTTGAGACGCGCGGCATAGAGTAAGCTTAAATAGACTTCTTCTTGCCAATAACCCTGTTGCGCACGGCGTAAATAGGTTTGCAAGGCCCGCTGTTGTTCGCCAAAATCCTTATAGCTTTGGGCTAAATAAAAAGTATAGCGGGACAACATAAACGGATCGGTTTCTACAAGCAGCGCGGCTTCTAATACCGCCGCATCGTCCTGAAATTTCTTGGTGTTTCGGCTTCTGGCGCTGTCTTGGATAGGGCGATTGAAAAATCCCACCGCAGGTGCGCGGGATGGTGGCTCCGCGCAGTCCAGATATTCATGCAGCACGCCTTTATAAGAAAAGTCCAGACGATTGCTGAAGATTTGCGGGCGCGTATAGACGACAGTGCTGTAGCGGGTTTGCACATCATAAACAGCTTTGGTCAATCCGCGCTTGAACTGCGCGGCATTAAAGCCCTGATCGTATACCAACACCTCGTCGGCATCTATCATCAAACCGTAATCGAGATCTTTACGCTCCCTCAATTTTTGCAGGGCAAAGCTGCGGTTATAGGCAAAATCGCGCCAAGGCTCATCTATCAACTCGCCGGGCAGGTTCTGTTCGCGTAAAAAATCGCGGATAACTTGCTGAGTGCCGTCGCTGGAGCCGGTATCGACGACCAGAACATAATCGAGCAACGGCCGCACACTATCCAGACAACGCCGGATGATATGCGCTTCGTTTTTAACAATCATGCACAAGCCGATGCAGGCCATGCGATTTACTCCATAATATATAGATTGATGGGTTTATTGACTATTTCTGGCTATCCACTTAAAACGGGACAGTTTAAGAAGGATTCTGGGAATTAGTTACAGCACCGTTAAACAATCGCTGCTTTCGGTATGAACCAGATCACCACTACGTTGCAACACAAAATAACCACGCTTTAATGCTTCTTCTTTGGCGTCATCATTGATATGAAAAGCAGCGATTGCGCCTCATGCATATTCTTACTGTCAACGGCCAAACTGGCAACCAATGCCTTTAATTCATCATCCGTCATTATTTTCTCCAAGGTATAGCAATTCGTTCCAGCATAGCAAACTGACTAACAACGCACAACAGCAAAAAAATCAAATAGAAAATGATTTTTCCAGAATTATCCTCTATTAGTCATGTAGGGTTATCATGCCATTCCATCAACCCATATAGCCCCTCAGACTTTACTGTGATAAAACCGAGACGGTGATAAAGGGTCATGGCGCGGCTATCGGCTTGAACATGCAGCCGCACCGATTTGGCTTGCCGACTTGCTTCGGATAGTAGATCGGTGATCAATCGACCGCCTATGCCTTGGCCGCGCCATTCCGGCAACAAGGCAATGTCGATCAAGTGAAAAACCGCGTCGCCGCGATGGACGGCAATCCGCCCGGCTGGATTGTCAAAGATTGAAACAATCAGGAAATCCGCATCCGGGTAGTTATGACGGTATTGGCTTTGCCGTAAGTCATACTGCATGGTCAGAAAGGCGGCCTTTTGTTCTTCGGACAAGGGTAAGTAGGCCATTTCTTCGACGCGGGTAACGGCGTAAAGGCGGCGCAGAAAAGGTGCGTCCTGCGCGGTTTCGGGACGTAGTATGAGGGTCGGCATGGGGGTTCGGCAATATAGCGGTTGGGGACTCGGCCTGGCAAAGCCAAGCCGAGCCGGTGTCATTGACTGCTTAAGGCCGGGACGGAAAGATACCCACAGTCGCGATAATAAAGTTCACGCTCAGATAGGGCTGGAGGTTATTGTGAGCTTGATTGCCGCCACTGACCGTGACCGCCGCCGCGTTCAGGGCGCCGTTGCTGCTAGTGGCGTAGCCAGTGACCGCACCACCGTTGGAGTCGCTCGCGCTAGCGATGAAACCGTTGATGGGGCTGGTGGCGCTGCCCGCCGCGCTATTGGCCGCTAGTCCATGAGTATGGGCGGGCATTTGCGCTCCGGTGAGGGTGACGTTTTCTGCGCCGCCCTGTTGACCCAGCGTATAAGCGCTAGTTAACGGGCCGTGACCTTGGCTAACCGGTACCCGTCCGCGCAAATCGGGCAGGGCAAAGGTTGTGGTGCCGTTGCCGCCGTAGGTAGTCCCCAGTAATGAAAACAGGGCGGTATTCTGTTGAATGTTCAAGATGCTGCCATTGCATAGCGCCCAGCCTACGGGCGCAAAGTTGAAGCCAACCATTCTAATTTCGCCTAAAAATGGATCCATAATGTCATACCTCTAATAATGTGATTTGCCGCCGGGTTAATGAAACGGGCCTGTTGGTTGGCGGCACCCAACAAGCCCGGATTTTCTCTTGGTAATCCAATCGTCGCCGCTGAGTGGTTTACTCACCGATGCACTGATAATTGACTAGAAAAGCAATTGCGGCGGTGTTGAACAAGCTGACCGAGGTGGTGGTAGACCCGGCGACTCTGGTTCCAGAAGCCGAAGAGCCTGCGGCGGAAACTGCCACGCAGATAGGTGCGCTGGTGAATGTGAGGCCGCCCGGAAAGGTGAACGCTGTGGTTGTGCTGGCCGGAAGGCTGACCTGAACTGCGATAATCTTCGCATTCGATAGGATAGTTCCGGTGCTACTGTAAACAGTCCCGCTGCCGCCGCTGCCTGCCGGACCTGTAGGGCCTGTGGCTCCGTCCGTACCATTGGTGCCATTGGTGCCGTTTGCACCTGCAGGGCCGACAGAGCCGTTAGAGCCGTTAGAGCCGTTAGGGCCTGCCGGGCCGACAGAGCCGTTAGAGCCTGCCGGGCCAGTAACGCCTGTCGCGCCATTGGTGCCGTTGGTACCGGTTGCTCCTGTAGGCCCTGCTACGCCAGTAACCCCTGACGGGCCGGTAGCGCCTGTCGCCCCATTAGTACCGTTGGTACCGGTTGCGCCTACTGCGCCATTAGCACCGGTCGCACCTGTAGGCCCCGCTACGCCGGTAGCCCCTGCTGGGCCGGTAGAGCCAGTCGCCCCATTGGTGCCGTTGGTACCTGTAGTACCTGCCGCGCCATTAGCGCCGGTCGCACCTGTAGGCCCCGCTACGCCGGTAGCCCCTGCTGGGCCGGTAGAGCCAGTCGCCCCATTGGTACCGTTGGTACCTGTAGCACCCACCGCGCCATTAGCGCCGGTCGCTCCAGTAGGCCCAGCCGCGCCCGTGCTGGTTAGGGTAATATCAATATAAGCGGGATGACTGGTGGTGGTGTTTTCTTTACTGTCGATCATCACAAAAGTACCGGACGCACTGGCATCGGGTTCTATCGCCAAACCGAAGTTACTGGCGGGCGTTGCGACCCAGTCCTGGACTTGGTTGGTAATATCCACCAACACATAATAGCCCGAAGCACTCGCCGCTGTTGCGATGCCGGTTTTGATGGTGGCGCTCTCGGTGGGTGCGGTGTTCGACGTGACGCCGCTTTCCGTCCAGGCGCTGGTTAATGGACTGACTTGTAAGGCACCTGCGCTGGTGACGGTATTAACCCAGAAAATAAGCGTTGCCTTGGCGACATCGGCAGCGACCGTGGTACTCGGCAATTCGGACAAATCAAAACGCAATAAGGCCTTGGCGCTGCTGTTGATTCTCAGGCTGGCGCTAGTGCCGAAGTTGCTGGTTGGAGCAGGCGAATTGATATAGCTGTCGGCGATCACCGGAGCATCCACCGCCTGGGCGGCAAAGGGAATGAAACCCGCCAATAAAAAGGCGGCAGATAGGGGGGTTAGGCGAAAATGCATAAGATGAGGCTCCGATGATGGGGTTATTTAAGCAGGCCTGCCGATTAAGCTGGACGGCGGCGGGTAAAGCTAGCCATGCCTGCCAGACCGGTCAGGGTCAAGACCAGGGCCGCCGGTTCTGGAACCGATGTAGATGTGGCTGGATATAGGCTGGCGCTGCTTACGCCCGTGCTGGAAATAGTTAAACTCCAGGCACTGGTGCGCTGCAAACAGCCGGTGATGCTTGCGGGATTCGGATCGATTTGATAGAAACCGCCGGTTTGATCCGTATTACAAATGCTGTTTGTTGCAAGCCCTGTGAAATTACCTTGAGTATCATATTGAAAATAGGAGGTGTTCGGTATCCCGCCGACCAGGTCTTGCCCGCTCGTGAGATTGGGATTTTCGGACAACGCCAGATAATAAGCCCCCGCCGCAATGGAAGGCACAGACCATTGAACATCACTGCCACTGCTAATGCCAGCCAAATAGCTAAAGCTGGTACCCGCCGAGTTCCATAAAGTCAGCGCGGGTATAAAACCGCCACCGGCATAGGACGTGGTGTCTATTTCTACAGTCGAGGGACTGGCAAGCGTGAAAGTAAAAAACTGGACAGAATCGTCCTGACTGAGGTTGCCACTGAAGTCAAAGCTGCCAGCAGTGGCGGATTGAGTACCACAAGACAGCAGGGCTAAGGCGAAAAAATAATTGCGGGATTTCATATTAAGGTCTCATTAAAGAGGCTAAAAAAAGAGTGAGTGACCGGTTAAGCTGCAAGCGGCCTTATAATCCTATCATAATACTATGAATATCCCACCGATTTTAATTGGTCTTTCTGTCTAAGTAACTCATTGAATTAACCTATTATTATCGTGATACTCTTACCGCCGCCCGGCATTACTAATCAGCTAAAAAATGAGCCTAATCATAGCCGTTATCTTGTTATAGATTCCGCAATTAATTTATGTATTAAATCCCCTCACCCCAACCCTCTCCCGGCGGGAGAGGGAGTAAGATGTCGAAGTGTGTCATGCACGGTCTTAAGTTGGCGTCGAAGGTATTGGCGCTAGAAGGTCACCGTGGAAAGAATAATTTAAACCACTGAAGATACCCTCATGCTTACGGTTCTTCAATCTATGGCCTTGGGCAAGAAAGGGTGCTATTCTGATAACGTTTAACTGATCCTAATTTTTTTTGAACTTAAAAATTGAATCATCCCCATGACTGAAAAAATCAATATCCCCATTTCTTCCATTGTGGAACTGGTACGACGTCACGGCGGCCCCGTGTCGCATGCTGCGCTCAATCCATCACTTAGCCTATTTCGGGCTCCCGGTATTGATGGATTAATCTGCTTTCAGGTCGTGTGCCGGTGCGCCGTCGTCCAGGGTGATCCCGTCTGTGCGCCTGAGCATAAAACTTCGTTGGCCGATGCTTTTGCCGCCTATTGTGCCGACAATGACTGGATCTTCGTGTACACGACGGTCACGGCGGATATGCAAGCCTATGCCAAGGAACGCGGTTATGCCACGATGGAGTTCGCGGATTTGTTGATGGCCGATCCCCAAGACGATCCTGAATTGGATAATCGAGGCCACCACCTGCGCCAACATCTTAACCACGCCCGCCGGACAGGCGTGATGGTTAGCGAGTATTTTGGAAATACAAATACCGATGCCCGGTTGGAAGCACAAGCGGATGCAACTTGCAAACATTGGCTGACTGCCCGCCATGGTCTGCAAATGTATCTTGGCCATCCACGCCTGTTCGATGACGGGACGGGGCGACGCTGGTTCATTGCTGAACGGGCTGGCAGCGTTGTCGGCATGCTGTCAATGCTGCGCATGACTTACTTCGAGTGCCATAGTCTGATCAACATCGTATTTTCTTCGCCTGCCGCGCCGCTTTATACCAACGAACTAATGGTGGTCGCCGCCCTACAGGCATTGCGCGAAGAGGGTGTCAACTCGGTCTGCCTTGGCGTCGGGCCATCGAAGGCGCTTGAGCGG
>Ga0182019_10000922_pt1 | contig 14619 bp, 27 predicted proteins | sample 812E2MmetaG_FD_120483 | JGI IMG/M metagenome (GOLD analysis project Ga0182019, IMG submission 120483) | Permafrost microbial communities from Stordalen Mire, Sweden - 812E2M metaG | ecosystem: Environmental > Terrestrial > Soil > Wetlands > Permafrost | place: Sweden: Stordalen | collected...
TATAATACAAAAATTCCGATGCCATTCGGATTGAGGCTATCTTGGATTCGTTAGCTTCGAGCGTAAAAGACGTCTCTTATTGAGGCGGTTGAAAAAATTTGTGCTAAATCCAAAAAAAAAGGATTCCGCCGGAATCCTTTTTTTCTATAATTGCTGATGATAAGCCGTGATTATTCGGCCGTCTTCTTGGCGCTCGACTTTTTCGGCTTCTCTTCAGTCTCTTTCTTAGCCTTGTGAGACGACTTTAGATTCTCTTTCTTCGGCTTTGCAGTCTTCTTTTCAGAGGCTTTCTTCTCGGTCTTTTTTCCGTCTTCTTTCACGGAGGTCTTCATATTGAGATCTTCGTAATCAATAAATTCTATTATAGCCATCGGCGCACGGTCATTGACCCTTTGGCGTGTCTGGATGATCCTCAGATAACCGCCGTTGCGGTCTGCAAAGCGTGGCGCGATCTCGGAAAAAAGCTTTGACATTACAGTCCTGTTAGGAATATACGACATAACCATCCTCTTTGAATGAAGGTCTCCCCTCTTCCCGAAGGTTACGAGTTTTTCAGCGATTCCTTTGATGGCCTTGGCTTTGGCCACTGTCGTCTCTATTCTCTGATGTTCAAAGAGAGAGGAAACCAATCCCCTCAGAAGTGCCTTTCTCTGATTGGCGGTTCTGCTGAACAGCCTCCCTGCAACTTTATGACGCATTGCTGTCACTACCTCCTTTTGGAGCCGTTTCGAACCTCATTCCAAGGTGCAGTCCCATGGAACTGAGGATATCCTTGATCTCATTCAACGATCTGCGACCGAAATTCTTCGTTCTCAACATTTCGTTTTCGGTCTTCTGAACGAGGTCGGCGATGGTTTTGATGTTGGCGTTCTTGAGACAATTGTATGCCCTCACGGACAATTCGAGTTCGTCTATGTTCTTAATCAGGTTATCGTTCAGGAGTGCACCTGATACCATCTTGCCGGATGCACCGACAGGCTCCTCAGTAGCATCGCTTTCCTCTACAAATATAAACAGGTCCAGATGTTCCATCATGATCGAAGCAGCGTCGCTCACTGCCTTCTCCGGAGTGATGCCACCATCAGTCCAGACCTCCATAATGAGCCTGTCGTAGTCCGTAGATCTCCCGACTCTCGCCTTTTCCACCCAAAAATTCACCTTTTTGACGGGGCTGAACGCCGAATCAACGGCGATGACATCAATGGGAATGCCTTCTTCCTTGTTCAGTTCGGCAGAAACATAGCCCTTCCCCTTTCTGATGAACATTTCCATTTCCATAGTGGTCCCCGAATCAACCGTGGCAATGTAGTGGTCTTTATTCAGTATATCCACGCCCTGGTCCGTAAGAACATCCGCTCCTGTCAGGACCTTGGGACCCTTGATATTCACCGTAACTGTCCTTTTTCCGTCGCCATGAAGTCTGAGCCTGAGCTTCTTAATATTAAGAATAACGTCGACAACATCTTCCTTGACGCCCTTAATCGCAGAAAACTCATGAAGAACACCGGCGATTCTCACACCTGTCACAGCTGCACCCTCTATAGATGACAGAAGGACTCTGCGAAGAGAGTTCCCTATGGTCGTGCCGAATCCGCGCTCCAACGGTTCTACTACGAGTTTTCCGTATGAGTCTGTCCGCGTTTCAGCGTCAAAATTAATCTTCTTGGGCAACTGAAAGCCCCTTTTCACAAGGTCCATTTTAAGGCCTCCCTATGCCTTTGTTCTATATTATTTATACTTTATATTAGCTTCAAGTACCGACATTAAGCCCGGTATCTGAAATTATTTCGAATAGAGTTCGACTATGAGCTGTTCCTGAACGGGCAGCTGTATCTCATCACGCGTAGGTATCCTGACAAAAGTACCCTTAAGCGCGGTAGCGTCAAACTGGATCCACTCAGGGAGGCCTCTATGTTCTGCGACGGAGAGGCTCTCCGCAACAGTGGGATTCTCCTTGCTCGATTCCTTTAATCCGACCACATCGCCGGGCCTAAGCAAATGAGAAGGAATGTCGGAACTGCGCCCGTTTACTAGAAAATGTCCGTGCTTGACAAGCTGGCGCGCTTCTCTTCGGTTAGCTGCAAAACCCATTCTGAATACGGCGGCATCGAGCCTTCTTTCCAATAGCTGGAGCAAAACCTCGCCTGTAACGCCCTTCATCCGCGACGCCTTTTCGAAATAAAGCCTGAACTGGCGCTCCATTATGCCGTAGATTCTCCTGACTTTCTGCTTTTCCCTTAGCTGCAGTCCGTAGTCGGAAAGTTTACCGCGGCCCTGACCATGCTGGCCGGGCGGATATTTTCTTCTCTCAACGCCACATTTTTCGGTATGACACCGGATGCCCTTGAGAAAGAGCTTCTCTCCCTCTCGCCTGCACAGTCTGCACAACGGGCCGGTATAACGTGCCATTAAACTCTCCTCCTCTTCGGCGGCCTGCATCCGTTATGCGGCACCGGTGTTACGTCCTTTATAAGGGTAATATCTAGTCCGGCAGCCTGGAGGGCGCGGATGGCCGTTTCCCTTCCTGCGCCCGGCCCCTTCACAAATACGTCCACATGCTTCAGGCCCATTTCCATGGCCTTTTTTGCTGCTGATTCAGATGCCATCTGAGCTGCAAAAGGAGTACCTTTTCTTGAGCCCTTAAACCCCAGGCTGCCTGCACTTGACCACGCAATAACATTACCGTTTGGGTCTGTGATGGTAACTATAGTATTGTTAAACGTCGTCTGTATATGCGCGGCGCCGCTTGGGATATTTTTCTTAACTTTCTTTCCACTGCGTTTTTTCTGAGCCATTTAAGTGCAGTCCTCCTTTACTTTTTCTTCACGATGAGCTTCCGGGGTCCCTTACGAGTCCGGGCATTCGTACGGGTCCTCTGTCCCCTGGCGGGCAAATGGGCCTTGTGCCTCAGTCCTCGGTACGATCCGATATCGATCAGCCTTTTGATGTTCATGGCCAATTCGCGTCTCAGGTCGCCCTCGACCTTTTGGTCCTTCTCGATGACGTTTCGAATTTTGACAATGTCTTCATCGGTAAGGTTTTTGACTCTGGTGTCGGGATTCACGCCCGTCTCACTAAGAATCTTGACAGACAGGGACCTGCCTATGCCAAATATGCGTGTCAGTCCAATCTCGACACGCTCGTTCTTGGGAAGATCAACCCCGGCTATTCTCGCCATAAAAAACTCCTTTATCCATATGATATTAAATACTTAAATAGTACCGCGTTTTAGCAAAACAACGTATCTGAGCCAATTAACCCTGACGCTGCTTGTGCCTGGGGTTCTCGCAGAGTACGCGCAACACACCCTTTCGCTTGACAATCTTACACTTCGAACAGATAACCTTCACTGAAGGTCTCACCTTCATAATTCATCCTCCTCATTGCAAAAAGCAATAAACCAGCAACAGCTGCCAACTTAGCCTTGATTATTTCATTTAAAGCGGTAAGTAATACGGCCCTTTGTCAGATCATAGGGCGACAGCTCCACCGTCACCTTATCTCCAGGCAATATTTTGATGAAATGCATCCGCATCTTACCTGAAACATAGGCGAGTATGACCTGACCGTTTTCGAGCTCGACTCTGAACATCGCATTGGGTAATGGTTCAAGAATTGTTCCCTGGACTTCTATATTCTCGTCTTTTGCCATAGTCGTAATCAGACAGTATACCCTTTTATCATATTTTAGTCAATATTTTTGGCCCTTGCTTCGTAATAGCGATCGTGTGCTCAAAGTGGGCCGACCACGATCCATCAGTTGTTACTGCGGTCCATCCATCATCAAGTATACGGACATCCGGGCCGCCTGCGTTAACCATTGGCTCTATAGCCAGAGTCATACCTTCCCTAAGCCGTGGCCCTTGGCCAGCCCTGCCGTAATTGGGCACCTGCGGGTCCTCATGCAGAGAGCGCCCTATCCCGTGCCCCACAAAAGCCCTGACAACGGAATAGCCGTGCTTCTCGACATGTACTTGTACAGCCGAAGAAATATCGCCGATCCGGTTCCCTACAACTGCTTTTTCTATTCCAAGCATCAGTGCTTCTTCAGTGATCTTCAGTAGATGCGCATTCCCAGCTCGGACGTTACCAACCGGGATGGTCATTGCCGCATCTCCATAAAAACCGTCAAGCACCGTACCTATGTCGAGGCCTACAATATCGCCGGACTTCAGTTTCATCCCCCGGGACGGAATGCCATGTATTACCTGGTCGTTGACTGACACACATACACTTGACGGATAACCCCTGTATCCGCGAAAGGCTGCGCCAGCGCCTCGTTTCCTTATCCCCTCATCAACGAATCTTTCGATATCGGCAGTCGCCATTCCTTCGGTTACATGGGATTTCAATCCTTCAAGCACCTCGGCTACGATACGGCATGCATCTGCGATTTTCCGAATTTCGGTCTGCGATTTGACGATTATCACGTCGCGAGATTTAACTTATCCCCTTCTCCCTTTAAGTCTCCCCTTCTTCAAAAAGCCCTCATAGGACCGTGTCATAAGATGGGATTCGATCTGAGATACTGTATCAAGCGCCACACCGACCGCTATAAGGAGGGATGTGCCGCCGAAATAAAAAGGCACGTTAAATCGGCTGATGAGTAGCTCTGGAAGAATACAAACCGTCGAGAGATAAACGGCCCCGATAAAGGTAAGCCTCGTCAGAACACGGTAGATGTACTCTGACGTCTTCTGTCCGGGTCGTATGCCGGGTATGAACCCCCCATGTTTCTGAAGATTCTCGGCGATATCGACGGGATTGAAGATGACCGCGGTATAAAAATATGCAAAAAAGAATATAAGCCCGACATAAAGAATGGAATGAAAAATCGATCCGAAAGAGAGCTGTTTCGCCACGGACTGCACCCATGGGACGGCGATAAATCCGGCGATAGTCGCCGGGAACATTATGATCGAAGAAGCAAAAATCGGGGGGATAACTCCAGCAGTATTGATTTTCAGCGGCAAGTGCGTGCTCTGTCCTCCAAACATCTTCTTGCCGATAATCCTTTTTGCATACTGCACGGGAATCTTGCGCTGCCCGCGTTCTATAAAAATGATACCTCCGATAACGATTACCATCACTACGACGAGAAGAATCACGAAAAAGATCGAGAGTTCGCCGGCGCCAACAAGCTGGAAGGTCTTGACAATTGCATTAGGAAACCTGGCGACGATACCCGCAAAGATAATCAATGAAATTCCATTTCCAATGCCGCGTTCAGTTATCTGCTCTCCAAGCCACATTATGAATGCGGTTCCTGACGTAAGCGTGATCATGGTGAGGATTCTGAATCCCCAACCCGGACTTGCAATAAACTGTCCACCGCCCATGCCCTCCAGCCCTATAGCGATGCCCAGGGATTGTATAGCGGATATGACCACCGTCGCATACCGCGTATATCTGATTATCTTCTTCCTGCCGCCTTCACCTTCCTTGGCGAGCTTGCCAAGTGCCGGAATAACTACAGTCAAAAGTTGAAAAATGATAGATGCGCTGATATAGGGCATAATGCCCAAAGCAAAGATCGTCATCTGCGAGAGGGCGCCGCCTGAGAACATATCAAAGAAACCCATCATCGCCCCACCCTTGGCGGTAAGGAATTTGCTTAATTCGGCGCCGTTGATGCCGGGGGTCGGGATGTGGGCACCGATCCTGTAAACGGCCAATAGGGCTAATGTAAATAGCACCCTGTTCTTGAGTTCCGGTATCTTGAATATATTGCGGATGCTGTTGATGACACTCAAGGTTAAATGACCTCTGCCTTGCCGCCTGCGGCATTGATCTTCTCAACAGCCGAGGCACTGAATGCATGTGCCCTAATGGTTACCGCCTTGCCGAGTGTGCCTCCCCCAAGTACCTTTATTCCGTCCTTGGGGGTTTTCACTATGCGTCTTTCTAAAAGTACTTCCGGGGTAATAACAGCAACATCGCCCAGCATCTCTAAATCGCTCAGGTTTAGAATTGCATATTCCCGCTTGAAAGGATAATTCTTGAATCCCCTTTTGGGTAATCTCCTCTGCAGTGGCGTTTGGCCGCCCTCGAAAGACGGACCTTTGGGGCCGCCTGATCTCGCCTTCTGGCCCTTATGTCCCTTGGTAGCTGTCTTGCCATGCCCAGACCCCATGCCGCGCCCTACCCGTTTGACCTTCTTCGTGCTCCCCGCTGCTGGAGTAAGATCCTGTATTTTCATAACTGCCGTATTCCTCCTGTAGAATCTTAGATCTGTGAATCGCAGCCTTAACAGATGCTAAACGACCCTAAATCACAAATCTGAAATCAAAAATCTATTAGCCTGCTTCTTCTACCGCGGGGTCTTCCTCGGCCTTGCCCCTTAATTTCAGCACAGCATCGGGGTCCTTCAGGTTTGAAAGCCCGTCAAGAGTGGCCTTAACCGTGTTGAACGGATTGTGTCCTCCAAGCGCCTTGGCTACGACATCCTGTATTCCTGCGACTTCAAATACCGCCCTGACCGCGCCGCCTGCTATAAGACCTGTGCCCTTCGGTGCAGGGTTCATTACAACGGAGTTCGAACCGTATTTGCCGATTATCCGGTGAGTAAGCGTCCCTTCTTTCAACGGGAACCGAATCAGCCTTTTTTTTGCCTGTTCAACGGCCTTTCTGATGGCCTCGGGTACCTCTGCGGCTTTTCCTTTGCCTATGCCGACGATGCCGCTTTCGTTGCCGACGACGACTAGTGCGCTAAAGGAAAAACGCCTGCCTCCCTTGACGACTTTTGCAACCCTGTTTATGAAAACAACCTTGTCTTTAAGTGTGAGTCCCTCGGCGTCGATTCTCTCCGTCTTCATTAAAATTCTAGTCCTCCCTCTCTCGACCCTTCGGCAAGGGCCTTGATGGAACCGTGGTAACGATACCCGCCCCGGTCGAATACGACCTTCTTCACGCCAGTTGCCGAGGCCTTTTGGGCTATCAGTTGCCCAACCTTCTTGGCAGCCTCAACATTACCTTTGTGACCTTCCGTTCCCTTTATCTCCTTGTCGAGCGTCGAAGCGGCAACCAGAGTTACCCCCTTCGTATCGTCGATAATCTGGGCATAGACATTGTTTAGACTTCTATAGACACAGAGCCTCGGTCTCTCCGGTGTCCCGGCAACCTGTTTTCTTATCCTCGTGTGTCTTCTTTGCTTGCCAACCTTCTTCGCAATCACCCGCGCACCCTCCTCATTACTTCTTGCCGGTCTTGCCGGCCTTCAGCTTGATCCGCTCGCCGACAAACCGAACACCCTTACCTTTGTACACATCGGGCGCCCTCAGCTTCCTGATATTCGCTGCGACCTGACCCAGCAGCTGCTTCTCCACACCGCTCAATGTAATCGAAGTCATCTTATCGTCAGTCGTTGCCGTAATGCCTACCGGAAGTTCAAACTCGATAGGATGAGAGTAGCCGAGGGTAAAAGTTATCTTGCCGCCCTTTGCCTGCGCCCGGTAGCCCACACCCTTTATCTCAAGCTGCTTCTTGAAGCCCTGCGACACGCCGTCAACCATGTTTGAGATAAGGCTCCGTACGAGACCGTGAAGCGCCCTGTCCTTCTGAAGGTCCGTGCTCCTCTCGACAATTACCTTACCATTGTCGATCGCGGCCTTGATGCTTTCGGGGCATGAATAGCTCAACTCGCCCAGGGGCCCCTTGACTTTGACAAGGCTCTCCTTGATCTCTACGTTTACGGCCTGGGGTATATCTATCGGTTTTCTGCCAATCCTTGACATCTCCGTCTCCTTACCAAATATAACATAGAACTTCGCCGCCCACGCCTTCGCGGCGGCATACTTTGTCGGTCAGAATGCCCTTGGGGGTGGTCATCACGGCGATCCCCATCCCGCCTACAACACTGGGCACTTCGTCCTTGCCGACATAGACTCTTCTGCCAGGCTTGCTGATCCTTTTCAGGCCCTCGACGATAGGTCGGTTATCCTGGGTATACTTAAGCGTGACCCTCAGGATACCCTGCTTCTTGTCTTTTATGATCTTATAGGATTTGATAAACCCTTCTTCCTTCATGATCTTGGCTATCTCCACCTTCAATCTGGATGCAGGTATATCTACCTTTTCCGCCTTGATAAGTACGGAGTTCCTTATGCGTGTCAACATGTCTGCTATGGGATCCGTCATCATTATTCAAACACCTCTACCAGCTTGATTTTGTTACGCCCGGAATCTGCCCTCTCAGTGAGAGGTGCCGAAAACATATCCTGCAGACACCGAATTTCCTGATATACGCACGGGGACGTCCGCACACATTGCATCTATTGTGGGCTCTTACGGCAAATTTCGGCGTCCTCTTTGATTTTTCGATCATGCATGTCTTTGCCATAAATCCTCCTTATCGCCTGAAGGGCATGCCGAATTCCTTCAGCAGCGCCCTGCTCTCTTCATCAGTTTTCGCCGAGGTGCATATATTGATATCAAGTCCGTGCACCGTATCGACCTTGTCATAATCGATCTCCGGGAATATGTACTGTTCCTTCAGGCCAAAGGAGTAGTTACCCCTGCCGTCAAAAGACTTCGTAGAAAGACCCCTGAAATCGCGGATCCTAGGCAGTGCCACGCTGATAAGCCTGTCGAGGAATTCATACATCCTTTCCCCACGCAGGGTAACCTTGCATCCGAGGGGCACGTTCTCTTTCAACTTGAAGCCAGCAATGGCCTTCTTCGACTTGGTGACGAGCGCCTTTTGTCCGGTTATAGCCGCTATTTCCTTTTCGGCCGCATCCAGGAGTTTGATGTTTTGAGTTGCTTCGCCCAAGGTTACATGAACAACGACCTTCTCGATCTTGGGCACCTGCATGACGTTCTTGTATCCAAATGTCTTCGTCATCGAAGACATGATGTCCTTGTAATATTTTTCTCTGAGCCGCGCTGCCATACTCAGTCTATGACCTCCTTGCATTTCTTACATGTCCTCTGTTTCTTGCCGTCGCTGAGGAGCGTCACCCCTATACGCGTGGGCTTACTGCACTTGGGACACACAAGCATGGTATTCGATATATGTAAAGGGCCTTCCTTCTCGATGATACCGCCCTGCGCATATTTCTTGTTAGGCTTCTGGTGCTTTTTGATCTTGTTGACTCCCTCGACAATGAGCCTCTGCTCTTCAGGAAGCACCACCAGCACGCGCCCCTTGGCGCCCTTGTTCTTTCCAGTTATAACTACAGCCGTGTCTCCCTTTTTTATCCGTAAACCCACTTTATCCTCCCGCTAAATCACTTCCGGCGCAAGGGAGATGATTTTCATAAATTCTTTCCATCTGAGTTCCCTTGCTACAGGACCGAAGATTCTTGTTCCTATAGGCTCCATCTGAGCATTGATGAGCACCACTGCATTCTGGTCAAATCTTATATATGAGCCGTCAGGCCTTCTCGTCTCTTTCTTTGTCCGGACGATGACGCCCTTCTGAACCGTGCCTTTTTTAACAGTCCCGTCCGGGATGGCCTCCTTGACAGCAACGACAACGATATCACCAAGCCGTGCATACCTTCTCCTTGAGCCCCCGAGGACCCGTATGCACTGCACTCTCTTGGCTCCGGAATTATCAGCAACTTCGAGCATGGTCTGAGTCTGTATCATGGCTGTCTATCCCTCGCTTTCCATGATTTTTATGACCGCCCACCTCTTGTCCTTGCTCAGGGGCCGACTCTCGACTATCTGCACCTTATCGCCGGTCTTGCATTTGTTATCTTCATCATGAGCCTTAAATTTTGTGATCTTTCTGACCGTCTTCTTATAAAGCGGATGCTGGAACGTCCTCGTCACCGCCACCACTACGGTCTTGTCCATCTTGTCGCTTACAACCTTACCAGAGTAAACCTTTTTAGGCATTTCCCGCACCCCTCTTCGCAGCCTCACCTGCAGCCGCCTTCTCTTTTTCGGTGACAATAGTCAGGAGCTTGGCTATGTCCTTGCGGACCGCTTTGACCCTCATGTTGTTCTCAAGTTCACCCTTGGAGAGCTGGAACTTCAGATTGAAAAGCTCTTTTCTAAAATCCATTTCCTTAAGTTTCAATTCATCGATAGAAAGTGCTCTCAATTCAGAGGTCTTCATGACGCAACCCCCTCACGCTTCACAAATCTCATCTGAAGAGGAAGCTTCTTCGAAGCGAGAGTGAAAGCCTCCTTCGCAAGCTGCTCACTGATTCCCGAGACCTCGTAAACCACCCTTCCCGGTTTAACAACTGCGACCCAGAATTCCGGGTTGCCCTTTCCTTTTCCCATTCTTGTTTCCGCAGGCTTGCGGGTGATAGGCTTATCAGGGAAGATGCGTATCCACAGCTTACAGCCCTTCTTAGCATGCCTCGTGATCGCTATCCTGGCAGCCTCTATTTGGCGGCTTGTAATCCAACCAGGTTCCATGGCCTTCAACCCAAACTCCCCGAAGGAAACATCGGAGCCCCTGTAGGCCTTGCCCCTCATATTCCCCTTCATCGTTTTTCTGTATTTAACTTTTTTTGGCGCTAACATTTCACTCTCCTACCGAAGAAGTAACGGTCCGCTCGGGGAGTATATCTCCATGGTATATCCAGACCTTGATGCCGATTTTGCCGTAAGTCGTCTGCGCTTCCGCAAAGCCGTAGTCCACGTCGGCCCTGAATGTGCTGAGAGGCACCCTGCCCTCCCTGTACCACTCGGTCCTTGCGATTTCAGCTCCTGCCAGCCTGCCCGCACACTGCACCTTGATTCCAAGAGCGCCGAACCTCATGCCAGATGATACTGCTCTCTTCAGCGCACGCCTGAAGGCAACCCTCTTTTCGAGCTGGAGTGCGATATTCTCAGCAACTAGCTGCGAGTCAAGCTCAGGCTTCCGCACTTCTTTTATATCGATGGCAACCTGCTTGCCTGTATAAGCCTCTATTTCCTTCTTGAGCTTCTCCACCTCGGCGCCTTTTTTGCCGATGATGATACCGGGGCGCGCCGTATGGATGATGACCTTCACTTTCTGTCCCGGCCTTTCAATCTCGATCTTCGAAACACCGGCATGAAAGAGCTTTTCCTTTATCAGCTTCCGGACGTTGAGGTCCTCCAAGAGTTGGCCAGCGTACCCTCTCTTCAGAAACCAGCGCGAATCCCATGTGCGCGTGATACCAAGCCTATTACCTATCGGAATCGTCTTCTGCCCCAAATCAACACCCCCGTCCGTATATTGTTGCCTTAACTGTACTCGGAATCGCTGTCATACTATCCCTCCGAAACCACGATCGTGATGTGGCTCGTTCTCTTCTTTATCGTATTACCCCTGCCCATGGCCCGAGGTTCCATGCGCTTCATCGTCGGCCCCACATCGGCAAAGGCAGCCTTGATCGTGAGTTTGTCGATGTCGAGATGTGTGCTTTTCTGTTCGGCATTTGCCATCGCCGACTTCAACACCTTTTCAATTAAACGCGCACCCCGGTACGGCATGTACCTGAGGTTTACCATGGCATCAGAGGCCCGCTTGCCCCTGATAAGATCCATTACTCTTCTCGCCTTCCTCGGCGTAATCCGTGCATATTTAAGTATTGCCTTGGCTTCCATATTGGTTAACCTTTCGATGTTGACTTCTCAGACCTTGAGTGGCCCTTGAAGGTTCTCGTAGGCGAAAACTCGCCCAATTTATGTCCCACCATATTCTCTGTCACGTAAACTGGAATAAACTTCCTTCCGTTATGGACGGCAAAGGTAAACCCGATAAACTCGGGTACGATTGTCGACCGCCGTGACCACGTCTTGATCATCTTCTTCTCGCCGGCCTGAATCATTGTGTCAACTTTCTTCATCAGTTTTGGCTCGAAATAAGGGCCTTTTTTTAAGGATCTTGGCACGTACTCCTCCTATTTGCTACGCCTTTTGACGATAAATATATCGGTTCTCTTATTATGCCTGGTCTTGATACCCTCGGGCACACCCCAAGGCGTGCAAGCCGGACGCCCTCCGGAAGCCTTACCCTCACCTCCGCCCAGCGGATGGTCGACTGGGTTCATCGCGACGCCTCTCACATGCGGTCTTTTCCCCAAATATCTATTTCTTCCCGCTTTTCCGTAGGAAATATTTTCGTGCTGGACATTGCTCACCTGGCCTATAGTCGCCATGCAGGTAGTCATCACAAGCCTCACTTCTCCCGATGGCATCTTGATCTGCGCATACTCACCCTCTCGGGCGACGATCTGGGCTGATGTTCCGGCGCTCCTGATGAGTTTCGCCCCTCCACCAACTTTCAGTTCAATATTGTGGATCATGGCGCCAAGGGGGATTTCCTTTATCGGCAAAGCGTTCCCCGGCTTTATCTCCGCCAACGGTCCGGACATGACAACGTCACCCACATTAAGTCCTTCCGGAGCAATAATGTAGCGGAATTCACCGTCCTTATAATTCACCAGTGCTATCCTGGCAGACCGGTTAGGATCGTACTCGATCGTCTTGACAGTCGCCGGAATACCAACTTTATCACGCTTGAAGTCGATCACCCTCAGAGTCCGCTTATTTCCACCGCCTCGCTGCCATGAAGTAACTCTTCCGGTATTGTTACGGCCGCCTGTTCTGTTGACGGGTTTCGTCAGGCCCTTATGCGGACTATCGCTCGTAATATCCTTATGGTCGGAGGCAGACTGGAACCTCCGTCCCGGTGAAGTCGGCTTATATTTTCTTATACCCATTTAAGCACCCTCTATGAAATCGAGTTTTTCGCCCTGCTTCAGCGTCACGATTGCCTTCTTCCTGTCTGACCTTCTGCCCAGGTACTTCCCATGCCGCTTCATTTTACCTTTCACACTCACAGTGGCAACCTTCTCAACCTTTACCTTGAAAATCTCCTGAATTGCCTCTTTGATTTCGTGCTTATTGGCCCCGGCATTGACCTCGATTAGGATTTTGTTCTCCCGCTCTTTTATATCCATTCCCTTTTCAGTAAAAAGAGGCTTTTTGATAACATCATATACGGTCTTCATGCTGCGGCTACCTCCTCTGATACAAGCTTCTTGATGGCTTCTTCGGTAAAAACTAATTTTCCGTATGCCGCCACCTGGTAGGCATTGAGGTCAGCAACCCTGGCCACATCCACAGCGGGAATGTTCCGCGTGGACAATAAAACATTGGAATCCTTTTCCGTAAGCACGAGAAGTACCGACTGACCAGCCAGTCCCAAGGCATCCAGAATCTTGATCATGTCCTTAGTTCTGGGCCTATCGATCTTTATCGCATCAAGAACCATGATCTCATTGTCGGCAAGTTTCATGGTCAGCGCCTTGCAGAGGGCTGCCCTCTTTGCGGCCTTCGGCATCTTTATCTCATAGTCTCTGGGGAGCGGGCCAAAAATAGTACCACCGCCCCTCATAAGCGGAGATCTTGTGCTTCCAGCCCTTGCACGGCCAGTGCCTTTCTGCTTGTATGGTTTCTTGCCGCCGCCGCTCACCAAACCCTTAGTCTTAGTCGAATGTGTACCCTGGCGTTGATTTGCCAGATGGCTCACCACTGCGGAATGAACTACCGCAGGCGATGCTTCGTTGCCGAAAACCTGCCCTTCGAGGCTGATCTTCCCTTTAGTCTTGTTATTTATATCCCTGATTTCGATATCAATCATGGTATTAATCCTTCCAGATTTCGATTATGGTATTCGGAGCGCCCGGGACTGCCCCTTTCAAAAGTATAAGGTTCTGATCAGGCATCACATCTACCACCGTAAGATTTTGAACGGTGACCCTCTCACTACCCATATGACCGGCCATCCGCATACCCTTCCATACCCTTGAGGGATAGGAACTTGCGCCAATAGAACCCGGTGCCCTGTTGAACATCGATCCGTGGCCGCTTGGACCGCCTTTAAAATTATGTCTTTTCATGACACCCTGAAAGCCCTTGCCTTTAGATGTGCCTGCAACAGAGACCACGTCGCCCTTGCTGAAATAATCGACCTTTATCGTATCGCCAACCTTCAGCCCGGAAATGGGGAATTCCTTAAGACTCCTGAATGCGGCTGTCCCTGCTTTCTTGAAAATTCCAGCCATAGGCTTTGTAACATTTTTTATTTTCCTGACTTCTCCGAAGCCGACTTTAACCGCCTCATATCCGTCTTTCTCGGGGGTCTTGACCTGGACAACTGTACAAGGTCCTGCTTCCACTACCGTTACAGGCACAAGTCGCCCGTCCTCGAGGTAGACCTGCGTCATTCCGATTTTCTTACCCAATATGCCTGTCATAATTTTATCTCCACATCTACCCCAGAAGCGAGTTCCAGCTTCATCAGCGCGTCAACCGTGTCCGGTGTAGGATCAAAGATATCAATGAGCCTTTTATGAGTCCTGATCTCGAACTGCTCCCTCGATTTCTTGTCCACGTGAGGGGACCTCAGCACTGTAAACTTGCTGATCTTTGTCGGTAACGGGATAGGACCTGATATTCTTGCCCCGGTCCGCGACGCCGTATCGACTATCTCTTTCACAGACTGGTCGAGCAGCCTGTGATCATATGCTTTGAGTTTTATTCTTATCTTTTGATTCACCGTGCTACTCCAGGACCTCGGTGACGACTCCTGCGCCTACCGTCCTTCCACCTTCCCTGATCGCGAATCTCAGTTCCTTCTCCATCGCTATCGGCGCTATCAGTTCCACCGTTATTGTCACGTTGTCA
>Ga0182019_10000923_pt1 | contig 14617 bp, 10 predicted proteins | sample 812E2MmetaG_FD_120483 | JGI IMG/M metagenome (GOLD analysis project Ga0182019, IMG submission 120483) | Permafrost microbial communities from Stordalen Mire, Sweden - 812E2M metaG | ecosystem: Environmental > Terrestrial > Soil > Wetlands > Permafrost | place: Sweden: Stordalen | collected...
CCGCCTCGAGCAGCTGATCCTGCCCGAGCTCGAGCGCGATCTCCCATGCGCCGAGACGATCTGCACGTGCACGCAACGCCAGCAGTGCAAGCCCGTTGCGAGAGAGACCCACGAGCGGCGAGGCGAGCACCCCATAGAGCGCTTCCTCGTCGAGCGGATTGGCGAGCGCGCGCAGATAGGCCAGCAGATCGCCGATTTGCTGGTGCTTCCAGAAGCCGCCGACGGCGGCGAGCGTGCGCAGGCCGCACAGCTGCAGAGCGCGCTCGTACACATCGAGGTCGCCCAGTGCGCGCAGCAGCACGACGACCTCGCCGGCCCGCGCCCGGCCGCTGTCGACGAGCTCAGCGACCCGCTCGGCGAGCATCCGCGCCTCTGCCTGGCGCCAAAGCGGCGCCGGCGGCAGCCCGCTCGCGATCTCTGCCGAGACCTGATCGGACCCCTCCCAGCCTCCACGCGCGCTGAGCAACAGCTCCACGCGTGGCTCGCCGCCATGCGCAGGCTCGTCCTCATCGCGGCCTGCAAGCAGCGGCGTGAACTGCGTGAAGCGCTCTTCGAAGAGAATGTTGACGAGTTCCAACAGCGGCGCGCGACTGCGAAAGTTGCGCGTCAGCGCGAGGCTCTGACCTCGGCCCGCGAGCTCGGAGCGACGTGCCCGGAAGAGACCCACCTCGGCGTGGCGGAAGCCGTAGATCGACTGGAACTCATCGCCGACCGTGAACAGGTTGTCGCGGTCGAGCGCACGCAGGATGCCCAGCTGGCGGGGGTTGGTGTCCTGGAACTCATCGACCATCAGCAGCTCGAAGCGCTGTGACCAGGCAGCGCGAACACCCTCACGCTGCTCCAACAGCTCGCGTGCAAGGAGCTCGAGGTCATCGAAGTCGAGTGCCCCGCGCTCGCGCTTGAGCCGCTCGTAGGCGGCGCTGAAGCCCCCCAGTAGCTCGTCGAGCAGGGCGCAGATCGCAAGCGCCTGCCCATCGAGCTCGCCTCCACCACCCTCGACGTGGCCGCTCAGCGGGGGCAGCCGGGGCTCGCGCTGGCCGCGACTGCGCAACTGCGCATGGACGGCGGCGATCATCGTGTGCACGCGATCGACGCCATATGCGGCGAGCAGCTCGACCGCGGCCTCACGATCGGCGCCCCCGAGGAAGGCCTTCAGGGCCACGCTGAAAGCCCGCAGGCGCAAGCGTCCGGCGAGCCCCTCCTCGAGGATCGTGAACTCGGGGTCGAGGCCCGCAAGCACCGCGTTGGCGCGCAGCAGGCGCGCACAGAAGCCGTGGAAGGTGCCGACGAAGGCCGCCTCGGTGTCACGTGCGTGCTCGCGTTCGCCGAGCTCCAAGAAGCGCGCACGGACCCGCTCGCGCAGCTCGCCGGCGGCGCGGTCGGTGAAGGTGATCGCAAGGATCTTCCCCGGCGCGAGCCCATCCTCGCGCACGGCGCGCACGAAGCGCTCGACGAGCACCGAGGTCTTGCCGCTGCCGGCGGCGGCCGAGAGCAGCAGCGGCTCGCTGCGGCGCGCGACCGCGAGCTCCTGCTCCTCGGTCAGCTCCCTCATCGCTCACAGCGACAGATCGAGGGATACATGCACCCGGAGCCCTGATAGCCACAGGTCTTGGGCCGCGCCTCGAGCGCCCCGCGCGCGGCCTCGCCGGCTGCACCACGGGCGGCGGTGAGCGCGCCGTCGAGGATCTCGCGCACCTCGTCGTGCTCACGGATGTCACCGCGCACACAGTCGAGCTCGACGCCGCCGTCCTGCTCGAGCACGCCGCGGGCACGCAGATCGCTGCCCGACAGCGGCTGATAGAAGCCGCCGAGCGCCGTGACCCCCAGCAGCTGCTCGACGGCGCACATGTACAGCGCGACCTGGAGCTTGCCGTCCCCCAGCCAGCGGGCAACCGGCGGCGCCTGGCGGGCCTTGTAGTCATAGACGACCGCCTGGCCCTGATCGCCGACGTCCACGCGGTCGATGCGGCCGCGCATGCGTACGCCTCCGCCGAGCTCAAAGGGCCCGAGCACGCTGCCCTCGCCGAGGGCATCTCCGGCCTCGAAGCCGAAGCCGAGCTCGAGCGCGCTCGGCTCCAGGGCGCTTTCGAGCTCGGCCGCATACTCAAGGTAGCGCTCGAGGTCTGAGCGCAGCCGTCGCAGGGCCCCAGGACGTCGCTCAGGCGCGCTCGAGAGCGGGAACTCGGCCGCTTTCTCCTCGAGCGCGCGCAGCAGGTGCTCGCGCGCAAGCCCCAGCCGGGCGCGCGTGATCCGGCCCGAGCCCGTCTCGCGCATCAGCCCCGCGAGCGTGTCCCTCAGGACCTCGTGAGCAAGTCCCCCCCGCGCCAGCGGCTCGGCCTGCGGCTCGAAGTCGCCGGGCCGCAGCAGCCGCTCGACGAACCAGCGCACGGGGCAGGAGAGCCAAACCTCGAAGGAGGACGCCGACCACACCTGCGCGGCGAGATGCGCAAGCACGCGCGCATCTGTGAGCTGCGCCTGGGGAGGCGGCGTGGTGGGCATCAGCCTCGGGACCTCCCCCCAGCCGACCGCGCCCAGTGCCCGGCGTCGGCGACACTCACCGAGGTCGGCCTCGAACAGATCGCAGAGGTCATCGACAAACAGAGATCGAGCAGTCGGCTCGCCGTCGTCGTCGGCGACGTGCCAGCTGAGCACGAGCAGCTCCTCGGGGCGGGAGACGGCCGCGTAGAAGAGATAGCGCTCCGCGGCCAACGCGCCCTCGTGCTCGCCGAGCCTGAGACCCGCCGTTTCGCTCAAGCGCCTGCGCTCGTCCTCGGAGAGCAGCGCCTGAGGACGCGGGCGCGCGGGGAAGAGACCCTCCTGTAGACCGCACAGGAACAGCGCCCGCACGCGCCGCGCGCGCAGCGCCAGCGGGTCGAGCACCGCCACCGCCCCCGCGCCCGGCCGCTCGCCGCTCAGGAACTCGACCGCTGCGAGCGTCCGCGCAAGCTCCCCGGGATCACCCGGAGCGAGCTCAGGCGCGCTGCGCGCAAGCTCGCGCAGCTCAGCGAGCGCACGCCGCCCGGCCGCCGCCGCCGCCGCCTCGTCCATCTCATCCGCACCCAAGACGCTCGCGCCGGCGCGCCGTGGAGCGCTGAACAGGCGGCTGAGCTCGCGCTCGGCGCGCTCGATCAGCGCTGCCTGGGAACCTGCGCCCCCCTCACGGAACTGATCGATCCTCTCCAGTGGCCAGTTGCGCTCCTCCCACAAAGCCCGCGCCTCAGCGGCGCTCGTGAGCCCGAGCCGTCGTGCTCTGAGCTCGAGCTGATCGGCCAGCACGGGGCGCTCGAGCAGCCCCGGGGCTCGCAGCCATGCCAGCAGATCACCGAGCTCGCCCTGCTCGTCGCGCTCCGGACCGCCCTCCGCTGCACAGCGGAGCAGGCCGAGCAGCGCCCGCCCGAGCGAGCTGTCGCCGAAACGTCGGCGTCGCTGCAGTGCATAGGGGACTTGCGTGGCGGTGAAAACCTCGGCAAGCAGATCCTGCGTCGCAGAGCCTGCCCGCAGCACCAAAGCGACCTCCGCGGCTGGCATGCCCTCGTTGAGCAGCGCCTTGATCTCGCGGGCGACGAGTTCCAGCTCGGCACGCTCGCCGCCGCCCTCCAGCAGCCGCACCGCAGCGCCCGGATGAGTGCGCGGAACGTCGACCTCGAACAAGGAGCGCTCGAGATGATGGAGCGCCGCACGTGCGCTTGGCGCGTAGTACTCGGCGCGCGCCGGCAGCTCACGCCGGACATCTGCCAGCGGTGCAAGCGCCGCGAAGCTCGCCGCGCGACCGGCGAAGGCCGTGCGCCCCGGCTCATAGGTCAGTGACGCAGTAACCGGAGCGTCGAGGACCCTGCCGAGCGTCTCGATCGCGTCGAGCTGCAGGCGGGTGAGATCGTCGAAGCCGTAGAACAGCACCGGCGTGCGCCCCCATAGCGAGGGGCGTCGCCGCAGCACGTCGAGGGCGCGCACGGCACGCTGCTCGGCGTCCAGCCGGCCGAGGCGCTTGAGCGCCTGTTCGTAGCGCTCGTACATTTGCGCGAGCTCAGCGCGCGAGGACCCCGCCCCATCGGCTGCCGCCCACACCTCAAGCGCCCGCAGGAGCGCGGCGGGCGTCACACGTCGCACACGCAGCTCGGCGATCAGCTCTGACAGGGCGCGCACGAAGCCCGGGGCGGCCCCCGCCCCACCCTCAGCGACGATCGCAGCGAGCACGCGCTCGCGCGCCAGGGCGCCGAGCACCGGCTCCTGCACCCCTGCCCTGCGCACACACTCCGCGATCAGCCCCTCAAAGCGCTCCACGCGCGCACCCATCGCGACGCCATCCCCAGCAAGCTCACGCAGGTAGTGCTCTGCGTCCACGCGCGTCGGTACCACCAGTAGCGGCTCATCGCCGCGGGCGAGATGCGCACGCAGCGCATCCATAACGAGCTGAGCCTTGCCCGCGTTGGCGGGCCCGGTGACGAGCGTGATTCCCATCCCGCCCATCCTGGCGCACCGCCCCGACGCGCCCCAAACAGCGCGTCTTGTGCGCGCAGAAAGCCTAGGCCACGCTCTGCTCAGCTACAGCTGTGGTGGTCTCCCCGGCGACCGCCTCGGTGCTCTCAGCGCCCGCCTCGGACTCGACCTCGGGCGGTTTTGCGCCCTCCTTCGCCCAGACCTCATCGAACTCGACGCGCCATTTGCCCTCCTCGGTCTGGCTGAGCGCCAGGTGCGCCCTGAAGCTGCGCCCGCTGCGTCCGCGGAAGCCCGTCACCGCCTGCGCCGTATAGCCGGTCTTGATCAACTCGCGCGCGATCGCGAGCGGCAGCGTCTTGCCCGCTTTGGCCTTCCAGATCACGAAGCCACAGCCTGGATCGTCGCGCGCCCAGCAGGAGTAGCCCTTGCGGTTCTCCACGATCTCATGGCCGCAGACCGGGCAGGGCCCGAGCCTGGCGCGCGGGATGCGTACGTCTTTGAGCGTCTCGTCGAGCTCCTTGACCGTCTGCTCGGCGAAGCCCGCGATGTCGCTCATGAACTGCTTGCGCGAATCCTCGCCGCGCTCGATCTTGCCGAGCCGCTGCTCCCAGCTGCCGGTCAGCCCAGGCGAGGTGAGCGCATGCTCGTTGAGCAGGCGGATCACGTTCAGGCCCTTCTCGGTCGCTACCAGCGCGCGCCCGTCGCGCTCGAGGTAGGAGACCGTGATCAGGCGCTCGATGATCGCTGCACGCGTGGCCGGAGTGCCGATCCCCGAGTCCTTCATCGCCTCGCGCAGCTCGTCGTCGTCGACCAGCTTGCCGGCGGTCTCCATCGCACCGAGCAGCGAAGCGTCGCTGTAGCGCCGCGGCGGTTTCGTTTCCTTGCGCGCGCTCGCGATCTCGCGCGTCTGCACTTCCTCGTCCTGCAGCAGCCGCGGCAGTGTCTGCTCGGCCGCCTCGTCCTCCTCGCCGCGTGCCTCCGCGGCGTCAGCTTTGGCGTCGGCTGAGATCTCGTCGTAGACCCCGCGCCAGCCGGGGACGAGCAGCAGCTTGCCGCGCGTGCGGAAGAGGTAGGTGCCGTCGCCCTCAGCGGCCGCGACGGTCGTCTCGACTTTGGTGTTCTCGAACACCGCCTCGGGGTGGAAGACCGCCAAAAAGCGCCGCACGGCCATGTCGTAGACGCGCCTGTCGTCGGAGCCCATTTTGTCGAGGTTGTGCTCGGAGCGCGTGGGGATGATCGCGTGGTGGTCGGTGACCTTCTCGTCGTTGACCACACGGCCCAACGGCAGCACGTCGAGCCCGGTGACGTACTCGGCGCCTTTGCGGTACTCCGGGCGGGCGCCCACGAGCTCGGCGATCGGCTTGATCTCATCGACCATGTCGGTCGTCAGATAACGCGAGTTGGTACGCGGATAGGTGAGCGCCTTGTGCTCCTCGTAGAGCCGCTGGGCGGCCGCCAGCGTGCGCTTGGCGGAGAAGCCGTAGCGGTTGTTCGCCTCGCGCTGCAACGTCGTGAGGTCGTAGAGCATCGGTGCTTTCTCGCGCTGCTCCTTCTTCTCAAGCTTGGTGATCGTCCCCGCCCGGCCGCTACAGGCTGCAACGATTGCCTCGGCCTCCTGCTCGGTGCCGATGCGTGGGCCTTTGGTGTTACCGGGGCTGCCGGGTGGCGCCTGGAAGTGGCCGAGGTAGCTGCGCTCGCCGCCTGCCGACTCACCCTCGAGCGGCCCGGCCGCGAAGGTCGCATCGACGAGCCAGTAGGGCTCGGGCTTGAAGGCCTTGATCTCCTCCTCGCGGCGCGCCACGATCGCGAGCGTAGGGGTCTGCACGCGTCCAAGCGAGACGGCGCCGTCGAAGGAGCTGCGCAGCCGGATCGTGGCCGCGCGCGTGGCGTTCATGCCGACGATCCAGTCCGCCTCCGAGCGCGAGCGTGCGGCCTCCTCGAGGCGCTCGAACTCCTCGGCGGGGCGCAGCGAGTCGAGCGCTTTCTTCATCGCCGCATTGGTCATCGAGTTGAGCCACAGCCGTTTGACCGGCTTTTTGCCTTTGGCCTTCTCGAACAGGTAGGCGAAGATCAGCTCGCCCTCGCGACCCGCGTCGCAGGCGTTGACGACCTCCTCGATGTCCTCGCGGCCGAGCTGTTTGGTGACGACCGACATCTGCTTGCGCGAACGCTCGTCGCGAACGACGAGTTTGAAGCGCTCGGGCACGATCGGCAGATCGCCCATCCGCCAGCTCTTGAATTTGGCGTCGTAGGCTTCCGGTTCGGCCAGTTGGACGAGGTGGCCGACGGCCCAGGTGACGACGTGATCGGGTCCCTCGAGGAAGCCCTCCCCCTTCTTGAAGGTTCCCGGCAGCACGCGCGCGAGGTCCTGCCCCACGGAGGGCTTCTCGGCGACGAGGAGCGTCTTGGACATGGCGGCAGCGTAGCGGGTGGTGTTTGCGCGGCTTCTCCGGCGCGCATCGGGGTTCACGATCCCGATGCGGCTATCCGCCGACCGGGGCACGCGGATTGCCTCCCCAGAAGACCTGCGTGCCGAGCATCCCGATCAGGGTCACGAGCACGAGGTTGAGCACCATCGACTTGGCCGTCGCCCGGCCCACCCCGACCGGTCCGCCGCTGGCGTTGTAGCCGTAGTAACAGGCCACGAGCACGATCGCCGTGGCCATCGTCATGCCCTTGATCAGGCTGAAGAGCACGTCCGGCGGGTTCTGGAACTGCCAGAAGATCAGCAGGTAGCCACCGGGGGAGGTGAAGCCGAGCTGCTTTACGACGGCGAGATATGACCCGAGGAAGGCCACGCCGATGCCGCCGATGTACATGAACGGCAGCACCATCCAGGCCGCTAGCAGCCGTGTCGCGCAGAGGAAGGTCATCGAGCTGACGCCCATCACCTCCAGGGCGTCGATCTCCTCGGAGATGCGCATCGCCCCGATCTCCGCGACGATGCCGGTCCCAACCTTCGCGGACATCATGTATCCGAACGCATAGGGGATGCCCTCGCGCAGGTTGCACCACGCCGCGAACAGCCCGGCGTAGGAGGGGGCGCCCTGTGATTGGGTGAAGTAGGCCCCCTCGATGCCGCACGTGCCGATGCCGATGAGGAACACGAGCGCCCAGATCACCGCCGTCGAGCCGACGATCAGGATGCCCGCCTGGCGCAGTGCCTCGCCGAAGAAGCGCAGCACCTGCAAGCCCCAGACTTCGCGCAGGACGGTGCCCGTGAAATGAGCGATCTCGCCGGTCGCGGCCAGCCATTGCCTCGGCATCGCCAGCAGCTCGCTCATCGGATCACGAGGATGTTCGGGTGGGTCGCCAGCAGCGTCTGGGTGAAGATGTAGTTGAAGGCGCCGAAGCCGAGAAACGAGATCACGACCGCCTCGTTGACCGCGCGCCCGACGCCCTCGGCGCCGCCCGAGGCGGTCATCCCCTTGTAACAACAGACGATCGCGATGATCGCACCGAAGACCGTGCTCTTGAGCACGGACCCCCACAGATCGGTCGTGGAGGCATTGGCGAACAGGGTGCTCCAGAACGGTCCCAGCGAGCCGCCGCTCGTGAGCTCGGCGAGCATGCCGCCGAAGATGCCGAACAGGAGCGCGTAGATATCGAACAGTCCCGTCGCGACCATCAGCGCGAGAAAGCGCGGCACGACGAGGTTCTTGACCGGGTCGACGCCGAGCACCTGCAGCGCGTCGAGCTCCTCGCGGACCTTGCGCGCGCCGAGATCCGCGGTGATCGAGGTGCCCGCGACACCGGCAATCACGATCGATGTGATCAGCGGCCCGATTTCGCGGACGGCGGCGAGGACGAAGAACCCGCCGAGACGATCGAGCGCGCCGATGATCGTGAGGAAGTTGGCGGCCTGCAGGCCGGCCGCCCCGTAGTCGATCGCGACCGTCGTCACGAGCAGTGGAAACCAGACCAGCCGCAGCGTGAACAGAAACTGCGAGACGAGCTCGCCCCCATATGGATAGGGAGGACGCACAGCGGAGACGAGCGTCCTGCCCGTGAGCAGCATCATGTCCCCGACTTCCTCGAAGAACCTCCGCGCCGGTTGAAAAGCGAGCTCTCCCCTCCCCATTCCTACAGTGTACTAGTGAACCGGCACACTATGAATCATCCCCACGGATCGCTACCGTTAGGCGCATGACGAGCAAGCCTGATGCCAAGCCGCGCGAGACCGACGAGGGCCCATTTGGTCCCGTCGAGATCGATCGCAACGCGGAGGTGCCGATCGGCGTGCAGCTGGCATGGGCACTTAGATCCCGTATCGACGATGGTCGCCTCAGACCAGAGCAGCGATTGCCCGGACTGCGCGATCTGGCTGAGGCGAGCGGGGTCAACGTAAACACGGTTCGCGCCGTCTATCAGCGACTCGAGCAAGAAGGCCTGATCGACAGCCAGCAGGGAAGCGGCACTTTTGTCACGGCAGCCCCACGCAAGCGATCCTCGGTCAGCGCGATCGCCGCCAGCGCCGCGCGCGAGGCGCTCGAGACCGGCGTCGATCCGCGCGAGGTCGCGGCCGCTCTCTACGTCGCACCCGAGTCAGCGCCCCCGGCAGCGACCGAGGAAGCACAGCGCAGGCGCCTGCTGCGCGTCCAGATCGGCGAGCTCGAGCGCACGCTCGGAGAGATGGAAGCTGCCCACCCGGGCGTCTCCCCCGCCCCAGAACGCGGCAGGCGCGGGATCGGACCCACACTGCTCAGTGTCGCGGAGCTCGAACAGGTGCGTGGCGTCCTGCTGCGACGCCTCGCGGCAGCTCAGCTCAGACTCGATGAGCAACTCGAAGAGCGCGCCGCCGGCAAGGCACCCGCACGCAAGGCTCGCACGCGAGTCGCACCCGAGCCCGAGCCTGACCCCGAGCCGACGGTCGCCGAGCCAAGACGCCGACGCTCGCCGCGCCCACGCACGCGCCCGGCGCCTGCGGGCACCTGACTCAGCCCGCGGCACACGGCCCGGTGCTGACGCGAATGCCCCCCTGCGCGCGCGCCTCGGCCTCTCCGATCAGGCCTCTGACGGTCTCATTGGCGACGCCGTAGCCACCCCGCGGGCGCCCACCGACGGTCGCGGCGAACACCGTGGTCAGGACACGCCCGGAGGCATCGACCATCGCCCCGCCGGAGTTGCCGGGGCGCACGAGCCCGCGCAGGGGCGTCAGCAGGCGTGAGACGGGACCCTGGCCGTAGGCATTCTCCGTGAGGACCGTCTGGGTACGCCCGATGCGTCCCGGCTGGACATCGAAGGGACCGTTCTCGGGATAGCCGAGAATCGCGCCCGCGGTACCAGAGGAGGGTTCGGTCACGCTCCCGAGCGAGGGCAGCCCAAGCCCTTGCACCTGCAGCACGGCGATGTCATGGGTGGGGTCAAAGGCGAGCACGTGCGCTGCGAGGTTCGGCGGCTGTCCGCCGATCTGCACGCTCGTGTCCTGCTCGCCGGCGACGACGTGCGCGTTGGTCACGACGATCTCCGGAGCGGCCACCCAGCCCGAACCCTCGATCGCCAGCCCGCATGCGCTGCCATCCACGCGCACAACGCTGCGGGCCGCTCGCCTGACAGCGGCGAGGCGGGCGATCGCCGGCTGCGGCGCGGCCACGTCGGGGGATGGGCCGGTGATCGATGGCAGCGGATCGAGGCGCGAGAGGGCGTTCAGAATCGCCCCCGACGGCGGTAGCACCTCGTTGAGGCGACGCAGGATCGCCGAACGCTGGATGTCGGCGCGCAGCTGACCCTCGCCCGGCGCCTGGCCGGCCACGGCGGCCAAGATCCACACGATTCCGAGTGCCAGCAGGGCGCCGAGGATCGCCCCGAGGATCCCGTCGAGCAGACCGATCCCCGGGATGATCAGCGTGCGCCGCAGGCGGAAGCCAAGACCCTCGAGGCCGCTCGCCAGGATCGCGCCGGCAAGCAAAGCACCGATCAGCCCAAAGGCCGGCGCATAGGGCGAGGCGGAGCCGCGCGGCAGCAGAAGAGGACCCAGACGAGTTCCGAGGAATGCACCAAGCGCGAACCCCCCGAACGACAGCACGCCGACGATAAAGCCCTGGCGGAAGCCGAACAGTGCAAGGACCGCCGCGAACGCGAGAATGATCCAGTCCAACTGACTCACCTGCCATGTTCTACAAGCTCCTTGACTGAGAACCTTCACCAGCAGCGTTTGCGACGCGCCCGTCCGGTGCTCGCGCTGGCCGCTGTGGCGTTCGCGACGGGCGCGATCGTCGGGTCCGGACATGGCACCTCGCCGACCACGAAGCTGGCAGACCAGTTCGTCGTCGCCTGGACGCGGGGGGACTACCGCACGATGTACGGCGAGATCGACGCGGCCTCCCAACGCCAGCTCTCCCCGAGTCAGTTCGCCGCCGTATACGGGCAGGCGCTGGGGACAGCGACCGCGACGCGCCTAAAGCTCCACGGCCGCACGAACCGGGAAGGCGCGCTGGTCACGGTGCCGGTGCGGGTCAGGACGCGCCTGTTCGGAACGCTCGCGCTCACCTTCGCGCTCACGGTCGAAGATCAGGGCGAAGGGCCGCGCGTGCGCTGGTCACGCTCACTCGTCTTCCCCGGCCTGCGCGCCGGCGAGTCGCTCAGCCGCCGGACAACGCTCCCACATCGAGCGACGCTGCTGGCGCGTGACGGCAGTGTGCTGGCCGAGGGCGGCTCGGAATCCTCCTCAGGCGAAGCGACCCGCAGCTCACCCCTCGGCGAATCGGCGCGCGCCGTGATCGGCCAGGTCGGACCGCCGCCATCCTCACGCTTGGCGGCGCTCGAAGCCGAAGGTGTCCCGAGCGATGCGACGGTCGGGCTCAGCGGCCTGGAGCGCGCGCTTGATGCCCGCCTGCGCGGGCGCCCCGGTGGCGAGCTGCTGGCTGGCCGGCGCCTGCTCGCCTACGCCGCTTCGCACGCCGCGCCGGCCGTGCACACCACGGTCTCTCCAGACGTCCAGCGCGCCGCTGTGAGCGCGCTCGCGGGACGCCTCGGCGGGGTAGTGGCGCTGACCCCCTCCGGCGAGGTGCTCGCGGTCGCAGGGATCGGCCTCGAAGGTTTGCAGCCACCGGGATCGACCTTCAAGATCATCACGCTCACAGGTGCTCTGGAGTCCCACATCGCTACCCCCCACACGGTCTTTCCCTACGCCTCCTACGCCACGCTCGACGGCGTCAAGCTCAACAACGCCAACGGCGAGAACTGCGGCGGCAGCCTCGAACTGGCCTTTGCGGTCTCCTGTAACTCGGTGTTCACGCCGCTCGGCGTCAAACTCGGAGCTCCACGGCTAGTGGCAGCGGCCGAACGCTTCGGCTTCAACCAGGCTCCCGGACTGCCTGGCGCGGCCACGAGCACGCTCCCGCCGGCAAGCTCAATCCAAGGCGAACTCGCCCTCGGCTCAACCGCGATCGGCCAGGGCCAGGTGCTGGCAACACCGCTGCAGATGGCAACCGTGGCGGCGACGATCGCCGATGGTGGCCGACGCCTTCAGGCGAGCTTCCTGCCCGTCCACTCGCCCACCAACCCGATCCGCGTCACGAGCGCCTCGGTGGCACGCACCGTGCGCAGGCTGATGATCGGCGTAGTGCGCCTCGGCACCGGCACCTCGGCCGCGATCCCGGGCGTGACCGTGGCCGGCAAGACCGGTACCGCGGAACTGAAGACGCCCTGCAGCGCGACTCAAGAAGCGAGCACGAGCGAAGGCAGCGAAGCGGAAAAGCCGAGCTGCGCGGAATCCGAAAGCGCATCGAGCAACACCGATGCCTGGTTTGCCGCCTTCGCCCCGGCCCTGCACCCGCGCATCATCGTGTGCGTGATGCTCGTCAAAGACGGCGCCGGGGGCGACACCGCTGCTCCAGCGGCGCGCGGGGTGATCGAAGCAGGCCTGCGGGCGCTGCGCTAGACGTCGAGCTCGGCCGAGGCCGTCTGCGTGGGGTCGCTCGGGTCGACGATCTTCAGCTCGAGCGGGCGGTTGTCGAGCGAGACGGTCTGGATGCGGTAGAGCAGGAGCGCGCCCTGGGTGGGGCCCGAGTTGGCCGTCGTATCGGGGATCGGCAGCTGGCCTTTGGCGGGCACCAGCGCGGGCCGGTAGGCGAAGGGGTTGATCTGGCTGGGCGCCACCGGGGTATAGGTGTTGCCCTGGGTGTCTGAGATCGTCAGTTCGGTGGCTGACGGATACGCCTGCGAGGAGTTGTTGTAGACCTGGACGAACACCGCGAACCACTCCTGGCCGGGTCCAAGCTTACGTTCGCTTTCGCTCAGACCCTGCAGGTAGGCGGCGTCCTCGGAGTTGGTGGGATTCAGCTCGCGTGAGAGCTGCACCTCGTAGCTCAGCGGACCGACGTCGAGGTAGGGAGCGTTCTGCCCGGACTCGCCGGCGTAGGTGCCCGTGCTGACTTTTGTGTGGGAGTCTCCACAGGCGCTCAGCAGCAGCGCCGCGAGCAGCGCTAGCGCGAGGAGCGTGAACTTGCACGGGCGGAGGAACATGCGACGCGGCAGTCTATCCGCCGGCGACCGTGACACGCTGCCCGCGGCCCTCCCCGCGCTCGAGGATGCCCCGCAGCCGGCGCATCGCCCGCTGGTTCTTGCGCCGCAACCATCCTTTGGCGCCGAGGCCCTCCATCAGCTTGTCCGAGAGCGTCACGGGGATCGTCTGCAGCGTGAAGCGCACGCGCGTGGTGTCCGAGCTGCCCGCTGCCAGCTCGTAGACACCGAGCGTGCGAATGCGGTTGTTCTTGCCTGTGCGCCCGACCTCGACGATCCTGTGCGGGCGCTCGACCTCCGAGAAGGTCACGTCCCCCCAGCTGAAGCGGTTGCCGGGCGCCTTCACGCGGAAGCGTGCGCCGGCGCCGCGCCCGACCGAGTCGATCCGCGTGAGATGCCAGTCGACCAGATAGTGGTCGGTGAACTCGGGGTGGTTGGCGATGTCCTGGAGGTAGTCGAATACCTGCTCACGCGGAGCGGATACGACGATTGAGACGGTCAAGGGGTCCATGCGCAGCGAAAGTCTATTGCGCACAGCGCTGGGCACGCGGGCCGATGATGTGGCGGGGAAGCTAGGCGGCGCGGGCGGTCAAGCGCACGGTATGTCCGTGCTCGCAGTGCCTGACGAGCTCGCTCGTCAATGGACTGTCGCGGTGCGCCGGGCGACACAGCGCGCAGACCAAACGCTGCTGGGCGGTGCCGTAGATGTGCACCTGCTCGCCGGTGAGAGGCGTACGCCCGCAATCCGCGCAGCTGCAGCGATCGGCCTCAAGCGCACCGAGACTACGCCGCAACAGGACGCGCTCGAGCAGCTCGACGTGGGTCACAGAGGAGGTCATCGTCACTCCCAGATTCGGCGCGCGCCACGGTGCTCCTTCCTCTGGATCGGTCCTGTCGGCGGGTTTGCCCAGGAGACGATCGGGGTATTCCACGGACAGCCCGGACACGAGCGAGACTTATACTCCGGCCATCTGGAAGATTCCTATATCCAGAATTTCTACGGATTTGACAGGCTTGTTATGATCGGCACGAGTGTCCCCCAGCGAGGGAGCGCCCCCTTGGGAGCAGCGATAGAGAGGGAGGAGCAGGACATGGAGTCACTTACGACAGGTACTTTCGTGGGTGCAGGGTCTTTCCGTTGCAGGGACTGCGGATATACGCTTACGCTCTCATCCTCGGACGCGCTGACGGACTGTCCGGGCTGCGGCAGCACAGACTTTGCGCGGGCCTCGCTCTTCGGCACCGAGCTCATCACGTCGGGGGGTCCCGACGCGTCACTGGTCGAGCCGGCCGCCGATGACCGCGACGAGCAACTGATGCGCGCCCGCGAGCAGATCGAGCGGCCCGGCGAGTACCTCGTATACGAAGAAGGTGAGGATCTGCGCACGGTCTCGCTCGCACGCGAGTGGACCCGTATCGGGCGCAGCCTCGCCGCCGATGTGCGCTTCGACGACCCGACCGTCTCGCGTCGCCACGCACTGATCGTGCGCCAGCCCGACGGCGTGCGCCTGCTCGACGATCGCAGTCTCAATGGGGTCTTTGTCAACAGCGAGCGCGTCGACGGCAAGACCCTCACCGACGGTGATGAGATCATCGTCGGGCGCTACCGGCTGCGCTTCATCAGCATCCCTCCGGTAGCGGATTCCGCCGAGCAGAACGCCCGCGAGGGCGCGTTGCACGCAATCGGCTGAGACCCGTCGCGCGGCTCTCGGGCACC
>Ga0182019_10000925_pt1 | contig 14606 bp, 9 predicted proteins | sample 812E2MmetaG_FD_120483 | JGI IMG/M metagenome (GOLD analysis project Ga0182019, IMG submission 120483) | Permafrost microbial communities from Stordalen Mire, Sweden - 812E2M metaG | ecosystem: Environmental > Terrestrial > Soil > Wetlands > Permafrost | place: Sweden: Stordalen | collected...
AGCGCGAACGGGTCGCCCTCGATGTCGAAGAAGAGATCGCCGGGTCGGGGCGGGGGAAGGCTCGTGAGGCCGCGGTTCGGCTCGAGAGTTCCGTCGCGCAGCCGGCTCGGGGCCAGCAGCTCGTAGATCGTGCGGCCCTCGTCCTGGCCGCGGACCTGGATGCGGGCCTGGTCGCGGCCGGTCAGAAGGACCCCTGCGCCAACGTCCGCCAGTGGCTCGGCAAGCGGCAGCTCCAGGCCGGCGAGGCCGCGGCGGGTCGGCACTCCCCTGCCCTTCAACGCCCGGCGCATTCTGGTCGACGCCCCAGCCACGAGCGAGAGATCGTCGTCCGATCTCCGGCGGCGGGCGCAGACCTGGCTCCAGCGGCAGACCTCGCAGTGCTCCACCGGCTCGGGGTATGTCCCGCTCGGCGGGTATGCGGCGGCGGCAAACCCGCCACCGGCCTCGACCCGCTCCTCGAAGGCCGCCTTGACCATGCGGTAGTAGGCCATGTAGTCGGCGACGCGATGCGACTCGACGGTTCGGGCGCTCCCGCCGAGGGCCACGTGCATGCGCTCGGGCGCCAGGCGTTGGATGGCGATCAGCTGCTCGACGTATGAGCAGATCTGCAGCAGCGCCGACGCCCTGACGTGGCGAGCCAGCTTCGTGTCCACCACTTCGTAGCTCCAGGCGCCGAGGCGGCTGGGCCGCTCGACCCGGACCAGGAAGTCCGCCAGCCCGAGCCACCGGCCATCGAAGAACGTGGCCTGGTAGATCACATCGTCCCCGCGTTCGATGGCCTCACGAGTGGCACGAGCCGCGGCCTCCAATCGCGCCCGCCGATCGGGCAGCCCGCGGTCCTCCGCGATCCGAGTCACGCGCCGGTCCGCCGCCTCAAGGCCGGCGAGGTAACGCCGTTCGTGCTCTTCGCCGCGCTTGGCGATCAGGTCCAGCTCCGGGTCGAGGCGTTCCGGCTTTGCGACCAGGCCGGCCAGCGCAGCCAGCTCCAGACCGACGAGATGCTCGCAGACGAGAAAGCCGACCAGATCCGTGGCCGCGAAGACAGGCTTCCCGTCGATGAGCTGCATCGGCACCACCATACCGCCCGGCGGCGACAGCTTGCCTGTCACGGACGTGGCGCGTCGCCCGAAAGCAGCCGCAGCGGCCGGCCATCGCCGGGCCCGGGCACCCCTGGCTGAGGGCCTCGATTCGGACCGTCGAGCGCGTTCGGGAGATCCGGCCATTGACTTGCCCGCTCGACGACGCTTGACTGGCGCCAGGCCCGGCGCGTACCCGGGGACTGCGGCGCCGCTCACCGCCGCACATGGCGCGGGCACCGTCGATCAAACTGCCAGCGGAAGGGTTCGTGGTGCGTAGACGGCTGTTACTTGGATTGTTGCCCGCGCTCCTCGCCGGGATGGCGACGCTTGCTTCGGCCGCGCCGACCGTGGCCGCGGGCGGGGTCATCGAGAACGGGACGACCACGTATGTCGTGAACCCGGCCAAACTCGAGATCGACGTCACGGTACAGCTGTCGATACAGAACAACACGCCGCCCGTCACGAGGTCCGTTGTCTGCGGCGGGTCGCCTTGCGTCCAGACGACCGACTACGAGATCAACACCGCCTACCTGTGGGTCCCGACCCAGGCCCGAGTGATCAAGGCCGGGGCGAGCCCCGGCAAGGTCAAGCAGGCGGTCTACAAGACGACCGCCACGGCGCGCGAGATCAAGTTCACGTACGAGACCCTCGGATACGGGGGCACGATGGCCTTGACCGCGACCTACGCCATCCCGGCCGCACCTCGCGCGCCCGGCGGTTACCGTGCCGGCAAGGCGTACGCCTCCTTCTGCGCCAGCGGCAGCGGCATCGACTCGGGCGCCCTCAAGCTCGTCATTCCGGATGGCTTCGACGTCGTGTTCACCGGCGGGACCGAGCTCAGCCAGACGAGCGACACCGCCGGCGTCCAGACCTTCGGCAGCGGCACCATCTCGGCGCCGGACGAATTCTGGACGTGCGTCGAGGCCACGGATCAGGACAACCTCACCGCCACGGAACTCACTACCGGAGGCCAGACCTTCAATATCGAGGTCTGGCCGGAGGACACGACCTGGGCAGCCACGGTCGGCCTCGACGTCCAGAGCGACGTCCAGAAGCTCGAGGACCTGACCGGACTCAAGATGCCCGGTGGCACAATCGATATCACCGAGGCCGGCGGCTCACAACTCGGCGACTATGCCGGCAGTTACAGCGCGTCGACGAAGACGGCGACCGTCACCGAGGACACCGACAACGCCACGGTGTCGCACGAGTTGTCACACATCTGGTTCAACGCCGACCTCTTCACCGACACGTGGATGGACGAGGGGTTCGCCGGGTACAGCGAGAAGGTCGCCGGCAGCGGCAACTACAAACCCTGCCAGGTACCCGGAACGTATCCCGGCACGGGTTCGCCGGACCTGACGACGTGGAAGTACCTGGACGTCAACTCCTCGACGAAAGATCAGAGCATCACCGACTGGCAGTACGCTGCCTCGTGCTATCTCGTCACCGCGATTGCGGACGCGATCGGGCCGGCCAACTTCAAGGCGGTCCTCGATGCGGCGTCCGCGGGCGAGATCGCCTACGTGGGCGCGTCGCCGGCCGAGCCGTCGCCCGTCGGCGGGCCGCCCATCTCCCCCAAGGCCCTCCTCGACCTGATCGATGAACGTGGCATGGTGCCCGCCGGCATCGCGGACCTGGACCAGGCCCAGAATCTGTTCGCCGAATACGGCATCTTCAGCTCGACCGATCTGGCCGAACGATCGACGGCTCGATCTAACTACCATCAGCTCCTCGGCGCGGCCGGCACCTGGAAGATGCCGCTGGCGGTCCGGAGCCCGACGGCATCCTGGGACTTCGCGGCAGCCCAGACCGCGATGGACACCGTGAACCAGATCCTGACGCTGCGCGACCGGATCCAGGGGAGCGTCTCGATCCTCAGCCTCGATGGCACCGCCATCCAGACCCAGTTCGAGGCAGCGAAGACGCAGGCCGATCTGGATGCGCTGCTCGCGCTGACGAAGAGAGAGTCAGACGCAGCCGCCAGGGTGGCCCAGGCGCAGCAGCTGAACGACGGCGGCTACAGCATCTTCCAGACGATCGGTCTGCTCGGAACCGACCCCGGGGCATCGATCGGGGAGGCGGCCGCGGCCATCAAGAACGTGAAGCCAGACGACGCCAGCGCGGCTGCCCAGAAGGCGATCGATGCCATCAACGGGGCGAGCACTCAGGGGTTGATCAGGCTTGGCATCCTGCTCGGACTGCTGCTGGCCCTGTTCGCCGCAGGAGTGTCCGCGTGGCGTCGGCGGCAGCGCGCCACGGTTTCCCCGGTGACGGCTGCCGGTGCGGCGGCTTGGCCGTACGGCCCGCCGGGAGGCTACGACCCCGCCGCCTGGGCGCCTGCGCCACCGGCGCCGCCACAGGGTTGGGCGCCTGCGCCACCGGCGATGGTCCCGCCGCCCGCGATCGTCCCGCCCGACATCCTCCCGCCGATCAACCCGGTGCCGCCCGCGGTCGTCCCTCCCGACGAGGGCGCCGACTCGGCGAGCTGACCCCCGGGGCCCGCCGGGGGCGGCATCAACCAGCGCAGAGAGCGGCTCCGACGCCACGGCGCGGAGCCGCTTCACATGCCCCGACCCGAAACTGCGTTGGCGGTGCCCCGCCCACCACTTGCAGGGGCAAACCACTAAGGTTCCCAGATCGGGGCCCGGCTGATCGGTTAGTTGCCGCGCGCGGCGCCCATCGCGAATCTGTGGCACCCTCCGTGTCCTAGCACCGCATCCTTGCCGGAGCCCAGTGTCCGAACCGGTCTCTCCCGCGCCCTCCTACCGCGCCCTCCTGGCCGTGCCGTCGCTCGGCCGGGTTCTGCTCGGCATGCAGATCGCCAGGATCTCGCAGTCGATGGTTAGCATCGTCGTCATCCTGTTCGCCCTGCAGCGCTACAACTCCCCTCCGCTCGCCGGCATCGTCGCCTTCGCCAGCATTGCCCCCGGCATGGTTGTCAGCCCTATCGCGGGCGCCCTGCTGGATCGCCACGGCCGAGTGCGCCTGATCATTCTCGACTACTTCGTGGCCTCGACTTCGCTGCTGCTGGTCGCCACGCTCTCCTTCGCCGGCGAGTTGCCGGCATGGCTCCTCGTGGCTATCACGACCGTGGCGTCGTTCACCGGCCCCTTGAGCAGCAGCGGCCTGCGCAGCCTCTTCCCACTGCTCGTCCCCGAGCCGCTGTGGGAGCGCGTCAACGCCGTCGACTCCAACGGCTGGGTCCTGGCCACGGTCGTCGGCGCCCCCTTCGGCGCCGTCTTCGCCCAGGTGCTCGGCTTCGAGCCGGCCCTCGCGATCATCGCGGCCGGCTACCTCGCGGCCGCTCTCGTCATGATCGGCGCCCCCGACCCGCGCACCGAGGTCGCCTCGACCGGCAACCTCATGCGCGACGCCTGGCTGGGTCTGGTCTACACCTGGCACAACAGGACGTTGCGCGCCCTGGCGATCTCCCTGTCCACCATGAATCTGTCCGGCGGCGTCATCGAGATCGTCGTGCCGCTCCTCATCCTGAAACGCCTCGGCATGGGCCAGGAGATGGTCGGCTACATGTTCGGCCTGAGTGGAGCCTTCGGCGTGGTGTCCGCCTTCGCGTGCGGCCGTCTGCGAACGGAGGGTCGCGAGCGCCGTCTGATCCTGCTGCCGGCCACCTGCTTCATCGGCACGACCGCGATCCTGCTGTGGCCGGCCGGGCTCCTGCCGATCGTCGTGTGCATGGCGATCTCCGGCCTGGCGAACGGCCCGCTCGATATCGCCTTGTTCACTCTGCGCCAGCGGCGCACCGATCCGGCCTGGATGGGCCGCGCCTTCACGGTCTCGATGAACCTCAACTTCTCCGGCTTTCCAATCGGGGCCGCAGTGGCCGGCATCATGGTGACCGTCTCGATCGAGGCTGCGATCGTCTTCGGAGTGGCGGCGAACGCCGCCGCGGCGCTCATCGGCTACCTGCTCATACCACACGCCGACGAACCCGAGCCCGCCGTAGCGGCCACGGCCGGCGCATAGGGAGAGGCCGGGCTTTCGCCCGGCCTCCGATTGTCGCGTGGATGGCAGGTCTCGCCGGCCGGGTGCTACGCCTGGGCTTCCTCCGCCTCCGCCGCCACGGCCGCGGCGAGCCCGAGCTTGCGCCGCGAGGTCACCTTCGCGTCGTCGACGAGCGAGTACACGACCGGGACGACGATCAGGGTCAGGAAGGTCGAGGTGAAGAGTCCGCCGATCACCACCGTCGCCAGCTCCGAGGCGATGATCTCGCCCTGGGAGAGACCCAGGCCGAGCGGGATCAGGGCGAGGATCGTGGCGATGGCCGTCATCAGGATGGGCCGGACTCTCGTCCGCCCGCCCTGCATCAGGGCCTCGTACATCGGCAAGCCGCGCCGCCGGTGTTGCTCGACCAGATCGAGCAGGACGATGGCGTTGGTGACGACGATGCCGATCAGCATCAGGAAGCCGATCATGGCGCTGATGCCAATGGCCCGCTGAGTGATGAAGAGCGCCGGGAAGGCGCCGATCGTGGCCAGCGGCAGGCTGAACATGATAACCAGCGGGTCGATCAGCGAGTTGAAGACCAGGACCATGACCAGGTAGACGAGCAGGATCGCGACCAACATCGAGATGATCAGGCCGCCGAAGGCGCTTTTCATCTCCTCGGTCACGCCGGACAGGGTCACCGTCACGCCTGAGAGCTTACCGGCGGCCTGGAGCTTGTTGATCTCCTTCTGGATCTCGGCCGAGACACCGCCGGTGTCCTGGCTGGTCGTGTCGGCGCTGATCGTGGCCGCCGGCGACTGATCGACGCGGCTGACACGAGCCTGGGTCTTCTGCTCGGAAACCGTTGCGATCTGGCTGAGCGGGATGTTCGCCGTGCCGACCGGCAGCTGCTGGAGGGCCGCCAGCGAATCGAGGTTCGCGTCGAGCTTGAGGGAGAGGTCGGCAGGAACGCCGCCCACCATCACCAGTCCGGCATCCGTCCCGACAAGGGCGTTGTGGACCTCGTCCTGCACGCCGGCTGTGGTCGTCCCGTCCAGTAGCGCCTTTGTCGGATCTACGTCGACCACGACTTCGGACGCATTGGTGGCCAGGTCGCTCTTCACGTTGAGCAGATCCGGGAAGTCCGCCTTGTTCTGGAGGGCGGCGACGAGGGCCGTCGTGGCATTGCCGACGTCCGTCGTGTTGGTCCCGCTGACGACGACGCTGATCCCGGAGCCGCCCCCGAACGAACCCTGCTGTGCGACCTGGATCTGCCATGAGTCGATCTGGAGGCTGGCCAGGTCGTCGGCGAGCTTCTTCTGCTCGACGTTCAGATCGACGCTGTCGTTGAGGCGAACGACGATCGTGGCGCTGTTGGACGCGCCGCCGGTGAAGGCGGCCGAAAGTGCCGAGAGACCGGTGTCCGAGTCGCCGGGCACGGTCGTCTCGATGAGGTTGATCTCGGAGTAGTTTCGAAGCTTGGCCTCGACCGCCTGGGCCTCCTTGAGGACCGCCGCCGAAGGAGTGCCGGAGGGCGGCGCGACGCTGATCTGGAGGTACTTCTGCGACCCGGTGTCGAGGAACTGCGTGGGGATGTGGGGAACGAGCAACCCGGCGCACACGACGAGCAGCATGGAGATGCCGATCACGCCCCAGCGGCTGCGCCTGTTGTGAAGGGCGGCGGTGAGCAGCGGCGTGTAGATGCGCTGGACGAGGGAATCGTGGTGCTGTACGCCCTCGTCGGGGTTCAGCTTGATGCGGTCGATGAACAGCGAGGCCATCACGGGCACGACCGTCAGGGCGCATACGAGCGAGGCCAGAAGCGCGAACGTCACCGTCAGCGCGAACGGGAGGAAGAACTGGCTCACGATGCCGCCGACGAAGCCGATCGGCAGGAACACAGCCACTGTCGTCAGCGTGGAGCTGGTGATCGCGCTGGCCACCTCGCGCGTGCCGGAGATGACCGCCTCGCGCATCGGATCGCCCCGGCCGCGGTGACGGTAGATGTTCTCGAGGACGACGATAGCGTCGTCCACCACTCGACCGACGGCTATGGCCAGTCCGCCCAGGGTCATGATGTTGATCGTGACGCCGGCCACGAGCATGAGCACCAGCGCGGTCATGATCGAGACGGGGATGCTGACGGCCGCGACCAAGGTCGAGCGCAGGCTCATCAGGAAGATAAAGATCGTGATGATCGCGAACAGCGCACCCAGGAGGCCCTCACGGACCAGGCTGTCGCGCGACTCGATGATGAAGCTCGAATAATCCTGGACGGTGACCAGCTCGAAGGCGCCGCTCTGAGACTGCAGCTGGGCCAGCTTGCTCTGGACCGCCTGGACGACGTCGACCGTGTTGGCGTTGGAGGTCTTGGAGACGCTGAGGACCAGGGACGCCCCGGCATCCTGCTTGGTGGGATCGCTGTTCAGCTCCGCGTAGCCGCTGGCGTAGACAGGAACCAGACTGACCGAGCCCAGATCGCCCAGCGTAACGGGCGTGAGCGGGATCACAGGCGAACCGTCGGCCTGTGTCTTGACCCCTACGGCCAGGCTGAGTATGTCGTTCTCGGTGGTCAGCAAGAGTTGATGCTGGGTCGAGACGGGGATGTCGATCGTCGTACCGCCGGCCGCCGTGGTCGGAAGGGACCCGGCCGGCAAGGTGAGGTTGTTGTACGTCAGAAGGTTCTGGATGGTCTTGATCGAGATGTTGTTGGCGGCCATCTTGGCCGGATCGAGCTCGACCACCAGCCTCTCCTGGGCGGCGCCGCTCAGGTCGACCTTGCTGACCCCGTTGACGCTCTCGAGCGACGGCACGATCGTGGAGGCCGCCAGCGCGTCCAATTGAGCCGTCGTCGTGCCGGGGGTCGCACGTATGGCCACCGTGAGCGGCGGCAGGGCGTTGATGTCGAACGACTGGACGGTCGATGTCGCGGTCAGGCCCAGCGCCTTGACGTTGGCATCTATCGTCGCCGTGATCCCCTTGACGTCCGAGCCGTAATCGAACGAAGCCACCACGATCGACAGGCTGTTCACCGAGCTCGAGTCGATGTGCTGCAGCGACGCCACGCTGCCGATCGAGCGCTCGATCGGTTCGGTCACCGCTACCGCGACGTCCTGAGCGCCGGCACCGGGCACCGGCGTGATGACCACGACGTACGGGAACTGGATGTCCGGCAGCAGCTCCTGCTTGAGCGAGGCCCAGGCGAAGATGCCGCCCAGCAGCATGGCCACCGTGATGAGCACAGTAACGCTGCGCTTGCTCACGGCGAGCTGGGTTAGACGGATCACGTTGCGACTCCTTGGTTGTGATTGGGCAGCGAATTGCGAGCGTTCGAAGGGACGCGTCAGCTCCGACGCGTGTGCGGTCAGTCGAAAAGGCCAGCTCCGGTGGGACGGGCGGCGGTCCTCCCGCCTGACAGACTCCGTCGAAGCTCAGAACGATCGGCGTATCTTCGGTCGAAGCCGGCGTTCATGGTCGATCCAGCCCCGCCGTCGTGCGTTCCAGGACGATCGAGATCAGGCGAGCCAGCGCTGCCAGCTCCTCGTCCGACAGCACGCCCAGGGTCTGGCGCAGCATCTCCCGGCGCAAACCCGAGATCTCCTCCATCAGGCGGCGGCCATCGTCGGTGAGGATGCACTCGACCACGCGGCGGTCGTCGCTGCGGTGCTGGCGCGTCACGAGGCCGTGCCGCTCGACCCTTTCCACTATCCCGCTGGCGGTCGGCAGGCCCACGCCGAGCGACTCGGCCACGTGGCTCATCGGAGATGGGCCGTTCTTGCTGAGCAGGTACAGCAGCCGCATCTGGCCGAATGTCAGATCCTGTCCGACCCAGCCAGGTATTTCGTGCGCGCCGTGGTCCCACACCGCGCCGAGGCTGTCCAGAACCGCCTCGATCTCGCGCAGCTTCTCTGCCTTTTGGGCGGCGGCCTCATCGGCGGCCGGACTGGCGGCCGGACTGGCGGCCGGACCGGCGGCCTCATCGGCGGCCGCGTCAGAGGGCTGGGCGCCAGATACTTCGCTCATGGGCGAATAGTATCAGCTACAGCAAATAGCTCGCCATCATGCGAATTTAGTAGCCTCGGGTGGTCCTCTTGGGGCCGTCCCTCAGGCCGCCTCACACCACGCCGGGCGGATGTCCGGGACGCGCGGCGAAGTGGCACTCTTTAGGGCAACGCTGGCAGGTATTGACGTGGCCCTAGCGAAGAGCCGCCGCGGGCACTACGATCCGTGCAACGCACCAGGTCTAAGACATCGTGGAGGGAGCAACGCGTGGCGGGCAGGGGCAAGAAGGCTGAGGGCCCTATCAGGTGGACGACGCTTGGCAGCGCCCCATATCCCAAGGCCGACGAGCCCTGTTCGGGCTACCTCCTGCAGGGTGGCGGCGCGAACGTTCTGGTCGACGTCGGCGGCGGCACGCTGGGCCCCTTGCAGCACCTGATCGACCTCGATGATCTGCATGCGGTGTGGATCAGCCACGTGCACGCCGACCACTTTGCCGACATGCCGCTCCTTTACTATGCCTTCGCGTACGCCGAGAAGCCGATGCGCAAGATCCCGGTCCTGGCACCTCCCGGCTGGGCCAAGCGGGTCGAGGATTTCGTCAAGAGCGCGGCCGACCACCACATGAGCAACTTCTTCCAGGTCGTCGAGCTCAAGGATCGCGGCATCGCCGAGATCGGCGACCTGCGCATCCAGGCCCGGGCCGTCGAGCACGGCATCCCGGCTTTCGGGTTGACCGCCAGACTGGGCGAGCACCGCCTGGCGTACAGCGGCGACACCGGCCCATGCGACAACCTCGTGACGCTGGCCAAGGGCGCGCGGGTTCTGGTCGCCGAAGTCGGGACGGACCTGATCGAGATCCCATCCGTGCACCTCTCGCCCGAGGACGCCGGCCTGACCGCCCAGCATGCCGGCGTGGCGCGGCTCGTCCTCACCCACCTGGCCCCGGGTCTGGCGCCCGAAGAGGCGGTCGAGCGGGCCGGCGAGGTCTACCGCGGAGCCATCGAGGTGGCGACGCCGGGGAGCATGATCGAGGTCTGACGGGATAGGGAGCGGCGCGGGACCGCGCGCCTGCCGGATCGCCCATGCGCCGGCCGCCGGATTGCGGCCACGTTCCCGGCTAAGCCTCGCGCCGGTAGGGCGTATCGAGCACGACGAAGTCCTTGCGACCGACCAGCGCCGCCCGGATGCGGTGCACGTTCTGGTTGTACAGGAGGCGGTCCCACCAGTGGCGGGGCAGATGCTCGGGCAGCAGCACGATCGTGAGGCGGTCCGGGTCTTCAGTCTGCGAGACCTCCAGGTAGCGCACGAACGGCCGGACGAGCGCCCGATATGGCGACTCCACCAGCACGACCCGAACGCCCGGCAGCTGCCGTTCGACGCGTTCGCGGAAGCGCTCCCCTTCGGCCGGATCCAGCGTTACGTGGACCAGCTGGACCTCCTCGCCCATAGTCTCGCCGACCTTGACCGCCTGGACCACGGCCCGACTCATTGCCTGGGCGGAAACCACCACGCGCTGGCGGCGATGGGGCGGCCCGAAGACCACGTCGGGCTGAACGTCGAGGCCGACCCCCTCCAGGTCGTACTCGTGCTTGATGAATAGCATCATGGCGATGAGGATCGGCACCACGATGAGGATGATCCAGGCGCCCTGGTCGAACTTCGAGACCGCGACGACCACGACCACCACGCCCGTCACGACCGCGCCGACCCCGTTGATCAGGGCACTGCGGCGCCAGCCCGGTCCGCGCTCGGCGAACCAGTGCCGGACCATGCCCGACTGAGACAGCGTGAAGGACGTGAAGACACCGATAGCGTAGAGGCCGATCAGGGCATCGGCCGATCCGTTGAAGGCGACGACCAAGAATATCGACACAGGGCCAGGGCGACGATCCCGGAGTTGAAGGCGAGCCGCTCGCCTCGCAGGGCGAACTGGCGCGGGAAGTAACCGTCCCGGGCCAGAATGGAGGAGAGGCGCGGGAAGTCGGCGAAGCTCGTCTGAGCGGCCAGGACCAGGATGCCCATCGTGGAGATCTGGAGGATGTAGTAGAGCGGGCCACGGCCGCTGAAGACGGTCCGCCCGACCTGCGACAGGAGGCTCTCCCCGACCCCGCCAGCGCCAGCCGGGTGAGCGCCGACGCTCACGGCCAGATAGCTTGTGCCCAGAAACATGACCCCGAGCAGGGTGGCCATGATGATCATCGTCTGCTGCGCGTTCTTCCACTCCACCGGCTTGAATGCCGGAACTCCGTTCGCCACGGCCTCGGTGCCAGTCATGGCCGAGCAGCCATTCGCGAATGCCTTGCAGAGCATGAATATCCCCATGCTCTCTGTTGCGACACCGGTCAGGGGCGCGACGTGGTCGACCTGGGGAAGCTGGCCTGTCAGCGACCGGAAGACGCCGACCGCGATGAGCAGCAGCATCGAGCCGATGAAGATATAGGTCGGGCTGGCGAACAGGGTCCCGCTCTCCCGCAGCCCGCGCAGGTTCACGACCATGACCAGCAAGATCGACAGCGCGATGAGCTGAACGGCCCACGGTTGAAGCGCCGGAAAGGCCGAGTAGAGGGCCTGAACACCCGACGAGACGCTCACGGCCACGGTCAGGACGTAGTCCGTCAGCAGCGATCCAGCGGCGGTGAGGCCGGCCAGAACGCCGAGATTGGCGTGGGCGACGATATAGCTGCCGCCGCCGTTGGGATAGGCGCGGATCGTCTGGCGGTAGCTGAAGGTCACGATGACCAGCAGCGCCACAACCACAACCGACAGGCCGAGGACGTATTTGAAGTTCACCGTCCCGGCGCCGACGAGGATGAGCATCATCGCCCCGGTCGCGTAGGCGACAGAGGACATCACATCGGACGAGAAGACCGGCAGGGCCTTCCACTTGGGCAGGCGCTCGGCCAGGTCTTCGGCGGAGGACAGCGGGCGGCCGAAAAGAAGGCCTCGCAACGTCAGCATGCGACGCTGGTAGGCGGTCCGCGGCGCTTGCGCTTCGAGCTTGGCCTCCAGGACGCCGGGCCCGAGATATCTGAAGTAGCGGGCGTGGGGTCGATCAACGACGACGCGCCGGTCTCCCAGCTTCCGGCCGCGCAGTTGTGGTTGGTCAGCCATCTGAGCGGGTGTCCCTCGCGATCACGATGTCCACGCGGCCGCCGGGGCGGATGACGGTCGGAAGGATCAGCACGTTGGCGGCTTCCGCGAGCTGGTAGGCCTGCCACAGCAGGCCTGGCCATGACGGGAAGCCGGTGAGCACGACTCGCGACGCCAGCCCGGTCTCGACCAGGGCTACGGCGGCCTCGATGTCGGCGAAGCCGGGCTCGGCCGACGGCTCGGCCGACAGGTCGCCCACGGCGAATGGTTCGACCGCCGGGGAATTGTCGCTCGCCTCGGCCGTTGCCGCAAGGGCGACCTCGACCGGGGCCCCGACCGCGACCACCTGTAGCAGCCCCGCGGCGTCTTCGCCGGCAGTGGCCGGGACGCGATCGCCGGCAGACTGGGACGTGGCCCGATCCCCCTCCGAATCGACCCGAGCTCCAGCCCGAACCAGCCTTAGGACGCCTTCAGCGAATGTCACGCCCTCAACTTAGGCTGTGGGGCCACGAGGCCAGCCCGGTGCCGGTGCGCTCCGCCACTCAACATCCGCTCAACACAGCCACCCAAAAGGGCCGCCGCCGGCACCGATGGGCTACGATCCCGGCGATGGATCTTTGGCGAGCCCGACTTCCCAAGCGGGCCGATGTGGTCGGTGTGGCCGCGCTGGCGCTTGCCGCGCTCGGCGCCTCGACGCTGACCATAGCCCTCCTTCGAACCGGCATCCATGTGACCTATCCGGCGCCGGTCTACCTGCTCGCCGTGCTCGCCGTCGGAATGCGCTACGGGACGATCCCGGCGATGGTGACGTCCGTCGCCGCCTTCCTGCTGTACGACTTCCTGTTCGTCCAGCCGCTCTACACCCTCACCGTCAACAGCCCCGACGAGTGGCTCAACCTGCTCCTTCTGCTCGCCGTCGCCTCGGTCATCGGTCGACTGGCCGCTCTCCAGGCGGAGCGGGCGCGGGAAGCCGCGGACCGGGCCCGCGAGGCAGAGGCGCTCCACGCTATCACGGGCGTGCTCGCGGCGACCCGGACCGTCGCCGAGGCGGCCCCGGCCGTGGTCACGCGGCTGGAGATGATCACGGCCATGGATCGCGTGTGGGTGGGGTTGGGCGCCACTCCGGCCGAGGAGCGAACCCTCGCCGACACGGCCGCATCCCAGCCACTCCCCATGCCGGGCTGGCAGGTGGTTCTGCAGCGCCGGCCGGACGGTCAGATGCGCTGGATCAGGGCTCACGTGGCGACGGGGAGTGCGCGGCGCGCTCCGCGCGCCGCGCTGCATCGCGTCCGCATCGAAGTAGCGGGCGAGCCCCTCGGCTCGCTGTGGGCGCTCCGGGCGCGCAACGAGCTCGAGCCCGATCGGGCCGAGACGAGGATCCTCTCCGCGGCCGCCGACCAGCTCGGCCAGGCCATCGTCCGCGACCGGCTGACCCAGGAAGCGACCAGCGCAGAGATCGCCCGCCAGAGCGAGGCCCTGAAGACGGCCCTGCTCGACTCCGTCTCCCACGACCTGCGCACGCCGCTGGCGACGATCCGGGCCGCCGCCGGAAGCATGCTCGATGAGTCCGTGAAGTGGTCCGAGGATGACCACCGAGAGGCGTTCCAGGCGATCGACACGGAAGCCGAGCGGATGGGCAGGCTCGTCCGGAACCTGCTCGACCTGAGCCGCATCGAGGGCGGCGCGATCAAACCGGAGCTCGAGCCTTGCGACCTCGAAGATGTCGTCCGCCAGGCCGTAAGGCGGGCACGCGCCACACCGGACAAGAGCATCGTCGTCGAGCTGCCCGATCCGCTTTCGCCGGTGCTAGCGGACGAGCTGTATCTGGGCCAGGTCCTGGCCAACCTGCTCGAGAACGCGATCCGGTACGGCGGCGCCAACATCCGGGTGCGCGGCGGCGAACAGGCCGGCGGGCTGGTGCAGGTCAGCGTCGAGGATGACGGGCCCGGAGTTCCGGACGCGGCCCTGCCGCACCTCTTCGAGAAGTTCTACCAGGCCGGAGCGCCGGGCGAAGCGCAGCGCCGGGGAATGGGCATCGGCCTGACCGTCGTCGAAGGTCTGACCCGGGCGATGGAGGGCCAGGTGTCGGCCTGCCGCAGCGAGCTCGGCGGCCTGCGCGTGGACGTCCTGCTCCGTCCGGCATTCGTGCCCCAGCAGCCGGCCGATCCCGCGACCACGCCCGCCGTCCAGACCGCGGCCCCTTCGCCGGGTCAGACGGCGTGAGCGGGCCGGCGCTCCTGCTGGTCGAGGATGAGGACGGCGCGCGACGGACTCTGGCCGAGTACCTGACCCGGCGCGGCTACGACGTCTACCAGGCCGCCACGGCGAAGGAAGCCATGCGCCTGTGGGACGCGCACCGGGCCGACCTCGTGCTGCTCGACCTGGGTCTGCCGGATCTCGACGGCGTCGACGTCATCAGGCGCATTCGGCGCGAGGCCACGACGCCGATCATCATCCTCTCGGCCCGCGGGGACGAGCGCGACAAGA
>Ga0182019_10000926_pt1 | contig 14604 bp, 15 predicted proteins | sample 812E2MmetaG_FD_120483 | JGI IMG/M metagenome (GOLD analysis project Ga0182019, IMG submission 120483) | Permafrost microbial communities from Stordalen Mire, Sweden - 812E2M metaG | ecosystem: Environmental > Terrestrial > Soil > Wetlands > Permafrost | place: Sweden: Stordalen | collected...
CGCAGACGGCCGAGGGTCTTGGCCAACTCGGGTCGCCGGACCAGATCACCGGCGCGCAGATCAGTCAAGCTGTCTGGCTTGCGCGCCAGCACGCGGGAAAGAAAGCTGGCAGCCTCCGACGGATCTTGTGCGAGTTCACTGGCCACATGCTCGACCAACCAGGTCGACGCCGGAAACCCGCGCGCCAGGGCCTCGGCCGGCGCAAGGCAACTCGCAAAGGACCGTTTACCCCACCGGCGCACCAGTTCGGCTAGTCCAGCCGGCTCGCCGGGCACGCCCACGGCCAGACCGCCGCGAACCGACAGGGCTCGATCGATCTTGCCTTCCCGCAAGTAGAGATCGGGACGCAGGGCCGCGGGTGCGGTTTCGCGAAAGTCAAGCGCCTGGACCTTGCCGGTCTTGGCCGAATAGATGAGGGCGAAACCGCCGCCACCCAGACCAGATGCGAATGGATTCACGACGCCAAGCGCCATGGCGGTGGCACAGGCCGCATCGGCCGCATTTCCGCCGGCGGCCAGCACTTTCACGCCCGCTTGCGAGGCCAAGCGGGAATCGGAAGCAACCATGCCCTGGACGGCGTGAAGAGTTTCAGCGACGCTTGTCGAGCTAATCGCTACCAGCAGCCCCATGCCGAGCAGGGGCTGTACGCCGCGCCGGACAAGCGGGCAACCAATCAATAATTGAAGGAAACTCACCGCCGTCGTAACCTCAGAGCCATTCCCGACTAGGGAACCCCCCCATGGACGAGCCGTCAAGCCCTGAAGGCAACGCGATCACACTCCGGATCAAGTTCAAGAGTGCGAACCTCAACGAATTCGTCGCGCGCTACGGCGCGGACGTAAGCGCAGGCGGCATCTTTGTCCGAACCAAGCAGCCGCTGGCCGTCGGGTCGCTGCTGCGCTTCGACTTCAGCTTGGCCGATGGCAGCCCGCTGCTTGCCGGGCTGGGCACAGTGGTGTGGGTGCGCGAGCCGGATCAGTCGCGCGTTGGCAGCATCCCAGGCATGGGTCTGCGCTTTGATCAGCTTGCACCTGAGAGCCAGCCGATTCACCAGCAGATATTGGCTGCCAAGGCCGGTCGGGCGGATCGGCCGTCCGGCACGCCTCCCCCAAGTTCTCCTGTTGCGCCGGCGGCACGACCCGTGGCCAGACCCGCAACGCCTCCGCCCACCGTGCCCCGCCCGGCACCAGCACCGCCCGTGGCTGCGCAGCCTTCTCGTCGAGAAACGTCTGACCCATTCGATGAGTTCAGCGCGGCTGGCAAGACCGAGATCGCTGACAAGCCGCCGAGTTTTTACCGTGATTTTTCGGACAGCGCGCGTGGAGCAAGAGCGGGCGCCCGGCAGGAGTCTGCGCCGGCGGCACCGCTCGACAACATGGAGACCGATTCACAGAAGCTGGCCGCTGCCGATTCGTCATGGTCCGAACCCATCGACGTCAGCGAGGATGCCAGCGAGGCAGTCCCTTCGCACGGGGCGCAAGCAGTCCCGGCGGATTCGGGCCAGGCCAAGGGCATGCGCGACAAACTGGCGCGGCAGCCTTTTGACCTCCCTCCGATCGGCAAAGTCGAGCCCGCGCCGGCTGCCGATCTTCCCCCGACGTCGGCGCCAGCGACGGGCGCGACTGCTGGTCGCACCAGCTCCGGCGCGGTCAAGCTCGCGACGGGACAGAGCTGGCTCGACCAGGCCATGGACATGCCGGATGGTGTCGGCGCGGCTACGTTGGAAACCTCGGCAGAGCACACCGAAGAAATGTCGGCTCCGCCAGATGCAGCCTCGGTCGGGGCACCAGCGCCTGCCGCAGCCGAGTCTCAGCGTCCGGTGTTCCAGGATGCAGAGCCCTTCGCGCAGGACATCCCCGAGCACGAGGCCCAGAAACCAGCAGGGCAGAGCAAGAAATTGGTCGTGGTTGGCATCGTGGCAGCAGGGCTGGCTTTTGCTGGAGTCTATCTCTTGAAGGCCAATCCGTGGCAGACCCGGGTGGCGCCTGTGTCCAGTCCAAGCCCGGCCGTACCCGCGCCCGAGCCCGCGCCGGTGCCTCCGCCTGCGGTGCCCCAAGTGCGCGAGCCCGTCCAGCCAGCCGCTCGGGTGGCAGCGCCGGCGGCGCCAGCCGAGCCGGTCAAGCCCGCGGAAAAAGTTCCGGCGCCAAAACCGCTGGCGGCGTCAGCCGAAACCAGCCCCAAGGCGGTTGGGGCGGCAAAGCCCGAGGAGAGCACCGCGCCTGGCAAGCACCCAGGCCAGGCGGCCGGATTAGCCAAGAAGACGGCGAGCAAGCCTGGCCTGCCAGCTCCTGCCGGGCAGGAGGAAATCGTGTATCTTCTAAAGGTGCGATCCCTGCCGGTTGCTGGGGAGATTCTAATCGACGACGAGCCCATGGGAGAAACGCCTTTCCAGCGGCGCATTTTGGACGCCGACAAGTCCCACAAGGTGACGGTTCGCAGGCTCGGGTACGAGCCGTATGAGCACGTCGTCACCCCGGGAGACGCCTGGGTGAAAGACGGCAACACCGAAACTATGAAACTGGTTGCCAAGTTGAAGAGGATCAAAGTCCAAGCCGATGCGCCTTCGGCTGTGCCGGCAGCGCAGCCTGCACCCGTGCCGGAGCAGCCAAAGCAGCCGTAGGTATGCCGTGAGTGCAACTGGTTCCCGGAGGTCGGTGTGGGGTCTTGCGGGCTTGGTGCTCTTGTTGCTCGCGTTGGGCGGTCTGGGGGTGGCGGGGATCGTGGGCCACAGTTGGGGGGGCAAGAAGCAATCTGCGGCAGCAGCCAAAACTCGGGCCGCCGCACGCTTCGCGCGCATCGACTCGCACACCCACATCAGTCCGGATGGTGTCGAGCGTGCCCTGCAGATCATGGAAACCTGGGGCATTGTCGGCATGGTGAACCTGTCGGGCATGAGCCCGGGCCCGCCGCACCACGGGCTGGAAACCCAGCTGGCCGCGGCCCGCGCTTCCGGCGGTCGTATCGCCGTGTTTGCCAACGCTGGCTTCATGAAGGCGTTGCGCATGGCCAATGCGGGGATCCGGGCCGACTACGGCAACGTCATGGCCGAGGAGCTGGCATTGTCCAAGCAGCTCGGTGCCATCGGACTCAAGATCCCCAAGGGCCTGGGCCTCGGCTATCCCACGCCCGACGGCAAGCGCGTGCTGCCGGTGGACGACCCGGGGCTGGATCCCTTGTTCGAAAAGGCGGGCGAGCTGGGCATGCCGGTGGCGATACACACCGGCGATCCCAAGGCCTTCTGGTTGCCCGCCGACGCAAAGAACGAGCGCTGGGACGAGTTGCAGGCGCACCCCGAATGGTCTTTCCGCGGCCAGCCGGTGCCGTCGTGGGAAGAGCTGTACGCCGCCTTCGAGCGGCGGGTGGCCCGCCACCCCAAGACCACCTTCATCGGGGTCCACTTCGGCAACGACCCCGAGGATCCGGATCACGTGGCGCAGATGCTCGACAAGTACCCCAACCTGTACATCGACACCGCTGCGCGCGTGCCCGAGATCGGTCGGCAGGACGCGGCCAAGATGCGACTCTTCTATGAGAAGTACCAGGACCGTATCCTGTTTGGCACCGATCTGGGGGTGGCGGCCGAGCAGGACGGCATGATGTACGGCTCGAACGGCGCCAACCCGCCCACCTTGGAGGACGAGGCGCGCTACTTCACCTCGACCTGGCGCTACTTCGAGACGCGCGACAAGCAGTTCGAAAGTCCCACGCCTATTCAGGGGCGCTGGAAGATTGACGGCGTGGGTCTGCCCGAGGCCATTCTGCGCAAGATCTACTTCGAAAACGCCGCCCGCGTCTTGAAGTGGCGGCCGCCGCCTGGGCCGGTGGTGGCGCCGCATACCGCGCCGGGGCCGGCCCCGGCACCGGCCAGCCCGCCCCCGGCGCCCCGGCCGAAAAATGAACCGCGTCACGAGCCTGTCACACCGTCGGCATCGCGAACTCCTTGACGTGCAAGCCCCTCTGCCCATAATCATCGCCTTCCACATTCCGGAGTAGCTCAGTCGGCAGAGCAGGCGGCTGTTAACCGCCGGGTCGGGGGTTCGAATCCCTCCTCCGGAGCCACCCGATCGCCCCCACCAACTTCGGTGGGGTTTCGATTTAACTGCGGCTCCCCAGCGCCTCGTCGAGGCATCACGCTTCTTGGCCTGTATTCGCGGGCAGTTGCGTGAGTAGGCTGGGCCGGTGCCCACTGCGGTGGCTCTCGCAGAGATCACGATCGCGCACGCCAGAGCGGCTGATCCGGGCTTTCCGTGCTCTCTGTGGGGTCCACTGGGGAGAGAGCAGCAGAGAGCGGTTAACAGCCAGAGAGCGCGTTTAACAGGTTAGGCCGCTTTTCGGCCGCTTTTCTGTTAAATCGGGTTCGACTCCGTGGTGCTACCCCATTCCACCTACTGCCGACCGGCTGGTTAATAGTTAATAGCCGCCAGAGAGCGGGCGTGCAGAAGGTTCGACTTGGGACGGAGTTTTTGCGGCGAACAGGGGCCGCTGGTCAGGGCCCAGACGGGAACTTTGTACCCTTGAGGCGCTGCAGGTCACGGAGGACCTCGGCTTGCGATCTACTCCCTGATCTAGCCATCCGCTTTGTGGCAAAGGCGGCGAGTCCGTATCCGAGCACCAGTGCCAGGATGGACGATATGAGCAATCTGATGCCCCGTCCGTTCTGGTTCGCGGGAAGCCCTAGAGCCCAAACACTTAACTTCAGAATTAGAGGAAACAGCGGGAAAGGTAGCACCAGGCAGAATCCAATCATTCTTGCTGCTCTGGGACTGAGCGGGGGCGATCGGTGCGAGGAAATGGGGCAAAAAGGGGGCGATCAGAGAGCCGAGACTGTCGTGAGACGCGGTGCTCTGCTTAACAGGATCGCCGATTTGCATCGCGTCGTGGTTTACAGCTAGAGAGCAGATTCGGCGCCCGCGCTGCCCATGGCAGGTGAGAGCGAGGCGCTTACCATCATCCAACCCAGAGGAAGAGGATGAGCAAGAACAACTCCGTCGTAGCCAAGTTCGTACTGCTTGCGCACGGCTCTGTGGATGACGCCACCCGCGCCAAAGACATCCTGACGCGGACCGAGCCAGTGAATTTGGAGCACCACCGGTAGTCGCAACGACTTCCACAGTTCGAGCTAGCGAAGGAAGATTCATGACGAAGGTAGTAAGTCGCGAGATTCGATTGGCGTCTCGGCCCAAGGGAATTCCAAACCCAGCCAATTTCACGCTGGCTCGGGTTGAGCTGGGGCCGCTGCAAGACCAGCAGGTACTGGTCCACAACCTCTACATGTCAGTCGACCCGTACATGCGCGGCCGCATGAACGAAGGGAAGTCGTACGTTCCGCCGTTCGAGATAGGCAAACCGCTCGACGGCAGCGCAATCGGCGAGGTCGTCGAGTCGCGAGCCAAGGAATTCAGGCCGGGGGACGCTGTCGCTTCCGGCTTCGGTTGGCGGGAGTACTTCATGGCCTCGCCGAAAGACCTGCGTCCGGTGAACCGCGAGATCGAACCGCTCTCGGTCTATCTCGGTGCCCTGGGAATGACCGGCATGACCGCCTGGGCTGGGTTGAACTTGGTCGAGGTCAAAGCCGGCGACACCATATTCATTTCGGGCGCCGCCGGTGCTGTTGGCAGTGTCGCCGGGCAGCTGGCGAAGTTGCGCGGGTGCAGCCGCGTCATCGGCTCAGCCGGCTCAACGGCGAAGGTCAAATTCTTGCAGGAAGAATGCGGGTTCGATGTCGCCTTCGACTACAAGGACGGACCCGTCATCGATCACCTGCGTCTGGAGGCGCCGGAGGGGATCGACGTCTACTTCGATAACGTCGGAGGCGAATGCCTGGAAGCCGGTCTCTCGGCCTTGCGCGTGCATGGTCGGATCATTGCCTGTGGCGGTATCTCCGGGTACAACGAGGAACAGCCGCGCCCTGGTCCATCTAACCTATTCAACATCATCACCAAGCGGCTGACGATGAAGGGGCTGATTGTCAGCGATTCGCTGGATCGTAGGGGCGAATTTGAGAATGAGATGGGGGGCTATCTCCGAGCTGGAAAGGTCCGGAACAAGGAGACGGTGGTGGAAGGAATCGACCAAGCGGTTGGCGCCTTCCTCGGCCTCTTCCAGGGAAAGAATGTAGGCAAGATGGTGGTGAAGCTGGCGGAGAACTTTCGCTGATGGCAGTAACGGAGGCTCGCACAGTCGAAACCATGGGGAACTACTGACTGGGCAGCGGCTGCGGCGGCAGAGCGGTCTGGTGTTGGGTTTCCCCGTAGACTAAGGCTGACGCCGTCCCGGTATCCGGGATCTCAATCGCCCCGACTGAAAGTGCAGGGAGTGCGAAGGTCGGAGGCGTCGGAGCGGTCGCCAGTCCGTCGACAGTGAAGGCAAGAGCGGCCGGGGCTTGGTTCCAGTTGACCACGATGACCTGGGTTGCGTCGTCGGTCTGGTTGCGACTGGCATAGGCGCGAACGCCTGTCGGCGTCGATGACACCGAGAGCAGCGTGGGACCGAAGTGCTCCGCGTACAGATCGAGAGCCCAATACTCAGGTTGCGGTTGCGGCGGGCCCGCTTGGTTCACAGGTGGGCAACGGCACCATCACGGACAAGTCGCCGTGGGGCGTCTGGCCCGCGGTCACGGTCCTGGGAATCACCAACGCCACGGCGATTGCTGCCGGGGGGGCGCACACCTGTGCGTGACCTCTATATAAATCAGTGCGGCGACACTGTCGCACGCCATGATCTAGTCCAAGTCGATGAAGCCGGTGCGCCGCTCTTGACCTTGGCACCAGCTGCGTACGAGCCCAAGGAGATCATAGGCCCACTCGACTCGCCCGCGTGAACCCCACTATAGTTCTACAGCACCGTACTTTTGACAAGTGGGCCTCTTTATTTGCTCTACGGTGTACTTGAACGTGAATGTCGTTCGGGGAGAATCTTCATTCTCGCTGACGGATATCTTGATCGGGACAGATCCCTTCTTGGGCGCCTTTATCTCCCCGGGAATATCAACGAACCCGTATGCCTGGATGGTCTGGCCATTGTCTCCCAAATATACTTCCAGCTTGTCATTTTCCTTATTGGTCTGACAAGTCAAGTTGAACAAGAGACTGCCATCTTGCTCCTCCCGACAATTGGTAGGGCTGCACGTAAAGGAGATGCTCTTTTCCTTGGTTCTTAGCGTATTGATTGTGCGCACAGGGTCAGATTTCTTTTCGCGTCTTTCTGCTTTCTTCGCCAGCGAAGCCGAAGTCAGCGTCAAGAGAATGATCACGGAACCGAGAAGTCTCATTTTGCGTACTCCTTTCCTGTTGAGAGCATAGGGGGTTGGGGAAGCCGGTCCATGGACGAAGCCTTCGAGAGAGGTTGACCTAACGGGTGGAATCGGACAACTCTAGCAGGATGTTGAAGAGCGTTGTGTCTTCGTCACTGGACGCATCGCGATGACCTCCTTGGGCAGTATCAGCGCGGTGTTTGTTGCTGGCTCTCTCGCCAGCCGACGGCGCCGCGCCCACGAGGGCTTTCTGCGGGAAATGGCGCGCCGGCCATCGCTACTCAGAGCGACCGACGTCACTTGTCCACTGTGGCCCCGGAGTCGAAACAGGAGTCTGCCCAGCAGGTAGGGACTCCATACGCCTACGGTTTGGAGGAACGCGTCCGCTGACACCGCTATCTGGCCATTTGCACTGATCGCCAGGGATCATCGAAGCCTTCCCCGAGGACACTGCGCCCAGATACATGATCCGCGACCGCGATGGCATCTACGGCCAGGAGTTCCGACGGCGAGTCGAGGGCATGGGTATCGAAGAGGTTGTTACGGCGCCGCAATCGCCCTGGCAGAATCCGTATGCGGAACGCCTTGGCGGCTCGGTTCGTCGAGAGTGTCTCAATCATGTGATCGTCCTGGGCGAACGCCATCTCCACGCGATTCTCAGGTCGTACTTCGCGCACTACCACAAGTCGCGGACTCACCTGTCGCTGTGCAAGGATGCGCCCGATGAGCGGTAGAGTAGGGCCCGGTCGGACGTGGCGGTAGCGAGGGCCAGAACTCGAGTTTTTCGATTCAGTTCGAGCGAGGAGTCACCATGGGCCATGCCATGCCAGCCCGCGTTCTTCTGATCGACGACGATACCCGTCTGGTCGAAATGCTGAGCACGTATTTGCGCGCGCGGGGGGCGAGGACGCGGACCGCATTGTGGGCATCGAGATCGGCGCGGACGACTACTTGCCCAAGCCGTTCAACCCACGGGAGCTGCTAGCGCGCCTGGCTGCAGTTTTGGAGTGGGAAAGAGGCAGCCCGCGGCGCCAGCGAGCTCCAGGACATCGCCATCGCTCGCCACCACTTCGATGCCGCCCTTTGTTCCCGCGTCCGGGTAGTATACTTTCAGGACAGGTTCCCAAGCATACATAGCACACCCACCTCGAACGCTCGCGGACACCTGCTTTCATCATGAACCATCACGCAAAGTCATTCCTACTTGGTTCGATCCTTTTGTCTTCGGCCTGCGGAGGTCGATCGAGTCTTGACACTTTGGCTGCGAGCGTCGGTGGAGTAGTGTCCTTCGGCGGCGCAACAGTCACCGGTGGCACGCCTTCCACGGGTGAAGCGGCCTCGCCTGGTGGAACATCTTCGATCGCTGGCACGCAAGTTACGGGTGGAAATAGGGCGACAGGTACAAGCACAGGTGGAATCACAGCTACCGGCGGTATGTCGACAACGGGTGACACCCTGTCAACTGGGGGCTCCACGAATACAAAACTCGTCGCGACAGCAATCACCGCTGGCTGGTACCACACCTGTGCTCTGCTGAATGACGGCACGGTTCAGTGCTGGGGTCATAATGACGCCGGCGAGCTCGGCAACGGCACTACGACGGACAGTTCCGTGCCCGTATCGGTCGATGGAATCAGTAACGCCGCCGCTATTGCCGCGGGCTCCTACCACACCTGCGCGGTGCTGGGCGACGGCACGGTTCAATGCTGGGGTGACAACTCCAGCGGCGAGCTCGGCAACGGCACGACAACGAACAGTTTGGTGCCAGTCACAGTCTCGGGTATTACCAACCCCAGCGCTGTTGCCGCCGGGGGCGAGGTCACCTGCGCGCTGAGCGGTGACACGGTTCAGTGCTGGGGTGATAACTCGTACGGCGAGCTCGGCAATGGCACGACGAAGAGCAGCTCCGTGCCCATCTCGGGTATCACCTTGGGCGGGTACATCGATACGGCCGTTGCTGTCGGTACCGTGCATAGCTGCGTGCTATCGGGCGACCTTGCGTGTGGGTACATGGCCTGCGATTTGCCGCCCGCCCGCACGGTTCAGTGCTGGGGCCTTAACAACTACGGCGAGCTCGGCAATGGCACGACGAAGAGCAGCTCCGTGCCCGTCACGGTCTCCGGTATCACCAATGCTGTCGCTGTCGTTGCGGGCTCCTACCACACCTGCGTGGTGCTGAATGACGGCACGCTTCAATGCTGGGGTGATAACTCGTACGGCGAGCTCGGCAACGGCACCACGACGGGCAGTTCCGTGCCCGTATCGGTCGATGGAATCAGTAACGCCGCCGCTATTGCCGCTGGCTGCAACAACACCTGCGCGGTGCTGAGCGACGGCACGGTTCAGTGCTGGGGAGACAATGACAACGGCGAGCTCGGCAACGGTACCACGACGAACAGTTCTGTGCCCGTAACGGTTTCCGGCATTACCAACGCAACTGCAGTTGCCTCTGGCATGTACCACACCTGCGTGGTGCTGAATGACGGCACGCTTCAATGCTGGGGTGACAACTCGTACGGCGAGCTTGGCAACGGCACCACGACGGACAGTTCTGTGCCTGTGACGGTGACCGGTTTCTAGTTCGCACAAGGCTATCGCCTACAGCGGCGTGTCGAATCCAACCTGCGACGTGAGAGAGGAGAAGTGACGTCATTTCCCTCTTCAACCACGAAAGAGTGTGACCAGTCGAGCTGCCCGTTGTCGCGGATTTCAGCTATCATCTCGCACGGATGCGATCTGTAGCCACCACGGTGAGCAGCCCAAGTTGCCAAGGGATTGCATTGTAGTTGCTCGTGTTCATCGAAGGGGCGAACCCCTGGTAGAGGTATTGTAGCCTCGATCCGTCGATGGCCATCGTCTCGTCGTGACCGGCGCGAAGCAGCTCTCCGTGACTGATATCATCACTCCACGCCGTGCCGGCGAACGTGACATTCTGCTTGCCGGCAAAGGGAGACGCTCCACTCTCATGCAGGGGCGTCCAAGGGCCTTCGAGACTGTCCGACGTCCAGGAGCGGAAGTAGCGTCGCCAGTTGGAGCTCGCGTCGAAAGCCTCGATGAGGGCCAGGTACTTGTTCGTCTCGTTGATCTTGTAGACATTGCAGGCCTCAAACACTCGCCCAGCTTCCGAGTCCTGCATCACCACGACCGGATCGCTGAATCCATACGGGAACTTCGCGACGGGCGTCTTGCTCTTGTACCAGCGGCCGTGGTCATTGGAAAAGAACAAATGGCAGGACTGCGAGTCGCATATCACCCAGAAATCCAGCCAGCCGCCATTCTGCTCGACAATCGCCGGCGTCTTGGCAAAGAAAGCCGAGGGTTGGGTCCACTTCGTCGGATCACCTGGGTCGTCCGCCGTCGAAAACATCGGCGGCCCCGACTGGAAAACGAGATACCATTTCCTTTGCGGCGTGAAGTAGAACAACTGCGGAGCGGCCACGTAGGTGTTGAAGCCGGGCGTCTTGTCCATGTAGTAAAAGGAAGCCTTGGACGCCTCGCTCCAGTCGGCAAAAGACAGGTAGGCGATGCCGTAGACGCCGCCGCGAGCAACCGAGCTTGCGTAGACGTGCCAGCGGTCGTTGTATCGGACAACGGTCGGGTCCTTGACGGCAACCAGGTCATGGGCCGCATCGGATACGGGGATGATCAAAGGGCCACTCGAGGTCCACGAGAGGCTGGCAGGTAGACCCGCGGTTGCGGGCGCGGCAGCGAGGTTGGCGGCCGATGTTGGGCCTTGCGAGGGCGGCCTGAGACACGAGGAAAGCACCGCGCTCAACACGAGAACCAGGGCAGCCTTTCCAACTGATAGCCATACGTTTGCCATGGCAGTCATCCTAGCAGCCCATCAGGCCGAGCTCATCGGCCATGCGGGCCATATGCTCGTTGTGTGCCCGACGAGCGCGCATCGCGCTCGCCGTCGCACGAAGCTCCTCGACGAAGAACTTCACGAGACCTCGGAGCCTCTCAATCGAGTCGAGGGAGTTGAGGTAAAGACACCAGGCCAGAGGCTGTCACGACGGTAAGGAGTAGAGCGACCGAAGCCTGACCCTGTACTTCGCCAGGTCGTCGGCTCTCGACTTCGCTATTAGCCATTGATATCCCGAGGAGGTAGTCTGGCCCGAACCGAGGGTGGCATGGGCAAAGTTCGTTCGCCCGCGCGGGTTTAACGCCAGCCAGCAAGAACTGCGCTCGCCACCTTCCTACGGCATGCGCCGTCGAGCCCAGGCGGCGAGCCACCTCGCGGTTCTCCAGCCCGTCAGCGGAAAGGAGCATGAGTCCCGCACCTCTTCTCGATCATCTACACCCCCAGGTGTCGAAAAGTGAAAGACTCACGTCAGCGTCTTCGTCTACAATCCCAGCATGTCTCGATCGAAGTTACTTATGGGTGACTCGGAACAACTCAGTTGGTCGGCGACAGCTCAATTGCTCGGCTGTGCAGTCATCGTTCTCATGGGCTGTGGCGGAAACCGCTTTTCCGCGTCGCCCACTGACGCGCAAGACGCGATTCGAACGGGTGCTGAGGGCGCACTCGACGCCCAGATTCTCGCAGATGCTGCCCCATGGCCTGCCGACGACGCCCGGGTTGCTGAAGAGGCTCCGAGGGTTGCCGATGACGCCCGCACCACCGCAGATGCCCCATGGCCTGCCGACGCCCACGTCAGTACCGCGGATGTCCCATGGCCTGTCGACGCCGCCGTCAGTCCCGCAGATGGCCAGGGTACTGTCGAGGACGGACGCAGTACCGCTGATGGCCCGAGGCCCGTCGACGCCGGCCTCATTGCTCAAGATGGCCCACGGCCTGCCGTCGACGCCACGGCTGAAGTTGCGACTGCGACCCGACTGCCATGCTCGGCGGGATCGGATTGGTTCGACCTGAGCTACTGGATAGCAGCCGCGGCTTACAGCCGAACGTTGAATGTGCTGCTTCTCCTTCCCAAGGATGATCGCGCCCTACACATCCTGGATCCTGAATCGTGCCAAGAGACCCGAATCGCATTGCCGAGAGTCGGGGTTTCCTTGAGCCTGAGCCCGACCGGTGACCAGGTGGTCGTAGGCCACGATGGCGCCATTTCGGTGGTGGCGCTTCGCACTGCCAAGCTCGTGAACACCTATCGCATGCCCGTCCCCGTCGGCGATGTGGCGTTCGACCAGCGCGGTGACATCGAGATCAATTCCCGCCCCAACAGCGAGGCATACTTGCCGTACCTGAAGGTCTCGAGCACGACGGGAACCATTACCACCGAATCCAAAATCGACCTCGGCAGATTGAGAATCACGCCCGATGGTCTTCATCTCTACTGGGTTGCGGACAACTTCAGTACCGAGGACACCATCCGTCGCATCGATCTCGACAGCGGGCCGCGCCCTCTGCAGAACATGTACGACGGCTACCAGGTATGCAACGATGTATTCCCGACGGACGATTCCAGGCACCTCGTCACGGCGTGCGGATCGGTGTTGCGAGTCTCGGACGATACGACGCAGGACCTGACGGCCGAAGGCGTTCTGGATGACGTCACCAAATTCGCGTACGCGGACGCGATGGCCGCGAGCAACCGTCTCGTGGCCTTGCAACCCGACCCGAGCAACATTACCGCTCCGGACCTTCGGGTCTACGATCTGCAAACCTTCCACAAGCTTGGGTCGATCAAGTTGCCGCTGCTTTCCGATGGCCAGTCCAACCCAACGACGGGACAAGCCCCGTGGGGACGTTATGTATTCATGCGCAGCGATGGTTCGCGCTACTACATCATCGGCCGGCGCGGACCAGACCCGGCCAATGCCAATCCGGACGGCGTGCTCAAGATCGATGCGAGTGCTTTGGGCAGCACAGACGTCAGGACGATCCCGGTGCCGTTCGCCGGCATGTGGCCCGACGATCGGCCGCCGCTGGTTACGGTACCAGTCTCGATGGTCCCGCTGACTTTCGACATTGTGGGTGCAGCCTACAGCCGGCAGCTCGCGCGGCTGGTGGTTTCCTCTATGAAGCCGAATGCTGCCGTGTACCTGGTGGACCCCACGAGCGGTATGGCGACCTTGCTTGCAAATCCGGCCAGCCCCTCCACCGTGGTCCTGCGCCAGGATGGTCTTGCGGCTGGCGTGGTGCGGTCCGGCGGGACGACCTTCATTGACTTGCAGACAGGGACCGTAACCGAAGAGGCCGGCGCCACCGTGGTCGGATTTGGACCGACGCCTGAAGCTCTGGTCTCAAGTGCTGGGTTTGCCACGCCCTACACCGACTACCTATGGCATGACCAGAGCGCTGGAACGAGCCGGCCAGGTGTCTACAGCACCACCGGTATGAGTGGCGCCGGTGTGGTTCCTGGAACCCACACCTTCTACTTGCTGGACCGCAATCTTCCGGCCCTTGAGCGCTACGACGATAATGGAATTCAGACGACGACCCAGTCCGATCCGACACTATCCACCTCGATGGCACCATACAGCTCCTGCGCCGGACCTTTCCAGATTACCGACGACGGAGGCAAGCTGGTTGTCGGATGTGGTGCCGTGTTCGACCTGTCACCAGTGCAATCTCAAGACAGGATCTACAGGGGTGGCATGGAGAAGCTGCGGGGCGTGGTGCAAACGGCCTACGCACCCGAACGAGGCCGCTTCGTTTCCGTGCCTGGGCTGGTCATCGGCCTTCGCGGCTATGACGTCTGCAATGACAGAGTTGTCATCCATGACGACACGTGGCTGAACATGGGTCCGAACATCGCCGTCGGAGCCATGCCCGGGTCCAGCAAATCGGTAGTACCGCTGATGGTCTTCGTTGGCCAAACGCCTGACCAAGCCATCGTTCTCGTCGAATCAGACGAGTATCCAGCTAACCATGGCGTGGCGACACTCGATCTATCCGGGCTGGCTGCTCCGTAGAGGCCAAGCGCGCATTCCTCCGCCCCGTCTTGCGTTGGGAGCTGTCGTACTTCCGCGCCGCCAATCCTCGAAACCAGGTCAAGATCGTTCCTGGCCTGATGATCTGGCAGCAATTCCGTCGCAGTGCGGGCCTTGGGGCAAGTCAGGGCAGGGCGAATTCCTTCTGCAATTTCACGCTTGTTGCAGCTGCGACGCCGAAAATCCAGAATGTTCTGGTGCGCAGCTGTGTTGTAAACGCGGCCGGTGATGATGGGGGCGGTCGAGATCGCCGTCGAGGAATTCCACGATGACCTCTTGCCCGATACGCGGAATGTGGATGACGCCCCATTGCTAACGGTGGTTCACTCGACGAAGTACACGTCGTCGACCCAGATTTCGGTCTTAAGGGGAGGGCCTGCGTTCGGGCCGATGTTCCTCTGGGCCTGCCAGTTGATGCCGTAGACCTGGGTGGGGATCCACTGCGCCTGTTGGTA
>Ga0182019_10000927_pt1 | contig 14596 bp, 13 predicted proteins | sample 812E2MmetaG_FD_120483 | JGI IMG/M metagenome (GOLD analysis project Ga0182019, IMG submission 120483) | Permafrost microbial communities from Stordalen Mire, Sweden - 812E2M metaG | ecosystem: Environmental > Terrestrial > Soil > Wetlands > Permafrost | place: Sweden: Stordalen | collected...
AGCGTGCCGACGACCTGGCGGAACATCGGCCCCAGATCCGAGCCGGGATCCTTGGGGTCGTGGATCTTGGCACCGAGGCGCGTCTGGCACACCGCGAACCCGCCGGTAAGAGCGGTCGTCGACATCCAGATGTCGATGCCGAATCGCGACACGTCCTCGGTCCAGCTGTCCTGGGCGAGGTAGTGGCGAATGAGGTCGCCGCTCACGCCGAAGTCGCCGCCGATCGGCTGCCTGATCCGATGCCCATACAGCGCCCGCGTCACGGGGTAGGTGACGGTGTTGGTGATCGTGCCGTCGTACTTGTGGCGGGAGTAGAGCGGCGTCACGAAGTCGTAGCCGCCCTTCACGATCGGCCCGGCCAGCAGCTCGATCCATTCGGGCACGATCGAACGCAAGTCCGAGTCGACCACGACGAGCGCCTCGACTTCGAGCGCCGCCGCCATTTCGAAGAGAGTACGCAGAGCTGCGCCCTTGCCACCGACGCCGTCCACTTCGGGGTAGGTCAGGCTCACCCGCGCCAGGCGGTTGGTCGGGTGGACCAGGAGTATCTGCTCGACGTAGCCGGGCGGCTCGGTTTCCACGACAACGCGTTGAGTGCCGTCGGGCGAACCCGCATCGGCGTTTACCAGCACTGGTCGGAGATCCGGGAAGTACTGGACGAGCCCGGCCTGAGCCGCGCGCACGACATGACCTATCGTGGCCGCGTTCCGGTAGCTCGGGATGCCGACCATGACGTCGGCACTACCGAGCCTGGCGATCTCATCCTTGATGGCAGGGGTGAGTGCGCTTGAAGGCATCGGAGGGACCGTACCACGTCGGGCGCCATACGAGTTCGGATTGACCCGCTCGTCCTTCGCCGTCGACCCCGCTCGATTAGAGTGACAGCCGTGTATGCAGCCCTGATCGTCATCGTCCTGGCCGGGCTGGCGGGTCCGCTGGTCTCGGTCGGGCGCCGCCCCTTCGCGCCCGCGATCGTCGGCGAGATCGTGGCCGGGGCGATTCTGGGACGAACCGGCTTCGGCATCATCCAACCTGACACGTCCGACAACCAGTTCTTGTTCGCCCTCGGCTTCGCGATGCTCATGCTCGTGGCGGGTTCGCATGTTCAGATCCGTGGGCCGGCGCTGACCTCCGGCGCGCGCTCGGCATGTATCGCCTTCGGCGTAACGGCCCTGCTGGCCGTCCCAATCGGCATCGCGCTGCAGGCCTGGGCTGCGCCGGCGGCCCCGGTGGCTCTGTTTCCGGTGCTGCTCGCCGGGAGTTCGGCCGCGGTCGCCTTCCCGATTCTGCGAGAGCGTCGTCTGATGGGCCCTCAGATCGCGCTCCTGATCGCCTGGATACCCCTGGCCGACGCCATGACGGTTCTCCTCATGCCACTCACTTTGATCGGCGCATCGGCGATACCCCTGGCGCTGGCCGGAGATGCGCTCATCGTCTGCGCCACGGCAGGCGCGCTCTTCGCCGGGATCCACCTCCAGCGGCGCCCCTGGGCCCTGGCCTTGCGCGACCTTTCCCGAGCGCGCGACTGGGCTCTGCAGCTCAGGATTGCGCTCGTGTTGCTCATCGGTCTCTCGCTCGTCGCAGGTCAGACCGGCGGCTCAACCTTGCTGGCAGGGTTCGGAGCGGGACTGGTGCTGGCGCGGCTTCAGGCGCCCGAGCGACTCGAGGTTCAGCTGTCGGGTCTGGCCGAGGGCTTCTTCGTGCCGGCCTTCTTCGTCTTGCTGGGCTCGGAGCTGGATTTCAGGGCGCTCGGCGCCGACCCGCGCGCCGTCTCATTGGCGATTCTTCTGGCGGTTGTGGCGCTGTCAATCCATCTCATCGCGGCCCGCGTCGCGGCCCCCCGTCTCTGGCAGGCATACGGTCTCGCCGCATCGGCGCAGCTGGGTCTGCCGGCCGCCGCGGCCTCTCTTGGTATGGCGACGGGCGCGCTTACACCGTCGATTGCGGCGGCCATCGTGGCCGGCGGCTGCCTGACGGTGTTGCCCGCGTCGTTGGGCACGAGCCGCCTGGCGGCCGGGCTGTCCGGCGAGAGCTCAGGCGGATCCGCGGCGGGTGACGGTAACGCCGGGACCTAGGGGCAGGTGTTCGCCGGCTTGGCCTTGCCGTAGTAGAGGCTGTCCGTACCGAACATCTTGATCGACTGCGTCGCGACCATCGGGATGTTCAGACAGATCGAGGCCTTTCCGCCCGACAGGCTGTGCGGGATCGAGGTCGTGTAGGGCGGTCCCAGGACGAGGTTGGTGAAGTTGTTCGCCGGGACGGCTTCGGCATCGGCGATGTAGTCCGCCACCATGCTCGGCTTGAACGGATTGGCCGCGTCCGTGGACCCCACTTCAACGTTTGATCCGACCCGGGCGATCAGGTTGAGCTGGAAGATCATGCCCGGTTGCGACATCTTCTTGAGCAGCGCGAGCATGACCTGCTGCTGCCGAGCGGCGCGCTTGTAGTCGTTGCCGCCGCCATGGCGTGATCGGGCGTAGGCAAGGGCATAGGCGCCGTTGAGGTGCTGCTGGCCGGCGTTGATCTTGACGCCGAAGTGTTTCTGGTCGAGCCAGTCGTAGGTTGGGTCGTCAACTATCTGGGCGTTGATGTCGATCCCGCCGATGGCGTCGACCATCTTGATGAACCCCTGCAGGTTCATGACGGCCCAATAGTCGATGTGGACACCGACGAGGAACTGCATCTCCTTGACCAGGGCGATGTAGTTGCTGTCCGGCGGACCCTTGATCTTGCCGCTGCGGAGGTAGTTGGGCATGTAGGTGATCCAGTCCGAGGCCTTGTCCCGGCCGCCCCAGTAGAACGGGAACGCCGCGATCTCGCGAGGCATGCTGACCATCTGGACCGTGTTCGCCTTGGGGTTATAGCTCACGACCATCAGCGAGTCGTACGACCGGGTGTCCCGTGTCGAGGCGGAGTCGACGCCTGTGAACAGCATCGTCACCCGGCCGTCGGAGCTGCCGGTCGGCGCCGGCGTGGGCGTCCCGATCGTGCCGGGGGTGGGAGTCGGTGTCTCGACCGGCAGCGGCGTCGCCAGATCGCTGGCCATCAGGTCGTTGCTGGAGTCGAACACGTTCGACATGGCGCTGTATGTGGTAGCCAACACCGTGCCCGTGAAGCCGTGGCTGACGATCACAACGATGGCGAGAGCGACCAGAACGGCGCGGTCGACCATCCGACGCTCCTTGCGCTTCTGTCCGGCCGCGTACGCCTGCACCACGGCCGCGAGCCTCCAAAGTCCGAAGAGGATCACGACCGCCAATGCGGCCAGATCGAACGCCGGGTCGGCGAACCGACCCCCAAACGCGATCGGCCCCTGGCGCATCGCATACGCGACGAGCGCGACGACAATCAGGCTGGGGACCAGGAACAGGGCGAAAAGGCGGCGGTTACCGGCATATAGCTGGCCCAAGCCTGGCCACAGGAACGAGAGAAATGCAGCAACAGAGGGCGATCGCCCCGTCCCTTGTACCGGCGCGTCGCTCGGCGTTGGGGCTGCCGGCTCGCCGGCAGACAGAGGCTTCCCGGCACCGGGCCTGAGGGAAGATAGACGGGTAGCAAGAGATTTCGGGAGACCCTTCACCGGATTACCGCCTCATTCGTGTCCAAGATCGCCGACCTTACCATACGCAGAGCACTCAGCGCCTCTTGACGCCGCTACAGCAGACGCGCGACAGGCAGAGTTGTGGCGCGCTACTTCGTCGGAATCGGCTTGATCGACCAGTCGTTGTTGCGCTGGCCCGGCAGGTAGCGGCTGTTCGGGTCCTTGTACGCGAGCTCAACGAAACCCATTCCCCGCCAGGTCTCGAGGAACGTCCGAATTGGAGCGCGGACATATGGCGTGACCCGGATCAGCTCCGCCGGCGTCAGAGCCCCTTCCAGGAGCCTCTTGCGCTCGAGAAGGGGCACGTCCAGCAGCGGCGTTCCGTCGATCCGGAGCAGGTCGATCGCGACGAATGCCACGGGCCGGTCGGAATCGAGGCGCCGCGGCTTGACCGACGGTCTCGCGAGACCGCCCAGGACAAGCTGGGTCATGACCTGGCGATTGGTTGGGGCTGCGATCTCGACCAACGGCTTGCCGGCCACGACCTGTGTCGCCTCCACCGTCAAAAACCCGTCGAGGACCATGTCGCTCGCCTGCGCTGCCATGGCAATCGCGGCGGCCACCTCGGCAAACTCCGCGGTGCAATCGACGCCGTCCTCGTCGACGAGATGAACGCCGCCCGCTTCGACACGGGCAAGGGCTCGGACGCCGCTCCATCCGGGTTCGACGATAGCGTCGCGAACGCCGCGGAATCCGCGACCGTAAACTTGCGGCCGCCAGTCGCGGGGATCCGACGGCAGTTCCGGTGCGGCCGTCGGCCGAATGATTCGCATGGCTCCGGTCAATTACCTCTGATGCGGCGGAAGATTCCGCCTTTGCGCGGTGCCGACTCGGGAGAGGACTCCTCGGTGGAAGGCCCTTCCTCGGCCGTGTCGGTTGTGGCGGCCGTGTCGAGCGGCACGATGTCGGCTGCGGCTGCGGCTGCGGCTGCGGCTCCCGCGGCGGCGGGGGCTCCCGCACCGGCTCCGGTAGATCGGTCTGCCGGCTCGCCGGCCAGGACCTGCGCCAGGGCCTCGCGAAGCGCCTGCGCCTCGGCGGCCTCCTCGGACGGCTCCGATTCGGACTCGATCTTGAAGTTCCGGCGAACCGGGGCGGGATCCGGTTCGGTGGCGGTGGCCGCTTTGGCCTCGGCCATAGCCTCGGACGCCGCGGCGGCTTCGGCTTCGAGTTCGGTCCGGCTTGCGGTTTCGGCGTCGGCTTCGGCCGCGTCGAAGTCGTCGGTAAAGTCGCGGTCGTCGGCCGCACCGACGATGTAGCTCGGCCGTGTCTCGCGAGGCGCCCGAGTTTGTACGTGCAGTGCCGACGATGCCATCGCCTCTGCCGCCTCGAACGAGTCGTCCGCGTTCTCGATGTCCTGGTACGCGGCCGCTTCGCGTTCTGCCGCGTCCAGTTCTACGACTTCGGACAACAGCGCCAACCGCAGCGCCACGCTTTCGTCCGGCGCGGTGCTCTCGACCGCGCCAAGCAGATCCGACTGGTCGTCATTGGGCCCGACGCCCGGCTGAGATGGAAATCCGCCGCTCGGCACGCCGGGTTCGTCGAGGGCATCGACCGCCTCGATTGCCGCCGCCATCTCCGCCTCGGAGAACTCATCGACTTGCGTCGGCTTCAGCTCCGCCGTCTCAAAGTACCGTCGGCCCAGGGGCATCGCGCGGTGGGGCTCGTGGCGAGCGTGAACCGGCTCCCGCGCGGCGGCGGCTGCGGCGGCCGCGGCTGCGGCGAGGCGGCCCGCCTTGCGGCGCTCTCGAAGCGGCTCCGCCGGCGTCGGAACCGTGCGCTGAGACACCGCCGCCGATGCGCGGACGGCTTTCGTCCCGGGTTTGGCCTGCCCCGCTTCGGCCGGCGGATTCTCGACGGCGGCGCCGGACGCGACCTTCCTCGAACCGCCCGCTTTGGGCGCGGCTGCGCCTTCGTCGGATGCCCGATCGGCTTCCCCGGCCGGTCCGGTGGCGCGGCGTCGACTCATTGCCTCGAGGCGCTCGGCGGCAAGCAGGGGCAGTTCCATGGCGTCGTCGCCGCGAATCGGGCCGGTGTGGGCGATCGTGTCGATCACGCGGCGGGCGGCGATGCTCTCCGGGTCGATCGCGAGTGCTTGATCGGCGAACGTCCGAGCGCTCGTCTCGTCGCCGCGCTCGAGCGCCACGCGGGCGAGTCCGGCAACGGCAATCGCGTTGCTCGGATCGAGGTCTATCAGCTGCCAGTACGTTCGCTCGGCTTGATCGAGCGAACCGTCCGCCAGCGCTTTGTCGGCCTGCAGTAGAAGCTCGAACATCAGGTCGCCTCGCGCGTGGACTTCAGTATCTCGTGTCTGGCCAGGTCGAGAAGGATCGCCCGGTCGTTGAGCGCGGGTTCCGCGATTACGCGCTCAGTCAGGTAGTTGAGAAGCCTACCGAGGTGTCGGCCCGATGGCACGCCGAGATCAACCATCAAGTCGTTGCCGTCGATCGCCAGCTGGTCCCGGCTCAAGACGACGTTGCCGGCCAGCTCGATCCGGATGCGCGACGCCAGCTCGGAGAGCCCGCCGGTGTCCGCCGGCTGGCCGCTGCCTTCGTTGTCCGCCGCGCGCAGGGCCAGGAGATCGTCGATGCAGCCGGGACCGACCTTTCGTATGAACCGCCGTATGGCGGCGCCGCTCCAGCCCGGCCCGTAGGTGAACATATGGTGGCTCACAAGATGCGCCACTTGTGCCTGGAGGGTGCGCGGGGCATGGAGTCCGGAAAGGAACGCCCTGGCCATCTGGGCGCCGACAGCCTCGTGGCCGTGGAATGGGCCGGTTTCGATCGTGTCCGGTTTGCCGACGTCGTGGAGGAGGGCGGCCAGCCGGACGACCGGCCTGTTGGGTGAGGCATCGACCGTCCGCAGAGTGTGGTCCCACAGGTCCTCGCCGGCGATCTTGTTCTGGCTGAGGCCGCGCTGGCGGGCGAGGTCAGGGGCGAGGACCTCCAGCAAGCCCGAATCGGCCATCAGCCTCAACCCGATCGACGGACGGCGCGCCGCGAGCAGCTTGAGAAGCTCGGCGAAGACGCGTTCCCCGGATATGTGGCGGGCCAGTTCCTTGTTGCGGCCGATGGCGTCGAACGTTTCGGGTTCGATGTCGAACTCGAGGCTGGCGGCCAGCCTGACCGCGCGGGCCATCCGCAGCGCGTCCTCTCCGAACCGCCGGTCCGGGTCGCCGACCGCTCGCAGCCGACGGAGAGCGAGGTCGTCACGGCCGCCGTGGGGATCGACGAATTCGAAAGCCTCGCCCGGCCGGGCGCCCCACGCCATGGCGTTCACGGTGAAGTCGCGCCGGGCCAGATCCTCCTCGATGGACTCCCCGAACTCGATCGAGTCGGGGTGGCGGAAGTCGGAGTAGGAAGCGTCGCGGCGAAACGTCGTGATCTCGTACTGCGATGCTCGATGGCGGACCACGACGGTGCCGAACCGGTTCTCGTAGATAGAACGCGGGAAAAGCGCCTGGATGCGCTCCGGGCTGGCGTCAGTGGTGAGATCCCAGTCGGCCGCCTTTCGGCCAAGCAGAGCGTCGCGCAGAGACCCACCGACTACGTACGCGGCCTGGCCTCCGTCGAGGAGAGTGTCAAGGATCTCGGCGACCGCGGGCGGGATATGGGGCGGCGGCGCGGCTTCACGGGGTGACTGCGGTCCGCGGTGCGGGGCCGGCGTCGGGCGGCCTGGGCGGCGGTCAGTGGCCAAGGAAGATGTACGAGCGCCAGCTCTCGTTGCGGTCGTCGCGGAGGTAGGGAGTGAATACCGAATACACGTCGCAGCGCGGCTCGATGGGCTTGTTGGCAAGTCGCAGTTTCGCTTCTTCGAGCAACTTGCCGCCCTTGCGGTGGTTGCACGCCTTGCAGGCCGTGACCAGGTTGTCCCAGGAATGGGCCCCGCCGCGATGGCGGGGGACCACATGATCGAGCGTCAGGTCGCCGCTCTGGCGGCCGCAGTACTGGCACGTGTAGCCGTCGCGGGCGAAGATCTCTCGGCGCGTCAGCTTGACGCGAGGCCGGGGCCGGCGGATCTGGTGCTGGAGGCGGATCACGGCGGGGGCACGGTATTCCGCCCGCGGCGTCCGGATCATCTGGTGGTCGTACTCGAGCACTTCGGCCTTCGCGCCGAACACCATCCGGAAGGCACGCGGCAAATTGCACACGTTGAGTGGCTCATAGTTCTGATTCAGGACCAGTACCACGCCCTCCATGACTGCATCGTAGCAGAGCCAACCGCACAAGCTTCGCGCGACACGGCACGAAGCGCACCGTGCGTCGAGCGCGGCAAAGACGAGCGCGCCGGGGGGCGGCACGACGTGGGTGGCTACCTGGTCATGGCGCCCGCCTAAACGAAGAAGCCCCCGTTGCCGGAGGCCTCTCTCACAGTGAATTGAGTCCTAGATCAAGTGGACCGGGTTGCCTCTGATCGCGACCTGCCACGTCGTAGTGTCGTTTCCCTGATTGACTATGTACTTGATCTTCCACCAGCCGTCGTTTATGAGCGAGTCGGTTCCATCGGAGTGGGTCGGGGCGCCGTAGCTGGTATCCAGGGTGATGAAGATCGACAGCCAAGAGTTGTTGTAGAAGCTGGAGTTGGTCGCCGAAGTTTCGCTGCAGCCGGACGGGGGCGTGCCGGCACCGCCGTGCGTCTGGACGCAGTTGGTACTGGAGTTGCTCCGCCCGTTGTCCGCGGTGTAGCTGAAGGTCGCCGGCTTCCAGGCGGTGCTGGCACTGGCGGTATCCGGCTCGATCTGGACCCAGGAGGCGCTGTTGGTGTCGCCCGGGTCGAACAGGTCGATCTCGACCGTCTTTCCGGCACCCGCCAGCCGGTCGATCTGGGCCAGGTAGAACTCCTGCGAGCCGCTGCTTATGTTGGCGTAGGTCTCCATCGACCCGTTCCCGTGGATCGCGTTGTTGGCCCCGCTGACCGCGATCGAGAACATGTTCTCGAATATCTCGTTTCGGTTCCCGGCCGGGTTGGTTGGGTCTGTGGTAGTCACCATGAGGCGGTAGGTGTGCCCGGCAGTCACGCCCGAGAAGGTCACCCAATTGTTGTGCGAGGAGTTGGCCTGGCAATCGGTTGCCCCGGATGGCACGCCGTTGCCACTGTCGGAGTAGGACTGGTAGTGGGATTCACCAACCACGCCGCCGTACTGGGCGCTCTTGTCGACCATATTCTGATTTGCGTAGTCCACTTCCTTTACCGGCGCGCCGTCGTCCGCCGTGGTAAGTGGAGTGTTCTGCGTGTCGTACATGATGTAGTAAGTCGAAACCGGCACCGGCGTGCCCAGCCAGTGATCGCCGGCCCCGGAGTGTCCTGAGCCATCCTGCTTCATTGCCGTGGCACAGAAGATGGGGTCGTACAGGTAGACGGTCCCGCTGCTCTTGGCGACGATGTCGTACTCGTAGCCGGCCGGGTTGTAGTTGGTGTTCAGCGTCGGATTGCCGTTGTAATACGGTGCAAAGGCGTCGCCGGTGGACGTGTTGCTGCCCTCTCCCTCGATCGCGCCGAAGAACCCCTGAGAGGAGACCGTCACGCCCGAAGGGGACGACTGGGGATTGCACGTCGGTGTGGCGTGGTTGGCATCGCACAGCTGGAATACGCCGTAGTAGGCCAGCGGGCTGCCCATCGGCACAGGTGTCACGTAAACCGCTTTGCTGGAACGCGACACTGTCCAAGTATTGATGCCGAAGATCCGGCTGAAGAAGGTGGGCACTTTGGTGCTGACGGTGACGTCCAACTCACGCGAGGTGGAGCCACGAGACGAGGTGATCGTACTGGTGCCTGAGGGGAAGCCGTTCTGGCCGGAAGTGGTCGCGGCGATGGCAGTGGCGTTGTAGGTGGTGCAGCTTGAGCCGGACGTACTGTCGAAACAGCCCGGCATATACACGACGCCGGCGAGGGCCGCCGCATCGGAAGCACGCTGAACTCGAAGGGATTCACGCCAGGCGTACGTTGTGTCGATGGCGATGCCGACCAGGCCGATTATCACCGTAAGCATCAGCGCGAAGATCACGACGATCTGCCCGGCCTGCTTGAGCGTGTCCTGGGCGCCGGCGTTCTCATCCAGTGGATCTGCTCCCGCAGCCGCGCGAACTCGATTGACTCCAAGGCGGAGGAGAGACCAGGGATTGAAAGTCATGATCATGCGCCTCATGGCTCGAGGGCCATCACAGTAGAGTCGACCATGGTTATCTGGTGAACGCCGAAGAGCCCGGTAATGGCCGAAAGCGGAGTAAAGAGTTGATAGCGGTATTGAATGGCGACCACGATTGAGTCCACAGGAAGCGTGGCGGACCGCGACGATGCGTTCCACGGGGCATTGACCTGGTAGTAGTCGAGCGTGACGCCGCACACGCTCGGACCGGTGTGGGTCGAATCCTTGTACTTCCATTCATTGAAAGTGCCCGGATTGCTGTAGGCGTAGATGTGTATCCAGTCGATCAACGATGGGTCCACGCCACTCCCCGGCGACTCGATCGCGCGCTGGACCGCGGCCACGATTTGCGGGTCCACGTTGGCCGATCCGCCGTAGCCGGGACACCCGAAACTGTTCGCGCCGCTGACGAGGACCGCTCCGACGCGGGCGCCTTCCCGGGTGGCTTCGATCATGGTCATGTTCGTGCCGAACGCGACGCCGAACTCCGCGATGGACATGGTCAGGGTCAGGACGATGGGCAGGATCATCGTGAACTCGACAAGCGACTGACCTCGATGGCGGCGTCGCAACAGGTGCATCACTGGACGGGCTCCAGCCGCATGATATTGATCGAAGTGAAGAGCGGCCCGTTGCCTGAGCCGCCGATCATCGCCGGCAATGGGGTGATCCACTTGTACTGGTAGGTGATCTTCACGCCCAAGGTGTCGACCGTGTTGTGAGCGTTGCCGCCGGTGGGCGGGCAGTTGATGCCCGAGTTGACGTTGCATCGAGTGGCTTCAGGGTAGCCGCCGGAGGTGGCCTCCGCGGCCTGAGTGTCGGGGATGGGGAACGGCACGTGGATCGTCGTCCCATCCGGCCTAACACACGCATGAGAGCCGCCGTCATAGGTATAGATGTTCTCGGCTCCGCCTACCGGGCTGGCGTTGCCAGTAGCCGTGTTGACCCAGAAGATGTCGACGGTCTTGATCTGGGTCGGGTTCGCGGGGATGTTGATGTCGTTGTCGATGCGTTCGAGAACCGCGCAGTCCGCCCCTGACGTGTTGCCGTACGTGGCGGCAACCTGCGCGCCGTCGTGACTGGCATAGCCAATCGATATGAACGACGTGAACATGAACGTGAACTCGGTAATGGCCACGAAGAGGGTCAGGAAGATCGGGATGACCATCGCGAACTCCACAAGCGACTGACCGCGTGAGCGGTGCCGCTTCGATGGGTGTCCGAGTAGCCGCATGTGAGCTCCCTTAGTCGTCCCGAGTGTGCTCCAAGGCTTAGGAGACTAGTGGCTGCGCCTTGCAGACGCCATAACCGACCACTGCCTGAGCCGTCCCCTGAGTATGGAATCGGTGCGTCCGCACCACGCCGGTACCAATAGATTACTTCCCGGGGCGAATCGTCCTGCCGAGTCGCATTCCGGTAGGACTTTGGGCGGCGCCTATGTCTTGCGCCGGCCCATCTCCCGCCGGAGCTCCCAGGACGCCAGGCGGTAGCCGCCGCTGGGATCGGTCAGCAGGTGATGAGGGTCGTTGGCGTCGAATTCCAGCTTCTGGCGGAGCCGGCGCACGGTGACCCACACGTAGGCCGGATCGGCGGCGTCCGAGTCGGCCCAGACCTTGTGCAGCAACTGATCCGTCGAGACGGGCCGGGGCATGCTCGCGGCCAGAGTCGCGAGGAATCGCGACTCGGTCGGGGAGAGGGATACGTGCCGGCCCCGAACGATGGCGTCGCGCTTGCGTGGCACCAGCGTCAGGTCGCCCAGCGCGACTTCATCGACGGGGATCTGATCCTGCATGCGACGAAGGACGCGGCGGATGCGCGCCACCAGCTCGTCGTAGTCGTAGGGCTTCGTCACGTAGTCTTCGGCGAAATGGGCGATCAGGTCGGCCTTGCTGTCGGCCGCGGCCACGGCCGAGAGCACGAGGATCGGTATGTCGGCCCGGGTCTTGATCCGCGCGGCCAGGGTCTGGCCGTCCATGTCGGGCATCATCAGGTCGATGATGGCGAGGTCCGGCCAGGCGGCGTCGAGTCGCTCGAGGGCTTCGGGGCCGCTTGTGGCGACGGCCACGTCGAAGTCGTCGCGGGTCAGGCGCTCGGCAAGTGCGTCCAGGTGCGCCCGATCGTCATCGACCAGAAGAAGTCGAGCTTCGCTCATGGGACCTCATCATATGCGGTCGGAGTCGAAGCCGGCCTCCGTGCGCGCGCGAACCCAGACGGCGTCGAGCATTTCGGGGGTGAGGCGGCCGGTGAACGTGTTCTGCTGGCTGGGGTGATACGAGCCGATCAGCCGGTAGGCCCCAACTTGCGCCTCGGCCAGGTGGCCGAATGCCGGTCTGGCGCGCGGGTGCTCGCCGCGATCGGCGAGAGCTCTCAGCGCCCCGTCCCACGCAAACGCGCCGAGCGCGACTACGACCCGCAAACCCGCCAGCAGGTCGATCTCTTGGATCAGGAAGGGCAGGCAGTTGGTCCGTTCCTGCGGCGTTGGTTTGTTGTCGGGAGGGGCGCACCGGACGACCGCGGCGACGTATACGCCGGTCAGGCTCAGGCCGTCGCCGACGCCGACCGATTCCGGCTGGTTGGCGAACCCGGCGCGGTGGAGCGATGAGAAGAGGAAATCGCCCGACCTATCGCCGGTGAAAAGCCGCCCCGTGCGATTGCCGCCGTGTGCCGCCGGAGCAAGGCCGAGGATCAGGATCCGAGCGTCCGCGTCGCCGATGCCGGGAAGCGGGCGGGCCCAGTAGTGTTCGGTGGCAAATCGTGCCGGGGGCTGAGCGGCCGCTTGCTCGCGCCACGCGACCAGACGGGGACAGCGGCGGCAGGCCGCGACTTCGGCGGCGAGCTGGGTCAGTGTTTCTTCTGGCACCGATCGAGGGTACGCCTATTGGGCGCTCGGCTCGTGGTGAGACTCCAGCTTCGTCCCCAGCCGGTTCTCGATCCACGGCCTGATCGCGGGCCAGGCCCGGGGCCAGAGCAGGAAGGCCGCCACCGCCCCCGCCGCGTTCATCATCGCGTCGTCGACGTCGGTGACCCGGTACGTGAAGCCCTCGATCAGCGAGCCGGCAAGCTGCGCGAGTTCGATGCCGACGCCGAAGGCCACCGCCACGAGGACGAAACGGCGCCAATCCCGCAGTCCGGGCCACAGTGCCGGGGCGTAGACCCCGAACGGGGCAAGTACGATCGCGTTGCCGACGAGCTGGCGTGCCGAGTTCAAGCCCGGGTGGCTCAGCTGGAACACGATCGTGGCGAAGGGAACGTAATTGTCTTCGGAAAGCCCGCGCGTCTGGCGGTAGAAATCCTGACCTGCGATCGGGATGGGGAAGATGGTCAGGGCAACGACCGCGGTGACGTGTCCCAGAGCGACGAGGGCGAGCCACTTCCAGGCCTCCGGTGCCGGCCGCCGCCAGATCCAGACCGCGATAGGAATGGCCGGCAGCACGGCGAAGTAACCTGGAATCAGAGTGAGATAGCCGTCGTGAAAGCCCATTCAGGAGCCCCTCCGCTACGAGTGGCTTGCAGGATGACACGCGGCACGGACGCGCCAGGCGGCCGAAACGGGCCGAAACGGGCGCCCGGGCCATGGGACGGTTGCGGTCCGATACAGCTTCCGCAACCTGGCCGGAAGGATGGCCCTGCCCGGGCGACTGGGGGATCAGGTCGCCTTCGGACCAACCTGCCGCAACGATCCGGCGGGCCCAACCGGGCGCAGAGGAGTCGCCGCGTATAATCGGAGCGCGAGGACGGCCGTCGTGCCGCAGATGCGCGCCCCGTACCCGCTGAAGAAGGAATGCCTCAAATGACCGCCGAGATCTCCACCTGGGCCACTAAGAAAGGCCTCGCCCAGATGCTCAAAGGCGGCGTCATCATGGACGTCGTTACCCCCGAGCACGCCCGAATCGCCGAAGACGCGGGCGCCTGTGCGGTGATGGCACTCGAGCGGGTTCCGTCCGACATCCGCGCCGCGGGCGGCGTCGCGCGCATGAGCGACCCGGTCATGATCGAGGGGATCATGGCGGCGGTGAGCATTCCGGTCATGGCCAAGGCCCGCATCGGGCATTTCGTCGAGGCCCAGGTGCTCGAGGCGCTCGGCGTCGACTACATAGATGAGTCCGAAGTCCTCACTCCGGCGGACGAGACCAACCACATCGACAAGCACCAGTTCAAGGTGCCGTTCGTGTGCGGCTGCCGGAACCTGGGAGAGGCGCTGCGCCGCATCAACGAAGGCGCGGCCATGATCCGGACCAAGGGCGAAGCCGGCACCGGCGATATCGTCGAGGCCGTCCGCCATATTCGGACCCTCATGTCGGACATTCGCCGGTTGCAGTCGATGCGCGAGGACGAGCTGTTCGTCGCCGCCAAGGAGATGGACGCGCCCTACGATCTCGTGAAGCTGGTCGCGGCCGAGGGCAAGCTGCCGGTGGTCAATTTCGTGGCCGGCGGCATCGCCATCCCCGCCGACGCGGCGCTCGCGATGCAGCTGGGCGCCGAGGGTGTCTTCGTGGGCTCGGGCATCTTCAAGAGCGAGAACCCGGCCAAGACGGCCGAGGCGATCGTCCAGGCCACTCTCCACTTCGACAACCCCAAGATCATCGCCGAAGTTTCCAAGGGGCTGGGCTCGCCGATGCGAGGCATCGCCGCGGCGTCGGTCCCCGAAGCCGATCGGCTGGCCGTCCGGGGCTGGTGACGAGCCAATGCTTGGCATTGGCTTTGACGCTTTTCGGCGGCAGGCACCGAAAAGCGTGGAGTAGCGGCGTCCACGCCTGAGCGGGACGGGCGGCTCAGTGAGCCGATCCGAACCCGGAGCGCGAAATGAAGATCGGCGTACTGGCGCTTCACGGCGCCGTCATCGAGCACATCCA
>Ga0182019_10000930_pt1 | contig 14580 bp, 8 predicted proteins | sample 812E2MmetaG_FD_120483 | JGI IMG/M metagenome (GOLD analysis project Ga0182019, IMG submission 120483) | Permafrost microbial communities from Stordalen Mire, Sweden - 812E2M metaG | ecosystem: Environmental > Terrestrial > Soil > Wetlands > Permafrost | place: Sweden: Stordalen | collected...
GAATCCGGAGCGGTCGAAGCCCAATCCGTCGACGGAAGGGGGGGCATCAGGCAGATGATCTTGTAACCCTCCTGCTTCAGGCGGTCCAATTGCACATCCGATGCCGCAAAGGAAAGGTGCCCCGGTTCGGGCTCCAGTTGGCCCCAATTGTGAGACCAGTCACGCGCCCAGAGAATTCCGGCCCGCCGCAGCGTTGCGCCGAGTTCGGCACTAACCGGAGCGTGATTCACGCCAAAAATGGAGTCCTTCCAAGGATACGGGTCGAGGACCGCCAGCCGGATTTCGCGCTGGTGTTGCAGCAATCCCGTAGTCCACTCGATTACGACCGTGAAGAAGCCGCGGTCCAATCGACCCAGCGGCCAAGTGCGTTGCACCGTGGAACCAGCCGGTACCTCCAAGCGCAGTTGAGGGCTGGCCACAATCCGGCCGAAGTAATCATGAATATTCGCGCGCACCAGCAATTCCTTGGCTTCGGACGCGGCATTCGCAGCCGTGACACGGACCGATGCCGTTTCCGCGGGAGTGAAAACGTGATCCCGGGGGGCAAGCTCAAAGCCGATCGCCAAAGGCTCATTCGGGGCAAACGCTGTAGGCTCGGAACCGGCTTCAAGTTGAACCGCGTCCAGCCAGACGGCCGCCTGGGCATCCGGAGTTGCCGTTATGTCGGGCCCCACAGCCACACACAGTTGGGTCGCCTGGGCCTTCACGGTCAGGGAATAGCGTTCCCATTTCTCAGAGAGCACGAATTCTTTTTGGATCGGCTGGATCCCTTCTTTTGACGGATCGCCCCCTTGGCGAATCATCAGCCGGCCCTTGACTCCGGCACGGCTGGCTTTCATGTAGGCTGAAAGCGTGTAGGGCTGGCCCACGGTGACATCAATCCAGCCTTGGTTGGCGGCGAGGAGGGCATTCTGCACAACGCGGGCCGGCGGCCAGCAGTCGGCGTAAGTAATGGGAGATTTTCCCGGGCCCACTTCGACTCTCATGCAATTGGCGCCGTTAACGGGCGCATCCTGGGAGATTTCCCCGTAAAGGCCGGAGAGGTTACCGCCCCAATTGACCTTGGTCCCCAGCGTGGTCCAGCCGTCGCGGCCAACCTCAAACGAACCGTTCGGCACAAGATTGCGTCCATCCGTTTGGGGCAGCCGGGGAGTGTAGTGGGGGCTTATTGGTGGGATGCTGGTAATGGCCACGCCGGTCACCCAGAGCGTGCCGTACTCGGTCAAAGTAAAGCGCAGCTCCGCCGTGTCGGGGGCCTTGTTCAGCCACCATTGAAAATTGAACTCATAGTGCCGCCATTCGGGAGTCGCATAGAGCGGTTTCTCCATGGCCACATACTTACGTTCCGACGTGTCGAGGAGGGCCACCCGCACGCTTCGTCCGAATATGTTTTCCCCGCGCATCCAGAATGAAAGCGTATATGGGTCGCTGACATTGAGCGCGATCCCGCGCTGCCCAAAGCCGACCGGCGGCGCGGCAAGCGGATCCGGCGAATCCATGCGGGGCGCCGGAACCGGATACTCCAATCTGAGCGCGTTGCCGCCCGCCCGCCCTTGATCCAGGCTCAGGATGACGTTTGCTCGTCCGTCGGCGCCGGCCCACAACTGCCATGCCTCGGGCCGCTCCCCGACAGCGCGCTCAAACGAGCCATTGTCTATGATGTTCTTGGGAGGCACCCCCATTAGGGTTGCCAGACCAAAACCCAATGCCAGCGTCCCGATAAGGACGAAGGAGTGCGGGCGATGTGTCATTATAATGTCCTCCGTTCGCGCGGGCAGCGACGCCCACCGGTCAAACCAGTTCCAGAAAACCGACAGTCCAGCGGTTCCCGGGCATACATCCAGAGCCATCTGGAAATTCTGAACCAAAGGTACCGGGAATCACGGCGCCAAGTATGCCGCTTCCCTCGCATCCCGCTACGCCTTAATGCTCAAAAACCGGTACTATCCTCTCACGTTGTCCCCATGTTCTGCTCTTGCCGCCTATTCGCTCGGTAAACCGAAGGGTTGACCCCTATTTCCCGCCGGAAAAGGCGGTTGAAAAACGACAGCTGGTTGAACCCGTGATCCATCGCAATGTTGCCCACAAGTTCGGTCGTTTCTCCCAAGGCGCGACAAACCGCCTGAAGCCTGACCCCGTTGAGGAATGTCGAGAACGGTCTCCCCGCGTGGCGCCGGAATTCCCGAGTGAAGGTCGCTCGGCTCATGCCGGTCAGATGCAACAATTCCGAGAGGTTAACTGTTCCCCGATAATTTGCGAGGATGTAGCTGACGGCTCTCCTGATGGCCTCCTGTTGTTCCGCGCTGCCGGACAAGGAAAACGGCTGCTGCGACAAGGGGCGGAGGTCTGTGCTCGGTGCGCACGACAGACCATCCAGGATCTGCAGGAAAACCGCGAGTCTGGCCAGGCCCGCAAGACTCGGGAGCTGCTCCAGCCGACGACGCGTGTTCTCACCGGTGGCTCCGAGGATCTGGAGTCCGCGGCGAGCGGATTCGAACATTTTCGTCAAAAGGGCGCTTTCGGCAAAGTTCCAAATGCCATGTTCGATGGGAAACTCCCACTGGGTCGACAGGCCACGAGAGACGCCCCGCATATGCCAGTAATGGGGGACATTCGAGCCGATGAGAACGAGATCGTCAGAATCAAACAACTCGATATGATCACCCAAGAAACGGGTCCCCTTTCCCTTCTGGATGAACGTGAGCTCCACCGCGCGATGATAATGCCAGTGAGCGCCTTGGCCCTCCAGCGGCACGCTTCGATTGGGGTTAAGCACCACCTCCACGTTATTGACGCCTTTATCCCAGCGCAGAAGGCGGAATGAATTCCCTCCTTCAAAACGGATTTCCTCTCGCAGTGAAGCCATGGGTTACACTTTTATGCTGGCGATTACGCTTCGGTGGCGCACGTGATGAGCTGTAAGTACTAATGTTTGAGCCGTCAAGCGTAGCTGAGCAGTTGGGTTTCTGACATCATTCAATTGCTTTGGCTGACATCGTCATCCTCGCCGCCTGCCGCACGCCGATTGGAAGCTTCCAAGGTGGTCTCTCCAGCGTGCCCGCGCCGCGTTTGGGCGCCGTTGCCCTCAAGGGAGCGCTCACCCGCGCCGGAGTGGACGCGAACGATGTGACCGATGTCCTCATGGGCAACGTCCTGCAGGCCGGCCTCGGTCAGGCGCCCGCGCGCCAGGCCGCGCTGGCCGCCGGCTGCCCGGCGTCGTCGCGTGCCGTCACCATCCACAAGGTCTGCGGATCCGGCCTGCAAGCAATCATGCAAGGCGCGCACCAATTGCAGTGCGGCTTCGGACTCATCGTTTTGGCCGGCGGGATGGAGAACATGAGCGCCGCCCCCTACCTGTTGCCCAAGGCCCGCGACGGATTCCGCCTCGGCCACCAGCAGGTCATCGACTCGATGATCCAAGACGGACTGTGGGACCCCTACAACAACCTCCATATGGGCAGCTATGCCGAGCAGTGCGCCAAGAAATACGCCTTCACGCGCGACCAGCAGGACGCTTACGCGGTAACCTCATTTCAGCGCGCCAATGCCGCGCAGAAGGAAGGCCGCTTCGCTCAGGAGATTGCGCCCGTCGAGCTGACCGATGCCAAGGGCAACGTCACGAAAGTCGAGCACGACGAGGGCCCGGCCAAAGTGCGGTACGACAAGATACCCGCGCTCAAGCCATCGTTCCAAAAGGACGGTACCATTACGCCCGCCAACGCCTCGTCGATCAGCGATGGCGCCGCGGCGATCGTGCTGGTCGCCGCGGAGACGGCACGCACGAAAGGTCTCAAGGCCGTCGCGCGGCTAGTCGCCTTCGGCAGCCACGCGCAAGACCCCGTGTGGTTCACCACGGCGCCCGTGAAAGCGGCGCAAAACGCACTCTCGGCCGCCGGCTGGACGGTGAACGATGTCGATCTCTGGGAAGTCAATGAAGCCTTCGCGGTGGTGCCCATGGCGTTCATGCGGGAGCTCGGCGTGCCGCACGACAGACTCAACGTCCGCGGGGGTGCCATTTCGCTCGGTCATCCGATCGGCGCGAGCGGCGCGCGGATTGTGGTAACACTCCTCGCTGCGCTCCGCGAACGTGGTCTCAGGCGCGGCGTTGCTGCCGTCTGCATCGGCGGCGGTGAAGGATTGGCCGCGTGCGTGGAACTCGCCTGAGCGTTTACCTTATGAGCAAAGTCTACCCCAACGCCAAAACCGCCCTCGATGGGTTGCTCGAGGACGAGATGACGATCGCGGTTGGCGGTTTCGGCTTGTGCGGCATCCCGGAGAATCTCATCGCCACGCTGCGCGACAGCGGCGTGAAGGGGCTGACCATTGTGGGCAACAACGCCGGCGTGGATGATTTCGGCATGGGCCTCCTGCTGAAGACACGACAGGTCAAAAAGGTCGTCGCATCGTACGTGGGCGAAAACAAGGAGTTCGAGCGGCAGGTCCTGAGCGGCGAGCTGGAGATCGAACTAGTTCCTCAAGGCACACTGGCCGAGCGGCTCCGCGCCGGGGGAGCGGGAATTCCCGGCTTCTACACGCGCACCGCCGTCGGAACCAAGCTCGCCGGGGGCCGGGAGATCAAGGTCTTCGCAGGTCGGGAATATGTGCTTGAACTCGCTATTCAAGCCGACGTCTCGCTCGTGAAAGCCTGGCGGGGCGACAAGTCCGGGAACCTCGTCTACCGCAAAACCGCACGGAATTTCAACCCGATGATTGCCACCTGCGCCAAAGCCTGCGTCGCCGAGGTCGAGCAGCTGGTCGAGGTCGGCGAATTGGATCCGGATCAAATCCACACGCCGAGCGTCTACATCGATCGGATTCTGCAGGGCGCCAGATACGAGAAACGTATCGAGTTCCGCACTGTGCAGGGCAGCGCGCCGTCGAAAAAAGAGTCGCCCATCCGTGAACTCATGGCCCGGCGCGCCGCGCAGGAATTGCGCGACGGCTACTGCGTCAACCTTGGCATCGGTATCCCCACTCTCGTGGCTAATTTCATCCCGCCCGGAATGAATGTCACGCTGCAGTCTGAAAACGGCCTTCTCGGTATCGGCCCGTTCCCGACGGAAGAACGGGTGGATCCCGATCTCATCAACGCCGGCAAGCAAACCATCACCACCATTCCCGGGTCCGCCTTCTTCTCCAGCGCCGACTCGTTCGCGATGATCCGCGGCGGGCATATTGACCTATCGATTCTCGGCGCGCTGGAAGTGGCCGAGAACGGCGACATCGCCAATTGGATGGTGCCCGGGAAAATGGTTAAGGGCCCTGGCGGTGCGATGGACCTTGTTGCGGGCGTAAAGCGTGTGGTCGCGCTCATGGAGCACTGCGCAAAAGACGGCAATCCCAAGATCCTGAAACAATGCTCGCTGCCAATCACGGGCAAGGGCGTGGTGAACCTCATCATCACCGATCTCTGTGTCTTTGACGTGAAACCCGGTGGCGGCCTCGTGCTCAAGGAACTGCACGCCGGTGTCACACTCGAGGAAGTGCGTGTCAAGACCGGCACGCCATTCGAGGTTGCCCTTCAGCGCTAGTCAACCCCTCGGAACCATCGGTCCGATGAACAGCCTAAAACAGAAAGTAGCCTTGGTCACCGGCTCCACGAGTGGCATCGGCTTAGGGATCGCCCGCGCGTTGGCCCGGGAAGGCGCCAATATCATGCTTCACGGGCTGGGCGATCTCGCCGAGATCGAGAGAATGCGCGCCGAGCTGCAGCAACGTACCGGCGTGAGGATTGCCTATCACTTCGTGGATGCCACGAAGCCCGCAGATGTCGCCCAGCTCGTCGCCGCAACCGAGACAAAATTCGGGGCGTTGGATATCTTGGTCAACAACGCGGGCATCCAATTCGTCTCGCCGATAGAGAATTTTCCTCCGGAAAAATGGGATGCCATTCAAGGCGTGATTCTCAATTCCAGTTTCCACGCGATTCGCGCGGCGATCCCTGGCATGAAACGGCGGGGATGGGGTCGTATTGTCAATTTGGTTTCGGTGCACGGGTTGGTCGCTTCCCCCTTCAAAAGCGCATATGTCGCGGCCAAGCATGGACTGATTGGATTGACCAAAACGGTCGCACTGGAGCTCGCGGAGACCGCGATAACCTGCAATGCCATCTGCCCGGGGTACGTGCGGACGCCGTTGGTGGAGGCCCAGATTGACAGTCAGGCGCGGGCGCATGCTTTGCCCCGCGAGAGAGTAATACCCGAAGTGATCCTCGCGGCCCAACCGATCCGCCGTTTTATCGAGATTGAGGAGGTCGCTGCGCTTGCCGTTTATCTTTGCGGCGAGAACGCACGCTCCATCACGGGAGCGGCCATTCCGATCGATGGCGGCTGGACGGCGCGGTGATGTTGCCTAGCTCCGGGACCGTGGGGTCACGGCCGGATGGCTCCGCAGCGTCGTGCGATTCCATTCGGCAGGGCCGGAGCATGGCTGGTCGGCCCCGCCACCGACGTTCATCTCGCTTCCGATTTTCCGATGCACCGAGCCGGTTGAATACCTTCAGGGTCTCCGGGCATTAACGTGATTCCCGCCAACGCCTTCTCCTAATCTGTCAAGCCATGGTTTGTCTGTTTCCGGGTGGTGGCAAACCAACCGCAGCTGAGGTCGTTACCTGCGCGCTGTGCCGTTTCGCCCATTGTCGCCCGCCCGGATCCTCCAGCTATTGCGGCACCACTAAGTAATTGGTGGCACGAGGCATCATCTATTTACTGACACGCCATCGCCGTGGCCGAATGATGCACGCGTGCTGACACCCTCCCAGGCTGCCGGTCAATTAAAGTTCACGGGCTCGTTCCGACGGACCGCCACCACCGACGGCATCCTTGAAACGCTGCTCCAACTAACGTGGATCTCCTTCCCACCCGACGCCGGCCGTACCGCGCCGCCGGCACACTCCCAATTCCGAAGCATCTCCGCTTCGGTTCAATCCAGCGATTCAAACCGCCACCGCCGTCGCGGAATTGTAGTCCGTGTTTTTCAGCCTCCTTCTCAACCGTAGCATCTGCGATTAACGTGTCCCCAGGATGAGAAAAAAGTGCCAGGGATTGAGTGTTCAGGCGTAGCCGGGAATCCCGACAACCCGCTATGCTGGACAGACTCTCGGTCCCTGTAGGCTCTGGCACCGTACCGCCTTTCCCCAAATCGTCACGACGTGCCGGCTCAGAATCACCAAATCCTTCCCGGACGCCTCTGCCACCCGTAGTTCGTACATCAACCCGCCTCCGCCCGCCAGGCCATCCTATCCCAAAAAACGCCAGGCCCAGTACCTGACTCCGTCATCGAGATCCCTGCCGCCTGCCGACCCAGCTCCGCGCCTGTACCGTCCCGTCTACCCTGCTTTCCATAGTTACCCGCCCTACCCCGCCTCCATGGGCACAACCATTCCATCATTCCATATATAACTCATTAACCCATCCCCAAGGAGGCTATCATGCCAGGACCAGGCGCATATTGGTTTGGAAAAGAAGAAATGGATGCCGTAACCGAAGTCATGCAGAGCGGCTATCTATTTCGTTACGGCAGTCCAAATGACCCCAAATTCCTTCACAAAGTCCATGATTTGGAGAAGGCATTCGCTCATTATAGCCACGCCAAATTCGCGTTGGCAACATCGTCAGGGACCGTATCGCTTGTCGCATCCGTATCGGCCTTGGGTCTTAAGCCCGGAGATGAAATCATCGTGCCCGCCTATACGTTTGTCGCAAGCTACACTGCTGTAATCTTCACGGGCGTCATTCCCGTGCTGGCGGAAATTGATGAAAGCTTGACCCTTGATCCCGCCGATATCGAGAAAAGGATCACTCCCCGCACCAGAGCTATCATGCCCGTGCACATGCTCGGCAACCCCTGCGATATGGATCGGATCATGAACGTGGCCAGCAAGCACAATTTGTTCGTGCTTGAAGACTGTTGCCAGGCCGCCGGCGCGTCCTATAGGGGCAGGAAACTCGGCTCCATCGGCAATATCGGCGCATTTTCGCTGAACATCTTCAAAACGATCAACAGCGGGGATGGCGGTTTAGTCGTTACCAACGATCCAATCCTCTATGAAACCGCATTCGGCGTCCATGATCAGGGCCATAAACCGCACCGACTGGGAGTCGAAGTCGGGGCCCGTAATGTCCTAGGATTGAATTTCCGCATGAACGAGCTTACCGCTGCGGTGGCGCTCGCTCAGCTCGGCAAGATCGACAAGATTATCACAACCCTGCGCGAAAAAAGAAGCAAACTCAAGAAACTCATCGGAAAGGCCAACGGTATTCGGTTCAGAACACTGAACGATCCCAACGGAGATTGTGCGACGCTTTGCACGGTGCTCTTCGACACCAAGGAACAAGCGGCAAAGGTCGCCAAAGCCTTGGGATCCAAAACGGTCGATCAGAGCGGCTGGCACGTTTATGCCAATATGGAGCACGTCTTGAATTACCTTAAACAAGTCGGGCAACCTCATACCAAGGGCTCCTACCCCAAGACCGATGATATTCTCAGCCGATCGATGAACATCAGTGTCGGTGTGGTTGACGCGGGCCTGGGGGCCGGCTGGGGGATAAATATCAATTCAACAGACAAGGCGATTGAGGCCGCCGCGAAGCAATTCATCGAAGCATGCAAGTAACCTGGCCGCCATGGATTCAAAGCTTGGCTCCGGAAATGGCGGGCGCTCCCCCAGGGTCAACACGGCAAGGGGTTAAACCCCGCCCCGATCGGCTCGGCACTCGACTATCAACTCAGTTCTTCTTCTCGGATCGACTTCGCATTCCTTTTTCCCTCCATTGTGGAAACACTGTTGCTTGGCCCAGGGGGGCCTTGATGGGAATCTGGCCTTCTTCCGCACCGGAAGGGCCAAGCGTGGTGATTTTCCCGCTCCGGTTGCCAATGGGGCGAGAATCGCGGTGGCGGCGCGGGAGCAGCGAGCACTGCAGTGCTGTCGGCGTACATCACCAGGCAACCGCCTTGAACGAGGCTCCGTTTCCGAGCGGTGCAACCACGCCCGCGCCGCGAGCAACGGCCGTATTGATTGTTCCGGCGCCGGCCCACCTGACGACCACTCCTCTACTGTTCCAAACTGGCCGCGGTCGCGCCATCGCGGATGATGAACATCACGGCGATCCCCTGATTCCTCCATGAACACTCGAAGCACAGCGCGCCGCGGCTGCATGGCTGGCGGAAATTGGATCATTGACTACGTCAAACTCATTGACACGTGGCCGCCGCAAGACGCGCTAGCGACCATTGTCGGCCAGTCATGGGGCAACGGGGGTGCCCCCTACAATGTCCTCAAGGATCTCGCCAAACTTGGTGCGTCATTTCCGCTCGAGGCCGTGGGTCTAGTGGGAAACGACGCCAGCGGCCGACTCATCAACGACGATTGCCGGGCCCACGGAATTGACATCACCCAACTGCGTTTCACAACAGCCGCGCCGACCTCCTACACCGATGTAATGACGGTCAAGTCGACCGGTCGCCGCACCTTTTTTCACCAGCGTGGGGCAAACGCCTTCCTTGCGCCGGAAGATTTCGATTTCACCCAAACGCGGGCCAAGCTCTTTCATCTGGGCTATGCATTGCTTCTTGACACCCTAGACGCGGCGGGATCCGACGGAGCACCGCGCCTCACCCAAGTAATGGCAAAGGCGCAGGCCCGCGGTCTCACGACTTCCCTTGATTGCGTCAGCGACAATAGCGACCGCTTTCGCGCGATTGTTACACCGGTATTGCCCCACGTTGACCTGCTGTTTGCCAATGATTACGAAGCCGAAAAGCTGACGGGCCTGTCCTTGCGAAATGGCGCGAAGCTCGAGCGCCGCGCCGCCGAACAAGCTGCCCAGTCGCTTGTAAGGATCGGGGTGCGCGAGTGGGCGGTAATACATTTTCCCGAGGGCACTTGCGCCTGCTCCGTGTCAGGCGATACTCTTTGGCAACCGAGTGTTGACGTCCCTCCTGAGAAAATCGCCGGATCGGCGGGGGCGGGCGATGCTTTTGCAGCGGGTGTTCTCTACGGCATCCACGAAGATTGGCCAATGGCCCACAGTCTTCGTCTCGGAGTCTGCGCCGCCGCGGCCTCCCTTTATCAGCCTACCTGCTCTGAAAGTGTTCGCCCGGTCAATGACTGTCTCGCGCTAGGTGACCAGCTCGGATTCAATGGACTTCCGGCTTAACTGCCGAGCCAATACGATTTCCGGGACCGAACGTTTAGAACGATTCAGCATACGTCATGGCGACCTCCTGTCATTTTTCCTGCGGGCCGATTCCCACCGCATCGTGAGCGAACGGCAATTATGCATCGTTTTGTGTGCATTTGATTCAATCTCCCGGCGCGGAATATGGAGAAGAATAACCCAAAGATGGCTTATGCTGCATTTGTCAGGTTTGGCGTCGCCCTTGTTGCGCGGCGGCCGCGGGATATGGCGACACGAGCCCCAACGAATTCAGCAGAGAACGTGTCGAGATCTCGGGCGGCACCTGATCTAACCACCCGAACAGTTGCGGCCGGGACTGCCAATGCCACACCACCCGGGCGGCTTTCCTTGCGGTGGCACGCGTTGAAACTGTCGGTCAAGACAGCCCGCCGGGAAAACACCCTGGCCAAACCCACGGCCAAAAAACAGGGATGTCCGAGTATGGAGAGAGATCTCTTGTCCTTCTCAGCGTGGGTCTGCACGCATTCGCATCAACACGCCCCGCAAGGTGGCTATCTGCTCAGCGCGGGGCGCACTGCCGTCCAGAGCGGACACCTGCGCGGCCGAATCGTGGGGCCTGAGCGATTCCTGCGCGGATTGTTGGTGGCGGCGCTTTGCACCGGCATGTCGTTGGCCAGCGCGGCAGACGCCCCTGCGGATGGACAGACCCGCGATCTTTTGATTTTCAACGACGGCGATCAAGTGCAGGGGCGTTTCGTGCAGACCGTCAACGGGACGATTATGTTTGAGTCTGATCGCTTCGGCGAATTGCGCGTTCCAAGTTCTGCTGCGCGCGTCGTCACGGCGAAAAGCCCGTCGCCGGCGCTGGGTACGCCATCGGCGCGCGTACCGGCGCCAGCCGGATCGGGACAGGATCCTCTCAAGGCTCCCGCCTCGGGCTCCATGGCCGTATTGGGTGGATTATTGGGTCCTTGGCACGGGCACCTCGCGTTCTCAATCGATGAGGTTGCGGACACCACTGATCTTCACTCGTCCACGATCGAAGGGCGTTTACAGCGCAAATGGCCACAGGATGAGGTGGTCGTGACCAGCCGCTATGTCTACAGTCGGACCGCCGGTATCGCTACTACAGACGTTGTGAAGACCGAGGGCACGTGGCGGCACGATTTCGCGCCGCGTTTTTTCTCGCGATACCGACTCTTGGGCGAATGGAACCGCGCTGCGGTTTACAGAAATCTACCCAGCGATTACGTACTGATGCATAACGAGGTCGGCGCCGGCGTGAATGTGGTCAGAACGCCTGACCGCAACCTGCGGCTGGGCCTGTCGGAGAATTTGCTGGATGTCTGGGCCACGGAGCCGAGGGCAGGTGGCCATAGCTCACGACTCGTGGATGGCGCGTTTGTCGAAGCGGATTGGAAATTGCCGTGGAGGATGAAACTGAATGAGCGCGCCGTGTGGTATTACCGGACGGTAGATCAGATGAAAAACATCGGGTGGGAGAATCATTTCGATTTGAATAAAAAAATAACCGAGGTACTCAGCGCCGTCTTGCAGCACGAAGTGCGTAACAACTCTCCGGACCCGCGCGTCCAGGACTTCCGGCAGTTAAGGCTGTTGCTCGGGCTGGATTTTTGAGCGGTAGGCCGGCGGCATCGCACCATCCGGTGGACTGTCCGTCGCATCGCGCCTCCGAGCACCAATGGCGGTTTGGCGAGATGTGCTTCCCGCCACCGCGCGCCTCGAGGCAGGTATGCGTATTGGGCGCGCTCGATGTGCTGGGGGTGGGCGTAGGCACGGTTCCGCCAGATCAGTCCAAGCTTTGTGCCACCATGGCCGGCGGCGGGCGGAAGTTGCTGCCGCCACAGAAAGGAGCCGGACGGGGATCACGTCCGTTTGCTTGGGGCGCGGCCGGCCGCCTGCAATGGTCCTGGGATTTCGGTGAGACAAAGGTTGAAAGGAGCCAAACACCATCGCCGCAACTGAAATGGTCGCAAATGCGGCAGCCGGGCGACAAATGGCACTTCGCTCGGCGCCGTCCTGGACGACGCTTGTTCACCGAGGCCACTCAGATGCCGGGCGATCACTTCGCGGCCTAACCCGGGCTAAGTGCCGCCGACCGTCCGTCGTCGGGCCCCACCCCGGATTCCTCCGCCCGATAGGCCTCTGCCAGCAGGACCACCGGATGAGCGACGCGCATGGCGCGGTCTCCCGCCTGATACAACCCGACTTGAATCTGGAGATGACAGCCCGGATTGGCGGTCGCGACAATTCGGGCGCCGGTACTCCGGATGCGATTGACCTTCCGGCTTTGCAGCCAAGCGGCGGTGTCGGGATGTGTGATGTTGTAGATGCCCGCCGAGCCGCAGCACCACGAGGCTTCGTCGCATTCCCGCAGTTCGAGACCGGGAATGGATCGGAGAATCTCGCGCGGCTGGAGGGAAACCCGCTGCCCGTGATTGAGGTGACAGGACTCGATATAGGTGACCGTTCGGGAGGCGCCCCTCTGGGGGCGCGCGGGCCGGCGAAACCCGATCTCGACCAGCCATTCGTGGATGTCGCGCACCTTGCGCGACCACTCGATCGCCCGCGGAGCGTAGGCGACATCCTCTGCCAGCAAGCGGTCATAATGCCGCAAATGCGAGCCGCAGCCGCCCGCGTTGGTGATAATTGCGTCGAACGCAAACGGATCGATCCGATCGAGGTAGCGCCGAGCAAGCGTGCGCGCCGCCGCGAGGTCTCCATTGTGCGCGTGCAGCGATCCGCAGCACGGCTGCGTCCGGGGCGTGTGCACTTCACAGTGGTTCTCCCGCAATACGTCAACCGTGGCACGATTGATGTCCGAGAATGCTAGGTCCTGCACGCATCCGGTGAGCACCGCCACGCGATACCGCGGCGAACCGCGGGGTTGTTCCACCTCTGCGATGAGCTCGTCCGAGAAATGCCGGCAAATGGCGGGGGTGGCCGGCTCGAGCGTGCGCAGCCGGCCAGGAAGCAGCCGCGTCAGGCCGGCCCGGCGGACGAGCGTTTGCAGCCCGGAAGCCTGGTAGAGCCAAAGGAACCGGCCGGCGAGGCGCAGCAGGCGCGGATGCATGAAGAGCAGCCGGATCGTGAGCCACCGCACGAAATCGCGCTTGGGCGAACGGAGGACCTGGCTCTGTTCGATTTGAGCCCGGGCGATCTCGAACATATTCGCGTAGTCCACTCCCGCCGGGCAGGCGGAGGTGCACGCGAGGCAACCGAGGCAGTAATACATTTCCTCGCCGAAGATCCGCGTGGTCTCCAGCTCCCCGTCGGCGATGGCGCGCATCAGGGCGATGCGACCGCGGGGCGAGTGGCGCTCGAGCTTGGTCTCGTCGTAGGTCGGACACGTCGCCAAGCAAAGCCCGCAGTGCATGCACTGCTGCAGAACCGCATAATCGAGCGTCCGAAGCAGATTTCGCCGCGCGGTCATCAATCAAAGATTTTGCCCGGATTGAGCAATCCTTCGGGATCGAGCGTCCACTTGATCTGGCGAAGCAGCGCGTAGCTGCCCGCATCCAGCTGCTGGCGGAGGAAGGCCTTCTTGGCCAGGCCGACACCGTGCTCGCCCGTGATGGTACCGCCGAGGGCGAGCGCCTGGTTGAAGATCTCCTTCATCGCGGCCTCGACCCGACTCATCTCCGCTGCATTCCGCTCATCGGTGAGGATGGTGGGATGCAGGTTCCCATCGCCGAAATGTCCGAAGGTGGCGATTTCGAGTCCGTGCCGGATCGCGACCTGCTCGATGAACCGGATCATCGTGGCCAGTTCGCTTCGCGGGACTGTGGCGTCCTCGAGGATCGTGGTCGGCTTCAGGCGGGCGAGCGCTGAGAACGCGCTGCGCCGCGCGGTGGCGAGTTGGAGGGCCTCCTCCGCGCTAGCGGCGTGCCGTACCGACGTCGCGCCATGCGCCCGGGCCAAGCTCTCGATTTGGGTGGCCTCGTCGGCCACCGCCGCCGGATGACCATCGGTCTCGATGAGCAGCAGTGCTGCCGCATCGGTGGGCAGGCCGACGTGGGCGAAATCCTCGACGCACCGGATGGTCTTGCGGTCGAGAAACTCCAGGGTGCACGGGATGATTTTCGCCGCGATGATGGCGGAGACCGTTTCCGCGGCCGCGTCCATCTGCGCATAGGTGGCCAGCAGGGTCTGCCGCGCCGCCGGCCGCGGCAGCAGCTTAAGCAACACCTTGGTGATCACGCCCAGCGTGCCTTCGCTGCCGACGAACAGATCGCGCAGATTGTACCCGGCGACGTCCTTCACGCACTTGTTGCCCAGCCAGCAGATGGAGCCGTCGATCAGCACCACCTCGAGTCCCATCACGTAGTTGCGGGTGACGCCGTATTTGAGCCCGCGCAAGCCACCGGAGTTTTCGGCGACATTTCCGCCGATCGTCGAGATCTTCATCGAGCTCGGATCC
>Ga0182019_10000931_pt1 | contig 14574 bp, 13 predicted proteins | sample 812E2MmetaG_FD_120483 | JGI IMG/M metagenome (GOLD analysis project Ga0182019, IMG submission 120483) | Permafrost microbial communities from Stordalen Mire, Sweden - 812E2M metaG | ecosystem: Environmental > Terrestrial > Soil > Wetlands > Permafrost | place: Sweden: Stordalen | collected...
ACCGGGAGCGACGGGGCGAAGCACAGGCCCGTCATCATCCACCGCGCGCCGTTCGGATCGATGGAACGGTTCATCGGCGTCCTCATCGAACACTACGCCGGTGAATTTCCTCTCTGGCTTGCACCGGTCCAGTGTGCGGTTCTCCCCATCACCGACGCGTCGCTTGATTATGCAAGAAAAGTTCACGAAGATTTGAAGGCTGCCGGAGTACGCGCGGAGCTCGACGACAGGAACGAGAAGATCGGCTACAAGATCCGGGAGTGGGAGGTAAAGAAGGCTCCCTACATGCTCATCGTCGGAGAGAAGGAGCGAAGCGCGGACACGGTGGCCGTCCGCCAGCACAGGAAAGGAGACCTCGGCCCCATGCCGCGTGGAGAGGTGCTCCGGAAACTGACAGGCGAAATCGCAGGCAAAGGACTCACCACCTAGGAGGCATATCCATTAGCAAAGAAAAACGTGCTCGCATCAACGATGAGATCCGCGTGCCGGAAGTGCGCGTGATCGACCAGCACGGCGGGCAGCTCGGCGTGATGACGCCGGCGGCCGCCATAGGCCTTGCTAAGGAACGCGACGCGGATCTCGTCGAGATTGTGCCGACGGCCGTTCCACCGGTCTGCAAGATCATCAATTTCGGCAAGTTCAAATACGAGCTCGCCAAGAAGGACAAGATCCAGAAGAAGCACCAGCACGTCTCGCTTCTCAAGGAGCTCCGGTTCCACCCGAACACCGACGTGCACGATTTTGATTTCAAGGTGCGGCACGCCCGGCGGTTCCTCGGCGAGGGGCACAAAGTGAAGGCGACGGTCGTGTTCAAGGGGCGGGAGATCACGTACAAGGAAAAAGGGGAGGTGCTTCTCGCGAGGCTCGTGCAGCAGCTCACCGATATCTCGAAAGTCGATCAGGCAGCACACATGGAGGGGAGGAGCATGATCATGATCCTCACTCCCGAGAAGAAAAAAATCGCCAAACCCGACGCCAAACCCGAAGAAAAGGCGGCGGAAGCATAACGAAGGGAAAGCGCTCCATGCCGAAAATGAAGACGAAAAGCAGCGCAAAAAAAAGGTTCAGGCTCACCGCCTCAGGGATGGTGAAGCGCGGGACCGCGTACCGCAGCCACATCCTGACATCCAAGACCACAAAGCGGAAGCGAAAGCTGCGCAAAGGTCACTACGTGTCAAAGCAGGACACGCCCGCGGTCAAGATGATGCTGAACGTCTGAGTCTGTACACTCACGCCGGCGCCTCCCTCCGGGGGGGGAACGTCCGGGCATTCATAATCCACATCAGGGACAAGAGCAACTATGCCTCGATCGCAGAACAAGGTTGCCTCCCACCGCCGCCGCAAACGCATACTTGCGAGTGCGAAAGGCTACTGGGGTGCGAGAAGCAAAGTCCTGACGGTTGCGAAGCACCACATCGACAAGGGGCTTCAGTACGCCTACCGCGACCGCAAGACCAAGAAAAGGACATTCCGTCAGCTCTGGATAACGCGCATCAACGCCGCGGCCCGGCTGCACGGCACGACGTATTCCCGGCTTATCGCCGGACTGGACAAGAAACAGGTCGGGATCAACCGCAAGATCCTCGCGGAGCTGGCTGTCAGCAACCCCGACGCCTTTGCCGAGGTTGTGAAGTTCGCCCTCGCATAACCCAATCAACGTCTTCCCATTCACGGCACGGGCGTCCACGGGCGCTCCGTTCCGGGGATGGGAAGTCCTATTTTCCGGCACATCCATGCACTCCGAAATAACCTCGCTTCGCGAAGAAGCGGAAAACGCCATTCGCACCGTGACGGACGCGCGCGGGATCGACGAATTCCGCGTCAGGTTCCTTGCGCGCAAAGGTTCCATCGCGGCCCTCTTTGACAGGCTCAAGACCGCCGCTCCGGAGGACCGTCCCGCGCTCGGCAAGATGCTGAACGAACTGCGTTCCGCGGTCCAGCAGATGCTCGACGAGAAATCCGGCGCCATTCAGGCCCCCGCCTCCGGCGAAGCCGCTCCTGCGGACCTTTCGCTTCCGGGACGGCGGGGGTTCATCGGCTCGAAACATCCGCTCACGCAAACGCTTGACGAGATCAGGGCGATATTCGTGTCCATGGGGTTCGGCGTTGCCGACGGCCCGGAGATCGAGGACGACTATCACAACTTCGAGGCCCTGAATTTCCCGCCCGACCATCCCGCGCGCGACATGCAGGACACATTCTTCCTGGGTCCCCGGGCGCTCCTTCGCACGCATACCTCCCCCGTCCAGATTCGCGTCATGGAGGAGCATCAGCCTCCGCTCCGCGTCATCATGCCGGGGAAAGTGTACCGGAACGAAGCCATCAGCGCGCGGAGCTACTGCATGTTTCACCAGGTGGAGGGGCTCTGCGTGGACAGGGGGGTCACGTTCGCCGAGCTGAAGGGGACCCTGATCGAGTTCATTACCCGCTACTACGGCGCAGGGCTGAAGTTCCGGTTTCGGCCCACATTTTTCCCGTTCACGGAGCCGAGCGCGGACATCTATATAAGCTGTTTTATCTGCGGCGGGAAGGGGTGCCGGCTCTGCAAGCAGAGCGGGTGGCTTGAAATTCTGGGGTGCGGGATGGTGGACCCGAACGTGTTCCGCTCGGTCGGATACGATCCCGAGGTGTACACCGGTTACGCGTTCGGCATGGGGATAGACAGGATCGCCATGCTCAGGCACGGCATCGACGACATACGGCTCTTTTTCGACAACGATATCCGTTTCCTCAATCAGTTCCGACAATGAGAATCCTCGAACGGTGGCTGAAGCAGTACGGTGATTTTTCGATCGACCCCCATGAGCTTGCAGAGCGTCTGACGATGCTGGGGCTTGAATTTGAGAGCGTCCAGAGGCTCGATACGCGGTACAACGGGTTCGTCGTCGGGGAGGTCCTCACAAAGGAGAAACACCCCAGAGCCGACCGGCTGTCCGTCTGCACGGTGGGGACGGGGAGAGAAACGCTCCAGGTCGTCTGCGGCGCCCCGAATGTCGCCCCGGGACAGAAAGTCGTCGTCGGTCTTGTCGGTGCGACGGTTCCACGCAATCAGCACGATCCGTCGGGGGCCCCCTTCGTCCTCTCACGCGTGGCGATACGGGGAGTGGAATCTTCGGGGATGATCTGCTCCGAGTCCGAGCTTGACATGGGGAAAGACTCCGCCGGGATCATGGTCCTCGACAGGGACGCGAAGCCGGGGGAGACACTCGCCTCGTACTTCGGACTCGACGACGTTGCGTTCGATCTCGAGATCACGCCGAACCGGCCCGACTGGCTGAGCCACATGGGGGTTGCGCGGGAAATCGCGGTCCTCACCGGGACGCTCCCCAGGCTCCCCCGTGTGAAACTGAAAGAGTCCGCCGAACCGGTCGGAAAACACCTCTCGGTCACGGTGGAGGAGGGCGAGAACTGTCCGAGGTTTGCGGCCCGGATGATCAGGGGGGTGAAGATCGGCCCTTCGCCGCGGTGGCTCCAGAATGCCCTGCGCAACGCGGGACTGAGGCCGAGGAACAACATCGTCGACATCACGAACTACGTCATGTACGAGTGCGGGCAGCCCCTGCATGCCTTCGATCACGCGCTCCTGCGCGGAGGCCGGATCGTCGTCCGCGGTGCGAAGGAGGGAACGCCGTTTACGACGCTGGACGGGAAAGAGCATACACTTCCCGCCGGCGCGGTCATGGTGTGCGACGGAGAGAGGGAAGTCTCGATCGCCGGGATCATGGGAGGCGCAAACTCCGAGATCAGCGATGCGACCGCCGATATCGTTATCGAAGCGGCCTACTGGAAGCCGTCAAGCATACGGAAGACGGCGAAGCTTCTCGGCATAAGCACGGACGCATCACAGAGATTCGAAAGGGGCGCGGACCCCGGGGGCGTCCGGTACGCGCTTGACCGGACAGCCGGGCTTGTCATGGAACTGGCGGGTGGAGTCCTCCTGAAAGGGGTCATCGACGTGTACCCGCGGAAAATCCGGGAGCGCACCGTCCCCCTGCGCGTCGCGCGCGTGAACCACGTCCTCGGGACGAAGCTGAAAAAACCGGAGATCGTCCGCTCTCTCGGGCTGATCGGCATCAGCGAGTCGGGGGTGAAAGGGGACACGGTGAAATTCCGCGTGCCGACGTTCCGCGTCGACGTGGAGCGCGAAATCGACATTATCGAAGAGGTCGCGCGCGTGTACGGATACGACAGGATCGAATCCGGTTCAGGCGCCACGTTCAGCTTCAGACAGCCGTTCCCGGCCGTCTCACGCGAGCAGACGTTGCAGGAGGCGATGGCGGGGAGAGGGTACCAGGAGGCGATCACCAACTCCATGCAGCAGCCGAAGAAGGCCGCGATGGGAGGAGCCACGCCCGTCCGGATACTGAACCCCCAGAATCAGGACATGGCGGCACTCCGGACGAGTCTGGTGCCGGGGCTCCTGGAAACCGCGGCGCGGAACCACAACGCGGGGAATCTCACACTGAGGCTGTTCGAGATCGGGCATGTATTCCGCATTGATGACGGCCCCGCCCCGAAACTCGTTCAGAATTACCTCGAAGAAGAGAGGCTTTGTCTCCTGCTGACAGGGAGTTCCGCCCCTGTCCATTGGAGCAGTCCGGGAAGGGACGTCGACCTGTTTGATATGAAGGGGGATATCGAGTTCCTCCTCGCCAAGTTTGCCCTTGACAAAAGTCGGTTTATTTCTTATTCTACCAGCAATGGTTTAACTGATAACACGCTAGGCATTGAAATTCAAGGAAGTTACGCGGGTTATCTTGGCGGTATATCGAAGGAAGTTCGGGGATTGTTCGGCCTCGAGAGGCCGGTCTTTGTTGCTGAAATCGGGGTAGAAGGATTCCGCAGGGACATTCGTAAGGCGTATGTCCCGCTTCCCCGCTATCCTAAAGTGAAGCGCGACGTCGCATTCACGGTCGACGCAGGGATCCCGGCGGCGAGTCTTGAAGCAACTATCCGGGAATCAGCGACTGAACTTCTCCAGTCCGTGGAAGTGTTCGATGTGTACCAAGGAGAACAGCTCCCGGGAGGGAAAAAGAGCGTCGCGTTTACTCTCGAGTTCATGTCGCTGGAAAGAACGCTGACCGACGCTGAAACCGAGGCTGCGGTCGGCCGCGTGGTTGCGGGAGTCGAAAAAGCTCACGGCGCCGCGCTGCGAAGCATGCGCTAACGATCCGGGGTCTCAAGTGAACAGCAGCGTGGATCCTCAAGCTGTCGACGAGAGCACGCTCCCAGCGGGAGACGTCAGATCCGTTGAAAGCAACATCAAGGCGTTGTGGGATAGTGCGCGCAGGGCCGCCGAGGTCATTGCCGGCCTGCGCGGGGAAAAGCAGTCCCTGCAGGCGCATGTGGCCCGGCTGGAACGCGAGCTCCAGCAGATCCGGGCGGACGCGGCCCAGATGAGAAAACAGGCCGCAGACAATGCCCAGGAGGGGGGCACAAGTTTCGCCGGAGGGGAACGCGACCTCCTCGCGGCGAAAGTGAAAGACCTGATCGCGAAACTGGACGCGCATCTCTGATAAAGGACCCGCGCGTCCGGAGTGTGTGAGACGGGATGCAGTGACGGATGAACCACGGCTTACGGCAGATGAACACAGACAAGAAGAGTATCAAGGTACGCATATTCGGCTCTGAGTACCCGCTTCGGGGAGAGAGCGAGGACTTCACGCGCAGGGTTGCGACGTACGTGGATGAGATGATCAATACGATCCACGCCAAGCTTCCGGAGCAGCCCACGCTCACCGTGGCGGTACTTTCGGCATTGAACATAACAGAAGATCTCTTCAAGGAGCGGGAAAAGGTCCGCAGCATGTCCGCTCTCGTTGAGGGGGAAATCGGGAAGATCACGCACTACCTGGACAACTCGCTCAGGGAGGTGTGAGGTATCCCTTGACCGGCTGCCGTTCTTTGCATCTCGATACATGACGCGTTCGGAAAATTCCGCACCGTCAGTCGTCTCACACACATTATAAAGAACCAACATTTTTATAATGGGAGCCCGACTCGTGGGCGTCGATTACATGCCTCATTCTGCTTCGGCAGGATTCTTGCGATGACATCCCGCTAACCGCGGGACGAGCGAGAGGGTGGAAGTAAAAGACGTCCAGGCGAGCACCCACTGTGTTGGAAGGGTTCTTTCATAAGTGCCTTTTCTTTGAGACGGTTGACGTGTGCGGATTTTTTTTTGTCCGCGCCACTTGAGCATGCGGAGACAAAATGCAACCTGAGATCGTTATCCCCATCGTGCTGCTTTCCTGCGGCATAAGCCTCTTCCTTGGATGGTACCTCAACACCCGCTCCGGGCAGAACAAGATCTCGTCCGCCAGAGATCAGGCCAAAAAAGTCCTGGCCGACGCTGAGAAGGAGGCGGAAACCCTCAAGCGCGAGAAACTCCTTGAAGTCAAGGACGAGTGGTATCAGAAGAAGAAGGACTTTGATTCCGACGTCCAGAGCAAGCGTGCCAAGCTCCAGGCCCAGGAAAAGGCGATCGAGGTCCGCGAGGAAAACATCGACCGGAAGGTCGAATTGCTCGGGAAGAAGGAACGGGAGCAGGGAATTCTCAAACGCAACCTGGACGAGCAGGGCCGGGGACTCGAGGTGCACCGCTCGGAGCTGGAACGCCTCATCCGGGAGGAGAACATCCGCCTGGAGCGGGCCTCCGGACTTTCGCACGACGAGGCGAAACGGATCCTGATGGACAATCTGGCAAACGAAGCCCGCTCCGAGTCCGCTCACATGCTGAAGGAGATCAGGGACAAAGCGCGCGACGAGGCCAAACGGGAGGCACAGAAGCTCATCGTGCAGGCGATCCAGCGCACCGCCGCCGATCATTCGGTGGAGACGACAGTCAGCGTTCTCAACATCCAGAGCGACGAGATGAAGGGAAGGATCATCGGCAGGGAGGGGAGAAACATCCGCGCGTTCGAAGCGGCAACCGGCGTCGACGTCATCGTCGACGACACGCCCGAGGCGGTCATCCTGTCCGCCTTCGACCCGTTCCGCCGGGAGATTGCACGCCTTTCGCTCGAACGGCTTATCGCGGACGGCCGTATCCATCCCGCGCGGATCGAGGAAGTGGTGGAGAAGGTGCGGAGCGAGCTTGAGGAGGAGGTCCTGAAGATCGGGGAGAACACGCTCCTGGAGGTCGGTCTTCACGGAGCCCACAACGAGATCCTGCGGCTTGTCGGGCGTATGAAATACCGCTCGAGCTACGGCCAGAACATGCTCCAGCACAGCATCGAGGTCGCGTTCCTGACGGGAATGATGGCCGGCGAACTGCGGCTCGATGCCAATCTGGCGAAGAGGGCCGGCCTCTTTCATGACATCGGCAAATGCGTCGATAAGTCGCTGGAAGGCCCCCACGCGCTCCTGGGGTACGAGGTTGCGAAGAAATACGGGGAGCACCCGATCGTTTCGAACGCCATCGGGTCGCATCACGACGACATTCCCATGGAGTCGCCGATCGCCGCGCTTGTGCAGGCCGCTGACGCGATAAGCGGTGCGCGTCCCGGCGCCAGGAGAGAATCCGTGGAAGGCTACATCAAGCGGCTCGAGAAACTCGAGGCGTTTGCGCAGTCATTCCAGGGGGTCGCAAAGACCTATGCGATACAGGCGGGCCGTGAAGTCCGCGTTGTCGTGGAGCAGGAGAAAGTGGACGACGCAATGGCCGACCAGCTCGCCCACGATATCTCGGCCAAGATCCAGGCGGAGATGGAGTATCCGGGTCAGATCAAGGTGACCGTGATCCGGGAATACCGCTCGGTCTCCTATGCCAAATAGACCCTTCCCGCTCGTGGGTGTTACGGGGGGGATCGGGAGCGGGAAGAGTGCCGTCTGCCGGTGTTTCAAGCGGCTCGGCAGGGTTGTCCTTTCGGCGGACAGCATCGCACGCGATCTCACGGAAACAAATCCCGCAGTGCGGGATGCCATCGCGCGTGAATTCGGCCAGGAGATGTACGGTCCGGACGGAGGGCTGCGGCGGAGTGAGCTCGCCCGGATCGTGTTCGCCCATCCTGCGAAGCTCCGGGTTCTGAATTCCATCGTGCATCCCGTTGTCTTCTCCGCGCTCAACGACGCGCTCGCGCGCCTTCCGGCGGACGCCGGCAGGCCGTACGCGATCGTTGAAGCCGCGCTCATATTCGAATCGGGCATGGACAGGAACCTCGACGCCACCGTTGTCGTGGCGGCGCCGGAGGATGTCCGCGTCGCGCGCGTGGTGCGCAGAGACAGTCTTCCCCCCGCCGACGTTATCGCGAGAATGCGCGCACAGATCCCCTCCGGCGAATCTTCAGAGCGTGGGGACTTCGTCATCGACAACAGCGGCGCCGAAGAGGATCTCGCGGTGCGGATAAAATTCATCGATACGGTCCTGGCTCTCATGTTCACCGTGGGAAAAAAAGCGCGTCCGCGACTTGATTGAGGCAGCCACTTTTTTTATATTCGCACTTACCGGGGCACGTCAGGGTCAGGGTGCCTCTCCCTTTCTTCGCTGCACAGTTCACATCACAATCAAGGAGGTAACATGGGAAGGCGCATTGCTACTGTCGCAATGGCATTCACGCTGGTTTCAGGCACGCTATTCGCTGGAGCACATCCGGGCGGACTGGCGCGAGAACTGGCGCTCGGCGGGGGTCCCCTCGCGCCCGGCGGTTACGGGCAGAATCTCGCGCTGAATCCGTTCATCTATGACGACCCGACGGTGATGCTCCTCAATCCCGCCTATCAACAGATGTACAGGAACTACGCGTGGATGAATATTGCCGGGGGAGCAGTAGTGGGCGGGACCACAGGGACGGACAACGGGTATGGTAAGCAGTTTGCAGGAACGAATTTCTCTTTCGGCAAAGAGCTCACCATAGGGGCGGTGCTCAGTTACGATCCTTCAGTAGCAAATCTGATGGTGAGTCAGCTCGCGAACTTTGTCGGACAGTTCAGGGCGCCGCAGACCGGACTCCGTCCTGTGGACGTATTCGAATTAACCGGCACGTATGACATGGGAGGATTCACGCTCGGTGCCGGGGTACTCTACGGGTGGGCCAAGAACGATGCGACGAACCTGGCCGGACTGCCGCCGCCTGCGAGCAGTTCGACGGAGCTCTCCGCAGACGTGTTCGGCCTCCGGCTCGGGATACTCTTCGACCTCGGGGGAGGTTCGGCATTCGATGCGAGCGGGGCCATTCGCATGGACAAGGCCACGGATAAAGTCGACGGAACCATTGGGACCGGAGCGCCTGCAAACTCCGGCGATTATTCGGCGTCCGCCACCGAGATTCAGGTCCAGGGGCGGCTGAAGCTCAAGATGTCGAACAAGGTGAATTTTATCCCGTACGTTGCATTCGGGAACATATCGGGATCGCCGAAGCAGGATGCCCCGCCGTCGGGCACGGGCGTGGTTCCGTACAACGGGAGCGTCAATCTGACCGCAATGCTTCTCTCGGTCGGCGCAGGGATGGAATACAAGATTTCAAACTTCTATTTTGCGGGAGGGCTGAGCTACAAGACGTCTCACCTCAAGTCTGAAGTCACGCCCCAGTCGCCGCCGATTGTCGGGGCGACCACGACGACGACCTCGGCGACTGAGTTCCCCGTCATCAATATGGGCATTGAGTGGACGCTTCTTGACTGGCTCACCGGCCGCATGGGTTACTACCGCACGTTCCAGTCGGCCGGGACCAAGATTGAGCGGCCTGCGGGCGGATCGACGACAACCACAGACACCTGGACGGGAAACAGCAACGTGCTCCTCGGGAGCTACTCCGGCACGGACAACAGCCTCATCACGCTCGGCCTCGGCCTCAGGTTCGGCAACTTTGCGCTCGACGGAACTGTCAGCGACGAAGCCATCCGGCGGGGCCTCGGGCTCATCGGGGCGCAGGACAATATCAACACGTTCGGCTACGTCACAGCAAGCTACTGCTTCGACTGACCGGGCGGGGACTGACGTCAAGGGGCGGCTCCACAACACGGGGGGACCGCCCCTTTTCATTCCACGATCCATCATAGATCCGGCCGCGCTCCATGATTCACCGCTACGATTTCCTCATCATCGGCACCGGGATTGCCGGGCTTTCCTACGCGCTGAAGGCGGCGCGGGTCGGGAGCGTCGCGATCATCACGAAAAAAGAGAAGGCCGAGTCGAACACCAATTACGCGCAGGGGGGAGTCGCGGCGGTCATGTCCGCCGTGGATTCGTTCGATCTCCACATGAAGGACACCCTCGCGACGGGGATGGGCCTCTCGCACAGGGATGCGGTGGAAGTGATGGTGCGGGAGGGGCCCGAGAGGCTCCGCGAGCTTATCGACGTCGGCGTCCGGTTCACGCACAAAGGAGGGGCGCTCGACCTGGGGAGGGAAGGGGGCCACTCCACGAACCGGATCGTTCATTCGAACGACCTCACCGGGCGAGAAATCGAACGGGCTCTTCTGCAGGCGGTCTCCGAGAACCCGGCGATCACGACGTTTGAGAACCATGTCGCCGTCGAGCTCATCACGGAGCATCACACCGCGGAGAAACGGGTCATCGACAGGAGGAACGTCCATTGCTGGGGGGCGTACGCCCTGGATACCGCCGGGAGGCGAGTGGAGACGTTCACGGCGAACGTCGTGATGCTCTCGACCGGGGGGCTCGGACACGCGTACCTCCACACGACGAATCCGGTGATCGCCACGGGGGACGGGGTCGCGATGGCGTACAGGGCGGGCGCACGCATCGCGAACATGGAATTCATCCAGTTCCACCCCACGACGCTCTTCAATTCCGGGAGCCCCTCGTTCCTCATTTCCGAGGCGGTCCGGGGATTCGGCGGCGTTCTGAAGGCCCGCAACGGCGATGAATTCATGGGGGCCTACGACGAGAGGAAATCGCTCGCCCCCCGCGATATCGTTGCGTACGCCATCGACACCGAGCTCAAAAAGAGGGGGGATGATTTCGTCCTTCTCGACCTCAGGCACCTCCCGGCCGACGACCTGCGGGAACACTTCCCCCACATCTACGAAACATGCCTCACGCGGTTCAAGCTTGATATCACAAAGGAGCCGATCCCCGTCGTTCCGGCCGCTCATTATTCGTGCGGCGGCGTTGTGACGGATATCGACGGTCGCACGAGCATCCACGGACTGTATGCGTCGGGGGAGGTGAGCATGACGGGAGTGCACGGGGCGAACCGCCTTGCGAGCAATTCGCTTCTGGAAGCCCTTGTCTTCTCGGACAGGGCCGCGCGCTCCTCCACGGAATACCTCCGCAGCCGGCCTTCCCCGGTCCCCGCGGTCCGGGAATGGGACGACACCGGGACGTTCAACAGCGAGGAGTGGATACTCATCCTCCACAACCGCCGGGAGATCCAGCAGATCATGTGGGACTACGTGGGGATCGTGCGGTCCGACCTCCGGCTCGAGCGCGCCTGGAGGCGCATGGAGCTGATCCGCCACGAAGTCGAGGGATTTTACAAGAAGACGAAAGTGACGGAGGGGCTCATCGAGCTCCGGAACATCGCGCTGTGTGCCGAGCTGATCATCCGGTGCGCAATGAAGAGGAAGGAGAGCCGCGGCCTCCACGTCACGACGGACTACCGGCAGCGCGATGACGTGAACTTCCTTCACGATTCCGTCATCGACGACTGAGGGGGCGGTTCCCTCGCATGGTGTTGGAATTTCGGGGCAGGAATCGTATATTCCAGCCTGTGAGGATCCTTTTGACAGCGAGGGAATGAACACAAGCGAGATCGACAAGCCCCATTGCCACTGTGCGGTCTTCGGAGTTTTCGGATCGCCGGCCGCAGCGCAACTGACATATTTCGGACTCATCGCCCAGCAGCACCGGGGCCAGGAAGGATCGGGCATCGTCACAGCGGACAGTGACGGCACGCCCGGTAAAACCCGCTTTCATGTCCACAAGGACTTCGGTCTTGTCGACGACGTCTACCGCCAGGACAGGCTTCTCATCGACGTGCTGAAGGGTTCCAGCGCGATCGGCCACAACCGCTACTCCACAGCAGGCGCCTCCAACAATAAGGCGAATATCCAGCCCTTCAACGTCATGTACAGAGGGGGCAATATCGCCATTGCCCACAATGGAAATCTGACGAATTTCCGAGAAATCCGGAAGAAACTGCAGGATTCAGGGACGATTTTTCAGACCACCTCCGACACGGAGGTGATACTGCACCTCATTGCCCGGAGCCCCCACGAGCGTCAGATCGACCAGATCCGTGATGCGATAGCGGCCGTCAGGGGCGCGTTTTCGATCGTCATACTGACGGACACCGCGCTCATCGCCGCACGCGATCACGCGGGGTTCCGTCCGCTCGCGCTCGGGAAAAAAGACAATGCGTTCGTGATCGCCTCCGAGACAGTCGGATTCGACATCATCGACGCGGAATATATCCGTGACGTGCAGCCCGGGGAGATCGTCGTCGTCGACAGGTCGAGCCTGGAGTCGGGCGAAGTGACATCGCTCAGGATCGACGACCGGCCGGCGCAGCCGCATCACTGCATATTCGAGTACATTTACTTTTCGCGTCCGGACAGCCGGGTGTTCGGCCACAGCGTTGACAAGGTGAGGCGGAAGCTCGGCAAGAACCTCGCCCGGTCGAAACCGGTCCCGGCGAAGAATCCGGACGACAAGGTGATCGTCATCAACGTGCCTGACTCGAGCAACACGGCCACGATGGGTTACGTGCAGGAAACGAACAAGCTCGGAGGGACAGCGAAGCTGGAAATCGGCCTTATCCGGAGCCACTATATCGGGCGGACGTTCATACAGCCCGACCAGTACATCCGCGAGAACAAGGTAAAGACGAAGTTCAACACCGTCAAAGGCGTGCTGAAGGACAAGGTCGTCGTGATCGTCGACGATTCGATCGTGCGGGGGACCACCTCGCGGCAGCTCGTCCAGCTCGTGCGGCAGGCGGGACCGAAAGAGGTCCATTTCCGCGTCACGTCGCCGCCGATCATGCACCCGTGCTACTACGGGATGGATTTCCCGAACCCGAAGGAGCTTATTGCAAACAAGTGCGGAGGGGACGTCGAGAAGATCGGAAAGGAACTCGGCGTCGATTCGATCGGCTACCTGACGATCGATGACCTCCTGGAATCCGCCCCCCGGGAACACGGGGAACATTACTGTACCGCCTGCTTCAGCGGCCGCTATCCGGTTCCCATCGACGCGAACCAGTCGAAAGAAGAGCATGAAGCGTGAGTTCCTTACCGTTTCCAACCTGCTGAGCATATTCCGCGCCCTCCTGTCGATTCCCTTTGCCCTCGTCATGCTTCTCCCCGCGGTCCCGCTCCGTTCCTGGGCCACGGGAATCCTCCTTCTCGGGGCGCTTACCGACAAGCTTGACGGCGACATCGCGCGGTGGCGGAACGAGGTGACGGAGTGGGGCAAAATCCTCGATCCTCTCGCCGACAAGATCTGCGTGACCGTCATGTCGCTCGTCCTCCTGAAGCTCGGAGACATGCCCCTCTGGTTTGTCGCGGCGCTCCTCTCGCGTGACCTCCTGATCCTTGCCGGAGGGATGTACCTCAAATCCAGCCGGGGCGTCGTCCTGCCGTCGAATCTCACCGGCAAGTGGACCGCCACGATCATCGCGTTCACAATACTGATGCTCCTGATGAACGTGCTCCCGGAAGCGAAGCCGATCCTCCTGGCGGCGTGCACCGCGGGGCTTCTCGTGTCGTTCGTCCTGTACGTCGCGCGATTTCTCGGCGTCCTCCGGGAGGCCGGAACCTGAGACCGGATGGGACTCTTAGACAACATACAAAAGCTCAGAAAAACGCTGGCGAAGACACGCGAGGGGATCGTCGGCAAGGTCGTGCGCCTTGTAAGCACCAGGGACTCCATCGACGAGGGGACGCTCGAAGGCCTTGAGGAAATCCTTCTCGGCGCGGACATCGGCTCCGCAACCGCGACAGAGATCATCACCGCCATCCGGGAAAGAGTAAAGCAGGAAGGGCTCCCGGAGACATCGGCGCTGCTGCCGCTCCTGAAAGAGGAAATCGTCCGGCTCTTCGCGGGAAACGGAACAGCCCCGGCCGACCCGTTTGCGCTCAGCGGAGCGAAGCCCTGGGTGATCATGGTCGTAGGAATCAACGGCGTCGGGAAGACTACGTCGATCGGGAAGCTCGCGTACAAGTACGTCCGTGCCGGCAAGAGGGTGACGATCGCGGCCGCCGACACATTCCGTGCGGCGGCAAACGAGCAGATCGGCGTATGGGCGGAGCGGGCAGGGGCTGCGCTCATACAACAGAAGCACGGGGCGGACCCCGCCGCCGTCGCATTCGACGCCGTCCGGGCCGCCGCGTCGCGCGGCGCCGACGTAATGATCATCGACACGGCGGGAAGGCTTCATACCAAAGTTAACCTCATGGAAGAGCTCCGGAAAATACGGCGCGTTATACAGAAGCACGATCCGGCGGCGCCGCACGAGGTCCTTCTCGCCATCGACGCCTCCACGGGACAGAACGGGCTCCAGCAGGCCAGGCAGTTCGGGGCGTCCGTCGGCGTGACGGGCCTCATCCTGACAAAGCTTGACGGCACCGCAAAGGGGGGGATTGTCCTTGCAATATCACGCGAGCTGA
>Ga0182019_10000932_pt1 | contig 14572 bp, 7 predicted proteins | sample 812E2MmetaG_FD_120483 | JGI IMG/M metagenome (GOLD analysis project Ga0182019, IMG submission 120483) | Permafrost microbial communities from Stordalen Mire, Sweden - 812E2M metaG | ecosystem: Environmental > Terrestrial > Soil > Wetlands > Permafrost | place: Sweden: Stordalen | collected...
GGCAAGACCTTCCGCGGCGTCCGCAGCCCGGGCGGCGACCATCACGCCCTCTGGATCGACCCCGACAATTCCGACTACCTGGTCAACGCCTTCGATCAGGGCCTCGCCGTGTCCTACGACCGGGGCAAGACCTGGAAGGCCTTCCGCGACAACCTGCCGGTCTGCCAGTTCTTCAATATTGCCTACGACATGGGCACGCCCTTCAAAGTCTACGGCTCGATGCAGGACCACGGCAGCTTCCGGGCGCCGGTGGACCTCGCCCGCGGCCGCGACCGGGTTCCCGCCCAGCGCTTCGACGGCGCGCCGGGGGGCGAAGGCTCGAACCAGGCCATCGATCCGACCAACCCGAACGTCGTCTACTCGGCCGGCTTTTATGGCACGATCAGCCGGACGGAATACGACCAGCCCGGCGAGAAGCCCGGACGCCCGTTCAGCAAGGATCTGCTCCCGGTCCCGCCCAAGGGCGAGCCTCCGCTGCGGGGTCAGTGGCTCGCGCCGTTCATCCTGTCCCCCCACGACCCGCGGACGATCTACCATGGGATGCAATACCTCTTCAAATCGACCGATCGGGGCGACACCTGGACGCGGATCAGCGCCGACTTGACTTACAATGCGGCGGCCGAGATGGGCGACATCCCCTACCACACCCTCTTCGCCATCTCCGAATCGCCGCTCATGGCCGGGCTGATCTATGCGGGAACGGACGACGGCCGGGCCTGGGTCACCCGGGACGGGGGCAAGGCCTGGCGGGAGATCACGGCCGGGCTGGCGCTCCGGAAATGGGTCTCGCGCGTCGTCGCCTCCCAATACGACGCGGCCACGATCTACCTGACCCAGAACGGCAAGCGCGACGACGACGTCGTCCCCTATGTTTGGAAGTCGACCGACTATGGCAAGACCTGGACGGACATCTCGAAAGGCATCCCGCTCGGCCCGGTCAACGTCATCCGCGAAGATCCCGTCGATCGGAACATCCTCTACGCCGGGACGGACCAGGGCGTATATGTCACGACGGACGGGGCGAAGACCTGGCAGACGCTCGGGGCCAACCTCCCCTCGGCCTACGTCCACGACCTGATCGTCCATCCGCGCGACAACATGATCGTGATCGCCACCCACGGCCGGGGGATGTGGGCGCTCGACGCGAACCTGGTAAATAACAAGGACAAGCGGCCGGCCGCGCCCGCCAAGCACTGAGCCGCGGGAGAATCGGACCATGAAAGCCCATCAAGCGGCGGCCGCGGCCGCCGTCCTGACCGTGGCGCTCTTCGCGCCCCGCGCGGCGCGAGCCGGGGAAGGGAAGAAGAGCTGGCTCGATCTTGCCCTCTACGGAGGCTTCGCCTCTTCGCGCGTGACCGGCACGACGCTTTACGAGGCGGGATGGAGCGCGAACTACCTGAGCCAGGTCGACGAGCAGACCTCGATCGCGAATTATCCAGGCCTTGGCCTTGGGGCCGGAGCCTCCGCGACCTTCTATTCCGGCTCCCTGGGCCTCCAGGTCCTCTTCGGCGCCATGCGGGACGCCGTCAACAATGGCTCGTGCTTCAGCTACCACTGGATCTGGGCCTCGGGCACCGAGCAGTCGCAGGGATACGAGTGGGACAGCACAGGGACGGTCTCGAGCCTGAACCTTTCCCTCAACCTTGCCGCCCGCTTCGGCGCCGGGAAGGTCCAGGGCGTCGTCTCCGGCGGCCTGACGCTTTTCCACAACACGTTCTCGTCCGACTCGACGTTCGGCTACGGCGTCACGACCGTCGACACGTCGGTGGACGACCAGGGCAACACGACGGTAACGCAGAATATCGACGCGCTGCCCGTCCGGCTCAACCTCCCGTCGACGTCCTGGAGCGACCTGGGCTTCAACATCGGGGCGGGGCTGAACGTCGAGGCGGGTGAGAGCGCCTCGATCGTGCTCGAGGCGAGGTACTTCGTCTGCCGGGCGCATACGCTCCACTGGAGCCCGGTCTACGGAAAGTACAACGGCATTTTCTCCACGGACATCACGGGGATGGCTTTCGGCGCCGCCGAAGCGGCCGAGATCGCGAGCCTCGGCCAGACGTTCGATCTCGCGGTGAATCCCTCGTACTTCCAGATCTGCCTCGGCGTCGTTTTCCACATCGGCGGCCCGAAGAAGGACTGATCGGGCCGCATTGGCGATTTGACTTCCGGTTGCGAAAAAACTTAACATCTTCGGTGATATCCGGTCGCTGATGTATTACAAGCGCATTTTTATCCCATCCCTCCAAGGAGGAGCCCCCATGAAACCCACCCTCCGCAGCCCTCTGGCCATTCTCGTCATCCTGGCGGTCGCGTTTTTCGCCGCCGCTCAGCCCAAGCCGCCCGCGGGCCAGGCCGCGCAAAAGAAGATCCAAAACACCGACCTCGCCCTCCGGATGAAGGCGCTCGACCAGCACCAGGCCATGAAGGCCCAGACGCCGTTCAAGGACATGAAGTGGCGCTTCATCGGCCCCGACATGTTCGGCGGCCGATGCGTCGACATCGCCGTCCCCAAGGGCAGCCGCAACGTCATCTACATCGCCTCCGCCGTCGGGGGGCTGTGGAAGACCGAGAACACGGGCATCACCTGGGAATGCCTGACCAACGATCTGCCCACCCTGTCTTCAGGCGACATCGACATCTCCGAGTCGAACCCCGACGTCATCTATTATGGGACGGGCGAAGCCAACATCTTCCGGGCCTCCATGGCCGGGACGGGCGTTTACAAATCCGCGGACGCGGGCAAGACCTGGACGTCCGCGGGCCTGACCGGGACGTACACGATCAGCCGGATCCGCATCCACCCGACGAATCCCGACATCGTCTACGTCGCCGCCTCGGGCCACGAGTGGACTTACGGCCCGGACCGTGGCGTCTACAAGACCGTGGACGGCGGCAAGACCTGGCAGAAAGTCCTCTACCTCGACGAGAAGATCGGGGCCATCGACCTGGTCATGGATCCCAAGAACCCCGACACGCTGATAGCCTCCATGTGCCACCGGATCCGGTTGCGCTGGAGCGACCCAGTGCCCGAGCCGGGCGACGGCCTGTTCAAGACGACCGACGGCGGCAAGACGTGGAAGCCCGCGAACGCCGGCTTGCCCGACACCAAGTTCACCGGCCGCATCGGCCTCGACCTCTGCCGGACCAAGCCGAACGTGGTCTACGCTTACGTCGACAACCACACGCCGGTGCGCCAGCCCGCCGCCGGCGACCTCGACTCCTACGGCCGGCCGCGGTCCTATCCCGACTACGCCGGCGCCGAGATCTACCGGTCCGACGACCAGGGCGAATCGTGGAAGAAAGTCAGCGCATCCGACCGGACGATGGAGCGCTTCGGCGGGACCTACGGCTGGGTCTTCGGCCAAATCCGGGTCGACCCCAATGACGACAACACGGTCTACATCATGGGCCTCGGCCTCTCCAAGTCCATCGACGGGGCCAAGAACTTCAAGCCCCTCTTCGGAGCTGAGCTCCACGGCGACCACCATGGCCTGTGGATCGACCCGGCCGATTCGAATTACATCATCAACGTCAACGACGGCGGGGCCAACGCCTCTTACGACGGCGGGAAGAACTGGCGCGACTTCCACAAGGGGATTCCCTCGATCCAGTTCTACAACGTGACGCTCGACATGTCCAATCCGTTTGCGGCCTACGGCTCGGTCCAGGACCAGGGCACGGTCCGCGGCCTCGGCGTGGGCCCGTCCGGCGCGCCGGCCGGCGGCCGCCGGGGCATGCGCGGCGGCGGCGGCGTGCGCTGGGAATGGGCGCCCGGCGGCGAGGGCACGATCATCGCCGTCGACCCGACCAATCCCAACCTGGAATACGCCTCGTCCTACTACGGGCGGGTGGTGCGGTCCGAGTACAAGGATGGCCAGTGGGCCGGCAAGGACATCTATCCCAAGCCGGCGGCCGGCGAGCCCGCGTATCGCGGCCAGTGGCTCGCGCCGACGATCCTCTCGCCCCACGACCCGAGCACGATCTATCACGGCTTCCAGTACGTCTTCCGCTCTAAGGACAAAGGCGACACCTGGACGAAGATCAGCCCCGACCTGACCTATAACGATCCGAAGAACCAGGGCCGGCTGCCCTATGCCATCAGCTACGCGACGCTGACCGCGATCGACGAGTCGCCGCTCAAGGCGGGCGTCCTCTACGCCGGGACGGACGACGGCCGGGTGCACGTGACGCTCGACGGCGGCGCGAAATGGACCGAAATCACCGCCGGGCTCCCTTACAACAAGCACGTCTGGAACATCACGGCTTCGAAATACGGCGCGGGCACGGTCTACGTCTCGCTCATCGGCCGCCACGACGACGATTTCAACCCCTACGTCTTCAAATCGACGGACTACGGCAAGACCTGGGTGAACATCGCCGCGGCGCTCCCCTGCTCAACCAATGTCCTCCGCGAAGATCCGAAGAAGGCGGGCGTCCTCTACTGCGGCACCGACCTCGGGGTCTATGCCACGACCGACGGCGGCCAGACGTGGGCCTACCTCGGCGCCGGGATGCCGAACGTGCCCGTGTGGGACATCCAGATCCACCCGCGCGACAACGTCATTGTCGCCGCGACGAACGGCCGCGGCATGTGGGTGATCGACAGCGCCGCGCCGCTCCAGAAATAAGCGAGGTTGCGATGCCGGCGTTCGAGTTCCGGACGCGCGAGTACCAGTCGTCCGACCTGCCGCAGATGCTGGGCCTCGTCCGGGAGCTCGAGGGGGAGCTGGCCGAGCGATTCAAGGACGTCCAGATCCAGACGGGCGTCGACGAGTATGCGGAGCACTTCCTCCGGCCCGCGACCAAGTACAAGACCTTCGTCGCGGAATCCGAGGGGAAGCTGATCGGTTACCTGATCGGTTTCCCTTCGGTCGGCGCGCCCGAGGTCGACAACATGTTCGACATCCTGCCGGTCTCGCCCGGCTGGACCCCGCCCGAGTACTACATCCAGATCACGTTCGTCTCGCCGCGCTTCCGGAACCGGGGCGTCTCCAAGGCGCTCCACCGGATGATCATCGAATATGCCAAGGCGGCGGGCCACAAGGAGATCTACGCCGTCATCGCCAAATGGAACATCGCCGAGATCAGCGTCGTCCGTTCGTTCGGGTTCGTGATGACCGACCTCGGCTACCGCTACCGGTTTACGCTGAAGTTCTGATCGGGCCGCGGCCTCATTTGACGATCTCGAGGACCTCGACGTCGTAGACCAGGCGCGTGTTCGGCGAGAGGACGAACCGCTTTTCGCCGGGCCGCTGCGGGGCGTAATAGCCGCCCGTCCCGTATCCCGCCCCGGCGGGCACGATGACGGTCCTCCTCTCGCCGGCCCTCATGGCGGCGAGAGCCGCTTCGAGGCCGGGGTTGATCTTGGACGTCCCGATCTCGAAGACGAACGGCTCGGGCGTCGCCCCCCAATACGGCTTGCCGTCGGGCGCCGTGCCCACGAACGTCCTGCCGTAGAGCGTCCGGCCCGAGTACGCGACCTTGACCTTGTCGCCCGGCGCGAGCGCACGGCCGGTCCCTTCCCGGGCGACGACATACGTCACGCCGTTCGCCGCCGAGCGCGCGCCCGGCCAGGATCCGGCCACCATCGCCTTTTCGCCGGCCTCCTTCTTTTCGTCCGCTTCCTTGACCCGGATGCGCGCGGCCTCGACCATCTTCTGGAACGACGCTGTCGTGGGCCGGAAGGCCTGGGCCGCGGCCCCGACCCGGATGATCCTCACCGTCTCGACGACGTCGCCCTGGACGATGGACATGACCACGTCCATCCCCTTCACGACGTGGCCGAACACGGTGTAGTCGCCGTCGAGATACGACCGGTCGCCGAGGGTGATGCACCACTGGCTGGCGTTCGTGTGGGGCCCGCCGTTGGCCATGGTGACCATGCCCGCCCGACCGTGGTTGAGCTCGGGCAGGAGGATCTCGTTCGGGAACTGGTAGCCGGGACCCGAGGCCTTGCCGTTCGCGGGGATGCCGCACTGGATCACGTGGCCCGCCACGACGCGGTGCCAGGCGGTCCCGTCGAAGTAGCGCGTACCGTCGGGCAGGGCGGCGTTCCGGATCGTGCCCTCGGCCAGGCCGACGTAGCTGGCCACGGTCATGGGCGTCTTCTCGAATTCGAGGGCGAGGACGATCGGGCCCTTGTTCGTCGTCACTTCGGCATACAGGCCGTCGGGATAGGAGGCCGGCGGCGCCGGGGCGACCAGCCGGATCTTGAACGACCCCTTGATCGCGCCGCCTTTTTCGAAGGGGCGGTCGAACGCCTTGTGGTGGCCGGCGTAGAACATGTCGCCCCCGCCGGTGTTGAAGTCCGCGACAAGAAAGCCGACGCGGTCCTTGTCCAGGAACGCCCGGGTCGCATGCCGTCCGTCCGAGACGGCGAGCAGGCCGCGGCCGTCGGCGGCGGTCAGGGCCGACCAGAGGATGGAGGCCTTGGTCGAGCGGAAATCGGCCGTGCCCAGGGCGTTCATGTCATCTTTCCAGGCGACCTGGGGCGGCTTGCGGAATGCGAATTCCCCGCCCGGCACGACCGCCTTCGCCGAGCCTTCCGGCCGGCCGATGTGGTCGGTCGGATAGACCGACCATTGTCCGATCCTCTTCCAGGTCAACGTGTCGCAAGCGCGGGGCAGATAGAAGACGAATCCGTACTGCCGCGGGTTGAGGCTCGCCCCGGAGGAGAATTCGTAGTCGACGGCCGCACCTCCCGCGCCGTCGAGGCGGATCGTGTATCCGCCCGCGGCTTCTTTGTATCCGCCCTTCACGGAGAGGAGGACGGTCCCGCCGTCCTCTTTCGCCTGGACCGAGTCCGCGGTCCAGCCCGAGCAGATGTCGTTCAGCGGGGCGGCGTCCGGCGTATAGTCGGGCAGGCACGGGCCCGAGTCCTGGGCCAGCAGCATGAAGGCCGGGCCTCCGATCACGACCGGCTTTCCGCCGGCCTCGGCCCGGACGAGGGCGCCCGTCGCCCGATCGAAGACCCAGGCGAACGAGCCGCCCTCGACGGCGATCGTCCCCGTCTCCGTCCGCATGCGGAGCGGCGCCGCGGCGGGCTTCGGAAAGGGCGGTTCGACGGGGGCGGGAGCGCCGATCGGGAGCTCGTAGCTGTCGATGAGGAAGCCGCGCGGGCTGGTGAAGTCGAGGCGGAGCGTCTTGCCGTCGAGATCCGCGGTCTTCGGCCGGATCTTCAGGATGCCCGACTGGCGGGGCGGGAGGTCCATCGCCGCCGTGCCCCGCTCGCCGCCGACGCTCCAGGCGATCCCGACTTCGCTCAGATTCGTGAAATCGTGCCGGTTCGTGATTTGGAGGCGTAATGGGGCCCCGGCCGCGGGGACCGCGAGCCGGCCTTCGGTCATCTTGACCGGAGAATAGGCTTTCTTAACGTGCCAATATTCGGGCTTCTCCCGCCGCCAGCCGTCGATCAGCCCCCAGTCGCCGTAGCCCACGGTTTTGCCCGACGGGAGGTAAAAGATGTCGTTGATCCCCGCCCAGATCGCCCCGCCGAGGACGGCAGGGGCGCCGTACATCTTCTCCCAAATCCGGCTGAGGCCGCGCCCGTACTCGTCGCGGACTCCGGGATCGGCGGCGAGCTCGCGGCGGTTGTAGCAGTTGAGGTGAGCGTATTCGCCGAAGAGGACGGGCCGCGTCCAGGCCGAGAGGTCGTCGAGAAGGGCCTCGCTCGGGTAATGGTAGTTGGCCACCGGCATCGCTCCGCTTCCCCGGTTGTTGTAGGCGCCGATCGCCTGGTCGTGGAACGTCTTGGGGCGCGTCGGATCGAGGGCGTCCGCGGCCTTTTTGGCCTCGACGAAATTCGGCCCCCAGCCGGACTCGTTGGCCAGGGACCAGAAGATGATGCTCGGGTGGGCGCGGTTGAACTCGATCGTCTCCTCGATCGCGTTCCGGATGAGCGGCAGGAACCGGGGCGAGTCGGAATCTTCGTTCTTCCAGAATCCATTCGCGCCGTGGTTGATCCAGACGAGCGGCGCTTCGCACTCGACGAACAGGCCGAGCTCGTCGCAGGCGTCGAGGAACTCCTCGGCCGGGGGATAGTGCGACGTCCGGATATAGTTGACGTTGGCCGCGCGGAACAGCTCGGCGTCCTTCCGCCAGAGTTCGGGGCTCAGGGTCCGGCCGAGCAGGGGATGGGTCTCGTGGCGGTTCGCGCCGCGGATCTTGATCGGCCGGCCGTTGACGAACGCCTGGTTGCCGACGACTTCGACCGTCCGGAAGCCGAACGTCCGGCGGACGGTTTCGATCGGACCCGCCGCGCAGCGCAAAATCACGGTCAGCACGTGAAGGTTCGGGTGCTCGTCGTCCCAAGCTTTCGGCGACCGGACGGCCGCGGCGAACGCCGCCCGGCGGGTCTCACCCGGGGCCAAGGCCGGGAGGACGATGACGCTCGCGTCCATCAGGACCGTGCGGTCGGCGGCGTCGGCCAGGGAGAAAACGGCCTCGAGGTCGGCGCTTGCCGCCGGGCCCTCGTTGGCCACCTCGAAGTCCGCGGTCAGGCGCGCATCCGGCCCGTCGTCGTCGAAGCCGATTTCGACGCGGAGCGCGGCCAGGTTCGTCGCGGGCAGGGCCTGGAGATAGATCTTGCGGGTGATCCCGCCGAACTGGTAATTGGCGTACTGCGTCCCGCTGGCCAGCGTGTCGGCCAGGGATTCGTTGATCACGTCCAGGGCGATCGTGTTGGACGTTCCCGGCCGGACGAGGGCGGTGATGTCGCGCTCGAAGGCCGTGAACCCGCCCTGGTGCTCGCCTGCCGGGCGGCCGTTGACCTCGATCCGGGCATCGCTCTGGACGCCGTCGCAGCGGAGCTTGATCCGCAGACCGCGCCAATCCGCCGGGATTTCGACGTCCGTGGCGTAGGACGCCGCCGTCCCGGGCGCCACCTCGAAGCCCTGCATCGTCCAATCGCCGGGGACCCGGATCTTCGACCAGCCCGCGGCCGCCTTCCCTTTCGGGTTGAAGCGCCACGTCCCGTCGAGCGAGATCTCCGGTCGAGCGGCGCCGGCGACCGAAGCCGCGCGCGGGGAGAAGCGGACCCCAGCGCGCACCGAAGCGGGCGCTACCGGGGAGGCGCTCGGGCGCCGTAGGACAGGAGCCGAGTATGTCATGGCGGCGGACAGGGCGGTGAGGGCGATCGCGGTCTTCTTCAGGCGCATCTCTCTCTTCCTTTCTCCGGAGCTTCCTCCTTTTTGTGTCAAATCGGAACAAAAGTCAACTTGGTTGCCAGGCGGCCGGATTCCCCCTATAATGCGGGACGAAGCAACCGGGCTCACCATGAGATATCGAGGGCAGACGTTCTGGCGGAGGCGCCGCGACAAGATCCTGAAGAACCGGATCGTCGTCGCGGGCCGCGCCCTCGACGTCGGCTGCGGCTGGCGGAAGTTCGGCTGGAACGCCCTGCGCGTCGACATCAACCCGGAGTTCAAGCCCGACGTCGTCGGAGACATCGAAGGGCCGCTCGGCTTCCGGGACGCGAGCTTCGACACCGTCATCGCCCTGGACGTTCTGGAGCATGTCCGGCGGCCGTTCCGGGCCGCGGCCGAGATCGCCCGCGTCCTCAAGCCCGGCGGGACGCTCTTCCTCACGGTCCCGTACTGCTATCCCCGCCACGGGGTCGAATACTACCGGTTCAGCGAGCTCGGGCTCCGGGACATGCTCGAGGGCTTCGACGTCGAGGTCGTGCCGGTCGAGCGGGGCCGATTCGCCAGGTTCGCCCGCAACTGCTTCCCCGGGGAGGCGATCGTTGAAGGCTATTTCGTCGCGGCTAAGAAGTCGCGCCCGGCGGCGGGGTAGGGACGCATGGCCGAGTCGTCGTCCCTCACCCCCATGATGGAGCAGTATTTCCGGATCAAGAACGAGCACAAGGACACGCTCCTCTTCTTCCGCCTGGGCGACTTCTACGAGATGTTCTTCGAGGACGCGGCCGTCGCCTCGCGGGTCCTCGAGATCGCCCTCACATCGCGCCAGAAGGTGCCCATGTGCGGCGTTCCCTACCATGCCGTGAATTCCTACCTGGCCAAGCTCCTCCGGCGCGGCTACAAGGTGGCCGTCTGCGAGCAGATGGAAGACCCGCGCACGGCCAAGGGCGTGGTCAAGCGCGAGGTCATCAAGGTTCTGACCCCCGGGACGGCGGTCGAGGTGGACCTCGAGACGGCCAAGGAAGGCGTCTTCATCGCGGCGATTCAAGTCTCCGCATCGGGCTGGGGATTGGCCCTCATCGACCTCGCTTCGGGCGAGATGCGCGTCACGGAGCGCGCCGATGCGGACCGGCGCGCGCTCCTCGACGAGCTCTTCAAGGCGGCGCCGAAGGAGATCGTCTTCGCCGAGGGCGACGCCGAAGGCATCGCCGGCCTCCTCGGCGGCGGGGACCTCAAGTCCGTCCTCCGGAGCCCGCTGGAAGACTGGGCCTTCGATCCCGCGCAGGCGGGTGCCGACCTCCGCGCCCATTTCGGGGTAGCTTCGCTCGCCGGCTTCGGCCTCGAGGGCAAGCCCCTGGCCGTCGCGGCCGCGGGCGGCCTCCTCCATTATCTCAAGAAAGTCCGGAAGGACGCCCTGGCCCTCGTCCACAAGCTCACGTTCTTCCAGGGCGCGGACTTCATGATCCTCGACACGCCGTCCATCCGCAACCTGGAGCTCACCCGGAACCTCCGCGACGGCCGGCTCGAGGACACGCTCCTCGACGTCATCGACCAGACCGTGACCCCGATGGGCGGCCGGCTGCTGAGGACGTGGCTGCTCCGGCCGCTCGTCGACGGCCGGGCGATCGAGGCGCGCCTCGATGCGGTCGGGGAGGAGCTCGCCGACGCGATCCGCCGTGAGGAGCTCCGCGAAGCGCTCAAGGGCATCCTCGACCTCGAGCGCCTGACCGGCAGGATCTCCCTGGCGGCCGCTCCTCCGCGCGACCTCGTCGCCCTGAAAAAATCGCTCCAGCCGCTTCCGCGAATCCCGGCCCTGCTCGCCGGATTCGCCTCGGCCCTGCTCCGGGACGCGCGCGAGCGCTGGGACGACGGCCGGGACATCGCCGAGCTCATCGACCGGGCGATCCTCGACGAGCCCGCCGCCCTGCTGACCGAGGGCGGCATCATCCGCGACGGGTTCCGGCCGGAGCTCGACGAGCTGCGGTCGATCAGCCGCTCCGGGAAATCGTTCATCAGCCGGCTCGAGGCCAGCGAGCGGGAGCGGACCGGGATCGGCTCGCTCAAGGTCCGGTACAACAAGGTCTTCGGCTACTACATCGAGGTGACCAAGTCCAACCTGGCCCAGGTGCCGGCCGATTACGTCCGCAAGCAGACGCTCGTCGGCTCCGAGCGCTTCCTGACGCCCGAGCTCGAGGAGTACGAAGAGAAGGTCCTCCACGCCGAGGAGCGCATCGGCGAGCTCGAGCACGCCCTGTTCATCGAGGTCCGGGAGGCCGTCGCCCGGGAGACCCCGCGCCTCCAGAGGATCGCGGCCGACGTCGCCCTCCTCGACGTCCTCGCCGGCCTGGCCGAGCTCGCGGCGCGCCGGGGCTATGCCCGCCCGGAGGTGAACGCCGGGGACGCGATCCGCATCGCCGCCGGCCGCCACCCCGTCATCGAGGCGACGCGGACCGAGGCCTTCATCCCCAACGACGCCTACCTCGACCGGGACGAGGAGCAGATCCTCATCATCACCGGCCCCAACATGGGCGGCAAGTCCACCTACCTGCGGCAGGTCGCCCTCATCACCATCCTCGCCCAGATGGGCTCCTACGTCCCGGCCCGCGAGTGCGCGATCGGGGTCGTGGACCGGATCTTCACCCGTATCGGGGCCACGGACTTCCTGAGCGCCGGGCAGTCGACGTTCATGGTCGAGATGCTGGAGACGGCCGCCATCCTGAACAGCGCCACGCCCCGGAGCCTGATCCTGCTCGACGAGATCGGCCGGGGGACGAGCACGTTCGACGGCCTGAGCATCGCCTGGGCCGTGGCCGAGTACCTCCACGAGCACGAGGCCGTGCGGGCCAAGACCCTGTTCGCCACGCATTACCACGAGCTGACCGAGCTCGCCCTGACCCTGAAGCGGATCCGCAACCACCATGTCGCGGTCAAGGAATGGAAGGACGAGATCGTCTTCCTCCGGAAGATCGTGCCCGGCCCGTCGGACCGGAGCTACGGGCTCCACGTGGCGAAGCTCGCCGGCATCCCCCGGGAGGTCGTCGGCCGGGCGCGCGAGATCCTGTTCAATCTGGAGAAGCAGGAGCTCGACGACGCCGGCCAGCCCAAGATGTCGTACCGGACGTCGAAGCGGCGGGACGCCCTCCAGAAGCTCCTCTTCGCGGAGGACCGCGAGCGCGAGCTCTTCAGGGAGATCAGGAAGGAGTTGGCCGAATGCGATATCGCGGCCCTGCCCCCGCTGGCCGCCTTGAATCTTCTCGCCCGCCTGGTCGAGAAGCTGCGTCAGTAGCTGTCCGAATCTTCCTCGAGCTCGACATCGCCGTCCTCGTCGAGGTCGTCGTCGTCGTCGTCGTCGTCCTCGTCGATCTCGCGCTCGTCGTCGTAGACCGCTTCGCCGTCCTCTTCCTTGCGCTCCTCGATCGCCTTCTCGAATTCGTCCTTGTCCTCGAAGCGCCGCAGGGTGTTGGCCGTCGCATCGCTGTAGATGAGCTCCAGGTAGTCGTCCTCGATGCTGCAGAACACGGACATGCTGTGGCCCGTCTGGAGGTTGCCGACGGTCTCCTCGACGTCCGCCTTCTTCTTGATCGCGTCCAGCGTGACCCAACTCGAAATTTCGATCTCTTCCATGCTCAGCTCCCGGATCTCACAATTCAAAAATTAACCATTTTCCCTTGTTTGTCAAGGGGGCATGGAAGCCCTGCCGCGGCCAATTGACTTTTCGCCGCCGGCGACCTGATAATTGAAGCCAATAATGCCGAAGGAGAGACGCGATGCGCTGGGATAAATTCACCGTCAAGTCACAGGAGGCCATCCAGGCCGCCCAGGCCAAGGCCGAGGCGCTGGGCCACGCGGAGGTCCGGCCCGAGCATCTGCTCGCGGTCTTCCTCGCCCAGGACGAGAACATCGTCGTTCCCGTACTGGCGAAGATCGGGGTCGACCGGGCGAAGCTCGCCCACGACATCGAGAAGAGCCTCGGGAGCCTGCCCAAGGTCCAGGGCGGCGGCGAGGCCGCGCTCTCGCCTGCGCTTCGCCAGGTGCTGGCCGAGGCCGAGAAGGAGGCCGATAAGCTCAAGGACGAGTACGTCTCGACCGAACACCTGTTCCTGGCGATGCTCAAGGACGGGGCGTCGGGCGCGGGCCGGCTGCTGGCCGCCGCCGGCGTCTCCGAGGACGCCGTGCTCCAGGCCCTGCGGGCGGTCCGGGGCAGCCAGAGGATCACTGATCCGCAGCCCGAGGGCAAATACCAGGCCCTCCGGAAGTATACGCGCGATTTCACCGAGCTCGCCCGGCAGGGGAAGCTCGACCCGGTCATCGGCCGCGAGGACGAGATCCGGCGCGTCATCCAGGTCCTGTCCCGACGCACCAAAAACAACCCCGTCCTCATCGGCGAGGCCGGCGTCGGCAAAACGGCCATCGCCGAGGGCCTCGCCCAGCGCATCGCCTCCGGCGACGTGCCCCAGCCGCTCAAGAACAAGCGGCTGCTGGCCCTGGACATCGGCTCGCTCGTGGCCGGGACGAAATACCGGGGCGAGTTCGAGGACCGGCTGAAGGCGATCATGAAGGAGATCAAGGAGGCCGACGGCGAGGTTATCCTCTTCATCGACGAGCTCCACACGATCATCGGCGCCGGCGCGGCGGAGGGGGCGGTCGACGCGTCCAACATGCTCAAGCCGGCCCTGGCCCGCGGGGAGCTTCGCTGCGTGGGGGCGACGACGCTCAACGAGTACAAGAAGCACATCGAGAAGGACGCGGCCCTCGAGCGCCGCTTCCAGCAGGTCTACGTCGGCGAGCCTTCGGTCGAGGACACGATCTCCATCCTCCGCGGCCTCAAGGAGAAGTACGAGCTCCACCACGGCGTCCGGATCAAGGACGCGGCCCTGGTCGCGGCCGCGACGCTGTCCAACCGCTACATCACCGGCCGGTTCCTGCCCGACAAGGCCATCGACCTCATCGACGAGGCCGCGTCGCGCATCCGGATCGAGATCGACAGCCTGCCCGAGGAGATCGACGAGCTCGAGCGGCGGATCCTCCAGATCGAGATCGAGCGCCAGGCGCTCAAGAAGGAGAAGGACGAGAGCTCGCGGGAGAAGCTCGACCGCCTGGGCAGGGAGCTCGCCGACCTCAAGGAGAGGAGCGGCGCCCTCAAGGCCCAATGGCAGAAGGAGAAAGAGCTGATCGAGGCGGGCAAGAAGCTCAAGGAGCGCCAGGACCAGCTCAAGATCGAGGAGCAGTCCGCCGAGCGGCGGGGCGATCTCGAAAAGACGGCGGAGATCCGCTATGGCGCGCTGCCGGGCGTGGCCAAGGAGATGGACAAGGTCAGCCGGGACCTGGCCGAGGTGCAGAGCCGCAAGAAGATGCTGAAGGAGGAGGTGGACGAGGAGGACGTTGAAAACGTCGGGATGGGCTTTCTCGATCTCGTCCAGGAGGACGATGGAATA
>Ga0182019_10000934_pt1 | contig 14567 bp, 11 predicted proteins | sample 812E2MmetaG_FD_120483 | JGI IMG/M metagenome (GOLD analysis project Ga0182019, IMG submission 120483) | Permafrost microbial communities from Stordalen Mire, Sweden - 812E2M metaG | ecosystem: Environmental > Terrestrial > Soil > Wetlands > Permafrost | place: Sweden: Stordalen | collected...
CAGAGATCCCGTTTCGCCCTGACGGACCTGTGCGCCCAGCTCTGAAGCTTGACGGTAGGTGACCCAGATCGGTGCGGCGAAATTCTGCACCATGGCGGAAGCCCACAGGGCCAGCACGTTGATGCCGGAATAGGGCTGCCCGTTGTGACGCAGTGGTCGCCGAGCTGGGTTCCGCGTTCCTTTGCGCCGATCTAGAAATCGCTCTTGAGCCGCGCGAGGAAAACGCTTCGTACATTGCCACCTGGCTTGAAGTCCTCAGGCATGACAGCCGCGCGATCTTCACCGCTGCCAGCCATGCGCAGCGCGCCGCCGATTACCTTAATCGGCTGCAGCCGGCGATTCGGGAGGCCGCATAGGCGGTCTTTCCCCGGTCAGCCGTGTTCATTACCAGACAGGCTTGTGCCCGTTCCTGTTCCGCCGCATGCTGGCGATAGCGCAAAATTCGGCGATCAGCGCCGGAGATAAGCTTGCGACTGAGCGCGTACTCCACCACTTCATGGCATTGCGATGGAGCGGCCCCTCGGAGCCCGAGCAAGAGTCGGACGGTTCGTCTTGGACCAAAGATGCCGGAATGTCTTAGGCGAAAAACCGCCTACCTTGCAAATAGGCGAAAAACCGCCTAAAATGCTCTCAGGCGAAAAAGCGCCTAGGACCTCTTTAGGCGGAAAACCGCGTAAGAAGTTAATTGACGCGACAGAAAAGAGAACAACATGCAGGCCATTGCACGAACTCCTCTGCAGCTCGGGAATTCCATCCGAGAGCGGCGACGCGAGCTCGGCCTAACACAGGAGCAATTAGCCGCAAAAGCCGGCGTGCGGCAGCGAACGATTTCGGACATTGAGAGGTCAGCAGCAGCTCGCTTCGACACAGTGCTGCGTGCGCTTGCCGCGCTTGACCTGGAATTGGTGGTTCGGCCGCGCACCAAGGGTTCATCCCAAGACATTGAGAAACTCTTCTAATGCCCCGGCGAACCTCGCACGACCGTCTAAGAGTCTTTCTCAACAGTCGTCTTGTCGGCCTACTTCGACGCGAGACTTCGGGGGCAATCTCTTTCCAATACGACCGATCATGGCTGGAGTGGGAGTCTGCCCTGCCCGCATCACTCTCCTTGCCTCTACGCGCACAGGCATACCTGGGCGCCCCCGTGCTGGCCGTTTTCGAGAATTTATTGCCGGACAACGATACTCTGCGGCGCCAGATCGCGGCGCGCGCGCACGCCGAAGGAACCGACGCTTATAGCCTGTTGAGGGCGATCGGTCACGATTGTGTGGGCGCGCTACAGTTCCTTCCTCAGGACTCCGAACCCACGCCTGCAGGCGTGATCGATGCCGTACCCGTCAGTGAAAGCGAAATCGCAGCCATTCTTCACAATCTGGCAACAGCGCCTCTCGGGATCACGGAAGATGAGAGCTTCCGAATATCAATTGCTGGCGCTCAGGAGAAGACCGCCCTTCTGCGTTGGAACGGTCGATGGTGTAAGCCCCGCGGCACAACCGCGACCACGCATATCTTCAAGCCTTCGATTGGAAAGCTCCCCAACGGAGTGGACCTCACATCAAGCGTGGAGAACGAATATCTGTGCCTCAAGATACTCAATGCCCTGGGTCTACCGGTGGCAAATGCGGATATCGAAACCTTCGGAGACAGGCGTGTTCTGATTGTTGAGCGTTTCGACAGACTGTGGACCAGAGATCAGAGACTGTTGCGTCTCCCGCAAGAGGATTCTTGCCAAGCGCTCTCGGTGCCGCCGACCCTGAAATACGAGAGCGATGGCGGTCCCGGCATAACGGACATCCTTAAGATGCTGCGAGGCAGTGATGAACCACTCTCCGATCAACGCTCATTTCTAAAAGCGAACATCGCCTTCTGGCTCATGGGAGCTACCGACGGACATGCGAAAAACTTCAGCATCTTCCTCTCTCCAGGTGGACGTTTTCGCATGACGCCACTCTACGACGTCATCTCAGCCCAGCCAAGCGTTGATTCGAAGCAGATCTTGTGGAAACAGTTTCGCCTGGCTATGGCCTTCGGTACAAAACCGCACTACCAGATCAGGCAGATTGCGCCACGTCACTTTTTTCAGACGGCAGATCAAGCCGGGGTGGGGCAAGAGGTCATTGAATCCGTTGTCCGCGAGCTGCTAGAGGGAGGAACCGCCGCGGTTGACTCTGTTGTGTCAAAGCTGCCAAAGAACTTTCCCGATCAGATTGCCTCATCTATCGAAGCGGGAATCAAGGGACGACTTCGTCTCTTGGCGGCGTCGGAAACTCCCAACTCCCAGAAGTAGAGCATCGCGATCCGAGATTCTTGCCTGTGACTGGAACAGAAGTCCCCCAGAAAATGAAGAATGTCATTCGTCTTAACCGAGGCATTCAGGCGTTCAAGAATTGCCTGATCCATTTCTTCGACGGTCGAAAAAGGCCGATTGCAATAACGGATGATGTCGGCGTGTCCTAGATGAAGCCATCGAGGGAGATGGTGTTCCCGCCTGCTGGCGGCGCCAAGGGCGTCAAAGCCGTCCTTGGTGGACTTGGGCTTGTGGACGAGGTTCAAATTCGGGCTGGCTTTTTTGGTTGCCGTTCAACTTTTTCAACTAGGCACTGTCCTTACTGAATGGACTGTAGCAGAACTGTACCAAAACCCAACCAGTTCTCTTCATTTGGGTTAGCTTTGAGCGAGAAGCAGATTCCCCAAATTGTTGAGAACAATGAAAGCAGGACTGACTGGATAGAGCCGTTAGAAGCGACGGGTGTGCGCCCAAGGCAGGTGCGCTACCAGGCTGCGCTACGCCCCGACTGTTTTGATTATAAATGATGCAGTGCGGGTACCCTTCGCGACACTCCCAAAAGGTGGACTGCCCCCGCATGCCACGCTCAGGCTATAATTTTGTTTCGGAAGTCATGCCCAGTTCACGCTACGCGTTGGTGACGTACGTTCGCGACCCGGCCGGCGAGTTTGTGGAACAGCTCCGCCGCGAACTCCATCCCACAACGGCTCACATGGCCGCCCATCTCACTATTCTTCCTCCGCGGGAATTGATGGGAACCGAAGCGGCCGCGCTGGAGTTCCTGGAAGAAGCTTGTAGCCGCGTCGTACCCTTCAACGTGGAACTGGGAGACGTGGAAACATTTTTGCCTACGACTCCGACGGTGTTCATCGAGGTAAGGCAAGCTGCTTATCGCATGCGCGAACTGCACGATCAACTCAGTGGGAGGGGGCTGTACTGCGTAGAGAGTTGGCCCTATATTCCGCACCTCACAATCATGAAAACCGACCAGGATGAGCAGGCGCGGGCCGCCTGCCTGGTGGCGCGCCAGCGCTGGGCGGAGTTCCCGGGCACCCGCCAGGTCCGCGTGGAGCAGTTGATGTTCGTCCGCGAGAGCGACGGTTGCTGGCAGGATGTAGCGCCTCTGCCGTTGGGACGCGGCCAATTGTCCTCAAAGTCTTAGCCGGGCATCGTATTGGCAACTGGACTCCCAGCCTAGTCTGCAATAACCCGTGAAAACCCGTAACGAGCCGCCAGTTTCGCGGCCCTGCGGTACATGTACTTTTCACCCGTTGCCAAGTCCATTAGCCGGATTACCATGGATTCAACGGGCTGCAGACCAAGCGCCGGATCCCAGGCTGCGGGTTTGATCGACTTTGATCAGAAGAGAGCATATGCAAATTGGGGTTTATGGATCCGGCTACCTCGCCACCGTTATCTCCGCTTGTCTCGCCGATTTCGGCACGCCCGTTTGCTGCTGTCATTCTGACGGCACGCGCATCATGGAAGTTGCGAAAGGCAACATTCCTTTCTTCGAAAAAAATCTTCAGGAAGTAATTCGGCGTAACGTGCGTGCGGGAAGGCTCGTGTATTCGGCGGACCCGGACGAGTTGGCGCGCAAGGCACAGGTGATTTTTCTCGCCGAAGATTCTCCCCAGGGACTGGAAGAGCTGGTAGTCCGTCTGGCTGGCTCCGCTGGCCGCTTCCAGGTGTTGTCGATCGTCACCCCGGTGCGTGTGGGTTCGACCACAAGCATTGAAAGAATGCTGAAGGAGAAAGGCCTGAAGAGTCTGCTGGTGTGCCAACCGATGTTCTTCACCAACGGTTGTGCGGTGGAAGACTTCAACTGGCCCGACCGCATTATTCTCGGGACGCCCTCAAGTGAAGCTGTCTCTACACTGAAACAGATTTTTCATCCGCTGGTGATGCGCGGAGTTCCCGTGCTGGTGACGAATTACGAAACGGCGGAGTTGACACGCGAAGCCACCACCGCATTTGTGGCGACCAAGATTTCCTTCATCAACGAAATTGCGAGCCTCTGCGAACACGTCAACGCCGATGCCGTCAGCTTGTCACTCGCCCTGGGGCTGGACAAGAAGATTGCGCCGCGCTGCCTGCAACCAGGCGCCGGCATGGGTGGAATTTTCGCCGAGTCTGACATGGAGTCGCTGACCGGCCTCGCGCGCGAGAACCGTGTCGATCTGAAAGTGCTGAATGCCGCCCGCGAGGTGAATCTGGATCTGGCGACGCGGCTCATGCAGAAAGTCGCCGATGCGATCGATACCGTGCAGAACAAAGATGTTGGCATTCTGGGTTTGGCTTTCAAGCCGAACACCAACTCCGTTGCGGGGTCGGCTTCCCTGCAACTGGCGCAGAATCTGCTCGCCGGGGGAGCTCGCGTGCGGGCTTACGATCCGGTAGCGATTCCCGATGCCCGCCTGCAACTCAACGGCATGGTGAAGTACTGCGAATCCGCCTATGGAGTCGCCGAAGGAGTGGATGCCCTGATTATCGCCACCGGCTGGCCTGAATTCCGGACGCTGGATTTCGCCAAGATCCGCCACCTGGTGAAACAGCCGATCATCATCGACACCAAGAATCTGCTGGACTCGTCGCGCCTGCGCGCCATGGGTTTCCAGTACATGGGCGTGGGCAGGCCGTAGCACCTTGCCTAAGCCGGGTTTGAGTGCGTCACCTGAGTCCGATGAGGCTCACATCCTCGCGCTTGCCGCGTCTCCATTTCATTTTGATGACCTCGCAAGAGAAGCAGAGCAGGGGGTGAAAGAGGAAGCCACGTCCCCATAGACGAAACAACGCTCCCGCATTTTGGGGCTATACTGGCAAACCGGGGGACGCGCCATGAACCGTCCGATTGCTTTCTGCCTGCTGTTTCTTGGTTTCGCCATTTGCCCCGTGACGGCGCAGACGCCTTCAGTGAAGGTCAAAATACGCGCTGCGGTTTACGACCGTGATCTTAATCTCAAGCCTGTACCACATCTGAAGCTGACCTTCCGGAGCCTGGATAAAGACAACGATAAAGACAGAGCGGATCCCACCGTCCTACAGACTACCCTGGACGGCACGGCTGAAGCTGAACTGCCGCCGGGATCGTATCAGGTCTCCACCTCCAAGCCGATCGAGTTCCAGGGCAAGACTTATCTGTGGGACCTGCGTGTGCAGCTCAGCCCGCCTGCGCACGTGCTTGAGTTGAGTAACGACAACGCAGAGGTTACCGATCTCACCGGTGGCCGGGGAGCGCAGGTGGATTCGCTGGCCGAACACTTCCGCGAGTTGAAAAGCAGCGCCGTGACCGTGTGGCAACAGGATGGACACGGCACCGGTTTCCTCGTCGATCCCTCCGGTCTGATCGTCACCAACCAGCACGTAGTTGCCGGCTTCACCTATCTTGCCGTGCAGTTGGATGAAAAACGTAAGCTGGCTGCCGAGGTGCTGGCTGAGGATAAGCAAAAAGACGTGGCGGTGCTGCGGGTGAATCTGGCGAACGTTCCCGACGTGGCCGTCGCCCCGATCGCCCAAGGTCCCGGCACTCTCCTGGAAGGCGAGCGCGTCTTCACCATCGGCAACCCGCTCGATAAGGAGAAAGTCCTCACTACCGGGGTCGCAAGCAAAGTGGACAGAGAGTCGATCATTTCCGACATCAGCATCAGTGCCGGCAACTCGGGCGGCGCCTTGTTTAATTCCAGCGGCACCGTGGTAGGCATTACGACGTACCGCAAAGGCCGTGGGGCGGGCGCGGGTTTGACCGGGATCGTTCCGATTGCCGAGGCCGCCGACACACTGGCCGCGGCGCGGACGAAAGCGGCCGGCACGCCGCCACCTTCCCCGCGTTTGCTGCCGGTGCCACCGCCCATCAAGTATCCCCTCGACGCCTTGCGCGCTGTAGGCAACAAGCCCTGGGCGAAAGACACCTATTACTTCAAGCTGGGTGACTTTGACGTCGAGGTCGTCACCCCGGTCACGCGCTATGAAATGGCGATGGAGCGCGCCTCGCGAGCTGAAAAGGAGCGCCAAAAGCGAGCCAAGAAGTCAGGCGCTCCACCCGAAGATGAGCATCAGCCCACGGACTACGAGACCCAGTACGATTCCGTCGTTCTATTGAACGTCAGTCCGAGGCTTAAGACAGACTTTTGGAAGTCGATGGCTGCCGGCCAAGGTCAGGTGGTAATGCGCTTTAAATCGGACTTCCTGAAAATGCGGCTGCTGTGCGGATCCAACGAGATCGAGCCTATCCTTCCCAGCCGTTTTCCCGTGACCGTGATTGGGCAGGGTGGTCGGGTCTACGTGGATGACGCAAGCTATGAGGGCATTTATACCTATCAGCCGGACGCCATCTCGCCCACTTGCAAGGAGGTCAGCGTGGAAGTGTATCTGTCTAAGGAACCGGACAAGCCTCTGGTCAAGGTGCTCGATCCAAACGCGGTGACCCAGATCTGGAACGACTTCGATCCTTTCCGTAAGGCGCTGGAGAGCAACGCGAAAACGCCGCCAAAGTAGTGCGAATCGATCCCCGGAGGGGCGATCATCAAAGGCCCTTGCCGGAGCTAACCTTGCCCGGCCCCAGCAGCGCGCGGCCAGGGAACACATCGGGAACGATCTTGCCTTCATCGACAACGACAGTTCCTGCTACCAACAGATAGTGCGCGCCCACGCTCGGCTCCATGGGCTTCTCGAAAGTGGAGCGGTCGCTGATGGTAGCTGCGTCGAACACAACGATGTCGGCGTCAGCGCCCTCCTGCAATCTGCCTTTTTGCCGCGCGGCGGGCGTCGAACGCTGCAGCATCTGTGCCGGCATGAGCGTCATCTTCCGGAGCGCATCCATGAGCGTGAGGGTTCCTTTCTCGCGCACATATTGTGCCAGCACGCGCGAGTAAGTCCCGGCGTTGCGGGGATGACCTTCGGCGCCGTCACTGGCGATCATCACCAGAGGGTGGGGAATTACTTTGTCCACCACTTCCTGAGTATTGGCGAAAATCAGCACCCAGTGTGTCGTGCTGGACTTATGCAGCTCGTCGAATCGCTCCTTCGTGAGGTGCTCGCCAGTGTCGGGAAGCACGAGTTCGCCATAGCTAATGCCCAGTTTTTCCCGCCATCCCTCGTTGAATAGCGCTGAGTTTATGGAGGTCATGCCCGCGATGTAGGGATACGCTTCGGTGGTGACATCGAGGCCGCGTGCGCGCGCTCCTTCCACCATGGAGAGGCACTCCAGTGAGTCGCGCAGGCACGAGCTGTTGATGTGCACGATGTGCAGCGAAGCGCCCGTGATGGCGGCCGCTCCAATGACTTCGCCTATGGACTCAATAGCGGAGCCGGGCTCGACGCGGCCCGAGCTGCGCACGTGCGTATAGACGGGCAGGCCCCGTTCGGCGGCAAGACGAAACATGTCAATCACTTCCAGCCGGGTTGCTCCCGGTGTGTACTGGATGCCCATCCCGATGGCCAAGCCACCAGCATCAAGCTCCGCGCGCAACTGCTCCTGCATGACCTCGACTTGTTCAGGCGTGGCGGGCTGATCCGTCGCGGGTCCGCTCTTCGGCAGAATCTCGGGGACGCCGGCATGGGTCTTGGGTGCAGTTGTCAGTGATGCGCCGAACACCAGAGCCCGCGCTGCGACATGGCTGGCGGAGGTGCCATAGTGAATCAGCGAATGGCCCTCTTTGGCTTTCAAAAACTGGGCAACGTCGGGCACACCAATCTCCATTTCCAGTGCCGTGGTTACTCCGTCAAGCGCCTTGACGCGCTGGCTTTCCATGTCCTGGCCGTGCTGGTGCAGATCAATAAAGCCAGGAGCGACGACTAGCCCGCTGGCATGAACGATGCGCCGCCCGCCAAGCGCCTCGGATGAAACGCGGGCAATCTTTCCGTCGCGAATGCCAACGTTGCGCGTCGCATCCAGCCCCGTTTCGGGATCCATGACGCGTCCGCCTTCGAGCACAAGATCGTATTGCTGTGCGGCCGAGATGGTGGTTGAGAACACAAGAAGGAAGGAAAAGAGAATCAGCCTGCGCATAGTCGCTCCGTCAAGACTGGCGATGATATCAGGATTAGCAGGCAGCGGGAGCCGGACTCCCACCGCAATTGCTATAATCGTTATCTGCGGTGGGAGTAGCTCAATCGGTAGAGCATCGGACTGTGGCTCCGACGGTTGCGGGTTCAATTCCCGTCTCCCACCCCAAAGAGCTTCCGGTTTGTCGACGGCGTTCTTAGTCAACCGAATTATTGGTCTTGATTACTGCGTCGTGCTGCCCGATAAATTCTTCCATTCGCGCGGCGTTGCGGAACGCTTCGGTCCCGCCGCAGGCAGTGGTGGAGAATGCGCCGCACATGTTTCCGTAGGCCAGGCACGTCGTTAGATCCGCTCCGCGCAGAAATTGGTGGAGGAACCCAGCATCGAAGCTGTCGCCTGCGCCAATCGGATCGATGACCGTTACCGGCACGGCGGGCGCGACGAATCGCTGCCCATCGCGGATCGCGACGGCTCCGCGAGCGCCCAACTTGACCACGACGGTCCCTACTTTCTTGGCGAGCCGCGAGAGTGCGGTTTCAACGTCGTCAGCCCGCGACATCTTCATCGCTTCGCGTTCGTTCGGCAGCAGGATATCCACGTGCGGCAGAATGTTTTCGAGGGCGCCGTCCCAGCGGTTGTCGGGATCATCATTGGTGTCGAGCGAGGTCGTCAGGCCAGCGGATTTCATCCGCAGGAAAAGCTCGGACACACGCGGCACGAGTGCACGCTGCAAGAATAACGACGAGATATGGAAATGGCGAGCGGATGCGAGGTAATCGAGGTCGAGATCCTCAAAGCGCAACTCGGAGATTGTGCCCGGAAAGGTGAGGATGTGGCGCTCGGGCCCGTGGGGCAGAATAAGCGTCACGCCAGACTTGGCACCGCGCACGACGCGCGCCAGGTCTACACCGCGTTCACGCAAGCGGTCCAACGCAAGGGCTCCGAAGGAATCGTCGCCAACCTTGGTAACGAACCCCACGCGGCTGCCAAGAGCAGCGAGGTTGTGCGCCAGGATGGCCGAGGAGCTGCCGAGCGTGATAGTGAAGTCACGGGCCAGCAATTCGAGTTCTGTGGGCATTTGCTCAGGCAGACCATAGAGGATCAGGTCAAGATTGATTTCCCCGGCAATCGTGATATCGAGCTTGGACATGGCAGCGGGCCTTAGGCGCTTTTGGCTAAATGCTAACGGCCGGTTTCAGTTCGACCACGCGCGTCAGGTTTTTCGGCGAGTCGGGATTAAGTCCCTTTTTGAGCCCGTAGTAAACGCCGTACAATTGCCCCCAAATCGGGAACGCCGCGATGCGCGCGTACTCGGGCGACTGAAGGCCGAGTTCGACGGCGAAGTCGCAGGCACGCTGAGCGCGCGATTCGACGCGGTTCGCGATCACCATGGTGATCGCGCCGAGAGCATTCATTTCTTCGAGTAACTCAACTTCCGCGTCGTAGGAAGTTTCCGACATAAGAAACGTGATCAGCGTTTCCGGCCCCGCAATGGACTTAGGTCCATGTCTGAATTCCAGGGAATGAAATACCTGGGCGTAGGAGCACGAAGATTCGGTTACCTTTAACGCGCATTCCGAGGCAATGCCGAACAAGGGACCCTGCGCCAGGAAAACGAAATCGGAGAAGTTACGCGACTCCACAAACAGGCGCAGACGCTGTGGAATGTCTTTTAGAAGCGGCTCGACCTGTTGCGGGAGCTCGATCAATGCGCGGTGGAACGCATCATTGTTGGAGACAGTAGCCGCGAAATATTGCAGCCCCAGCAGCATGGAAGTGAACGATCGCGTCATGACCGTGCTCCGCTCGTCGGCGTCGAGAAGCTTCAACGTCAGGCTGCATGATGCTTCCAGCGGCTGGCCGTCGGCGCAAGTGATGGCGATGGTGCGTAGATTGTGATCCGTTTCCAGCATCTGCGCGACACGGACTGCCTCCGACGTGCGGCCAGAGCGCGAAACTACAACTGGAATATAGTCTCGTCCGGCGTGCAGAGTGAGTGCTGGATACATGAGTAAGTCAGAGGCGGCGACAGCCCTTGCCGGTAGCCTGAGATAGCTGAAAGTCGATGCGGCGGCCTGGGCTAGATAGTAGCTGGTTCCACAGCCCACAAAGATCCACTCGGCTCCGGGGCGCGCGAGTTGAGTGGCGGCGCGCAGTTCAGCGCCGTCTGCCAGCTTTGCGAGAGACGCACGCCAGCACCGGGGCTGAGAAAAAATCTCGCTCAGCGTGTGCTGGCCCGGTTCCGTGATTTCAGCCGATTTCATGTGAATGATCAACTCCGCTGCCGCGCCCCTAGAGGGGCGTCGGATTGGCCGGATGGCGGCATCGCTAAAGTGATGCCCTGATACGAGCCTACCTAATACGAACCTACCGTGCCGCCTAGACTAACGTGACTCTCACTCCCGCCTCTTTCAGAGCGTGCAAGTCTTTTTTCGGGATCTGCTTGTCCGTAATCACTTCATGAACCGCCGTGACGGGCATGATGTTACACAGGCTGCGACGGCCAAACTTACTTGAGTCACAAACTGCGATCGTGCGGCGGGCAATCTCGACCATTGCCCGGTTCACTTCCGACTCCAACAAATTCGGGGTGAAGAGACCGGCCTTGGTGTCGAATCCATCGACGCCGAGGAAAAGGATGTCCGCGCTGAGCTGGCGCAGCGTTCGTTCGGCCAGGGGGCCGACTAGCGAAAACGAATTTTTGCGCAGCATGCCTCCGGTGAGGATGACTTCAATGTGCGTGCCCGCCAGCTCCGCCGCGATGTTGATGGCGTTGGTGATCACGGTGAGCTGCGACATGTCTTTCAGGGCGCGCGCAATGGCCGTTGTCGTGGTTCCGGAATCGAGCAGCACGGACTGTCCTTCTTCCACCAGGCGCACGGCGGCTTGGGCAATCTGTGCTTTCTGTTTGCGGTGGAGTTTCTCTTTTTCGCGCAGTGTTGGGTCGAGCAGAGCACCGGCTTGCACGGGCAAAGCACCGCCGTGGGTGCGCTGGATGACGCCCTGGCCGTCGAGGAACTCCAGATCTTTGCGGATCGTGATCTGTGAAATACGGAAATGCCGGGCCAGGTCTTTAACGAGCACGCGCCCATCCCGGTGCAGAACCCCCAGGATTTCGCGGCGGCGTTCTTCGTTGAGCAGACCGTTCGAAGGCATATGTTTCGATTTGTTTCGAATAGTAACTTTCGTTGATGGCTGCCGGAATTGTCAAGGGCTATTTGCGGCTCTGGCGCCGACAGGTGTGCCGCGCTTGAAGCGCGCAAACAGCTCCTCCGCATTGCCGTGGTACACCTTTTCCAGCACGTCACCTGGCAAATGCAAGCCATAGATCATCCAGCGCCCTTGCAGTGGATATTGCGCGTAAGGGAAGTATTCGTCTGCGGTCTCGAGCCAGCGGAAATAGTTCTGATACATCGTTTCCGCCGCGCCTTCGTCGGTGCCAAACATGATTCGGTTGGAATACTTCATGAAAATTTGGCGGGTCCGCCGCGGCTGACGTCCCAGTTCTCCTTCGCGCGCTCCGGTTTCGATCATCACGTTGGGAAATTTCTGCAGTGTTTGTTCCACGAAGTCCAGATTCTCTGGCCAGTTGCCAAAATGCAGCGCGACGAATGTGGTATGCGGATGCTTGGCGAACATTCGATCGCGTTCGGCAAACAGCTCTTGCAGGGAAGGGAACTGCGGGCCGTGGAAGCTCCAGTCGGGATGCTCGATTAGTTCCTCGTAGCGCTCGTTGCGGGCATCGATGGGGTGGAAGAATGCCTCCGGATCGGCCACGTGTATAAATACGGGGATGCCAAGGCGCCCGCATTCCTCCCATGCCGGGTCGAGGCGCGGGTCGTCGATCGCGATCAGCTTGCCACTCGAATCGCGCACGCCGAGACCAAGTTCTTTCAAAACCTTCAGGCCGCGCGCGCCGCGGGCAACGGAGTCGTCGATCTGGCGCACCATCAGTTCGCTGAAATTAGGGTCGTTGATCTTCGACCAGTCGAACTGGGTGAACACTACGAAGCGTCCGGGATAGGGTTTGACCATGTTGGCGATGATGGTCTGGAGCTTGTCGCCCCACATGCCGGTGAGGATGACGATGGTCTTGATGTTGAGGCGGTCCATGCGCTTGACCAACTCTTTGGGATCGACTCGATCTCCGATGCCGACGGCATCGTTGGTGTGGGTGTGCACGTCGATCACGGGAAACTTCGCGCGACGGATGTCGTGGACCGCGGCATGGAGAGCGGGTTCGGGTTGAAAGTCCTTGAGCAGGATGGTTTTCTTGCTGTCGGCGTCGGTGGCGGGTTTGTAGCCGATGGCGGTTTGCTGGGCGGAAGCACCGGCGGTGGCGAATATGGTCAGGCAGAACAGGACGGTCTGGATTTGTCTGGTCATTATGACACGCGAGCGACAGTGGGCAGAATACTACATGTCGAAAGAAAGCGAAAGAAGTCGAAACACGTGCCTGTTGCGGAAGGAAGAACTAGTCTCTCTTTTCTCGGAAGAGCCGGGGAATCAACAATACTCCGTAGAACAGAGCAGACAGGGCGGCGAACTCAATGAACGGGAAGTGGAGTGAAAGGACATCGCAGTGAGCGCAATTCGGGAGGGAAGTGATCGTGACAACCATAGGGAAGTGGTTGGTTAGAGCATAGCCGTGTGTGATCTAAAATCCGTAGTAACAGACAATGACGACGGCACCTGCGAAGATCGCGATGCTTTTCTTGAACATTCACACCCCTGCTTACCAGAACAGCGAGGGAACGTCAGTTCCGCGCGCCGATTTCTTCCTTTTCTCTGGCCGCGTAGTGGGACTCGACGTAGTCGTCGAGAATCTTGATGAACTCGGCCACGATCTTGTCGCCTTTGAGCGTGGTGAAAAGGCGGCCGTCCACGTAGACGGGGGCTTTCGGTTCTTCGGCGGTTCCCGGCAGAGAGATTCCGAGACTCGCGTGCTTTGATTCTCCGGGGCCGTTTACTACGCAGCCCATTACGGCTACTTTCATCTCTTCCACGCCAGTATGGCTTTCTTTCCAGACGGGCATCTGCTCGCGCAAGTAAGTTTGGATCTGCTCGGCCATTTCCTGGAAGAAGGTGCTGGTGGTGCGGCCGCATCCGGGGCAGGCGGTGACTTGCGGAGTGAAACTGCGAATGCCTAGTGACTGCAGGATTTGCTGCGCCACGCGGACTTCTTCGGTGCGATCGCCTCCGGGCGCAGGGGTTAGCGAAACTCGGATGGTGTCGCCTATGCCTTCCTGGAGCAGCACGGCCATCGCTGCGCTTGACGCCACGATGCCTTTGGCTCCCATGCCAGCTTCGGTCAGTCCCAGATGCAGCGGGTATTCGCAGCGCGCGGCCAGGATGCGATAGACGTCGATCAGATCCTGCACTCCGCTGACTTTTGCGCTGAGGATGATCTGGTCGGAGCGCAAGCCGTGCTGCTCGGCCAGTTTTGCCGAGCTGAGCGCGCTTACTACTATCGCTTCCATGGTCACTTCGCGAGCGTCTAACGGCTCGGGCAGAAGCGAGTTCTCGTCCATCATCTTGGTCAAGAGCGCCTGGTCTAGCGAGCCCCAGTTCACGCCAATGCGGACGGGCTTCTGGTACTTCACGGCAACCTCGATCATGGTGCGGAAGTTGTCGTCGTTCTTGCGTCCTATGCTGGCGTTGCCGGGATTGATGCGGTATTTGGCCAGGCCCTCGGCGCAGCCGGGGTATTTGGTTAGCAGGAGGTGTCCGTTGTAATGGAAGTCGCCTACGATTGGGGTGCGCAGGCCGTGCTTCTCTAGTCCTTCTACGATGTGGGGGATGGCCTTGGCTGCCTCGTCATTGTTGACGGTTACGCGGACTACTTCGCTGCCGGCGCGGGCCAGAGCGGCTACCTGCCTGATGGTGCCGGGGATGTCCGCGGTGTCGGTGTTGGTCATGGACTGCACCATGACTGGTGCATTGCTGCCTACGCGGACTCCGCCGATAGTGGCGGTGAGGGTTTCTCTACGCTTAATTTCGGCCATGTTTAGTTGTCTATTTTAAACCAGGGCTGGGAAAAGCGCGAGAATGGGTCGCGATCGGGGTCGAACCAGCGCGCGCCACAGGGGCTGAAGCCGTCTGTGATTCAGGCACTTATGGCACGAAAGTCGTGCCCTTCCCAAAACCCGCTCGAATCAGAGTTCTGCCGCAGCTTGAGGCGAACCGGAACTGACAGCTGAGGATCCTACGGCATTCGCGTGAGCCCGGGCAGTGTCTTGACCAGATCGTTGTAGATCACCATTACGGCGAAGAGCA
>Ga0182019_10000937_pt1 | contig 14531 bp, 13 predicted proteins | sample 812E2MmetaG_FD_120483 | JGI IMG/M metagenome (GOLD analysis project Ga0182019, IMG submission 120483) | Permafrost microbial communities from Stordalen Mire, Sweden - 812E2M metaG | ecosystem: Environmental > Terrestrial > Soil > Wetlands > Permafrost | place: Sweden: Stordalen | collected...
AGGCCATCTGCGTGCCCGGGCCCATCTTGAAGGAGCTCTTGTTGCCGCCGAGGCGCCAGATGACTTTGCCCGTGCCGCCTTCAAGCTGATAGCCGGCCCAGGTGCTGCGCGCGGAGATCAGCAGATCGCCGTCCGGCTCGGGGTCGATCGAGTTGAGATGGAAGTAATCCCAGGGGATCGTGTCCGTGGGCGTTTCCACTTCGGACTCGGGGGCGCCGATGTGGTCGAGGCTGTGCCATTCCCAGCGGACGAGGCCGGACTTGATGTCGATCTCCTGGATCGCGGTGTCGACGATCGCTCCGCCCCGCGACCCTTTGACTGGGGCGAGGTCGCAGCGGATCGGGTTGTAGGCGGTGATGTAGGCGACGTCGTGCGGTGCGAGCTGGAGCTCGTGCAGGTCGGCCTTCAGGCCGTTGCCACCGGCGATCCTCGCGATGGTCTGGTAGCTGGAGTCCATGATGACGTCTTCGCCCTGCCCGAAGCCCAGGGCGAGGACCCGACCTTTCCACCAGGTCAGCACACGCTGACCTTGGTAGGTCTGCTCGCTCAGGTTCTCGGCGGTTTCGCCGCCCGAGAGCTTTCCGAACCAGAGGAGCCGGCCGGTCGAGCTGTAGATCAGCGGCCCATACTGGCCCGGGCCGGGCCCGTTGGTCGTGAGGATGTCGCCCGCGCCCGGATCATGGTCGGGCACGGTGACGGTCATGATCGGCGCCTGGTAGCCGGGCAGGGTGTAGAAGCTCTGGTAGTCGGCGGGGGCGGCTTGCGGGTTGTGGAACTCCGGGACGCGCTTCGTCGGATATGGGGTGTCGATGCGAAAGCGAAAGCCAACCGGCTTCTCAGCACCCGCGACGGCGATCACGGCGCGTACGGTCACGGTCTCGCCGGCTTGGAATGGAGCGTCGGGCGCAAAGCTCGCACCGTCGCCCTGGGAGTAGGCACGGAGACGGCCGGTGTGGCGCCCGCTGCGCTCGCCCACGACCGAGACCTCGCGTATCGCCGCGGGCGCGGCGCCGAGGAAGCTGACCTGGGTGTGAGGATTGGCCGTGCCTGTGTCCGGCGCGGGCGAGACATCGACATCGGTCCCGGGCAGCTTCGCGCTGTGCTCGAGGGTGGCGGGCAGGCAGGTAGGCGATACCGCGTTGGAGGAGGCGCTCGAGCCGGAGGAGAGCTTCAGGCTCGCAGAGCCGAGCACGATCGCCAGGACGCCCCAGGTGAGCGCGGCGACCCCCAGGATGATGAGTACGTTGCGACGCATTTTTAGGGCGGAGAGACCACAGGGAGCGTCGACACGCACCGCGAGGTCGAGGCCGGAAGCCTGCCACATCCGGCGCTGGGACACGTAAGAGTTGCGTTAGCTTGGGCCGGTGCGACGTCTGTTGATTCTTGTATCGGTGCTCGTGCTCGTCGACACGATGCTCTACGCGGCGCTCACGCCGCTGCTGCCCCATTTCGCACGCGAGCTACACCTCTCCAAGGCGGGCGCGGGCTCGCTGGTCGCGGCGTATGCAGCGGGAGCGCTGATCGGCGGGCTGCCCGGCGGTCGCGCCGCCGCCCGGCTCGGCCCGCGGCGGGCGGTGCTCGTGGGTCTTGCGTTGATGGGGCTCGCGAGCATCGGCTTCGCGTTTGCACATAGCTTTGCGGAACTCGTGAGCGCACGCGTGATCCAGGGCACCGGCAGCGCCTTCACCTGGGCGGGAGCGTTCACCTGGCTGATGAACAGCGCGCCGCAGGGGCAGCGAGGCGCGCTGATCGGCCGCGCGATGAGCGCGGCGGTCTTCGGAGAGCTGCTCGGGCCGGTGCTCGGCGTCGGGGCCAGCGCGCTCGGGCGAGCAACGGTCTTCAGCGGCCTGGCGGCTCTCGCGGTGCTGCTCGCGATCTTGACGGTGCAGATCGAGGCGGCCTCGCCGATGGAGCGCGTGGAGGTGACCTTGAGGAGCGCGCTCGGGGTGCGTCGCTTTGCGGACGGCCTGATCCTGCTGGCAATCGCCTCGATGCTGTTCGGGGTGCTTTCGGTGCTCGCGCCGCTACACCTCGCGGCGGCTGGCTGGGGCGCGGCGGCGATCGGTGCGACGTGGCTTGTGGGTGCCGCGCTCGAGGCGAGCGAGTCGCCGTTGATTGGCCGACTCAGCGACCGCAAGGGGGCGATGAGCCCCGCGCGCCTGGCGCTGGCAGCGAGCGTGCCCACCTCGCTGGCGCTCGCGACCGAAGCGGTCCCCTTCATCTATGCACCGCTGATCGTGCTCGCGGGCCTGTCCTACGGAGCCCTGTTCACCCCATCCTTTGCTTTGGTCTCCGAGGGTGCCGAAAGCGCGGGCCTCGCGCAGGGCATGGCCTTCGGCCTGATGAACGCGGCCTGGGCGACGGGAGCGATGATCGGGCCCGCCGCGGCCGGGGCAATCGCCGGGGCGGCGGGTGACTCGCTGCCCTTTGTGCTGGCGGCGGTTGGCTGTGTGGTGGCGCTCATCTTCATGCGGCCTTCGCCGGGGCACCCCGCGCCCATCCGCTCATAGGCGTGGGCTCTCCCGGCGCTGTGCGACGATCTGGCCGATGGCGCGGCAGGCAAGCGAGGACACGCGGAGTGCGATCTTGCGGCGGGTGCGCGCGATTCCACCGGGCTATGTGCGCACCTATGGGGACGTGTCACCGGGCGCGCCCCGCGTGGCCGGCTATGTGCTGAGCCGCGTTGATGGGAGTGAGGCGCCGTGGCATCGCGTGGTACGCGCCGACGGGTCGCTTGCAAAGGGAGCTCGCCAGCGACGATTGCTCGAAGCAGAGGGCGTGCCCTTTCGTGGTGAGCGAGTGCTGCTTGCCAAGGTGCGCCTCGACGATCTCGACGCGATGCTTTTATAGCCGGGACGGACGTATCAAGTGGCGTAGGCATCTTTGGCCGGACGTCCATACCGCCGCTCGATGGCCGAAGCGAGGATCGTGGTATGGCACTCAAGCCCCTCTCGGCCCAGGAACTTGCGGATACTCCGACGCTGTTCTCAAGCTTCATGGGCTACATGGGCGCCCACTACAAGACGTTCGGCCAGCTACGCGCGATCTATCGCGAGCGCAGCAGAGCTCTCCGAGCAGGAGAGGATCAAGCGGACGACCTGCGCGTTGAGCGCTTCATTGAGGACATGTCGAGCAATCGCTGGAGCACGGATGTGGTCGTGCGGGTTGGCCTGTTTGACGGCAGCTTGCTCGTGATCGACGGCATCCATCGCGGCATCGCATATCTCGCGTGCATGGAGAAAGGGATTAGCCCGGAGAGGCTGCCCGCGCTGCTCGTCGACTGCTGAGACCCTTTGCACTTCTGCGATAGGCGCCGAGTAGCTGACTCAAGCTCTGACCACCATCGTCATTCGCTGGCGAGGAGCAGCCACGACTCGCCCGCGATGACCGTCCCGGCCGCTATTCGTATGTATATCGGTCGCAGCGTCTGGACTTCCGAGGGGCCCTGACCCGCTTCGTGCGGACCTACTCCTTCGTCGCCCAGATCGCAGCCTTTACAGACCCCACGCTCGAGCGCGATTACGTCTACTGCCGGGCGCTTTCGCTCTATCTGCGCGACACGGGGACCGTCGAGCGACTCGACCTCGGCAGCGAGGTAGAGCTGACGCACCTGCGCCACCAGATGACCTTCAATGGCACGCTGTCGCTGGCCACGAAGATAGGCAAGGTGCGCTCATTCTTCGGGGAGGGCAGGGGAGTTCAGCAAGAGCTCGACTTGGAGCACCTCTCCACCATCGTGGAGGTCCTCAACGAGCGCTTTGGGACCGACCTGACCGACGTCGACAAGCTGCTGCTCGACCAGTTCGAGGAGAGCTGGGTCGCAGACAGCGAGCTATCCGACCAGGCCCGGAACAACAGCCTCGACAACTTCCGCCTCGTCTTCGACCGCAAGTTCCTGCAGACAATCGTGACCCGCGTCGACGCCAACGACGAGATCTACAAGAAGATCCTCGACGACGAGGACTTTCGGGCGACCGTTGGGGAGTTATACCTGCGGAAGGTCTACGATCGGCTACGAGAAGAAGCCTGAGAGTCGGAAGGCTTTCTGCGATGGAGCGAACCGCTCGGCGCGGTTTTTGCGGGCGGACGAATCTCGCTTTACGAAGGGCGCACGCGCGCCACGCGGGATTCATTGCTTAGCGATCGCTGACCAGCCCGACGGCTTAGTAAGCGTTTCTGCCTTATCGCTTAGTAAGCTTGGATCGTGGCAAGCGAACGAAAAGATCCTCCGAGCCCCGCATCGAGCCCTCGGACCGGCGAGTACCGGCTAGCGGACAGCGGCCCTGACGGATACTGGGCCTTCCATCCCAATCCGCTCCCACCTAAACCGCCTCTGCGCATCGACGCGCCGATGCAGTCCCTGCTGGACCGCACCAACCAGGCCCTTGGACGCCTTGACGGGATCACGCTACTGCTACCCGACCCCGACCAGTTCATCTATACGTTCGTCCGCAAGGAGGCTGTCCTGTCCTCTCAGATCGAGGGTACACAGTCCTCCCTGTCAGACCTACTCCTGTTTGAGCACGACGCCGCACCCGGCGCGCTACGCGAAGACGCCCAAGAAACTGCGAACTACATCGCAGCTCTTGACTACGGCCTCGACCAGCTCGCGAAACCCGGAGCGCCGCCGCTCTCCGCGCGACTGCTACGAGAAGTGCACCGACGACTACTACAGACGGGACGGGGAGCGGACAAGAACCCTGGCGAGTTCCGCCGCGACCAGAACTGGCTTGGCGGCGCGCGTCCCGCCACCGCGCGATTTGTGCCGCCACCATGGCAAGCGGTGACCGTGGCGATGGGCGCCCTTGAGCAGTTCATTCATGACGATCCAAATCCAACCCCAGTGCTGGTGAAGGCCGCGCTCGCACACGCCCAGTTCGAGACGATCCACCCGTTCCTGGATGGCAACGGAAGAGTTGGACGGCTCCTCATCACCCTGCTGTTGTGCTCCGAGGGTGTACTCAGCCGGCCGCTCCTCTACTTGAGCCTGCACTTCAAGCGCAACCGTGACAGCTACTACGAGCACCTACAGCGTGTCCGCACCGACGGTGCTTGGGAGGATTGGCTGCGGTTCTTCCTCGAAGGAGTCATAGAAGTCTCCGAGTCCACGACACTCACCACGCAGCGTGTCGTCGCGATGGTGGAGAACGACCGCCAGAAAATCCACACCTTCGGACGTGGCGCCGCCACGGCGCACCGTGTGCATGACCTTGCGACGCGCTCCGTCGTCATCGGCGCCAGCACCTCGGCCGAACGCCTCGGTCTGACCGGCCCCCCCGTGTACGCTGCCATCCAGCGGCTCGAGAAAGCCGGGATCCTGCGTGAGGCAACTGGGCGACAGAGAGGGAAGCTCTACGTATATGACCAGTACCTGAAGATCCTCAACGAGGGCACCGAACCATTCTGAGCGCCCTTGTTGGCTCACGCCGCTTGCGTTGACTACGACTTCATGGAGCCAACCGGGATCGAACCGGTGACACCTGCTTGCAAAGGCGGTCTGGGGCTCGATGGGTGGTGTCGGCAGGGCGCGAATGCCGATGAACAAGGGCTTGCGTGATCGTTGGCGATCGCTGGTGGCGGCTGTTTTCCGCGTTTGCTTGATCTTTGCTTGATCTCTCCTACAAAGCGGCGCCTGCCGACCAGCACCGAGCCCGACCGCTGACCCTAGCTGAGCGGTGGATCATGTTCATCTAGGTCGTCGCACTAGCGAACCCTGCTGCGGTTGAATATCCAGATGTCCGCAGAAGGTCCCCCCTACCTCAGCGAGCTGGCGCGATACGTCGAGGAGAACCTTGCCGAACCGACCGCGCTCGTGGCGGCGCTCGGGGCACTCCTTTCTGACCCGGCGGCGTACAGCGCTTCGAAGGGCGAGCCGTCGAGCACACTTGTCGATTTCGTTCAGGAGCTAGTCCTCACGGACCGCTCTCTACAGCGCCTCCTGTCGGAACCTGAGGTCCCGATATCGCGTGAACTCGTTGATGGCACGTGGTCCGCAGTCTGGCGAGGAGCCCGAACGTCATCTGCAGCCACCTCGTTCGAGTACGACGTGTGCATCTCGTTTGCCGGAGCCGATCGTCCGGCGGCGGAGCGCATAGCTGGCGCGATCCTTTCCAACGGGATGAAACGTAAGGTCTTCTATGACGAGTTTGAGAACGTGACCCTCTGGGGCGAAGACCTCTCCAACTACCTCCATGACGTCTACTCCAAGCGAAGCCGGTTCTGCCTGATCCTGTTTTCACATCGCTATCGACAGCGCGCCTGGACCCGACACGAGTTGCGAGCCGCTCTGACACGCGTCCTGGCTGAGCGGCAGGCCTACGTGCTACCGGTCGCACTGGATGAGGGCGCCGTGCCCGACGAGTTCGCCAGCATCGGCTACTGGTCGTTCACCCCAGGTGATGAGCAGCGAATCGCCGACGCCACCGAGGAGAAGATCAACGACTACATAGGTAGGCATTACCTCTCAGTTGAGGAGTTCGCCGATTTGCTGACACGTGTCCGGGTAGGTGACGCGATCCTCGACGGGTTCCGCGATGGCATCAAAGCCAGACAGGCCACCACAGACATGGCAGAGGCACAGGCGATGTCAGTGGTGGCCCTCATTGCCACGGCTAACAGCGAGACCTTCCTCAAGCCCGTCCGTGCCCTCATCGACCTCGTCCTATTCGATGACGGGGCCGTCGGCGGTCTCTTTGACGACGATGGAGATCTCGTTGTCTTCGGAGACACAAAGGTCAAGCGATGGTTGGGGAGCGAAGGACCGATCATGCTGTTCACAGAGAGTTGGGAAGATCACATTCGCCCGTATAAAGAACGATGGGATGCCGCAAACTCAGAGTCGGAAGACGTACAGCCAAGCGAGTCATAACTATCTACGAGAGAGCTTGTAGGTCGTCTGACCCAGCGAGGACTGTCTTCCCTTGAGACAAGACAGGGCCAGAACCCCTCAAGTCCGTCATACCGTCGCAGTCCCCTTAACTGCGAACTTCGGGGCGGAATCTAGGCCCGGCAGCAGCGTCGGCTTGCGCGGGAGGGCGGGACTGTCCCTCGGCCATTCGGGCGATGATCGCTAGCGGCTCGCAGTCGTCACGGCCCGCTATCCAGACCGAGTTGGCGGCGACGAGCAGGTTGACGACCCCAGCTAGTCCCTCGGCTTGGACCTGTGAAGCGATGTAGGCGAGCTTGCCGCCGTCCTCGGTCTCGGCGTGGAACATGAGAAGCATCGTGTATGGGCCCAGGGCGACCGCGCAGCCCGCGAGCGTTTTCAGGCGCTCGTCAATCTGCTCTAGGAGCTTGTCGTGCTCTTGCCACGGCTCTATGGGGCTATCGCCCGATGAGAGGAACGCCCCGGTTGAGAGGCCCTGCGAAAAATCGGCGTTCGGGAAAACCACGACCGGCTCGGCGCCAGTCATGAGCAGGGGCTTCTCGAAACGGCGCACGCCGATGTAGGTGTCTAGATGCAGTCTCGTGGCCGTCTTTTCAATCAGGGGCACGAGCAGGCCGAGATGCCGGTACTCGGGTCCCTTCAACTGCACCTGGCCGGGGGTCGCGTAGGCTTTGCGTAGCGGCTCGTAAATGTCGGCTGAGATGTCCCCGGCATCGTGCTGCTCCTCTAGACGCTCGCGCATATAGGCAAGAAGCGTTGGCAGCGCGCCCTCATCAAACTGCTCGCGGAAGCCGACTGTGCGAACCATCAGACTTGCCACGAACAGTTGCAGGCTTGCTCTGCGCTCAAGCTCCATATTCAGCAGACGCGGGTGACTCACAGCGTCGGCCTCAACCCCGAAGCGAATAGCCTCGTTGCTCTCCGTGCTGCCAACGGTGTCCAGGTTCTGCAGTGGGCCACGCTCTAGCTCGTCATTCCACTTGCCGTCGGTGTCGCGCCAATTGTTCAAGTTGTTCTCAACGCCCACGCTCTCTGGCGCCTGACGCCTGAGCACCTTCATCTCCGGAGAGCGCCGGATGACGGTCAAGCCGCCCTCGTCGGTCTCAAAGCGCGCCAGCAAATGCCGGGGGACGCTGTGCTGCTTAATTCTCGTCTGGTGCTCTGAGGCGCGCTCCGACATAGCCACACTTAGCCTACGGGAGCTTCATCCGAGCGACCTCCTCAGCGACGAAAGCAGTGCGGCGAAGCAGATCAGCGCAGCAGATGCGCGAACGTCCTTTGAGCGGCGCATCGCCCGTGCCGCCCAAAAAAGCTTGGATCCAGCGCCTGCTTGCGCTTGACTGGGAGCATGCCCGCAGAGCTGCCCGTCACAGACCAGAGCACAGCCTGCTGGTGGTGCGGAGCGCTGGCCGACTCGCGGGAGCACAAGTTCAAGCGCAGCGACCTCGTGCGCGAGCACGGTGCGGCTCCCTACACCGACGGCGCCACGCTAGCCATCGTCGGCTCTGGCAGCTCGCGCTACGTTCGCAGCAATCGCAGCGATCCGCTCAAGTTCTCGCCGTCGCTGTGCCAACCGTGCAACAACGCGCGCAGCCAACCTTTCGACCGTGCATACGATCGCTTCATCGAATGGCTCATCGCTCATGAGGACGACGTTCTGCGCACGCGCCAAATTGACCTCGAGATCGTATTCGGACACACATGGCAGACGGACTCGCTTAATGTGCTGCGCTATTTCGTCAAGCACGTCGGCTGTCGGCTGGCAGAGATCGAGCAGGCTGGCTACCCACTCGCGGTCCCTGCTGACCTGATCGCGTTCCTAGACGGAGGGCCACCGCCGGCAAGCCTTAGGTGCGATCTGTATGCCGAGGCAGCCATGATCCGCTGGCGTGACATGCGACCCGACGACCCCCTGTGGGCACCACGACCGCTCTGGATCGAGGCGGTCCTCGGGCCAGAGGCGTCGGGCCTGGATGTCGTGCAGTCGCGCTGGCACTACGGCTGGCTAACACTGGCTTGGGCTGTTGGCCCCGATGCCAATCGGGGCGACGCATTCTGCGCCCGCGATCTAGATATTCCCCTCGTTGCGGTGGCTTTCGATCCTGGGGTAGAGTTGGTTTTCGCCGCCGGTCGCCACGGCCTCCTCGACGAACCACCCCCTAGTAGCCCGGCCGATGCTCCGCCGCTTACCGCCATCGGCGGCTCGCCGGTCGTAAGGGCGATGATCGCCGGTGCGCTGGACTTTGAGGCCACCCGTCAGGAGCACTTCCCTGATGAACGTCGCAACCTGCTGGTTCCAGATCCTTCCACAGTCGATCCGGAGCTTGAGATGCTGCGCTTGCGCGCCTTGCTGTCGATCTGCGCGTGCTGGGCGTCTGGCGATCTCACCGAGGACACGATCCGCACAGCCGCGAAGCTCCCGAGAAGCGCCGACGAGCAGGAGCTCGTTGCGGACGCCAATGCGATGCAGGCACGCGTTGCGTCGCTAAGCAGTCCCTACGCGCGCATCGCGGTGCACTTCGCGAGCCTCGCTCACCTGCACCTCGCGAGGGCATGCGAACTGGGCGGCACCATCACGGCGCGCGGCCAAGAAGCGATCATCGACGCCTCACGCCATGCGGGCGGGAGCGCAACAGCCGCGGGCCTCGCACGGGAGGAAGTCGGCGCAGCATTCAACGCTATCCTCATAGCCGCACCCACCCTGCTCAACGGCGTATGCCGCTAACGCAGATGGCTCCGCAAACGCCAAGCTTTGCGAAACGCTGGGCTACGCGGCTAGGTTACCCCAACGACTCGCTCGACCATCACAAGCCGGCCGACCTGCTGCGCACGGGCAAGTTCCGACGGGCGCTGGGCGCGATAGACGCAATGCCCGAGGGCGTCTTCGTCTAACCGCGCGTGATTGACCAGCAACTCCTCGATCGAATCGACGCGATCGAGTCGGTCCCTTTTGCCGTCGCGCAAATAGCGACCCCGACGCGCCTAGCCGAATGACACTGTCACTCAAATAGGGTAAGGTGTAACTACTCCTCGGACGTCAGAGGAGTAGTCCGCCCCGGCCCAGTACGACCCTCCTTTTGTATTGGAGCTAACCGTACTGGGCCGAGGTACTTCTAAGTGCTTCTGGTACGTAGCTTATCGCGTTCCGGTACAGAATGCACTACAGATTGCATTCTGTACGAGCTTCTGCAGTACATCCTTATTACGCTTTGTTTTTGCCGTTCTCTTTGTAGTTCTCTATCTCGCTGTAGTTTCCGTTCTATTCTTTGTTCTTGTTCTTTTAGTTCTCGCTGTTCTTCTCGCGTGTTTTAGTAATGCTGTTTAGAGCGGGATTCTTGTAGATGTTCTCGACAGAGTTACCGGAGTTGTTATCACACTCGCTTCTCTGCAAAGTTCTCAATGACGGCAGTTCCGCAGCGCTAACGGACTCAACAGCCCATTCTCGTAGACGTTGGCTAACCGTTGGCCTTTCTTGACCTCTTTACGGGCTCAGGTACAGCACCAAATAGCTGCCCTCGTTACCGGCCCACCGTGCCAGGATCTGATCGACTACTCATCGCGCGTAGCCTGCGCATTTGGGCACGCGGAGCGTCTTTGATCACCTCGTATCTGCCCGGTACTTGTAGGCGCCGTACAAGTACCGTACTATTGAGGTATGGCTACACGAACTAGACGGATCGAGATGCGCGCCGACCCAGCGAGCGAGGAGCGGATCTCGCTCGCAGCCCGAGCACGAGACCTCTCGGTCTCGGCGTTCGTCTTGGCAGCGGCGACGCGTGAGGCCGATCGCGTGCTCGGCCGGGCTGACCAGACACTGATCCCGGCCGGTCAGTTCGACGCGCTGGTCGCTGCGCTTGACCAGGGCGACCCGGCTCCTCGTTTGGAAGCAGCCGCTCGCAGCCCGCGCCGATACCGGCGCGGGTGAGCGACTGGACGTCCCAGGCACTCGGCGAGCATCACGACCTCGCACAACTGGATTGCGGGCGCGACGAGCTTGATCGATGGCTGCTCCACGAGGCATTGCGTGCACAGGCGGCCGGTATCGCCCACACCACCGTGTGGACCAGGCCTGAGGATCTGGTGGTCGTCGCGTTCCACGCGATCGCTCCGACCCAATTCATGCGCACGGACTTGCCATCGCGCTCACTCAGCGCCGGCTACAGCACGATCCCCGGCTACCTAATCGCGCGGCTCGCTCTCAGCCAAGCCCTGCACGGGCAAGGCCTGGGCACGCACGCGCTACTCGACGCACTAGAGCGGATCGTCACGGCCGCGACGAACGCCGGCGGACGCCTGATTGCCGTGGACACCCTGGATGACGCCGCACACCGCTTCTACTGCCACCACGACTTCCAGCCGATCCAAGGCTCACGCCGGCTAGTGATGAAGATCGCAACCGCCCGCGCAGCCCTCGACCGCTGAGCACCACACACAGGCACACACGAGCTGCGAATCGAGTTCGGACATGTGGCCGAGGGCCGTAAGGCCACCGCCGGGCCTTCTTGCGTATGGGCAGTGAGCCGACTCACGGCAGAGAGCCGCCCAGGTACTCGTCATCATCAAGGGCGTGAGCAGTCAGGACCGAGAGATACCCCTGAGTCTGCTGGGCGCGGCGAGTGGAAGCCACCCGCCGCCTCCGCCTAGGACGGCCGTACAGCTCCTGGATTTCCACCGTCTTGCTTGGGAGGATTTCGAGCGTTTGTGCCTACGGCTCGCTCGCCTGACGGGCAAGTTTGGTAGGGCTCGGCTCTACGGCGTGCCAGGCCAAGCCCAAAGCGGGATTGACTTCTACACGACCCTTCCCACTGGTCGCTACGAGAGCTACCAATGCAAGCGGATTGCGGGCGTGTCCCCGGCGGACATCAAAAGTGCCGTTGACAAGTTCGTCAAGCGAAAGCGCTGGAGCGATGTCAGCGACAAGCTCGTTTTCTGCACGTCGGAACGGGGAGTCCGTACCGAGCTGACTGATGCGATCGAGGGCCAGGCTAAGCGGCTCGCCAAACGGGGGATCGCGTTCGAGGTGTGGGACGCCGATGAGCTCTCTCTGTTGCTAAAGGAGCACGAAGGCATCGTGCAAGATTTTTTCGGGCCTTACTGGGTTGAGGCTTTCTTTGGCAGGGCGGGCGGGCAGCAAGAGACGCTAGAAGCGCTGCGCGAGGAGATTCGTGCGATCCCACGCATGCAGACACAGTTCGTCACACATGAATGGGCATCCGAGCGCTTGCGCGCACTCTTGGAACTACTGCGCAAAGATTATCCCGAGACCTTCGCGAAACTAAACGATCAGCTCGGGAGTCCCCCGGACAGGGAGCTAATTCGGGCTACGGCGAAAGCTCCGCCCGAATGGCTGAGGACTGCGGACAGTCGGGTCTGGGACGTGCTGGCGCGCACCGCTGAGTCTCAAGGGGAGTGGTCGGCAGCATCAAATGCGTGGGAGCGACTTTCAGAACGACAACGCACGGCGTTTTCGCGCTCAGGCTCATTGGTCTCGGCTGCTATCGCCGCGAAGATGGCCGGCGAGGTCGCACGCTACGAGGATCTGATTGCACACGCGGAGGATGCTGACGCAAAGCATCCGCGACTGGTCCTCGAGCTGATGTCAGAAGACACGGCCCCGGCTGAGCGGCTGGCGATCATCGCGAAGCTGGACAGCGAAGACCCCGACGACCTAGCGCAGATTGCGGCGCAGCGAGCGTTGGCTGAGTTGCTGACACCTGACGTCGCCGCCGCGCGTATCAGCTTGCAGGAGGTAGAGGAGCGCCTTCCGGGGTCGATCATGTCAGCGAGTCTGTCAATCAGTCTGGCTGCACAGAAAGGGCGCCTTGCGATCATGGGGCATCGTGCGCTCGCCCGAGCCGAACTGCTCGACGCGGCCTCAGAGGCAGAGTCAGTGCGCCAGCGCCTCATCGACCAGGGGCGTTGGCTTGAGGCGACCAGGATGGTCATGTTGCGGGCGGATATCCACGCCATTCTCGGAGATCGGCCGATGGCCTCAAGGGTGCTGAAGGGCGCTCGCGAGGAGGAGCAGCGAACGACCGAGCAGAAAATCGTCTTGGCGTCTAGTGCCGCGGAGCGCGCCCTGGATTGGCGGCTTGCGCAGACGTTCTTGGACGGCGCCGAGGAGACGCCTACGATCGCTCGGCTTCGCTTGGAGATTAAGGAGGCGATCGGCTCTCCGGCAGAACGCGAAGAAGCGTTGTTGGGTTTGGAGGAGATGGTGCGTGAAGACGGCCCAGAGTCGGCGCCCGCTGCGTTTCTGCGCCTAGCGGCGACCCTAGGGCCAGTGTCAACGCCGTGGAGCGAGGAGGCCGCGAACTACTTGAGGGAGCACGAGCACGAGCGAGCAGCCGTGCAAGCGGAGGCGTTCTATCGACTCCGAAAGGACGGCTTCGAGGAGGCCCTACGGATTCTTGAGCCCTACGGTAAAGCACCTTGGGCGCTAGCGACTCGCCTGCGCGTCTCACTCGCCCCCGGAGTCCCGCCGGAGGTCGCCGTGGAGGCCGCCGAAAACCTGCTCGCGATGGGTCCGTCTCACGCCGCTCGAATCGAGGCCGCGCAGGGATTCGGGCGCGCCAAAGACTTCGCCCGGGCACGACAGGAGCTTGTTAGCGTTGCGCGAGATGTAGGAGCGCCCGACGCGGCGCGCGCGGATGCTTACGAGAAGCTGATGTACGTCGCCGGAAACGAGCTGGACGACTGGAATTTCGCCCTGGAGCTCTACGGCGAGTGGGTAGAGGTGGCTCCGACTGATGACAGAGCACCGAAGTGGTTCCCCAGAATCGCCAACCGCCGGAGTCGTAGCCAATCGCGGTGCGGGTGAGTGATGCGCGTCAAACCCTGACCGACCGGCCACGCGCGCGGCACTATGAGCAGTCAACGAGCAGGAGGGACTACGCCACGGAGGATCGGAGCCGGGTCTACCGCTCGTCTGCGTACTCGGCCCAGTCCGGGCGCTCCACCGCCTCGCCGATCGGCGACACAGGCTCAAGGCACACCGGGTCGTCAGGTTCGCCAGGGCAGAGATAGCCGTCGAACCGCTCGCCGCCGGGTCCTGAGGGCTCTGACATGACCCGCTTGGCGTGAACGTCGCCATGCACGGGGCAGTTGGCGAGCACGTATGGCATGTGGGCATTGTGCCAGTCGCCGCCTCCGGCTGCCCTGGCGAGCGAACCCCGTAGACGATGACCCGGAAACCGCATCAGAAAGCCACCCTAACCAGCGCTGATCATGCGTCGGCTGCGTCCAGCATCTCGCCGAAGGTTCTCAATCCAGCCCTTGCCGGGCGGCAGCGAATGCACGGCCACAGGACTGTGTGACGGCGCTGGCGGATGTCTCGTAGGCGCTCAGACCGCCTGTCTGGGACTACACAGATCTTCGATCAGTGATCTTTGGGCAGCCAACATGCTTGAACGTCACTAAGGATGGCGCCCCAGGGCGACCCGCATCATCGAATCATGGCTATCACGTCGTGGCTCAGTCGGCGCATTGATTTGCCGAACGCTCCCGTCGCTCTCCACTCTCGGCCGGCTCGAGCAGCACGAACAATATCTCGAGCCATTGCGTGAGCGCCGCTGCCGCCAGTAGCCCGCCAAGGAGAGAGTCACGCGCCAGAGTCGATTCGACGTTCATTCTAGAGAAACGGGGC
>Ga0182019_10000939_pt1 | contig 14526 bp, 16 predicted proteins | sample 812E2MmetaG_FD_120483 | JGI IMG/M metagenome (GOLD analysis project Ga0182019, IMG submission 120483) | Permafrost microbial communities from Stordalen Mire, Sweden - 812E2M metaG | ecosystem: Environmental > Terrestrial > Soil > Wetlands > Permafrost | place: Sweden: Stordalen | collected...
GAGGAAGAGCAAAATTTTTGGTCTGGTCATGCTAATACGGTGATTAATGCTTTAGAGGCCTTATTACTAAATAACGGAGTTAGTAGTTCACCCTGCCTTGATCGGCATAGCCAAGATATTACTTTGGCTCTATTGGCATTAATTGGCTTTGGGCGTACAAATGCTGCCAAAGAATGGTTACAAAAACTATTTCGGAACATAGATTACGCCTACAAAGCGAAGAAATTTGTACCTATTGCCACAGACTCTTTGGATGACTTGGTGGAAGAAGGCGGCTGGTTAGGAGGAAAAGCGACTGATCGTATGATGGAAATGTCTTGGACGCTGGCAACTCTTGCAGGCTGGAGCGTCATTCTCGGTATGGACGACATTTATGAAGTGTTGGTGAAAAATGCTAAAGATTATTATCCCAAGATATGTATTCAACTCTGGCATCCTGAACAAGATCTATATCAATACCTTTATTTTCAGCCTGCGCACTTTGAATCAGGTGTGACAGAAGCACCCATTCAATTGCCTCCTCTGGCAGAAGATTATCGAAAATATATGACCATGATGCGTGAGTCCGAATTCGGGAAAGTACATCTCGAATCGCCCTCAGCTAAAGCAGGGCTTATAGCGCTTGATCTCATTGCGTATCGGCACTTTTCAACGCCTGTTTCACCAGTATTTTGGTATTCTTTGATGGATAATACTTCTACTTGAAAGGCAATCCGCATTTTTGTATAGTTCCCACGCTCCGGCGTGGGAATTCATCCAGCAACGCTCCCGCGTTGCGTGATGCTGGAAAGTCACTGACGGCATTCCTCACGCCGGAGCGTGGGAACGATGTAATTGAATAATGAGGATTTTTTATGCTAACTATCGAACTTGAACCCGACACACAACAACTATTGGACGCAATAGCACAAAAAGAACACAGATCACCGAATGAAATTATTAAGCAATTAATTAATACCTATATTAAAGGAAATCAAGAATCTGAATTATTAGTAGATATTATTAAAGAACTGCCGGAATTTCCAAGTTTTGCAGATAAAGACCCGTTAGAGCTACAAAGAGAAATGCGTGATGAATGGGATTAAGTATTTATTGGATACCAATATAACCATTGGTTTTTTGAAACGTAGCGACATTATTTTAGATTTATTTCAATCAAAGAAAATAAAGCTATCTGAATGCGCCTACAGCTCAATCACTAAAATGGAGTTATTAAGTTATTCAATCCTAACGATGTCTGAAAAAGAAGCCATTATCTCTTTATTGACGCGCATGGTGTATTTAGCCATTACACCTGAAATAGAAAATGAAACCATTGAGTTTAGAAGTCGCTATAAAACTAAAGTTGCCTGATTCAATTATTGCCGCTACTGCAAAACATTATCAGCTTGAATTATTGACATTGGATAAGAAATTAGCGGCGAAGTTATAAGTGAGTGGCGAAAAGTTCAGCTAAAAGAGGTGCTGAAACATAGAAAAGGGAGCATTAAAATTGACGATGACACGGAATATAAACTGTGTAGAACTCAAGTACGCCGTCGCGGCGTATTGCTCAGGGGAAATCGATTACGAATTGCATTTTACGCGTTAGGATACGAATATTTTTTTAAACGTTAATTCCGGAGCGATGCTTTCTATCCAATACGTTTTAATCAGGGCTGATGGAAGTCTACTATCTTGCATATAGCTAATAGACTTGATAGCCTCTGTATAAGAACTGCATGGGATAGGGCCGCCAATAACCCCATCCTGGCCTTGCCATTTAATAACCACTGGAATATTAAGATCGCTCACTTGTTACCCTAAATATTTATAGTCAGGTAGACCCTACGCCGGATGGTGTATGTTACCCCATCCGCAAGGTTTCTCGTAGGGTTCAAAGATAACAGCAGCATCAAAACGTTCGGGGCGGGGCGACAAACCCCGTCCCGCGTGGGTGTATTTCCAAGATCCTGCTTAAGCTTAAGCAGGATCTTGATGTATCGGTGAGCGTCTGATTGTGCACTTTTAAATTTATAGCTTGTTAAATAACCTATAAGCAAATATAATGCCGCGTTCATACAAAATGCGAATGTGGCGGAACTGGTAGACGCGCTGGATTTAGGTTCCAGTAGGTTATCCTGTGAGAGTTCGAGTCTCTCCATTCGCACCACCCAATTCAATAAGATAAAGCGAATCATCGCTTTGTTTTCAGTTCTTTTAAGCCGTCTAACGGTATTCATAAAAATTCTTCTATAAATTATGCGAGGTAAAGAAATGCAAGTTTCTGTCGAAAAGACATCAGAATTAAGCAGAAAAATGACTGTTAGTGTGCCTGAAGCCGTGGTTCAGGAGAAAATGGCGGAACGTTTAAAGTCATTGGCGCGCGAAGTTAAAGTTGATGGTTTTCGTCCCGGCAAAGTGCCTAGCCATGTCGTTAAAAAGCTGTATGGCGACAAAATTCGCAACGAAATTGCCACCGATTTGATTAATGCCACTTTTTATGACGCCTTGAAAGACCAGGACTTAAATCCTGTCGGGCATCCGCATTTTCAGCCACTGGACGAATCCGAAGGCTTTAAATACACGGTCGTGTTTGAAGTTTATCCTGACATTTCGCTGGACGGCGCTGCCGGACTGGAAGTGGTGCGTCCGGTTGCTGCCGTCAGCGACAGCGATGTTGACGACATGATCGAGAAATTAAGAGTTCAAAAACAAACCTGGCACATCATTGACCGCCCTGCCCAGGAACATGATCGCGTGACCATCAGTTTTTCAGGCACTTCCGAAGACGTGAACTTCACCGATGGACGGGTGGAAAACTTTGAGGTTATTTGCGGCGAAAAGAAAATGATTCCCGGCTTCGAAGACCATTTGATCGGCCTTGAAACCGACGCCAATAAAATCTTCTCCGTCACTTTTCCAGACGATTACGGCAATGCCGCATTGGCAGGTAAAGCCGCCGAGTTTAACGTCGATGTGATTAAAGTTGAAGAACCGGCATTACCCGAAATCGATGCAGAGTTCATTAAAGCCTACGGTATTGAAGGCGATTCTGTCGAATCTTTCCGTGACGATGTTAAAAACAACATGGAAAGAGAGCTGGAACAGGCGTTACGCGCCAAGCTGAAAAATGCGGTGATGGACGCTTTATATGAAAAAATTCCGTTGACTGCGCCTAATGCGCTGGTCGATCTTGAAGTCGAAAACCTGCTGAAGCCCTATATCGAAACCGCTAAAAGACAGAACATGAAGCTGGAAGATCTCAAGTTGCCTAGAGATGTATTTGAAGAACAAGCGAAGCGTCGCGTGGCTTTAGGTTTGATCTTATCCGAAATCGTCCATGAAAATAAAATGACCGTCGATAATGACAAGGTACGCTCCACTATTGAAGACATGGCGAAAAGCTATGAGCGCCCTGAAGACGTAGTCAGCTGGTACTATTCGGATGAAAAACGCCTGGGAGATGTGCAGCAAATGGTTTTAGAAGATCAAACGATAGAATGGCTGGTTGCACAAGCAAAAGTAACCGACGAGACCGTCAAATTTAGTGATGTAATGGACAGACGTTAAGGATTTCCAATGTATAAACAACATGTAATGAATCAGGCAAGAGCTTTGGAAGCAGCGGGTGGATTAGTCCCCATCGTTATCGAGCAAACAGCTAGAGGCGAACGCTCTTTCGATATTTACTCAAGGCTTTTAAAAGAGCGCGTCATTTTTTTAGTGGGTCAGGTTGAAGATTACATGGCCAATCTGGTGGTTGCCCAGTTGCTTTTTCTGGAATCGGAAAACCCGGACAAAGACATCCACTTATATATCAATTCTCCAGGCGGGTCGGTAACGGCAGGCATGTCTATCTATGACACCATGCAGTTTATCAAACCGGATGTAAGCACGCTCTGCATAGGACAAGCGGCCAGTATGGGCGCGTTGCTGTTAACGGGCGGCGCTAAAGACAAACGTTATTGTTTGCCGCATTCAAGAATGATGATCCATCAGCCGTTAGGCGGCTTTCAAGGTCAGGCTTCCGATTTTGACATTCATGCCAAAGAAATTTTGTCTATCCGTGACAAACTGAACAAAATCCTGTCTTTCCATACCGGTCAGCCTCTGGAAAAAGTTCAGCTAGATACTGACAGGGACAATTTCTTAAGCGCCGAAGATGCGGTGGCCTATGGCCTGATCGATAAAGTATTAACGAATAGATCCATAGCTTCCGACTTATAAAGGTTGGTATTCTTTTGGAATTTCGATATGCTAGACTTCATCGAAAATTAAAACATCAACGCGATGTTTGCAGAGGGCTGATTAATGAGTAACGATAAAAATAGCAAAGATGACGATAAACTGCTTTATTGTTCTTTTTGCGGCAAAAGCCAGCATGAAGTAAGAAAACTGATTGCCGGCCCTTCGGTTTATGTGTGCGATGAATGCGTGGAACTTTGTAACGACATCATCAAAGACGAATTGCAGGATGACGAGTCTTCTTCTTTTGGCGGCAATGACCTGCCTAAACCCAAACAGATAAAAGAAGAGTTGGATGGTTATGTGATCGGCCAGGAGCGGGCCAAAAAGATTTTAGCAGTCGCTGTTTATAACCACTATAAGCGTTTGCGCAGTAAGTCGAAAAAAGACACCGTTGAACTGGCCAAAAGCAATATCTTATTGATAGGTCCGACAGGGTCAGGCAAGACCTTGCTGGCCGAAACCTTGGCGCGTTTACTGGATGTGCCGTTTACCATTGCCGACGCCACTACGCTAACAGAAGCGGGTTATGTCGGCGAAGACGTAGAAAACATTATTCAGAAAATTCTGCAAAAATGTGATTACGATGTGGAAAAGGCGGAAACCGGCATTGTTTACATCGACGAAATCGACAAAATTTCCAGAAAATCCGACAATCCATCCATCACGCGTGACGTTTCAGGCGAAGGCGTTCAGCAGGCTTTGCTGAAGCTGATTGAAGGCACTATCGCGTCGGTGCCACCCCAAGGCGGTCGCAAACATCCGCAAGGCGAGTTTTTACAAGTTAATACCGCCAATATCCTGTTTATAGTGGGTGGCGCTTTTGCTGGTTTGGATAAGGTGATCAAGTCTCGCTCCGAAAAAGGCGGCATCGGCTTTTCAGCCGAGGTAAAAACCAAGGACGAATCCAAAAACATCGGTCAACTGTTTGCGGAAGTCGAATCTGAAGATTTGATCAAATACGGTTTGATTCCTGAGTTTGTCGGCCGCTTGCCCATTATAGCGACGCTGGAAGAACTGGATGAGCAGGCTTTGGTGAAAATATTAACCGAGCCAAAAAATGCGCTCATCAAACAGTATAAGCATTTGTTCGAAATGGAAGGTGCCGAACTGGAGTTTCGCGACGAGTCTTTAGGCGCCATCGCCCGCAAGGCCATGGAAAGAAAAACCGGCGCCCGGGGATTAAGAACCATTGTTGAAAATGTCTTGCTGAACACCATGTATGAATTGCCGTCAGCCGACAATATTTGCAAAGTGGTCGTCGATGACAATGTCATTTTAGGCAAGTCCGAGCCGCTTTTGGTTTATGAAACCGAAAAGAAAAAGGCCGCTGCCGAATCTTAGGCCCGCAATTCGTCCACCACCTTAAGACTATGCAGATAACATCCCTTAGAGGGATGTTATCTGCATAGTGTCCCAATTTAAATTGAAAGCCGGTTTATCTAATTCACCGCCAACATATTTTCCAGCGCCTTTTTAGCCAGTATGGCGTCCTCAACAGGCACAGCAATCTGGTTAATAACATGTCCCGCCGCCAGATTTTCCAATACCCAGGCTAAATGCTGCGGGTCGGTTCTGAACATGGTTGAACACATGCACAACGTCGGCGACATAAAATGCACGTTCTTGCCCTGCGCTTTGCATTCGTCGTGCAAACGATTGACCAGGTTTAATTCGGTGGCCACCAGCCAGCGGGTGTTAGGTTCGGCTGCGTGCACGGTCTTTAAAATATATTCGGTGGAACCCACATAATCGGCTTTCTGGCACACTTCAAAACAGGCTTCGGGGTGTGAAATCACTTTCGTTTCCGGGAAACGTTCCAAGAAGTTATCAATCTGTTCAGGCTTAAAGACTTGATGCACGGAACAATAGCCGTTCCAGAGTATGATTTTGGCATTGCGGATTTGCTCTTCCGTCAGTCCGCCCATCGGTTTATTAAAATCCCAGGTCACCATCTCTTCCAGCGGTATGCCCATGCGATAGCCGGTATTGCGCCCTAAATGCTGGTCGGGGAAAAACAGGACTTTTTCGCGCTGGGCAAAGCTCCATTCCAGTATCTTCTGGGCATTGGATGAGGTGCAGACGATGCCGTCATGGCGGCCGCAAAACGCTTTCAAGTCAGCGGCGGAATTGATGTAGGTCACCGGCGTTACGTCGTTGTCCACATCGATAATTTCCGCCAACTCCTGCCAGCATTTTTGCACTTTAAGCAAATTGGCCATATCCGCCATCGAACAACCCGCCGCCAAATCGGGCAAGATGGCGATTTGTTCCGGGCGGGACAATATGTCAGCGACTTCCGCCATAAAATGCACGCCGCAAAACACGATGTATTCGGCGTCCGATTGTGCTGCATCCCTGGATAGCTTTAAGGAATCACCGGAAAAATCCGCATGTTTAAACACTTCGTCGCGCTGGTAATGGTGTCCCAACACCACGCAACGACTGCCCAACTTGGCTTTGGCGGCAATGATGCGGGCGTCGCATTCTTCGTCATCGAGCAGGGCATAATCTTGAATAGGAAATGTCATTTTTTAAGGCTCATGGTAAAAGGTATCAATCTAATAATGCGGCGGCACTTTGATTTAATAGTGCGGTGGCACTTCGTCTGTGCTCTCGCCGCTACCGCCTTCCGTAGACAAACTTTTAATACGCTCGTTAAGCAAGCGGCAAGTGGCTTCCAGGCGGTCTATCTGTTGCTGTTGATTGCCGACTATTTTATTCAATGCCTGCAACAAGTCTTCCTGGTAAGCAGTTTTTATTTCCAGCTCTATTATCCGGTCAGCATTCATTCAGATCACTTTTGAAAATTGTTGATGTTGTTTTTGCGCCAGGTATTTATCGAAGACCATGCAGATATTGCGTATCAACAAGCGACCTGCGGGTAATACCTGTATGCCCTCGGCTGATACGGACAACAAACCGTCGACCTGCATGGGCGATAATGCTTCCAGTTCCTTGGCGAAGTAATCGGCAAAGTTAATGGAAAACGCCTGTTCGATGTCCACAAAAGTCAGGTCAAAGTGGCAGATCAACTGGGTAATCACGGCGCGGCGCAATTTATCATCATCATCCAGCTCCACGCCTTTAAATACCGGCAATTTATTTTGACGGATGAGGCTGTCGTACTCGTCCAACTCTTTTACATTTTGGATATAGGCGTCCCCTACCCGGCCTATGGATGTAATCCCTAAGCCGATCAGGTCACAATCCGAATGCGTGGAATAACCCTGGAAATTTCGATACAGCTTGCCTTCCCGTTGCGCAACCGCCAGCTCGTCATCCGGCTTGGCGAAATGATCCATGCCGATATAAACATAACCTGCCGCAATCAGCTTTTGCCCCACCATCTGTAAAATATCCAGTTTGACATCCGCGCTGGGCATATCGGCATCCTTAATCTGCCGCTGGGTTTTAAAGCGGTTTGGCATGTGCGCGTAATTGAAGATCGAGAAGCGATCAGGCGCCACCGCCAGTATTTTATCCAACGTAAGGGCGAAACTGTCCACCGTTTGCAGCGGCAAGCCGTAGATCAAGTCGATATTGGTGGATTTAAAACCTTCGGCGCGCGCGGCTTCCAATACACCAAAGGTTTGTTCCTCACTTTGTATGCGATTGACGGCTTTTTGCACGGCCGGGTCGAAATCCTGCAAGCCTAGGCTGATCCGGTTAAAACCCAGTTCGCGCAACTGCCGGATGGTCTGGGAATGGGTTTCCCTGGGATCGACCTCTATCGAGTATTCGCCACTATCGTCATCTTTCAAGGAAAAATGCTCGCGAGTCACGTCCATCAATTGTTTCATTTGCTCGTAGCTTAAAAACGTCGGTGTGCCGCCGCCCCAGTGCAGTTGATTCACCACCCGGTTGGAGTCGAACAAGTCGCCCTGCATTGCAATTTCCTTGCACAGGTTGGCAAGATAAGGTTCGGCGTGCTTGCGGTTTTTGGTGACGATTTTATTGCAGGCGCAATAAAAACACACCGTGTCGCAAAAAGGGATATGAAAATACAGCGATAACGGCCCGCCCGCCGCATTGGATTTGGCTATCTGGCGGCGATAATCGGCATCACCGAAACCAGCGTGCAATTCCAATGCCGTAGGATACGACGTATAACGCGGCCCGGCCCGATCATAGCGATTGATCAGGGCTAGGTCGAACTTGATTGATTGATCCATCATTTGACTGTTCCGTTGATGATTATCGTATGGCTGTTTTTATCGGTTAACGCGACCTGGTCTATGGAACCTATCATATCGCCAGACTGCGACATGGCGTTGCCGGACTTGGAGATGCGGGCCAGCAATTTAACCTCGGCAAAATTGGACAATTTCATGTTGGGCATCATCGCCATCGTATCATCCAGGCTGACGGTTAACGGCAAATCGGAGACTTGTTTACGGACGATGGCTAACGGCATCTTGGGGCCGGATAAGGCTTGCGCATAAACAAAAACCGTGTCGCCGGGGGCGGCCGATTTTTGCAACTCAGGAGCCAAACTGACCTGCACTGTAATAGCTGCACCCGGAACATTAGCGGTCGGCGCGGCGTCCGGCTGGGCGGCAGCTTGTGGCGAGGCGCTTTCGACTTTAGCCAGCAAGCCTTGTATTTCCTGCTGGGACTCCGATCCCGGCGGTAATAAGGCTTCCAGCTTTTTCCATAACGTTATAGCAGTAGCCGTATCGCCTTGTTGGGCTTTCGCCATGCCGCCCAGCCATAAGGCGTTCATATTGTCAGGTTCCAAAGCCAGGGCTTTAAATACCAATTCAGCCGGTTTTCCCGTCAGATTTTTATCATTGACAAAAGCAAGCGCATCCGCATAAAGCAACATGATTTCGGCTTGATCGCCTAACAGTTGATAGGCATGGGCAAAGGCATCAACGGCTTTCCCGTGTTGTTCCAACACTTTATAGGAGCGACCCAGCATTAGCCAACCTTGGGCATCGTCAGGATTGGCTTTCATCTTCTCGGCCAAACCCTCAACCATTTTATTGACTTCCGCCTGCTTGAGCGTATCCGGGTCTACGGCCATTTCGGCGCTGTGGCTGACGGCTGGATAATTACCCAGGGTAAAATAAAGCCATCCCGCCAGCACAGGCACGGCTACAACCAGCACGTAAATCACCCATCTGCCCTGGCTAGATGCCAAGCTTACATTACTTTTTATGTCCAGGTCATCGCTCAATGCCTGCTCCAGATCCGCCAACTGTTCATCATATTGCGCCTGACTGAGTCCGCCTAAGCGTCTATTTTCTTTCAGTTCCGCCAATCGATGCTGCGCAATCAGTATGTTGCGTTGATCGAGGTCGGCGGCCAGAAGCGCCGGTTTACGCCATAACGGCGGCAATATAAAGCCAAAAGCGATTAATATCAGCGCGCTGACTATCAATAAAAATAACATATTCAAGAGGGATCACCTTTTTCTAACAAACTGCGGATTTTTTTCTGCTTTGCACCATCGGTTGCCAGCGCATCGAATTGAACAAGCGCGGCGGCTTTTTTACGCCTGATAACAAAAAACACCGTGATCAAACCCATTAATAAAAAAACGACCGGGGCTATCCACAATAGACTGGTTTTTCCCTCGAAGGGCGGTTTATATAAGACAAAATCGCCGTAGCGGTCAGTCATAAAACGGATGATTTCCTGCTCGGATTTGCCTTGTTGCAGCATTTCTGAAACTTGCCGCCGCAAATCCGCAGCCAGATCGGCATTGGAATCGGCGATGGTTTGGTTTTGGCAGACCAGACAACGTAACTCCTTGGTCAAGGTTTCGTAGCTTTCCTGCTGTTTGGGATCGGATAATTGACGCGTGTCGACCGCATAACTGCTACTCGACATCATCAACAAAAAAATAAACAATAAAGGCTTCATTAAGGCTCGGCTTGTAGTTTGGCAATCAGAGGAAGGAATATTTTTTGCACATCTTCGGCAGCAACCGGGCCGGTATGTTTGTAACGTATCAGCCCTTTTTTATCGATGACAAAGGTTTCCGGAACGCCGTAAACGCCGTAGTCTATGCCGATACGACCATCCTGATCCATAATGCTGACGTTATAGGGATTACCCAGAGTCTTCAGCCAGTTTTTGGCGTCATCCGGCTCGTCCTTATAATTCAAGCCAACAATCACCACCGCCTGTTGTTTGGCAAACTGGTTCAATACCGGATGCTCGGCACGGCACGACACGCACCACGAAGCCCAGACATTAAACAGCCAAACCTGGCCTTTTAAATCGGCGGGCGTTAATTTCTCTTCCGGCGCGTTAAGATTGGGCGCGGAAAATTCCGGCGCGGGTTTATTAATAAACGGCGACGGAATCTCATTGGGATTAAGGTTTAAACCCAAGCCCAAAAATACCGCCATGACGATGAATAATAGTAAGGGGATTATGTATTTAAGCATTGTGTTGGTTTTTTTAATAGAGTGTCGTTGCTCATTTTATTTAATTGAATTTCAGCAAGATATATTTTTGTAACCTAGTAAAATCAACCAAAATGCTGCTTACGCGCATTAATGAAACTTTTATTGTCTTGAAGTTCCTGTATTAAAAACCGCGTTAATGCACCATTGTCGTTTTGTAATTCGCTGACGATTTGATAAAGCTGAGTAATCGTGTCTTCGCGTAACCGTCTAAGCCTTAAACAATCAAGGTTTAGAACATTCAAGGTGTGCTTTGCCTTATCAATATCGGGAGAACTCAGACTTGGATGCGGCATAACGCCGCCGTCTAATTCAAAACTGAAATAACGCTCGCAATTCGAGTCGGTAGGTTTGATAAACCGCGTCTCATCAAAGTTATTAGTTTTTTTTAATTCGGCATGTCCGCAACTAACAGGAACAGGGTCTTTCTCATCTGCTTTTATCTCACCGCCTGTAGCAAAACAGGACAATACCAGATTATTATAATCGAAGGTTAATGTCGGATGCTTTTCTTTGGGCAAAACATGGTCAACGTGAGAACCTATATTCGGTTTATCGGTATTTTCTAAGGCTATTTCACAATAAACGCACAAGCCATTTTGACGCGCATGTAACGCCGCTTTGAGTTGTTTTCTACTTACAGTTCTTTTGGTGAATTGTTGCCATGCTTGAGTTGGATTTTCAGGGATCGGTTGTTTTGTTTTACAAGATTGCAACCGAGAAGGAATATCAGAACTTACCGGCACATATTTCACGCTATCCCTCGCTTGGCTTTCCATTTTCTGATAACCATGTCGGCTAATTTCAATTTGCTGTATTCACTGCCGAAGGCCTTTTCAAGTGTTTGCCGCCATTGCGTAACTTCTGGAGAATCAATATCACCGTGATTGATTCGTTTTAAATAATCTTGTAGTAAATCCGTTTCGTCAGTATGAGGTCTGGAGCTGGTGTGCATAAGGTCTTCCAATACAACCTTGCTTTCTTCACCGTAGGTGTTGATAGCTGGAGTCAACACCTTGCCATCGGCGCACAACAAACGAATACATTCGGGCTTAACCGTCGTTAAAACCTGCGGGCTATGCGTAGTAACAATAAATTGAATCTTGGGAAAAGCTTTTCGCAAATCACTCAAAACCGTTTGTTGCCATTTCGGGTGCAGGTGTAAATCGATTTCATCGATCAGCACAATGCCATTAGTTTCCTCGGTAGGTGATGCTAAATGCGGATTTAGTTGAACACAGCGATAAGCAATATCGGCGGTTAAACTCAACATGGCTTTTACGCCGTCGCTTAGCCGCGCAACAGGCATCAAGCTGTTATCGTTACCACGCACAACCAATTCACGCCATTTGAATTCATACGCTAAATCACTCCAGCCAGAAACAGATAAACATTGATCGATTGCTTTTCTGACCTGCTCAAGCTCCATGAATTGAACTGGGGGTTTAAAAGCTGCTGAATCAGGATTTTCAAAATACTCCGCTAGCGGAGGATTGTTTCTAGTTATCGCAGAATTAGTAGCATTTTCAGCAATACTCATATCTGTAAACCATTTTTCAAACATCTTATAGTTTGATTCAGAATTTAAAGCATCCCGATAACCATAAAGCCTTGATTGCGAATCAATAGAATGTTTGATGCTGGTTTTAGTTTGCTTCCACAATCTCCCAGTGCCGTAATAAGCAACAATGGGCAAAGTCACCTCTTCTCCAGCCCTAACCTGTTGCTGTAATTTTTTTGCATAATTGATAATAACTCTGGCTTTACCAAAAGTGGTTTGCGTTTTTTTTCCTGTTAATTCTCTTGACCACTGTTCATGCTGTCCTTCAATAATACCCAATGCGATAAGGGAAACAGGGTATTGCGATTCCATTTGCAGGATTACATCTTCTGGTCGTGTTATATGCAACACATTTCTTATGGCTAATCTGGCATCTTCAGGCTTAAAGCTTTTGCTGACACCGGTATCAAAGCCACCAATAAATGGCCCTAAAGCCACAGCAATCGCGTCTAAAATTGCCGTCTTACCGACTCCATTTTCAGCAATAAGCACAGTCAGTTGCTTATCAAAATCAATCGATAATGACTCAAAACAACGTAAATTGCTTATTTGCAGATTTTTTAATTTCATTGCGCTTTTATGGCTGATAAATTCGGCTTTATGAAAGAGGATTAGGCATTTTGTCTGCAGCTAATGCTTCACTATCAGGCGCTTTATCCAACAAAGCCAGTATTTCATCTTGACTAACGGACGATGATAAATTTTTCAACTTTTCCATATAAAGCCATTGTTCACGAGCAAGCAAGCCCTCATGAATCAACTCTAAATACAGGCTTTCCTCAGCAGAACCCAATTCTATCGCCACTTGTTTGGTTTTAATCATTAGAATCTTTAAATCGGATATAAGTATTCGATCCACTATCAATATTTTTTTGTTGTACTTCTACATAATCCAGCGATCTGATTAATTTGCCAAATTTGGCAAAACCATAGTTTCTAGGATCAAAAGAACTATCCACGCGCGGAATATAAGAACCTACCCCACCCAAATTTGCCCATCCGTCTTCTTCAGATGCTGACTCAATAGCCTCTTTAATAAGTTTTTTCAGTTGATTATCTTTCGATGGATCGACAGTTTTGGCAGATTGCTCTTTTTTGTCATTTTGCGATGCTGGAGAAACAATGCTGTTACTATTTTGTGCAATGGTAGTGCTTGTTTTTACGGACTTTGTATCTTTCTTAATTTCATCCGCAGAGCTCTCATCATCCATAATGGATTCGGTAAAAATAAATTTATTACACGCTGCACGAAAAGCTTCGGGCGTAGAACGCCTACCAATTCCAATAACCTCAAGTCCAGCTTCTCTGAGACGAGTAGCTAATTTGGTAAAGTCGCTATCACTGGAAACCAGAAAAAAACCATTAAACTTACCGGTATAAAGCAAATCCATTGCATCAATAATTAATGCCGAATCAGTGGCATTTTTACCCGTCGTATAACCAAACTGCTGCATAGGCTGGATGGCATGTTTATTAAGTACAGTTTTCCAGCTGCCGAGCTGTGTGTTTGTCCAGTCGCCATAACAACGCCGTGAAGTTACATCACCGTATCTGGCGGCTTCGGTTAATATGGCATCTATGGCTTTCGCTTGAGCATTATCGGCATCGATCAATAAAGCAAATCTTTTGTTTTCATTAGTTGTCATCATCCACCTGCTGGTATCTTGACAACTCGATAGCGCCGATCACAAGCCGCGCATAAACCACCTACGGCCATAAATACCGCGCCCATCCAAATCCAGCGGATGAAGGATTTGTAATAAATCCGCAAACTCCAAGCGCCCTGGTTGCCTAAAGGTTCGCCGATGGCGACGAATAAATCCCTAAACAGCCCGGCGTCTATCGCCGCTTCCGTCATCGGCATTTTTTGCACCTGATAAACGCGCTTTTGCGGCTCCAGCTTAGCGACCTGCTTGCCGTCGTGACTGACGGTTACAAACGCCTGCTGGGCCACATAGTTGGGGCCTTTAGTTTGTTTAACGCCATGAAATTCAAAAATATAGCCTGACATATCCAGCGTGTCGTTGAGCGCCATACGCACGTCTTTTTCTACGCTGTAAACGCTGGTTAAGGTAATGCCGGTAACGAATACGGCGATGCCTAAATGGGCGATGGTCATACCGTAAAATCCGGCGGGGATGGTTACCAACCGCTGCCAAGTAAAGCCTTTGGCTCCCATGCGATCTATAAAAGACAGCACGGTTATGGCGACCGTCCATAACGCCAGCGTCAAGCCTAACGCCGCGCCCCATGAATAAAACGGCATCAGCAAAGGCAGCGCCAAACCGCCAGCAATGCAAGCGCCAATAATCCAGTGCA
>Ga0182019_10000940_pt1 | contig 14525 bp, 7 predicted proteins | sample 812E2MmetaG_FD_120483 | JGI IMG/M metagenome (GOLD analysis project Ga0182019, IMG submission 120483) | Permafrost microbial communities from Stordalen Mire, Sweden - 812E2M metaG | ecosystem: Environmental > Terrestrial > Soil > Wetlands > Permafrost | place: Sweden: Stordalen | collected...
CGTCTCACTGCGGCGCATCGGGCGGCTGTTCGGTCCCTATCGGGCGCGCCTGGGCGCTCTGCTCGCGTTGATCTTCCTCGCGGCGGGGCTCGGCGTGATCAGTCCCTTCCTGCTGCGTGGCGTGCTCGACACGGCCTACCCGCACAAGGACACGACACTGCTCGCCGAGCTCGTGATCGGGATGATCGCGCTGTCGGTGATCACGAGCGTGATCGGCGTCGCGCAGACCTGGATCTCAAACCAGGTCGGCCAGCGCGTGATGCACGACCTGCGCGCGGCGGTCTACGCGCACCTGCAGCGGATGTCGCTCGCCTTCTTCACGCACACGCGCACGGGCGAGGTGCAATCGCGAATCGCGAACGACATCGGCGGCGTCGACAGCGTCGTCACCTCGACGGCGACCTCGATCGTCCAGAACGTCACCACGGTGGTCGCGGTGGTGATCGCGATGTTCCTGCTCGACTGGCGCCTGGCGGCCTTCTCGCTCTTTCTGCTGCCCTTCTTCGTGTGGCTGACGCGTCGCGTCGGCGAGGAGCGCAGGCGCATCCAGTCGGTGCGCCAGAGCCGCCTGGCGGACATGTCGACGCTCGTCGAGGAGTCTCTGTCGGTGTCGGGCATCCTGCTCGGCAAGACGATGGGGCGCTCGCCTGAGCTCGTGCGGCGCTTCAGCGGCGAGTCGGGTGAGCTCGCCGACCTCGAGGTCAGAGCACGGATGGCGGGGCGCTGGCGGATGGCCTCGGTGCAGCTGAGCTTCGCGATCATGCCTGCCGCGGTCTACTGGTTCGCCGGCGAGAACATCGCCGCAGGCGGGCACTCGATCTCGATCGGCACGGTCGTGGCCTTCACGACGCTCCAGACGCGGGTCTTCTTCCCGATCCAGTCGCTCCTTTCGGTCGGGCTTGAAGTGCAGACCTCGCTGGCGCTGTTCGGGCGCATCTTCGAGTACCTCGACCTGCCCGTGGACATCGTCGAGCGACCCAACGCGCGTGTTGTCGAGAACGTGCGCGGCGATGTGCGTCTCACGGATGTGTGCTTCCGCTACGGCCCCGATGCCCCCTGGACGCTGCGCGATATCAGCGCCGAGATTCCCGCGGGCACGACCACCGCGCTCGTCGGCGAGACGGGCTCGGGCAAGACCACGATGGCCTATCTCGTCGCGCGCCTGTATGAGCCCCAGCGCGGCTCGGTCGGGATCGACGGGACCGACATCCGCGACATCACGCTCGGCTCGCTCGCGGCCACGGTCGGGCTGGTCTCCCAGGAGACCTATCTGTTTCATGCCTCGATCCGCGAGAACCTGCGCTTCGCCTGCCCGGAGGCGAGCGATCAGGAGATCGAAGATGCGGCGCGCGCCGCCCAGATCCACGAGCTGATCTCATCGCTCCCGGAGGGCTATGACACGCCGGTGGGCGAGCGCGGTTACCGCTTCTCCGGCGGTGAGAAGCAGCGCATGGCGATCGCACGCACGGTGCTGCGCAACCCGCCGGTGCTGATCCTCGACGAGGCGACCTCGGCGCTCGACAACGAGACCGAGCGCGCGGTGCAGCAGGCACTCGATGAGCTCTCGCGGGGGCGCACGACGATCGCGATAGCGCATCGCCTCTCGACGATCCGTGACGCCGATCAGATCCTGGTGCTCGACGCGGGGTTGATTCTCGAGCGCGGCACGCACGAGGAGCTCGTGGCGCTCGGCGGTCGCTACGCGACGCTGCTCAGCGGTGCTGCGCTCGCCGAGGACGGCGTGGCGGGCACATCCGCGGCGCTGGCCTGATTGACGCTTACGCTGTCGGTGCGCACCACGCGCGAGCTTGCCGCGACACCGTGGATAGCCAGGAAGGCCGAGACGACGCGCGGATCGAACTGGCTTCCCGCGCCTTGGCGAATCTCGGAGATCGCAGTGTCAACGGGCCAGGCGTTCTTGTAGGGGCGCTCGTGGGTGAGAGCGTCGAAGACGTCGGCGACGGCCACGATGCGCCCGACGAGCGGGATCGCTTCGCCCGCCAGGCCGGCTGGGTAGCCGTTGCCGTCCCAGCGCTCATGGTGGCTCGCGGCGATCACCGCCGCCATCTGCAGCACAGGTGAGCGGCTGCCGCCGAGCAGACGCTCACCGGCGGTTGTGTGGCCCTGCATGACCGCGCGCTCCTGATCGCTCAGCGGCCCGGGCTTGAGCAGGATTCCGTCGGGGATCGCGAGCTTGCCGATGTCGTGCAGCGGAGCCGCCTCGCCGAGCAGCGTGGTCTGCTCCAGTGCGAGCCCGACGCCGAAGGCGATGTCGGCGGCCGCTTTGCCGACACGCTCGGTGTGTTGGAAGGTCTCATCGTCGCGGTACTCGCCTGCGAGCGCGAGGCGCTGCAGTGTGTCGGTGCGCGCGTCGTCGATCTCCTGGATGCGCTCGGCGACATCGGCTTCGAGATCTGTCCCGTGCGTCGTGATCAGCCCCTCGGCCTGCACCTGCGCGGTGATGTCTCGGGCGACGGCGTGTGTCAGGTCGTTGCGGGCTCGGGCTGCGCTCCACTCAAGCCAGCGATAGCTACCGTCGGATGCCCGATAGCGGTTGCGGAATTTGACGGTGTCACGGTTTTCCTGGAGCAGCCCGGACTCGGCGCGTGTCGCCTCGCGGTCCTCGGGGTGCACGAGCTCGAGGAAGGGCATCGCAAGCAGCGCCTCGGATGGGTATCCGAGCAGGTGCTCCCAGGCCGGGTTGACACGCAGGAAGCGACCGGCGCCGTCGGTGGTCGCGAGCAGGTCGAGCGAGCTGTCGAAATAGAGCATCAGCTCGTCTTCGAGCTGGCGGCGCTTGTCTATGAATGCGCCCAGCACCAGCCCGATCACGATGAACGCGACGGTGCGGCTCGTGTAGCCGAGCACGGTCACGGCCGCGTCGGCGTGCGCGAGCTCCCATAGGCCTGTGAGGGAGACGGCCGCGATCGCTCCGATGAAGCCGCCGCGGCGTCCAAATCGCAGCGCGAGCAGCGCCACCGGGACCACTTCATCAGCGTCGACCGCGTTCGAGAGGCTGCGACGCATCGCGTAGGTGCCGAGGAAGATCGCGACTGCGATCGCTACTGCAGCCAGATCGAGCACCCATGGCCGTGGCAGAAAACGACTTCCGGGGAAAGGCACTTGATCCAGGGGCACATTCTTGGATCGTCCGATCGAACGTTGCGATCCAGGCACGGTACTCAGTTTAGACTAATAGTCAAATAATGGAGATGATTTGGACTTTTTGGCTGGATTATGCGGCGACAGCGTCGATGTTCAGACGCACGTAGTCGACGACCACCGGCTCACCCAGCGCCGCGAGCACGTCGTCCATGTAGCGCTCGCGCAGCTCCTCGGGAAGCTGCTGGACGTGCGGGCCGAGCACGATCGTCGAGAGGAACTCGCGCGGCTGGGCGGGTCGGCGCGGGGCGAGCGTTAGCCAACACTCTGCCTGGGCGAAGCCGGCCGCGAGTAGCCGCTCGCGCGTGAGCTCGGGCCCGGCGTAGTTCCAGGGCGGCGTCCAGTCGCGGAAGTGCTCGGCGTAGGGCGGCTGGGCGCGGACCGCGTTGGCGCTCGTGCGCAGGATCGAGATGTTGCCCTCTCCCCCACACTGCGCCACGAGGCGCCCGCCCGGGGCAAGCGCGGAGCGCAGCCGGCGAAAGAGGCGCTCGTGATCTGCGATCCAGTGAAACGTCGCGGTCGAGAGGATCGCGTCGAGCGGCCGCTCGAGACCGAGATCGAGCTCGAGCAGGTCCATCTCGCGAATATCGGCCTGTGCTCCGAGCCGCTGCCTGGCGGCCGCGACCATCGAGGGTGACTCATCGACAGCGATCACACGGCCGCGGGGTAGGCGCGCGATCAGCTCCTCGGTGATGCGTCCCGATCCACAGCCGGCGTCGAGCACGTGCTCATCGCCTCGCAGCTGCAGGCGCTCGAGCACCTCGCGGCCAAGCGCCTCCATGACACCCGAGATGCGGTCGTAGCCGGCTCCGTCCCATTCACGCTCTGCCATTGCGATCCAGGCTAGGGCACCTCGACCCGAGCGGCGAGATCGAGCAGCACCTTCGATAGCTGCCCGCCCTGCCAGGCGATCGGCGAACGCGAGGGCGGGCCCGCATCCTCGACCACCAGCTCCGCCCCTGCGATCGTCCGCGCATAGCGTTCGCCGACCGCCAGCGGATGGCTCGGGTCGGCCTCGTCGCGGCTGGCGATCACCACGGTAGGCACGCTGATCGCAGCGAGCTCTGTGAAATCCTCGAATGGCCGTGAGCGCGGCACGACTTCGAGCGCGTCTGCGACGGCAGCCGGGTGCTCGTGGGCGCGGATGCGCTGGCGCAGCACGGTCTCGACCGTGCCCCGCCACAGCTCTGGTAGCGACTGCAGGTCGTAGGCTTGCACGAAGCCCTCGACGCCGCCCTTGCGGAGCCCTGCGGCGAGCGCATCCCAGTGACTCAGCTCCTGAGGAGTGCTCGGCCGGTCGGGCTCGAAGGCCGGAGTGATCAAGGCCAGCGCGGCGACCCGCTCAGGATGTGCAAGCGCGAAGCGCAGGGCCGTGTGCGCGCCCATCGAGGCGCCTGCCAGCAGCGCTCGCTGCACGCCGGCCGCGTCGAGCACAGCGGCGAGATCTGCCGCGAGGTGCTCGTAGCCGTAGTCGCGTCCCGGGGCCGGTGTCGAGCGCCCGTGCCCGCGGGCGTCGTAGGCGATCACGCGCTGTCCTGAGCGCTCCAGCGCGCGCGAGCCCATCACCACGTAGCGGCGTGTGGCACTGAGACCGTGCAGCAGCACGACCGCCGGGCCTTCGCCCTGCTGCTCGCCCGAGAGCAGCACCTCGCCGGAGCGGACGCTCAGTTCCAAGCTCAGGCGTGAACGGCGGCGAGGTCGCGGATCAGCTCTGCCGACTCGACGGGGCGCTCCCAGAAGAAGAGATGCCCAACGCCGTCGAAGATCTCGAGGCGCGCCTGCGGTATGCGCTCGGCGATCATGTGACCGTTGCCGACGGGCAGCAGCTGGTCCTCGGTGCCGTGGATGACCAGCGTCGGTGTCTGGAGCTGTGAGAGCCGTGCGCTCGTGTCGTGGCCGAGAATCGCCTGGGCCTGGGCCATCACGACCGGCACGGCGACGGCGCGGCGCTCTGCGATCTGCAGGAAGCCGGCGTAGGCCTCCGCATCGTCCGCCTTTGCGGCGGAGACGTTGATCTCCCAGCCCGCGCGGATCGCGCGCTCGCGGTCGCCGGAGCTCATCGCTTCGAACAGGCGCTGGATCACCTCAGGCGCGGCCTGGGAGCTGCCCTCGCCACCACAGTAGGTGCAGCCGAGCGTGAGCGTGCGCACCAGCTCGGGCCGGCTCAGCGCCAGCTCCTGGGCGACCATGCCGCCCATCGAGATGCCGAGCACGTGGGCCGACTCGAGCTCGAGCGCCTCGAGCAGCCCGGCAGCGTCCTGCGCCAACTGACCGATCGAGAGCTGCCCCTCAAGGCGCGAGCTGGCGCCGACACCACGGTGGTCGTAGGCGATCACCTCAAAGCTCTCTCTGAGCGCGTTCAGAAACGGCTCGCCCCAGTGCAGGGCGGTTCCGCTCATGCCCATGATCGCGAGCAGCGGCGGGCCTGAGCCGCTGCGTTCGCAGTCGAGCTCGATCTCCCCCACGCGCACGATCGCCATATGCAGATCTTAGACCGGGAGCGCCAGCTGCGGTTCTTCTTCAGAGTCGGCTTGAGCGTGAGCCGGCTTCGGATCGTCTGCCCCTGCAAGCCCGGCAACGCGCACGCCGAGCAAACGCACGGGTCGCGGCGGGGAATAGGCCTCGAGCAGGCGCAAAGCGTGCGCGGTGATCAGCTGCGCATCGCAGGTCGCGGCCGGCACGGTGTGCGCGCGCGTGACGGTCGTGAAGTCGTCGAGGCGCACCTTGATGCCGATCGTGCGGCCGCTGCGCCCGTTCGCGGCCAGGCTCGCACCAAGCTCCGCGGCCATCCTGCTCAGCGCGGCACGTAGCTCAGCCGGGTCTCTGAGGTCCTCGTCGAAGGTGCGCTCGCGCGACTCCGAGACGACCTTGCGCGCGGCGCCGACCTGGCCGTCGTGCTCGAAGCGCGCGCGCCGGCCCAGCTCGCGTCCGAGGTTGGGGCCGAAGCGCTCGATCAAGAGCTGCTCGGGGGCCGCGGCGACGGCGGCCAGCGTGCGCAGGCCGAGCTCGGCCAGGCGGGTCTCGGTCTTCGGTCCGATCCCCGGCACGAGCCCGGGTGGAGAACTCGCGAAGCGGACGCACGCCTGCTCGCGGGTCAGCGCGAGGAAGCCCGCGGGCTTCTCCGCGTCGGATGCGACCTTCGCGACGAGCTTGTTGGGGCCGATACCGACCGAGCAGGTGATCTCGGTCGCGGCCTTGATCTCGGCCACGAGTCGGCGCATGGCGGCGCGCGGCGAGAAGAGGCCCGTGAGGTCGAGGTATGCCTCATCGAGGCCTACGACCTCCACGCGCTCGACGTGTGCGCGCACGATCTCCATCACCTGCGCTGAGGCGGCGCGGTAGGTGGGGAAGTCCGGGGGCAGGAAGACCGCCTGCGGGCACAGCCGCCGGGCGCGCGAGGCGGGGATCGCCGAGCCGACCCCGAAGCGTCGCGCCTCATAGCTCGCGGTTGTCACGACGGCCCGCGGTCCGCTGCCGGAGACGACCACGGGCAGGCCGCGCAACTCGGGATGGCGACGCAGCTCGATCGAGACGTAGAAGGCGTCGGCGTCGAGGTGGGCTACGCGTGGTTCGGTCGAGGGCATCGCCCTCGAAGATAGATAGAGGAACGGACGTCTACGAGGAGACGCTCGCGCGCCTGTCCGCGGCGTCAGCGGGTTAGTGGTGTTTTGTGTGTTTGTGTTTGTGGTGGTGTTTGTGGCAGTTGGTTGTGGTGATGGGGGTGTTTTGGTTGAGGGTGGTGCCGTTTTGGGCGGTGAGTTGGGTGGGGATGGTTAGTTTGGTTTTGCAGAGGTTGCCGTTGGCGGCGAGGGCTGAGTAGGGGCCTTGGGGGAGGGTTAGTTCGAAGGTTGTGAAGGGGGTGTCGGGTGTGGTTTTGAAGGTGGTTGAGGTGATGCCTTGTTTGCTGATGTGGGTGGTGCCGGTGAGTTGGATGGTGACGTTGTCGCCTTGGAGGATGATGGTGAGGCTGGGGAAGGCTTCGCCGCCGTGGGAGACGAAGTAGGCGGGGCCTGTGAGGGGGACGGGTAGGAGGGGTGTGTGGACGGTGGCGTGTCCGATGATGGATTGGGGTGGGCAGTTGGCGGGGTTCGTTTCGAAGGTTTTGGCGAGGCAGGCTTTTTGGAGGGTTGTGAGTCGTGAGGGGAGTTGTTTGGGGAGTTCGACTTTGACTTTCGCGATGTTGGTTTGGGTGCCTTGTGGTGATGGTGGGTAGGTGAGTTTGGTGGTGAGGCTAGCGCCTTGGGTTTTGCTGGTGTGGCCGTTGGTGGTGACGGTGAGTTTGGGGTTGAATTTGAGGGTTGCGCAGTTCGTGATTTGGAATGGCACGCTGACGGGCATGGTTGTGCCGGTGGTGCTTTGGATGTTTCCGGTCAGGGTGAGGGGGTTGCAGTTGGTTGGGTTGAAAGCGAATCCGGGCCGGTCGATCGTGACGTTCACGTGCTTGATCTGTAGGGGGATGCCGTCGAGGATGTGTGGGATTGCGTGTGGTCCTGTGGGGTCGGTTGTGACGGTTACTTGTGCGGTGACGGGATCGATATCAAGCTTGGCGCGGACGGTGACGTTTCCGAGGTCGAATGGGCCGGCTTTGGCGGGGTTCACGATTGAGAGTCCGAAGGGGGCGCCTTTGTAGGGGCCTGTTAGGAAGACTTGTCCGCCGGTCACGCTGTAGGGGTTGCTGCCGAGGCCGACGCTTACGATTGTGTGGCCGATCAGGCTTTGCGGGCCGCAGGTGCCTTGGTTGGCTTGGGGTTCGGGGCAGGGTGTGATGTTTGAGATGGTGCCGGAGAATCCTGGTGGCATGTGTAGTTGCACGCCTTGGATGTCCTGGTTGCCGTCTTCGCGGCTGATCGTTGTGGTCAGGGTCGTGAACGCTCCGGCTTGGATGTTCGTGGTTCCGGCCGCGAGTGTCGGCGCGAACGGCAGCGGGTTCTGGCATGGCGTACCGTTCGGGCCCGAGGTGATGTCGAATCTCGAGGTGGAGTTGATGGGGGGGTTGTCTGACCATGGTGTGAACGATGCTTGGGTGGTGTAGCTACCACACGCCGCGGGTGTTGAGAGTGGTGCGCGGGCGCCACCGAAGAAATGGAATTCGGCTTCTTCGAGTGGTGCCTGCGGCGAGTTCCGCAAGGTCGTGACGAGCTGTCCGGTTTCGGTCAGGTGCACTTCGCCTGCGAGCTTCAGGAGGATCCCGGAGACGGGGTCTTCAGCGACGATGTACATCGCGACGAGCGAGGCGAACGGGTTAGCGTTCTGGCTTGCGAGATACACGGATCCTTCGATCGGGTTCTTGATCAGCGGGATCTTGAACTTGACGGTCCCGATCTTCGACGCGTCCGGACAGAACGGGTCCGCCAAGCCGGGTGTGAACAGGTCGGTCCCGTCCGGGGTGATGCTTTGGAAGCCGATCTGGGTCTCGCTGCAGCTTTCAAGGCCGCCCGCTCCCGCGGGGTTGACCTGCACGCCTTCGGGTAGCGTGACGGTTGTGTCCTTCACGGCCGCGCTCTCCAGGCCCTGCGCGTTTTCGTTGTCTTCCTGGGGTACTCGTACCCTTACCGTCAAACCGGACGGTGTGCTGCCGGATTGCACGTCGGGCTGCACCACGATCGATGGGGAGAATGGTAGACGGTTGCATCCCGAGACCGAGAGTGTTCGTTCGAACTCGTCTTTCAACGTGTAGCTGCCATGTTCACCGGTCTCCAACGGGATCCCGGACGGGTTTGCGTGGGTCGGCCAGGAGACCCCTTCAACACCCGCGGTGTACGGTTGCGAGCAGGCTGTTGGCATCGTCAGGAATGGCGGCGGGTGTACTTCGCTTGTTGTTTCGCACGGGAACAGGCCGGGGGCCAAACTCCCGCCTCGCAGGCAGCCCCAGCCCCGCGCGCCGTCATGACGCGAGTCGCCGGGGACACCCCAGAGCGTGACGGTCGAGGACAGGAAGTTCGTGAGCTGTGTGATGTTGCTGACTGTCGCGGTGATCCCGTAGTCTGAGCCGGTCCGCACCGAGGTATCCAGTGTGACGGGGGCATGCGCGAACTCGAACCCGAATCGTGCCGGCTCGCCGACCTCCGGCGTCAAGTTGAACAGCGGGATCGTCAGCGTCTGCAGTTCGAGGGTGATCGGTTCATCCGCGGTGACCGAGACCACACCGACCGCTGAGGCCTGTGGGCAGCGGTTTCCTGTCCCGCCCGTCACGATCGCCTCGAACTGCTGGTCGGTGCACTGCGGCACGACCGTCGCGTTACCGACCATCCCGGCCGGCAGCTTGAACGCAATGTTTCGCGGTAGCGCGGGCGGCTGATACGGCTTGGAGCCCTGGTTCAGCGAGAACCCTGTCGTGAACTGAAACGGATGGGACCCTGCCTGCACGTCCACTTCGCCGCCCTCTTCTTCGGGGACCATCGAAAGGTCTTCCACACCAAACACCACCGGCGCCGCACTCACCGGTATCACGCGCCCGACGCGGGCGACGGGCGCGCCGCCGCCAGATACTTCGATATGGTTCACGCCTGATACCGCTGCCGGGTCGGCCTTTACCTTCACCCGGATTTCGAAGTTCTCAAAGCTCTTCAGTTCGGCGAAGCCGGCGCCGGTTTCGCCGACGTCTTCTTCGAGTTCTTTCATCTTTGCCGGTTCCAACGTGCACGTGACCGACCCTGATGTCGCGCTACACATTTCAAAAGACCTGAAGAACGGGTTCAACGAACCCGGGCCAAGATTGATCAAGTGCCCGGCCGGCATCGTGAAAAACGACGCTTCCGGAACCGAGACTTCTTCTTCTACGCCTTCATTGAAGACCGTTTCTTTCTTTTCGACGACGCTCAACCCCGCGGGCAACACGACACTCAAGCTCGCCGTACCCACAGTCGGGCCGTCACCGACATTCAAAGCCTGCACCGTCAACAAGCCTTCCCCACCAGGCGCGATATTCGACGGGCGTACACCCTGCACGACATGCCACCACGCACCCCTGGCAGCCAGCGCACGCGAAACACCCGAACCACCGAACACGACCACACCAACCACGACACCCAACAGGACCCCCGCGATCCGCGCACGCCCCACCAAAACCTGGCTGCTCTTACGCTCATAGACCACCTTGCCGCTCTTCTCGTCATAGACCACCCGGCTGCTTTTCTGCTGGTAAACCATCTCTAGCGCACCCCCCCAACGGCCAGGCCCGCAGCCCGCACGCGGCTCTTATGAGCCACCGGCCCATACCGTTTTCGCGCTGTGTGCCGGCACGCGGCACGCCTACGCCTCGGCTTTTTCTGACACGCATGTAGCGCCCGCGTAAGCTTCTGCGCCCGTGACAAGACCGGCGTTTTCGGGGCTGGGCCCGGGGTCACGTTACCGTTCCCGTTGAACAGCTGGCTTGCGGGCGCCCCGAATATGTCGGGTTGTGCCGCTGGTGCCGCCCGGCATGAATCGACCGTGCTGCACGCCGGCGGCTCGCTCACGACACCCGAAGCACACGGCACCGCGCTGGAGCACGCGTGCGCGTCATACACATCAAGCGCACCATCAACATCCTGCTGCGGCAACAACCGAGCCGCCGTCAAAAAGAACACGTCTTCCCCGGACCCCGACGCATCCAAAAACGCGGATTCTTCACTCGCGCTACCACCTGAGAGCAACCCGACACAACCCGAACCAAGCACACACCCACCCACACCCGAGGGCTCAAACTCATACACATCCTCACTCCCATTCCCATCACCAGCGACCAACCCCACCGTACTATCAAAAAACAGCCGGCCACTATCAAACAAATACCGCGACCGATACAACGCCCTACCAAGCGTCACCTTAGTCCAGCCCGGGATCGAACCCGCCAACGTCTGCCCAGACCACACTTCCTGACGATCCACCAACGGCGCCGCAGCATGCGGATCATCAAACACCCCCACCGGACGCCCAGACCCACACGACACACACACAACAGAGCCACGTTCACGGTCATACTCGAACACCTCAACATCACGCACACCCGAGACCACATCCCGGTTGTCAAACCCCGTCAACGACCGCGACGACATAAACGCCAAAAACCGACCGTTACCAGACACACCAGCAGTCACATCACCAAGATTGGCACCGTTGGGAGCTGCCTGCCAATCGGGCAGGTCGCTGTCCGGGAGTACCGCCACCAACGATGTCACCCCCGCCACCACATCACGCACATACAGGTTACACGAAGCCCCCAACACCTTTTGGTCTTCACAGCCGCCGTGCACGGCGCCCGGCGCGAGCGCGCCGTCAGCCACGAAATACACATACCGGCCGGTTTGATCGATCCCGATCACATCACCAAGCACCCGCGCGGTCTCGTTCCGGTTCGGATCAACCGTCAGATCTGAGAGCGCACACGACAGCACCCCGCCGAGGACCCGCACATCACACATATACAAATCCGGTTCGCCGACTTTCGCTGTCGCGTCCGGCGTCAACCGCGCATCATCCGTGAAAAACACCCGCGAACCATCCCCGGTCGCAACCTGAAACCGCACTGTTCCCGTGTGTGGTCGCACGCCGCCCTGCGGCGCATTCAACTGCAGCGTTTCCCCCCGCGCCACATCACGCAACCCCAAGAAGTGGCTTTCATTCGTTTCGAACACCACACGCGAACCATCGTTGGATAGGGCACCACGCGTCTGTTCGTTGTTGTTGCCGAGCCCCGCAGCCGTGCCTGTTGTTGTTGCCGGGCTGCCGTCTGGCATCACGCTGACGAGCGTCAGTTTCCCCGCCTGCCACTCATACAGGTTGGGCGCCGATCCGGACGCTTCGACGCCTTCCACCAGCGGCTGTGGCGAAGCGACGATCAGCTTGCTGCCGTCGGGTGTCATCGTCAGGAATTCGGTGCCACCGGAGAAGGCTCCCGGATTGCTGTTTTCTTCGCCGCCGAATTTGACGCCTGGCGGCGTGTTCGCCTCGGTCACCAACGGCGCGTATTCACCGCTGCTGTTGCGGAGATAGGGTGTGCGTTCCTTACGTTCACCCATCAGTTCGGGGTTCAACGGCGTCGCACCGGCCGGTTCGACAGCCCCCAGCGAAAGGTCAGATGAGAACGCCTGGTACTCAGAGAGCTTCCCGACGATCAGCCCGGCGATCTGTTCATGCGGTGTTGTGATGTCCTGGGTGCCCCACACGCCCGGCGTGGTCCGCTGCGAGAGAAGCTGGGTGTTGGCCGTGGTACGGCTCCCTGGGGGTTCGTTGCTGACGGGCGCTCTCGCGGCATATGTGAGGGCGTGCCCATCCGCAGCGGCCTGGATCATCGCGCCTTCGTCAGCCATCGATTCAAGCGCCGCGCCGTGCTTGTTCACGGGCGAAACGAGTTCCCATTCCCGGCCATCCGCCAACGCCCCGGCCGGCGGGCCGTCGGTCATGAACGTCTGATCGGGGCCGGCGTGTGTTCCCAGCGCGTTGTGCGCGAGTACCCGGTAGTGGTAGAGCGTCTGCGCCGCCAGCCCCTGCACCCGGACGTGCACGGGCACGCCTTCGCTGCCGGCCGCGACCAGCCCGTCCGGGACCGGCACACTCGCCCCATACGCGCTGCTCGTTCCATATTCGAAATGGTATTCGCTCGCCAAACCATGCGGGTTGAGGCTCGCCTCAAGCCTTGCGCTGTCCCCCGTCACTTCTGAAACAGACTCCGTTTCTACAGATACCGCGGGCGCTGTTTCAAACACCAGATCCGGACCATCCGTCGTGTGCAACCCGTTTTTCGCGACCGCACGAACGTGATAGACCGTCGCGGGCGCCAACCCGCTCAGATCACCGGTCGCAGGCTGGTCTTCAAAGCCGCCTTCAACGGCCTGTGGTGTCGTGCTTGACCCATACCCTTCAGTCGGCCCGTATTCGAAGGACACGCTCGCCGCTTCAGGACCCTCAGGGTTCACCAGCGCATGTGCTACCGCGCTGTTCGGCAGGACACCATCAACACTCTCGCTGCCTTCCACCACCACCGGCCCCGCCGCCGGTGGTGTCAACACCACCACTTCCTTCGGAAACAGCACATACAACACACCAAGTTCGTTGCCGAACGCCAGCCCACCACTCACTCGGCCTTCCAACAGGACCGAGGAGACCTGCGTCCCGTCCGCGGCGTACTCCTGCACATGCCTCTGAAGATTGTCGTATACGAACAGTTCATCTGTGGGGCCGACCGTGATCACTGTCCGTTCCGGGCCTATCGCGGGATCACGCGGTTCCCCCAATTCCACACCGGCAGGATCGTACTTGTGTACCCCGCCCTGCCCTTCGCCGACCACATACATGTTGCCTTCCCCATCAACAGCAAGCCCGGTCACCGCACCCACACCAGGCAACGCGACTTCGCCGATCAGCACGCCACCGGAGCTGAACTTCTGCACCCGGTTTTCATCACCGACATACACCACACCCGCACCATCAACCGCAACATCATTCCCCACAAGCCTACTGAACGCACCCGCACCACCACCCGCTTCCCCGGCCTGACACGATTCCCCCGCCAAACAAACATCACCAGCCCCGTTGACGTTCTTCCCGAACATCAACACGAATTCCCCATCCGCAGAGAACTCCTGCACCCGGTTGTTCCCATCATCCACCACATACACGTTGCCGTGCGACAACCCAAGCGAGTTGTCGACCGCGACCCCCGAAGGAAATTCCGCAAACTCACCCGGACCCGTGCCGGGTTCACCCGCAACACACACTTCACCCGCCAAACACAAGTTTCCGCCGCCTGTCGCGTTCACGCCACGACCCCACAACCGTTCAAACACGCCGCCCCCACTCCAACGCTCCACACGCAAGCCTTCCCGGTCAGTCACGAACACCCTCCCCGATTCCTGATCGACCGCAACGCCCTGCGGCCCAGTGAACTGGCCCGCCGCTTCCCCTTTCGCCCCGAACCCCGAACCAAACGCGACCCCAACAGGCCCCCAGCAACAAACCACACCCACCAGCCCAGCCAACAACACCACCCCGACCACCGCACGAACACACCCCATAGCCCCCGCCATCGACACGCGCACGTGCAACAAAATCCGGTCCTTTCAACGAAACCCGAGCAAACACCAAACACCAAGCACCGCCCTGCCAGCACCAGAATGCCCCAACCACCACCAACCCCACAACCCCCGTCTCCCACTCCACCCACACAACAACCCCAACCCGACCCCACCCCCGGCGGTCAGAGACAAAGCACCCCATTAGCTTGACCCAGCCGCCACGACCCTGAGATCATCCTCCCGGCACGACAAGCGCACGCAACACCACAACCGGCAACAGCACTGTGGCCGGCGTGTGGCCACGCGCGAACAGTCGCGCCAACAAAACAACCAAAGGAACACACATGAGACAGCTCAAGCTGATCGCAG
>Ga0182019_10000944_pt1 | contig 14497 bp, 15 predicted proteins | sample 812E2MmetaG_FD_120483 | JGI IMG/M metagenome (GOLD analysis project Ga0182019, IMG submission 120483) | Permafrost microbial communities from Stordalen Mire, Sweden - 812E2M metaG | ecosystem: Environmental > Terrestrial > Soil > Wetlands > Permafrost | place: Sweden: Stordalen | collected...
CCGCCGTGCCGGTCATGCCGGAAAGCTTGGGATACATCCGGAACAGGTTTTGGAAAGTTATCGTCGCGAGCGTTTGCGATTCGCGCTGGATCTTGACCCCCTCCTTGCCTTCGATCGCCTGGTGGAGGCCCTCCGAATAGCGGCGGCCGTGCATGAGCCGGCCGGTGAACTCGTCAACGATGATCACTTCGCCCTCGGCGACCACGTAATTGCGGTCCAATTTGTAAAGCGTGTGCGCCTTGAGGGCGGCGTCCAGGTGGAAGATCGTCTTGGAATCGTTCTCTTTCCACGGATCGCGATTCAATTCGGATGCGACGCGCGTCGCGCCGTCGTCCGTAAAGGTCGCGGAATGCATCTTTTCGTCGACGACGTAATCTTTTTCCGGCGCCAGGCGGCGGATGATCTTCGCGTACTCGTAATACATCTGCGTGGCTTCTTCGGCCGGCGCGGAAATGATGAGCGGCGTGCGCGCCTCGTCGATCAGGATCGAGTCGACCTCGTCGATGATCGCGAAGTTCGGCGGGCGCTGGACCATCTGCTCGAGCGAGAGGGCCATATTGTCGCGCAGATAATCAAAGCCGAATTCGTTGTTCGTGCCGTAAGTGATGTCGGCTCTGTAAGCTTCTTGCCGCGAACACGGGCGCAGGAAAGAATATTCAATTCGGAAGACGCCGAAAGCGTCGCGCTTTTTGTCCTCTTCGCTCCCTTCGGCGGACGGCTCGGCGGCCTCGAAGCCGGGATCGTAAAGGAACGAGGTCTCGTGATTGATGATGCCGATGGAAAGCCCGAGGGCGTAATAGACCTGCCCCATCCAGACGGCATCGCGGCGTGCCAGGTAATCGTTCACCGTGACGACATGCACGCCTTTTTGCGTAAGGGCGTTCAGGTAAGCCGCCGCCGTGGCGACGAGCGTCTTGCCCTCGCCGGTTCGCATTTCCGCGACCGCGCCGGAATGAAGGATCATTCCGCCGATAAGCTGGACGTCGTAGTGGCGCTGATGCAGCGTGCGCCGCGCGGCTTCGCGGGCCGAGGCGAAGGCCTCGGGAAGAAGCGCGTCCAGCGTTTCGCCTTTTTCCAGCCGATCGCGGAACTCGGCCGTTTTGCCGCGCAGTTCTTTGTCGGAAAGGACTTTGATCTTTTCTTCAAAAGCGTTAATTTTAACGACCTCGGGCTGGAATTGCTTGACCGCCCGGGCGTTAGTATCGCCGAAAATTTTCGTTATTAATGACATAAGTTAATAAAAACCCGTTTCCCGAGTATACGGGAAAACGGATTATTATTCAATATCTAAGGGTATATTTTAAATGATTTCCGTTTCCTGCTCCTCTTCCTTGGCCGCCCTCGCGCCAATGCGCCGAGTATCGATCAGTTCGCCTTTTCTTTTCGTTATTTCGTGCTTTAATTCGTCTTTTGCAAGATCGATCGCCTCGTAAAGCTCGGAACCGTCTTTCACGACGCGAACCAGGTCGCCGCCGATCGTCAAATTAGCGATGACCTCGAAGATCTCGCCCTTTTTATGATGGTTGCTGGTTTTGTTAACCTCGACGCGAACCTCGACCGGTTTGCCGGCCGTTTGCAAGTACTTATCCAGCGTGCCGATCTTCTTTTCGATGTCGGCGACGATCGCGTCGGTCAATTTAAGGTCTTTTGAGGCAATGTCGATTTTAAGCATAATATTTGAATTTAAAATCCCACGTATTCGATCTCTTCGTTAAGCTGGATCCCGAGCTCGTCCCGCACTTTCATTTTAGCATAAGAAATGAGTTGCATCACTTCGGACGCCGTGGCATTGCCGGTATTCACGAAATAGTTGGCGTGGCGCTCGGAGATCATCGCCTTGCCGATCGTTTTTCCTTTAAGATCGAGAAGATCGATGAGCCAGGCGGCCGGGATCTTTTTCCAAGCCAAATATTCCGCCGGAAGTCTCGCACGGACGCGTTCGGAAAGTTCTTCCGGCGAATCAAAAGCGTGATTCTTAAAGACCGATCCGGCGCTAAACACTCCCGACGGAAGCTTGGCGTTTCGCGTCGCGACGATCTCGTTCGTCTTCCCGACGAGCAATCCCTTGTCGCCGGGGCGAAGGGAGAATCCGGCTCCCAATATGAAATACGGTTCTTTCTTGAAGATGGATCCGCGATATTCGAAAGCGCACCGTTCTTTGGGCATTTCAGCCAAGCGGCCGTCCCGCAGGTCGATCGCGCGCACCAGGGAAACGACGTCGCCCATGTTCGAGCCGTAGGCGCCGGCGTTGCCGCGGACCGCTCCGCCGACGGTTCCGGGAATTCCCGACATTCCTTCCATTCCGGCCAAGCCAGCTTCGCATACGAGACGGACGAAAAGCGTAGTCAGGGCCCCGGCTTCGGCATAGACGCGGCCGGGGCCGATCTCCGTTTTTCTTAGGGCCGGAACCATGGTCAGGCCGCGGACCCCTTCGTCGGAAACCAAAACATTGCTTCCGCCGCCAAGGATGAAGACCGGGAGATTGTCCTCTTTCGCCGCCGCGAGCGCCGAAACGACCTCATCCTCGGTTTTTACCTCCAAATAAAAATCAGCCGGACCGCCGATGCGATACGTTGTGTGTTTGCCGAGCGGCTCGTTGGGTTTAAGGCGATCGCCGAAAATTTCTTGGAGTTTCATTCGTCGTTATAAAGTTTTATCCAGAAGCGCGATGGCAAGCCCCAGGACCGCGGCGGCGGCGCCGATGATCCAGGCGCGCATCACGACCTTCTGCTCGGGCCATCCTTGCGCTTCAAAATGGTGGTGCAAGGGCGTTGAAAGGAAGATCTTCTTATGCCGGAATTTTTTCGAGCAAAGCTGGACGATCACGGAAAGCGACTCGAGGACGAAGACAAAACCGATGACAAGAAGAAGCAGTTCCTGATTCAAGAGAAAGGCGATGATCGCGAGCGTCACGCCCAAGGACATCGCGCCCGTGTCGCCCATGAAAAATCGCGCCGGATTGACGTTGAACCAAAGGAACGCGAGCGTCGCCCCGCAGACGACGGCGCAAAAACCGGCGATGTCGTATTTTCCGCCGGCAAAAGCGATCGCGCCGAAAGCGGCGAAAGCGGCCGCGAGCGCGCCGCCGGCCAGGCCGTCCAGGCCGTCGGTCTCGTTCACGGAAAACGAGGTCGCGACCACGACCAGAATGAAGAACGGGATAAAGAGCCAGCCGATCGCGATATCGCCGACAAAAGGAACATGCACGAATTTCCACCCGAGCTTGAAATAAAACCACCAGGCGCCCACGGCCGAAACCAGCGTGTAGAGAATGAGCCGATGGCGCATGCGCAGTCCACCGCCCTTGGGCCCGATCCGCCGAACGTTCCAGTAATCGTCAACCAAACCGATGAGCGCCGCGGCCACGAGCGTGAAAAGCGGGAGCCAGGTTTCCTTGCGCGACAAAAAGGTAAGGTTGCCGAAAACCCCGTCCCAGAGCCGGGCGGCGACGGCGAAAAAGACGGCCAGAATGAGCGTCGTCGCCCAAATGATCACTCCGCCCATCGTCGGCGTGCCGGCCTTTTTGGCGTGGAGCGCGGACATGACCGGCGCGCTCGCCGCGTCGCGGATGGACTTGCCCATCTTATAACGATAAAGAAAACCCGACCAAAGCGGGGTCACGAAAACGGCGAACGCGAACGAGAGCACGGATAGAAAAAATATTCCGACGACGCGGCCGTCCATAATCAGGATTTAAGATTGATGAGGATCAGATATCCGCCGGCGACAAGGCACATCGCCTCGAAAAACAGCGTGATGCCGGCCAAAACCAGCGCGGCCGGGCGGCTTTGCTTTGAAACCAGCTTGGCGAGAACGGAATTCGCGACGAGAATGGCCGTCGCGACGGCGGGAACCACCAGGATCCAGCGCGCCGAACCGATGTCGTCCAGACCGAGATAAATGCTGTAATGCAAGCCGATGATCTTCCCCCGGGCGATGAGCGACCAAAAACGGACCAAAATGAGCGCCCACGAAAGCGCGCCGATGGCCGCGGAAACGATGAAAACCGTCTTGATCTGGCGGTCGGCGAGAAGCGGCCCGAACCAGTCCTTTAGCTTTGAAAACATAGAATATCAGCTTATCGCTTTTTCCCCGGTCCGTCCACGCTCTTGACGGATGCGGATAAAAACGATAGTATTGCTCTCGTAAAACATAACCCTTTATGGCTCATAAAAAAGCAGGCAGCTCAACCAGTTACGGCCGCGATTCACAGCCAAAATATCTCGGGGTCAAGCGCTCCGACGGCTCGGCGGTCAAAACCGGCGAAGTTTTGGTGCGCCAGCGCGGGACCAAGTGGCACCCGGGAAAGAACGTCGGCCGCGGCACGGACGACACGCTTTTCGCGCTCATGGACGGCATCGTCAAATTTTCCGTCCGCAAAGTGCCGCGATATTCCGGCCGGCTCGATTCGCGGACGTTCGTCACCGTTAACGCCAAATAAAAAAACGCCCCGTGAGGGGCCGTTTTTTTATTTATTTTTTATTTATCGCCGCGCGCATGAATTCGCGGAACAGCGGATGCGGCGCCATCGGCCTGGTCTTGAATTCCGGATGAAACTGCGAAGCCACGAAAAACGGATGGTTTTTGATCTCGATGATCTCAACGAGCTTGTTGTCAGGCGACGTGCCGGCAATGACGAGCCCGGCCTTTTCGAGCTGTTTCCTGTAATCGTTGTTCAGCTCGTAACGATGGCGGTGGCGTTCGGAGATCAGTTTTTTCCCGTAGGCGTTCCTGGAAACGGTGCCCGGCGCGAGCAGACACGGATACGCCCCGAGGCGCATCGTGCCGCCGAACTTTTTCTGGCGGATCAGGCCTTCCTGGTCGGGCATGACGTGGATGATGAGGTGGGGCGAGCCCGAATTTATTTCCGCGGTATTGGCCGAGCGCAGGCCGACCACGTGGCGGGCGAATTCGATCGCGGCAAGCTGCATGCCGTAGCACAGGCCCAGGTACGGAATTTTCTTTTCGCGGACGTATTTGATGGCCGCGATCTTGCCCTCAACCCCGCGCGTGCCGAACCCGCCCGGGATGACGACGCCGTCGTAAAGCGACAATTCCTTGAGGCGCTCGGGCTCTTTTTCGTAGAGCTCGGAATTCAGCCAGTGCAACTCGGGCTTGCGCTTGAAATACCAGGCCGCGTGCTTGATCGATTCGATCACCGAAATGTACGCGTCGGAAAGCGTAAAATCGCCGGTGGAAAAATACTTGCCGATGACCGCGATCCGGACCGGCTTTTCCGACTCATGCACCTTGCGCAAAAAGGCGCGCCACTCTTTAAGGTCTTTTTTGCGCGCGCGCAATCCCAATTTTTTGAGGATCCGTTTTGATATTCCTTCTTTTTCCAAATTGACCGGCACCTCATAGACCGAATCCGCGTCCGGCGCGGAGATGACGTCGCGCTTATCCACGTTGCAAAAAAGCGCGATCTTGCGTTTCCGCGGCTCGTCCAAGGGCGCTTCGGCGCGGCCGAGAATGATGTCCGGCTGGATGCCGACGGAGTTCAGGAGCTGGTTCGCGTTCTGGGTCGGTTTGGTCTTCATCTCTCCGATCTTGGAGGGGATCGGCAGATACGAAACCAGCACGAAAAGCACGTCCTTAGGATGCATGAGATGCATCATGCGGCCGGCTTCAAGGAACAGCGCGTTCTGATACTCGCCGACCGTGCCGCCAACCTCGATCATCATGATCTCGGCCCGGGCCAGCTTTGACGCCTTTTTGATGCGGCGGATGACCTCTTCCGGGATGTGCGGAACCACCTCGACGCACTTGCCGCCGTATTCCAAATTGCGCTCTTTTTCGATGACCGTCTGATAAACGCGGCCGGTGGTCATGTAATTGGACGAATTGACGTCGATGTCCAGAAAGCGCTCGTAGGTGCCGATGTCCTGGTCGGTCTCGTCGCCGTCCTCGGTCACGAAAACCTCGCCATGCTCAACCGGATTCATCGTGCCGGCGTCGACGTTGATGTACGGGTCGATCTTCATCGCGGAAACGCGGAAGCCCTTCGACTGCAAAATTTTGGCGATGGAAGCGGAGGCCGTGCCTTTGCCGACCCCCGACATGACGCCGCCGACGATGAAAATATATTTGGTCATTTAAGAAGATTCTACTCCCCCGCCCGCGCGGGCGGTAGTGGATAATTTTTTCGCGCGGACGGAGCCGCGCGAAAAATATTTTTTTACCGGCCTTCAATGCTTGCCGTAGAAAATGTCGATCTGGGTAACCGCTTTTTTCGCGACGGCGGCGGTGTTCTTATAGCCGATCTTTTCGGGCAGATCGCGGTACAGCACCCATTTTATCGCGTACACGCGTTCCCGCCCCTCGGGCCGGCCGCTCTCCTCCGGCGCCGTTTCCATGAGGAAATAAGTGATGAACTTGTTGACCTTTTCGCCGACGTGTTCGTACCGGTCCTTGAACCAGATCGAGGTCCGGCCGAGGAACGAGATCAGGCGGAGCTTTTTCAAGCCCATTTCTTCGGTGGTCTCGCGGACCGCGGCTTCGGCCGGAGTTTCGCCTTTCTCGATCCGCCCTTTGGCGAAGGTCCATTTGCCGTGCGAATCCTTGATTAACCCGACCAAGATCCCGTTCTGGGTCCGGCGGAACACAACGCCGCCGGCCGAGTGTTCGGTCCAGATCTTCGTTCTTTCTCCGCGATTGACGCGCGCGTTTCCCATAAGATTATTTGGCTATTTGATGAGCTAGAATGTCCAACGCCTTCGTTAGCTGCGGATCGTTCCCGGCCTTGATGTCGTCCTCGGTGTCCTTAACGACGACGTTCGGGGTTATCCCCTGCTTGTCGATGGAACGGCCCTTCGGCGTCAGCCATTCCGCGACCGTCAGTTTGATGGCCGACCCGTCGGCAAGATCCTGATAATTCTGCACCGAACCCTTGCCGAAGGTCGTTTCGCCGACGAGCGTCGCTTTGCCGTAATCCTGAAGCGCGCCGGAAACGATCTCCGAGGCCGAAGCCGAGCCGCCGTTTACTAGGACGACGGTCGGGGTGTCGCCGAAAACCGGCGTGCGTTTGGGCGCAAAGGTCTGTTCGGTGCCGTCGGACGAACGCTCGATCACGATCGTGCCGGTCGTCCAGCCGCCGCCGACCTCGACGGCCGCGTCCAGGTAGCCGCCGGGATCGTTGCGCAGATCCAAAACCACGCCCTTCGCGCCGTGCAGAACGGCGTCGCGCGCGGCCTTGTCGAATCCGGGAACCGTATCGTCGTTGAACTGGCTGATCGTGATCTCCGCGATATTGCCCTTCGTGTCGTCCTTGCCCGCAAGATCTATCATTTTCGAACTCACCGAAGCGACGACGATCTTTTGCCGGGTGATGACGAAGTCCTTAGTGTCCTTCCAGCCCGTGCGGAAGATAGTAAGCGTGACGGTCGTGCCGCCCGGGCCGCGGATCTTCGAAACCGCCTCGTCAAGCGACATCATGTTGGCCGTATCCTCTTTGTTCACCTTGATGATCATGTCGCCCGCCATGAGTCCGGCTTTGGCGGCCGGGGTCTCGGGCAAGGGCGCGATCACGATGATCTGCGAATTTTTATAGCCGATCTCGGCGCCGATCCCCTCGAACGTTCCGTCCAGCTGGCTCGCGAAATTCTTGGCCTCGTCGGGATCGAAATACACGGAATACGGATCCTTGAGCGAGGCGACCATTCCCTTCAAGGCGCCGTAGAACATCTGCGGTTCGTTCACCGGCTGGTGCAGGGATTCGCTTTTGACGAGGTTCCAGATGTCCCAGAATTTCGAGAAATCGATGCTCTTGTCGGCGTAGCTCGGCGGCGCGTTCTTGTTCGTCACGACGCCGACCCGCGGTACGGCCTTGATCTTCCCCCCAAAATACAGCCCGGCCGAAAAACCGCCCAATATCAAAACGATAGCCGAGTAAACGACGGCCGTGATCAAAAAAATCCTTTTTCTCGCCGGACGAGCCGGCGTTTTATTGATCGTATCCATAAGATCGGATTATAACCTTTATTCGCGCCGAATAGAAGCGCCAAGGGCGGTCAGCCGCTCATAAAGGCGTTCGTAGCCGCGATCGAGGATCTCCGCGTCGTAGAGAACCGTCTCACCCTTTGCGATGAGTCCGGCGATGAGCAGGGTGGCGCCGGCGCGGATGTCGAGCGCCTTGATCTCATAGCCGTGAAGCCGGGTCGGGCCGGAAATGACGGCGCGGTGCGGATCGCAAACGATCGCGTTCGCGCCCATCTTGACGAGCCACGGGATGTAACCGAGCCGGCCCTCGTACATCGGATCGTGGATGAGCGACATGCCTTCGGCTTGCGTCGCGAGCACGGCGAAAGGCGCCTGCAGGTCGGTCGGAAAACCCGGATAAGGCAGCGTTTGCAGCCGGAACGGGCGAAGCTGTTTCGCCGGCAGGATCAGCAATGAATTTTTTTCCAGCCGGTACGGAATTCCGATCTCGTTCATTAAATTAAGCACCGCGTCCAGATGTTCCGGCACGGCGTTTTTGATCAAGACCTCGCCTTTCGTCGCGGCGGCGGCAACGGCGAACGTTCCGACCTCGAGCGCGTCGGGAATGATCGCGTGATCGCACCCGCGAAGCTTGGCCGCGCCTTCGATCTCCAGGGTATGCGTGCCGGCGCCTTTGACCTTGGCGCCCATTTTTTGGAGCATCGCACACAGGTCTTCCACGTGCGGCTCGGCGGCGGCGAGCTTGATGATGGTTTTGCCCGGCGTAAACGCCGCGGCCATGAGCGCGTTTTCCGTTGCCGTAACCGAGAATTCTGGTAGAATGATGAGCGCGGCGACGAGCCCCTTCGGCGCGCGGATCCGCACCGTTTTGTCTTCCCGTTCTTCCGCCGCGGCGCCCATTTTCGCGAAAGCGAAATAATGGGTGTCGAGCGGCCGCTTTCCGATGATGTCTCCGCCCGGCTCGGGCATTTTTAAATCGTGGAAACGCGCGAGGAGCGGACCCATGAGCAGAACCGAGCCGCGCAGACCGGCGACGAGCCCCGCGTCGAGGCGCGCCGAATCGGCGTTCTTGGCGCAGATCCTAAGCTCGTGTTCGCCTTCCCAAACGCAATCGGCGCCGAGCGACTTTAAGATCGCGACCATCTTGTCGACGTCGGAAAGGCGCGGAACGTTGCGGATCACGCAGGTTTCTTCGGTAAGCAAGGTCGCGGCGAGAACCGGCAAGATCCCGTTTTTCGCGCCGCAAACGCCGATCTCTCCGCGCAAACTTACTCCCCCGTTAACGATGAATTTGCTCATTTTTTCGGTTTAGCCCGTAAGTAATCAGAATAAAACAAAATGGCTTACAAAACAAGGATCTGGATCCTCGTTGGCGCGGTTATATTGTTCTTGATCGTCACTCCGGTCGTCGTTCTTTACACCGCCGGCTACCGTTTTAACGCGAAAAAGCACCGCGTCGAGAAGGTCGGGATCATTTTCGTCCGCTCCCAGCCGTCCGGCGCCGACATTTACCTGAACGGGAAAAAACTTTCCGACACGACGCCGGCGCGGATCCGCAACCTCCTTCCCGGCGACTACGACGTAATGATCGGAAAAAAAAATTATTCAAGCTGGGAAAAAACGCTTCCGGTTTTGAGCGAACTCACGACCTTTGCCGAGGGCGTCGACCTTTTCAAGAATTCCGCGCCGGAAGAGATCGCCGCCGCGCCGTCCAAAGCCTTGAACCTTTCCGAATTGAAAATATTGAACCGCCAGGATCAAAAAAGCTTTTTGGCCAAGGACGAAACCGCGCGAACCGACGGCTACGAAATTTGGGTTGACGACGGCAAGGGCGGCCATGACACGATCACCCGCCTTTCCGAAGAGATCAGATCGGTGCTTTTCTACGACAACAACGGCTGGATAATTTACGCGACCGAAAGTTCAATTCACGTCATCGAGCGCGACGGCCGCGACAAGCGGAACGACCTGACCCTCGTCGCCGGCCAAACGGATTTGAACGGCATGGCCGTTTCCGCCGACGACAATACCTTGTATTTCGTCGCCGCGAAGAACGGCGTACCCCAGCTTTACAAGCGGCAGCTGCGATAGCTTTTTAGCTTCTTAGCTTGTTAGAAAAAAAAATTTCCCTTTTTGGGGAATTTTTAAATTTCTAATAAGCTAAAAAGCTGCCGGCTAAGAAGCTTTGAGATATTCTTGAAGCGCTTCGTCCCAATTCCGGAGCTGAGGCAATTTTGTGTTCAGGAGCATGCCATAGCGCGGACGGGGCGCGGCCGACGGCATTTCGCGGCGGGCAACGGGATTGACCGCGGCTTTAAGGCCGGAAAGCTCGACGATCTTATTCGCCCACTGATACCAGGTGGCGATGCCGCCGTTCGTGACGTGATAGATCCCGTACGGCTTTTTCGTTTCAACGAGCTCGCGGACCGCGCCGGCCAGATCCTTAACATAGGTCGGCGAAGCGACCTCGTCGTGGACCGAATCGAGCGAACCCTGCGCCGCGGCCAGATTCCTGATCTTTTCAATGAAACTCTTTTTGGCGTCGGGCGAAGTTCCGGGATCGCCGAAAAGCCGCGAAGTGCGGACAAGATAGGTGCGGTCGTTGTCCAGAGCGAATTTTTCCGACTGAACCTTAGCCTGGCCGAAAACCGAAAGCGGTTCGGTCCGGTCGTTCTCCTTGTAGCCGCGCGGCTCTTTGCCGGAGAAAACGTGTTCCGAGGAAAAATGCACGAGCGTCATGTTCATGATGTTGGCCACGTCGGCCAGAACGGCCAAGGGCTGGGCGTTGGTTTTCATGGCGCGGTCAAGATCGCCTTCGGCGGCATCAATATCGTTCCAGGCGGCGGCATTGATGATGACGTCGATGTCGGAAGTGATGCTCGAAGCCAGCGATTCGGGCGAGGAAATATCAACCTGGTCGTGGTCCAGGGCCACGACCTCGTGTTTTCCGGTAAATTCATTCGCGAGCGCGCTTCCGAGCATGCCTTTGGCGCCCAAGATCAGGACTTTCATAAGTCAATAATCTATCAGAAAATCGTATTTTAATCAAGGTTTTGGCAAAAGAAAAAGGGTGACACGTCTGTCACCCCCTTGTCATGCACCGAAGACCCCGATTGGGGGTCCGGGATTCGAGCTCTCCTGCTCCGATAACCGTGCCCCATCGTGCGCGCGCGGGAACGATAGGTCTAGACAAGTCGCCTGAGAGGCAAGCGCTGAACGGACCTCCCGGAAGATGGGGGCTCCAGTTGGACCCCCGCGCTTTTGGGAGCAAGCACGCTCCCAACCACCATCCGCAAGCTTCCGCGATTGACGCAACAGCCGCTACTTTCCGCTATTTACGCAAAGGGCTAAATGGGAGCGATCCCATCGCTCATCGCCGATGCCAAGATCGCATCGCGAATCGTCAACAACATACTCTTCAAAACGGTCTTTTGTCAAGCGCCACCGATTCCAAGCTCACCGGATATATAAAAAAGGCGGCCCGGGTCGTAGAGACCCCGGGCCGCGTCGTATCGTCGATGTCCGCCTACTCGCGGCGGATCCGCAACTGTTCAGCCTGCGCCCGCTCCCATCCGATCCTCGCGATGTCGTCGCGCGCGTCCTGAATATCCCCTATCCGCCGTTTCAGCCGGTCGAACCCCACGGGAGAAAGATACTTCTCCCATGTGTCGGTCGGACCGCCGTGCGACTGAACGCTCGCGTTCTGCCATTTGTGATAGGTCGGAGCGGAGAACGCGACAAGGGCCGTGCCGAGCGCGAAGGCGGCGAATACCGTCCCCATGCGCTTGATCACGCCTCGGTCCCACTTCCAGGCAACGATCGCCGTAAGAACGGCCGCGAGCCCGATTCCGCTTACGTAGTCGGTCGGCACGCGCCAGAGCCACTTGGCGTGCCACCAGATCTCTCCGGGCATGAACCGCTCGAGCGTAAAGCTCGGGTTCAAAACGAACCAGAGGAAATCCCAGGTCACGCTCAAGAGGAAGTAGAGCGCGATGACCTCCAGCTCCTTCGCCAGCGTCCATTTGATCCCGCCCCAAAGGCGGCCGAAAGCGAACGGCAAGTGAAAGAGAACGAGCGGCAAAACGAACATGAACAGGTGATAGCCCGTCAGTTCTTTGCCGTTCATGAACGCCCCGTAGAGCGCGTTCTGCGTACGCCAGGTCGGCGCCGCGAGCGCCCATCCGACCCCGCCTTCGCCGGCGATCTCTATGAGGGCGAAAAGCAGCGCCCAGACGAAGAGAGCGACCGCGGCGAAATTGATCGCGCGCGCGTTCATGATGAGACATAACGCCCAGACAACGAACGAGAGGACCAAGCAGAGCGCGAGAGAATCGCATGAGCTTCCGAAAATCACTATCACGCCCGCAAACGCGATCGCGGCAAAGCGAAATCCCGCGAGAAAAGCGCCCATGATGTAGGGGGCGGCGATAAGATCCAGATCCTGCCGCAAACGAGCCCTAACCGCCCACCAACCGAACGTGATCAGTTCAGCCAGACCCACGAACACGTATAGGGTTCTGAACAGGTCCCACGCCCCCCACGCCGACCCAATGCCACCGGTGATGAATCCGACCATTGGCACAATGCCGAAGAGGTCGGCGTGAATGCTTCCGACCGACCTTGTCCAGCCGTCGGATCCTTCCGACGAACGAAGAAAACGCCGAGTGGCAACCGGAACGGCGAAAAGCAATACCGCCGCGATGAAGGCGCCGATAGCGAACAACACATACTGGTTCATGATCTCTCCCTTCGGGTGAGGTTGTTTCTTGTGAAAGACGCGAATGATCGGCAAATTTCAGCCGATCTTCCTGGCCCGACCTTAGCAAAAAAATCGCTTTTTGTCAAGCGTCGGGCCTTAAAAAATATCAAGATCTAAATGAATAAGATGCCTAAAACGATAATTCCCAAAATGATCCGGTACCATCCGAAGGGCGTAAAGCTTTTCGTCCGAATGTAGTTCATGAAAGTTTTTACCGCCCAGAGCGCGGTTATAAAAGCGACGCCAAAACCTAAGGCCAAAACGATCATTTCGTGCCCGCTAAGCGACGCGTGGTGTTTTAAAAACGAATAACCGGTCGCGGCCACCATCGTCGGGATCGCCAGAAAAAAAGAATATTCGGCGGCCACCGTGCGCGAGGCGCCCAGGAGGAGCGCGCCCACTATCGTCGCGGCCGAGCGCGAGGTTCCCGGGATCATCGCAAGGCACTGAGCCAAACCGATGATCAAAACCTTGGAATATTTCAATTCGCCGATCGTATTGAAGCGGATCGGTTTTTTCCTGTTCTCGACGACGATGATGACGATGCCGCCGATGATAAGCGCGGCCGCGACGACGAACGGATTGAATAATTTTTCTTCGACGAACGATCCGAACAAGGCGCCGAGCGCGATCGCGGGCAGGCATCCGACGAGCGCTTTTTTCCACAGCGAAAAGACCGCGGCGCGATCGGTTTTTTTCCCGAACGGCCAGAGCTTGTCCCAAAAAAATACGATCACCGCCAGGATGGCGCCGAGCTGGATCACGACGTCGAACATCTGCGTGAACGGTTCGCTAAAGCTGATCCAGCGGTTCACGATGATCAGGTGGCCGGTCGACGAGATCGGCAGGAATTCGGTGACGCCTTCGACAATGCCGAGAATTGCGGCTTTGACCAGATCGAACATTTGATTAGGGGTTAGGGTTTAGAGATTAGGGTTTAGCAACGAAGGTCGATCAATTGATTTCGACTTCTTTGCCGATCGGAAGAAAAACGAATTTGGTTTTTGTTTTTTCCGGAATTATTTTGGAAAATTCCATTGCCGCCGTCGTGTCGCTTCCGATCCCGTCATGCACCGGAACGCAGATCTCTGGGCGGATCTTGATCAAATATTCCATCGCTTCGTCCTTCGCGAGCCACGGCCCGCCGACGGGCATTCCAAGGACCGCGACGGGCTTTCCGGGATCAACGTACGCGTCGCCGGGGTAGAAGAATTTATTATTGATGAAATATCCGGTGTTCTGGCACTTTCCGAAACCGTTCCCGAAAACAATGTGCTCGTTGCCAAAACCCTCGATCGCAAGGCCTTTGGTCACCGTTCTTCCGCCGTCTTCGACTTTCGTGAAAGCGATCCCCTCCCCCTCCAAGATCGCGCCGACCTCCGTATTCGTCACGATCTCGGCCGTCGGATTGTTTTTTAAGATATTTTTAAGGATCCCGATGTCAAAATGGTCAAAGTGCCCGTGCGTTACGACGACGAGGTCGATGTCCCGGAGATCGTTTGACGACGTGAAAAACTTTCCCGGATCGATCATGATCCGGCGGCCCCCTTCCTCGATCAAGAGCGAGCTGTGTCCGAATTTGGTGATCTTCATACCCCGTTAGAAATTATTACTTTCTGTGATAATAAATGATTAATCAATCAATGTGCCATCGTACGGTACTTTGGTCGATAATTGATAGGCCCCCGATGCGAAATAATAATTTCTAACGGGGCATACTACCCGATCGCTTTTCTTATCTTATCCCCGACCGTTCTCATTTCACCATCGGCGTACGGATGCCCGGGCCAGTGCCGAAGC
>Ga0182019_10000945_pt1 | contig 14495 bp, 16 predicted proteins | sample 812E2MmetaG_FD_120483 | JGI IMG/M metagenome (GOLD analysis project Ga0182019, IMG submission 120483) | Permafrost microbial communities from Stordalen Mire, Sweden - 812E2M metaG | ecosystem: Environmental > Terrestrial > Soil > Wetlands > Permafrost | place: Sweden: Stordalen | collected...
AAGTCCACCTGTTCTACCAGCTAAAGCTGCGCCTAGACTACTAAGATCTATACGCGATTTATTATGAACTAATGCAGGGTATCGAGGCATATTAATTTGAAAGTTAGTGTTTATCTAAACGATGCTTCATGTGACTCCATTGGCGAAATCGTTCACTTACCTTACGTAAAGCATCCCTACCAGCTACTAAATATATTACAGCATATAATATATTATATCCACAATGACTTAAACAACGAGCGTCTTCGCGTTTCCAACTATCTTCACTTTTCTCCCATATTAGTGAATCTGCATATTGATTATTATTTAAAGCATCTACTAATAATAACTGCTCATGCCATTTAAGCCAAAATGGAGTAGTGAACATTAACATAGCATGAGAGAATGCTTTTAAAACTAATTCTCCATCATGAGATTCATCTATAATATCATCTATCATTTCTACGTAATTACCATACATTAAAACAAACTTACAAGCATCTTCATCGTGACCTATAAGTTGATAGATTTCTTTATATATTTCTTTAGTCTGAGCTTTAATTTGCTCTTGTTGTTCTTGGGTTATATTGTCCATAACCTATGTAATTTACTTTAACATTAAAACACTAACTGGAACACTAACAACCCAAACTAAAGTAGTCGAGAAAGCGCTAGCTCCATAAGTAGAATTACTGGAAACACCCATTATATAATTATAACAAGCTGTGTCTAATTTAACTGAAGCACTAGTAGTATTAACTGCTGTAGTTAATAATTGCCAATTATTTAAATTAGTACTATTAAAAAAGTAAAATGTAATAGGTGGATTAGTAACACTAATATTAGCACCTTTAGGATTAACACCATTTAATACATTACCCATTGGTGTATTACATTGCCATGATAGAGTTAATGTATTTGTAGAGGCTAGCGTTTCTAAACAAACTAAACTTGCAATTAATAATAAGATTTTTTTCATATTTACAACAACAACAATTAACCTGAGTAACTAGGCATCGCACCCATAAATTTTTCAAACCCACTTCTACGTGAAGTATTAGCATCCATAGCACTACTAGCCAAACCAGTTAATGATTGATCTAATCCCATACCTACGCTTGTAGCAGTTGATAATCCAGGATTACTTGCTGGCGTGGATGATCTACCAGTAGCTATTTGAAAAGGATCAATTGGACTTCTCATAGCTGGTAATGCACCTGATGCTGCTCCTACAGCACCAGCAGCTACTCCTTGTTGAGCTAACTTTTTAGCAGTAGAAGCATTACCATAATTCATTGCTGCACTAACTGCTGATGTTGGGGTAGGAGTAGATATACCTGAATTAATATTAGCTCTATTATTTCCTCTTTCGATAGCTGACTGCTCTCCACCAGTTAGATCTCCACTTAAATTAATAGACTTAAATAAATCAGATAAAGTATTTGAACTAGCTGTGCGAGTTGAATAAAATTCAGGATTAGTTGCTTTGTCTAGTTCAGTTGCTTTAGCTGCTAACTCTCCACCAGTGCCTTCTACATTAGCAAGATCAGTTTTTAAACCTAATTCTTGCATCTGAGGATATGTAGCTTCTGTAGCAGCTAAATTAGCTTGTGCATCAGGCACAGCACCAGCATTAATTACTCCACTTAATTGGGGATAATTTTTAATTAATGCCTGCATTACTTGATCTGAGCTTTCGCCAGTTTTGATTTGAGGATCGCTACTGCACATAAAATTATAGTAATTTAAAACTTAAAGATATATTTGTATCTAATGATTTATAGTCTAACTTAGGAATGAAATTGTTAAAAGGAGAATTTGGTTTGTGCATTAATATTAATATGTCATTACCCTGTGCACGTAAAAGATTTTCTGCAACATTAAATGCTATTAAACAATCTCTACTATGTGCTCTTTCTGTGTGCATCCAAAAATTAACAACTGGTAATTTAGCTAAATTAAATGCTCCAATTAATACACTATCTTTTTCTACAGAATGTGTTGGTTGTAATAAATAGTGTTTATTATCTTTAGCTTCTCGCATTACATATTCAGCAACTTTACTATCTAAAATAGGTTTTACTTTTAATTCAAATTGCATATTTATTACCCTAGAATTTGTAATTGATCTATTACATCACCACTAGGAGAAGCAAAAAATGTGCCATTTAAATTAATATTATCACACTCTATCAGAAAATAACCTAAAGTTTTATCATAACTAAATTTAATTGTGTCACTTAAAGGTTCACTAGAAACTAATCCACCAGAACCAGTGCCTATATTAATTTGACTAAATTGCTCATTAAATATTCTAGTATAATTATGCAATTTAGCACCTATAACTAATGATGCACCCCATTGTTTCAATGGCCAATCATTAAATCCCATAGAAGAATAATATGGTGTATCCCATATAACTATTATTTTCCATTTAGCAGTAGATTGATTTAATGTTAATTGTAACCACTTAGCTTGAGTGCCATATTTACTAATACCATCTGGTTCTACGATAACATTACTACTATTAAATCCTGAGTTAACTATAAATAATTCTACATCATTAGATAATTTTAAATTAAAATATCTTCCATTCGTAAAATATGTTAATTGAGTTTGGCCATTCAAAGTATCTAAATCTTTACTTCCCAAAGCAGCAAATACTCTATTTTGTTGTTTCAACTGATCCCAGTAGTTTTTAACATTACTTTGTAAGGTAGATATTGCACCTAAGGGTAAGTTATTATTTCCACATAACACAATATAGTCTGGATTTTGCTCTTTAATCATTGAAACTAAATCTCTAGTAGATTGAGCATTAGATCCACCCCATCCTAGAAACGCTAGACGCAGTGAATTATTAAGTGTAGTTTTCGCCGATTCTATAAGGGATTCTTGCGCATTATTAACGATAGGATCTATCTCATTGGTAGTTAAATTTACTTCATTTAAAGTAGCCTTACAATTCCATTCTATCATTACTCCATGTTTATACCCAACAGGAGCATCTTGGAAACCAAATGCAATATGCTGCACAGTATCACTATCATTTCTGCCAAATGGTAATGCTAACGGCACAGATGATTCATTAATAGTAGCATCAGTTAATTGTATATTACGTTGGTATTTTTTACCATCAGTATACAACGTAGCATGTATTTGTCCTGCAGTAAAAATAGTATCAAATGCTGTATTTATCATTAAAGTTCTTTGATACTTACCATCCTCAATCCATTCACCACAATATATTCTACAAGTAGCTGTAATTGGTGAAGCAAAGGCTTCATATAATTTATTATCATCTGTAATAAAAAATATCCTTTTAATAGTAGTTGTAGAAATAATGGCAAATTGCTTAATTAAGCTTACTGTAGGATATATATCAATAGAAACCCACTTTTGTGTAATCTCGTCATATACAACTATAGCAGGGCCATATATAGTATTAACTCCAAAGTAAATATAATTATCTAACTTAGTGCAACATGCTACTGTTTGAGTTATACCATTAAATAATGGATGTATTCTCCTAGAAAAAGGTTCATTTTTACCTTCATTTTGCGCTAACAAAGCAGCATTGAAACTAACTATTCCTTTAGAGTCAATAAACAATGTATCTCCAGTAATAACATCTATAACACAAGATGAATTTAATGGTGCTGTTGAAAATAAAAATCTCTGTGCAAATTGAGGTTCACTAAATATAGGTTGATCTAGTTTAGGATAAACCAAATAACTATTATACGAAGTTCCTACTAAAATAGGTGGGTCAGAGTTATCTAATTGAGGAGCATTAACTGAAGAAATTTTATTCAATGAAGCTAGATTATTAAAATCTACTCTATGTGCCATTACATCGGCACCGCTATCATTTATAGTTCCTACTTTATTACCATCTTTATCGACAATAATCATATAGTCTAATGGCCTACCTGTAACTGATCTCAAAATACGATTAAGTCTTCCACTAGAACTATCTAATCCAGCTTGATATAATATACCATTAGAATATAATGGATATGTCCCTATTGGAACATACTCTCTTAAAGAACCATCATCATTATTTTGCCATTCATTCCATGTTTGCGTTACTCTACTACTTGCATCTGGAAAAATAATTCTACCTTGATTAATACCATCTGTTACATAAGCACAATCAGGACTACCGCTAATTGTGTCAGTTAAATGAACTCCATCACTAGCTACATTTTGAGTTTGAGCTTGACGACGAAAGTTAACTGTAGAACCAGGAACGATTTCAGCAAAAATTCTATCTACATCTTTATCTAACTGAAATCCATCTATCTTAACAAATGAATCTTGATCTGTGCTACCAGCACCAAAGTTACGATAGTAAGCATTACCATCTATAAATGCAAATAAATAAAATCCAGCTGCATAGATAGATTGTAAGTTTTCGCCATCTGGTAAACCAAAAGTTATTTGCTTAGGTAATTGGATAGTTTCAACTTGATTATTACGAATACGGCCATTAATCAACAAAGGATATTCATCATCAGCAATTTTGGTAGGATCAAATTGTCTATTTAATCCACCAATAAATGAATCTTGTTTATATTGAGCCATACCTTTAAATATTAAAATAAACGAGTAGGAACGTCAACATCAAACCCTGTTGGATAACCATAACTCTGAATATCAAAAAATCTTTGTCTACCAAATTGAATCTCTTTTTCATCACTATCTTCACCTGCATTTACTCTATTAGTCAATATAGTAGCACACTTAGTTTCATATTCTAACACCATTGCTTGACCTTTATCTGAGGTATCTTTTGACCAAACATGTGAAGCGGCTTTATAAACGATAGCATCGTCATATTCAGGTGCGGGAAATGTATCGTAGTCGTTATAGAAAGGCGAGAACTTATACTTATACAATAACTCATAACATTCACATTGTAAATTAGTATCTAAATCCCCTACTGAAATTAAAGTATAAATAGCTTCTTGTTCGCAATTAGCGATTTCTGAGATTACATTACCATTTAGATCACTAATAGTTACGTTATTAGATGTTAATTTATCCTTACCAATAAATCTAAATCCAGGCGAGGAAGTAAAACTATTAATAGTGGTCTGTGTTATAGTGCCAATATCAAAAACCAGTGCCTCAGTAATACGGTCACTATCAATAGTTGATCCTGTAATATAAACAGTAAATCTACTAGATTCAGCTTGAGGTATAGTAACAGTTAATAATCCATCATTGTCTAAATCTCTAGCTGTGCAAATTTTATTTTTCTTTCTAAAACTTAAATATTTCTGAGGCCAATCTTTGCCATAAAAATAACGTGGCCGCATATCTTCAATTTTAACTCTAGCTCTAGTATCATAATGTCTAGCGTTTCTCAACTCATCAATATAGTAAGGTAACGTAACCTGTAATCTACTAGAATCAACATTAAACACCTGCTCTCTCATGCAACCAACTAAGTCTGCACTAGAATATAATTCCTTAGCAGCTTTATTAATCTTAGCAATAGCACTAGCACGATCACGATCAGTATTAATAGGATGCCCTACTTCTTTACTAAATTCAGTTAAAATATAAATTAACATATTATCTAGGTTATAAAAATGCGCGAATTTTAATATTCCAATTAGCTCTAGTAATTGGTGTTTCTGCAAAACTAGATTTATTAACTACTATCATAGTAGCTGCACTTAATATTACAGTCACATTAGTATTATCAATGCAAATAGAAGGTAATCCCTCAGCACTACCTGAACGAAAATAAAATGATCCAATAGTTACTTCATCTCCAGGAACATAACCACCTTCTGCTACAGTATTTACAAATCTAATATCTACAATAGATGGAATTGCACTTAAATTATGTGGCACTATAACAGTTCCAGTTCCAGCAGGTATAACTTGTAATGAAGAAGTAAACTTACTAGTAACAGGTGGAGTAGGTAAAGGTATATATTGTGGCACCCCACCACTAATACCTAAAATCTCACCTTCGCTACCTGGAGGTAATATAGCTAATCTATTACCACCTTGGTTTTGTATAGGTATACCACCATCTATATTACCATTAGAAGTAATTTGACTAACATCAATAGCTCCAAAGTCAAATAAAGTAGCTATATTGTCTGCTGAAATAAATTCCCACGCTGAGCCATCTGATTTAATATGAGGAAATAAATTGTTTCCACCTTTAATTAAAGCTTGAATACTAATAGATCCATTATTAAATGTCAAAGGCCATAGTTCAAATCCAGTTCCTGAGGCATTTACACGAATTAACCAAAACGCCTCACTTATATCTCCTGGATCATATAACTTAGCCAGCGTTACTGCACCATCTAAAATTTGATTTGTGCCTATTGTATTATTTTGCGGACCAACTGCTTGCCAATCGTTGATATTATCATTCCAAGTGCGTTGTATACGATTAAACTCAGAAGGACGAAACCAACTATAGCGTTTAAATTTAGGATAAGTTAAAACATCTGGTGTATTGTCATCTACAATTAATAATCCTCTACTACCAGATGGCTCTGCATCACGAACCATTTGTAGTAATTGACTAACACTAACTTCGCTTAATACAGAAGGATCTAGTCCTTCCAAGAAATCGTTGATATCTATGGCCATATAATTATATTATAAAGTAAGTTCGTATATATTAAAATAGTGTGCTAGACTATTAGTGGATCCCGGAACAGTTTGAATTATAATACTATCTCCAGTATTTACAAACCATTCATATACAAATTGTTGTTGTCCTAGATTAGCAATAGTTGCTTTTCTTTGTTGTGTTGAATCATCGCTAGCAGCTCCATTTGGAACATAGTGATATGTAACAACCTGAGATGCTCCACTAGTATTAACTGTAAATACTCTACTCTGACTAAACGTAGGCATATTAAATGAAAATGCTATTTTTCCTGCTGGAGCGGTATAAAATGTATCCAATCCTCCTGTATTTGTATATAATACTACACACTTTACTGGAATATTTGTTGGAATCAAAGCACCAGACCAAAATAAACGTAATCCAGGCGAACCAGCATTACATGATATTGATTCTCCTGGTTCTAGAATTGGATAATTATTAATACTAATTTCATTATTTGTAGACGCAGTTTGTGCAAAATTAACTTGATGGTATAACCCATTTAAAGTTTTATGTTCAGCAAATGCTAATAATCCTGCGTCGTTCGTTGTTGCAGCTTGAGTTTGTAAACCAAAAAATCTATATCCAATAGGAGACGTAATAAAATCAATGTGTCCTGTTGAGGCAGTATGCACAAAATTATTAGTAAATAATACTCCTGGAGCAGATAATAAACTAGGATAACCCACTTGTAAAGCAAAACTATTTTTATATGTTCCATCATCAGACAAAAAATTAAATCCACTACCTTTATAACCTGAATTTCCTTTAATAGAAAATGCCTCAGTAGTTACCATACCTGGATTAAATCTAGTAAAATTTAAATGTAATGTTGATGTAACATCATTTGTAGTAGTTCCATTAAATGCCTGACCTTGAAAATGCCAACCAAATGGAACTAATACTTCATTACTAGTTGCCCACGAAGAACCAGTTAAATGAATAGGTGGAGTCCATTCTAATGGATCTATAGAAGAGGCATCCCATTGATTTTGAAAAAATAATCCATAAGTTGTAACATCTAAATTTTCAAATTGAGAACCTTGAAAACTAAATAATTTAGAACCTAAAGTTAATGAAGTTCCACTAGCAGGAACTAAAACAAAATTTTGTTCAATATAACCAAAGCTACCATTATTAATTCCTTGTGAAAAACTTAATGTAGGCTCAGTTGGATCATCTAATCTTAAATTACCTACTCTTATAGAATTAGCATTAACTTTAGTAGCAGGTGAATCAGTAATAGTAGTTCCTGGCGATCCAAACATAGTTAAAGTATCAGTAGTTCCTGATCCAGTTACAGTTCCAGCATTAGTAGAACTAGTAAAATGTCTATTAACTTCTAACCAACCATTAGGCACACCAATAAGCTCTAATGTATCACCAGAAGATGTAGGATTCCAATCTCCATTATTCATATACATTATTTTATTAGTGTTATCATATAGCACATCTCCATTATAGATAGTAAATAAAGCATTAGTAGTTAATGCAAAATTCATCAACCATAAATGTTGTCCTACACCAGCACCTGTATTTAATCTAACTCTTACACCATTAGTTAAACTGGTTGATGATAACACAATTAAAGCCTGATTAGTGGTTTCTATATTATTAATTCCTACATTTAAAATATGGTTAGTAATCGAAGATGTGATAAAAGCACCTTTCGTTTCTAACCAATCTCTAATTTGCAAATTAGGCATTGTATTGGTAGCTCCTAGAGTGCCTATGACTTTTAGTTTTTGAGTTAATGTTAGCGACATTCCAGCATCTTCATTTACATCTACATAACTTAAATTACCTTCTTTAAGTTTGTTGGTTTGCGCCCATCTTGCGTAAAATGGAGGTATACCAATAGGATCAGCTACAACAATAGGATTACTTGAAGCATCAAAACCACCAAATAAAATAAATCTACCTTTATTTGTTCCTACAATGTTTTTCATATATAATGATTCAAACACAGTAGTTGTATTAGTATTCGTAGTTGAGTTACTAATCCACGAAAACATAGTACCGTTTAAACCCACAACAATATAGTTAGTAAGTATATTTTCAGGATTATTATTTGTCGCGATTAACTCACTAATAGAATTAACAGTGCGAAAATTACCTATACCTAAAACACTAATTGAAAGTGCAATTAATAATGCTAAATAAGGAATTAATTTTTTCATTCTAAATTAAGTTAAGTAGTAAACTGCAAATATCTACCTGGATCAACTACATTAATAGCATCAGGTTTTAATACAGAAGCTCCGTCGTCAACATTTAATGATGTTGAATCATAAAAATATAATCTAGCACTACCATCGCCTCTAGTAACATCACCTAATATAGCATACACTTTAGAATCAATATAAATTGTATTAGCTCTTAAAGCTAAAGTATTCTGAAATACATTATAATTTAACTGCCCTAATAGCCAATCTACTAACTGTTGTAAGGTAGCGTTTTCATGCACTCTACTACCACTAGGATCACGTTCTTTTTCGATTAAATCTGTTACATCAAAAGCAGCAGTTAAAGGTAATTGATCTATTCTTTTATTAGCCATAAATTTATATATAAACTCTTAAATCTGTAGATTCATTTGCCCTTATATTATTATTTTCATCAATACGATAAAATGTTTCTCCACTAGGTTGAATTGCATTAATACAAGTATTAAACATTATAGGTATATCGTATTCTCCATCTAGATTTTCTACAGCAAATATACCACAATACTCAAAAAATGTTTTAATTTGGTTAGAATCTTCATAACAACAAAGTTTAACATTATTAGGCGTTAATAATGCAGAAATATCTATTCTATAAGGCTGATCTAATGAAGTAACTTGGTAATTAGCTGTAGTCCAAATTTCAAATACAGCATTTTTATTTATTACTTGACCACTATAATTAGGAAAAACTAATCTCTCACCTACATTAGACCATAACTTATACCTAGTAACCCCTAATCCACTATTATTACCAGCAGGCCATCTAACTGCTAGGCAGAAATTAACATTCGCAGGAGGAGTTAAATGCCAAGGTTGTAAGGTAAAATCTGTATTAAAATCCACTAATAAAAATTCAGTAGTTATATATGAACTTCCTAACCAAATTGGTTGAGAAACGCTAAATGGAGGTATTTCAAAGAAATATCTACTTTTTTCTTTCTGTATAGAACTACCCCAATTACGCCAGTGCTTAGCTAAATTAATAGGAGCAGCGCGAAATGTTTCCCAGAAGTTCATTAATTTAATCTACTTACCATGCACTAAAATCAACACTGCTATACAAACTAATAAAACTGCTACATTTAATAAAGGATAAGTATATGGCCTAATTAAACTAATTACAGAAAATAATAAAGCCAAAACAGTTAATATAAATACAGGTGATGTATAGTTCATGATGGTTTTTCTACAATAATATTTCCAGGATTTTTAATAGTTGATTCTATTCCAGCAATACGATTTTCATTTATAGCCTTAGCATCTAATGCTTCTCTAGTAGCTATATTTGCGTTTTTTAAATCAACATGATCGCCAGTTAATTTAGCAAATAATTGTCTTATCTCTGCAAGTTCTAATGTTAAATCAGCAACTTTAGCAGTTTGCACACTTAATGGTCCATCTACAACTTTCTGTATTTGATCTACACGGCGCTTAATTAAATATACAATTAATCCAGTAATAGGAATACCTATACCTTGAATAAATTCTCTGGCTACAGTCCAAAACTCAGAAGGTATATTCATTTTTTAGTTAGATTATGCGAAGCTTTTCCAAAGAAAAATCCAATAGCAATATAACCTAATCCATATAGTGGTTCTATGATTTCTTTATTCATAAAACTCATTATACAAATTGTAAATGAAAACATAATTGCTAACCAACTCCTAATAGATATACCTAAAATACTAGATTCATCCATTGGTATATCACCAGTAGTATCAACTACAGATTCAACTGTAGTTGTAGTAGATTGTGTTTTAACTACTGGTAATGGAATCTCAGAAACAGGAGGAGTATTTTCTATCATTATTTTAATGAGTGTGCTTTAGTATATTATCGCCTACAATAGGTTTTTTGTTTTCATGAAATTGCTCTGACATATTATTGATTGATAATCACATTATTTTGCAACACTACACCATTTTGTAACAATGTAAGACCTAATGATGTAGGTGGTGGTGGAGGAGGTGGAGGCGGAGGTATGTTAGTTGATACAAATTGATATGAACCAATATCAGGTGGTGTAGTTCTAGTTATAAATAAACGATCAGAAACCATATTGAATGGCGAAAAAGATAAATCTACACCAGTTCTAAAACACACACTATTAGTAGAACTAGGTTGCAAATCATTAGATAAAATAAACCCTTGCGCCGTAGCTTGAATTAAAGTTTGTGCTACGTTATGTGAATAAACAATAGTATTAGTAGAAATAATAGGATCTATACCATTAATTGAATTAGTAATATTTTGATTATCAATAAATTGATTATCAATAAATTCTAAATAACCTAATCTTAATGTTCCACCCCTATAAGTAGAAGCAATAACTGGATCAAATGGTTTATAAAATGTATTACCATACACCCTTATTCCAGTTCTATTAATTCCTTGTGATGTGCCACCACTTAAATTCTCAGTATCAATCTGCAAAGCAGCATTAAAAGCAGCTTCGTTCATTATTACTGTATTATCATAATACAATGTAATCCCATCGTTATTATTAGTATTCCATAATAAACTACTACCATTTCTCATTGATCCTGATTCATCATAAAAACCTTGTGCGTAGAAATTACTTAAATAATTATGATGAAACACACTAATACCTTGATTATAAAATCCATTCTCATGTGCCTGTGGATCAGTCATTGGTTTACCAATATTATAGCAAAAATTACTAGCAACTACTCCATTACCTAGAAATAATGCCCCAATATCATGTAACCTGTTGCTAATTACATTCATATAGGCATGTAATCCACAACCAGTAGATTGAGTTGCATTTAAGTCTGAGACTTCTGAGTTAATCAAAGTAAGTCCTTGTAGAGCAGTTAGATCTTTATAAGTAACTCCGCCACCATTTCCATTATCTTCACCAGCTACAGTAATAGGTGGTAAATCCCAATCTAATATTGCTGTATTTGTAAGAATGATATTAGTAGTCGCGCCACCATATAATACAAAAGTCTGTCTACCAAAAGAATTACCACTAGAACTTAATGCACCTAGATGGCGTTTCATGATAATCCCGTCACCAAATTGAATATTATTCACAGCGCCGCCAGAACAATCTATCATTACACCAGCACCATTCTGATTTGCGGTTGAACCTGCATTGGTAGTTGAAATCCATTGAAAATCAAATATTGCTCTTGACCAACTAGGACCAATAAACCAAGTATTAGTGGTTCCATAATAATCATAACTAGAACTACTACCACCTTTTGTAATACGCATACAAAAAGCTGGATTAAGCCAAGTATCGCCACCTTTGAATATAAATCCATCCCCTGCTACATGGGCATATGCTGCACTAGATCCACTACTAGGGCGCATATATGGATGATATTGCCAAGCTGTAGCTGGAGTTAAACCATTATTTGCATCATTACCATCTGTATAACTAATATAGTAGGTTGTCGCGGCTTGAATTGACCAGATAGAAAGAGATAATAATGCAAATAATTTTTTCATTCCATTAAAATATCGTATGCAATTAAAATCAGAAAAATCACAGCAAAAACTGTATTCATGGAAATTTTGCTGCAATAGCCAGCAGTGCAGCTAAATCCGCAGTAGATAATTGATCACTGTTGACTGTAAGTAAACTTGTTAATTTAATTGCAGCAGCAGCATTATCTTTAATTTGTCTCTGTGTAGAATATTCATCTACTAAAACTACATGCTGACTCTTTAACCAAACACCCATTGATAAGGCAACTTGGTTTGTTGCAAGAGTATTAGTATAAACATTATATGCATAAATTAAACCTTTTATTCTATTTTGATCTTTAACAATACCATTAATATCATAAGACCAACTTGTATTTACACCATCTATAGTTATTCTATAGGATACATTAGTTTGCGCTTGTGCAACAAAAGAGCCAGCAAGTAGTAGAGCAAGTATGATTAATTTTTTCATGTGGTATTTTTAAACGATTAGAATTTAGAGTGCGATGAGGTTTTTCATATTGTTACCATGGGACAGCTCTTCCAGATACTCCGGTGCCAGCGGTGATAACCACGGCACCATCTTTTGGAAGCGGGACGGTTGCGTTGGCGATCACGGCGGCATTGGTGTAGACGGGAGTATTCACGGAATTGTAGATAACGAAAGTCATGGCGGTTCCTTCGAGTAAAACGTGTGCATTGAATCCGTAGGTATTGGTCCAGCCGGTAGCGACAATGGTGACGGCGGCAGCGGTTGACGTGGAACCAAAACCGGAGCCTTGAAGATTCCCGCTAACTTTGATATTTCCCAGGACTTCGAGCTTCTCTGATGGCGCATTAGTCCCGATGCCGACGTTGCCGTTCTCTAATATTTTCATTAGCCCAGTTCCTGTTGAGTTCAACACAAGAAAAGGAGTTATTCCACTTGCACTTTGTATTGTTAAACTGCTTGACGGAGTTGTTGTCCCAATTCCCATTATTCCAGTCGCTATTGAGCTGCTACCACTAGCCGAATCCAAAATGGTTACCATCGGATTATTACCAGCATCTTTCCATTGTGAATTTACAGCATTAAAACTTGTTCCCGTTACAGTTAATCCCGTTCCGCTAATGGCTCCCATTGATATGGTGCCATTGAATGTTGTCCCAAGACCTGTTATGGTCACAACTGGACTTCCAGTAATATCGTTGGCTTGGAAAACCACATTGTTATAGCTAGCCTGGTTTTGCAGAGTCAGCGTTGCTCCTGATGAAGCTAAAATTTTTGCATTACCAACCACATCCAATTTCACAGCCGGACTCGTCGTCCCGATGCCGACGTTGCCGTTCTCCGCCAACGTCATCGCGTTGGTTCCTCCAGTTACGAAGTTGATAGGCCGCGCGCTCCCCGTTCCATTCTTCTTCGTCCCGATGGTCAATGTATTGGCGGTATCAACCCAGTTTTCCGTCCCCCATTCGCCGTTGGAGGTGTCGGTGTAGGTGTTGTAGACGCGGAGGGTTTCGGCGTTGGTGCTGTTGCGAAGCGACATGATATTTCCAGTTGAATCGCCAATAAAGCTACTGGGCATCATATTAGTTCCAGCAGAAGTAGCAGCTTGTGGAAGTTGATATTGTTGAAACGCGGTGCCATTAGTTACAATAGTTCCTGGTATGTTAGTTCCTCCACCACTACCACTACTTCCACTTTTATGTATAACTTGATCTTGGCCGTTATTAATTAATACAGCCATTATACATAAACTGATAGATAATAAAAATGTAATTAATGATTTCTTCATACATTAATCTAATAGCGTATCATAAGGAGTGCTGACTACTACTGATACTATTTCTCCAGCAGTTCCTTTAACTGAAACATAATTAGGTTGAATTTTACCTAAATCTACCTGGCTACCAAGTCCATCTTTCACAGCAGAACCACCAGCTAAAATATCATGAAATTGATTTGTAGCAGAATCAACTGCCATATTAATAGCATAATACATAGGATTAACGCCTAAATTATGCAATGTTAACTCAGAGACAACTTTACGATCTGCAAAAGCATTACCATTTTTACGCGCATCATACACAATATCACTACCACCAGTTAAAACAACATTTCTAGGAGTATTAATATTTACTCTTTTAGCCCTGTTTAATTGACGTATTTCATCACCTAATGTAGGATAAGTAGGCAATAC
>Ga0182019_10000946_pt1 | contig 14495 bp, 9 predicted proteins | sample 812E2MmetaG_FD_120483 | JGI IMG/M metagenome (GOLD analysis project Ga0182019, IMG submission 120483) | Permafrost microbial communities from Stordalen Mire, Sweden - 812E2M metaG | ecosystem: Environmental > Terrestrial > Soil > Wetlands > Permafrost | place: Sweden: Stordalen | collected...
CATGCCCGGCCCACCTCTGCCCGCCTGGGCGGGTTCGGCCTGGCATTCCTGGGCTTCGCCGCGATCGGGGGCATCGTGCCCGGCGGAGTGGCCGGCGATGGCCACCCGCTCACTGTCGCAGCATTCCTAGCCACGGTCGCCCTGGACGTCGCAATCGGTGGCCTGTCGGGTTACCGCATCGCCGCTCTGAGGCCCCACAAGCGGGGCTACGCGGCCGTCGCGCTGTACCAGTACTCGATGATCCTGGCTCCGGCCGGCGTCCTGGTGCGGGTCCTGGCGCTGCCGCGCCTTTTCGGTCCGGCCGTATTGACCCTTGTCTCTTACCTGGTCACGTCGCTGCGCGAGTCCGGCGAGCCGGTTCGCTCCAACAGGCGCCTCATCGAGGAGACGGCGGTGCTGACTGCGGCCGGGTTGGCGATGGTGGCCCTGGGGGTCGTGGTGAAGTAGTGGCCGGCTGGTCAGGCCTTCGCGGCCTAAGCCAACGGCCCTCGCGTTGACAGCATCGGCGGCGGATGCCGGATGCATGGTCAGATGGGTGGACCCGGGAACTCGTGAGCCCTTCGTGGGCAAGGCGGGTCAGGGCAGGGAGAAAGCCGCTTCCTTCAGGCTCGACTGGAGCCAGAAGGCATCGCGGTCGAATCGGTGGAAGTAGCTGTTGTGGTCCGCCTGGCCGTAGCAGACGACGCCATAGTGGAGGACGTGCTGCCCGGTGGATGGATTCGGCCAGGTCATTGAGACGCGCTGGTCCGCCCCGGCCGAGAGGTCGAGAACCAGGTCGAACTGTGGATCGTTGTCGAGAGAGACGGCCATGAGGAACATGGGCGGCAAGGCCGCGGAGAGGTGGACGTTGAGCACCAGGTCCGGCTCGGCGCCGGTTGGTTGGATGACTTCCGCGGATCGCACCTCGAGCTGAGACGTGACGCCATCGACCTCGAGCGCGGCCGGCACGATGCCCACTGTCGCCCAGGCGATGGCCAATCCTCCGAGCATGACCAGCACGACCGCCTTCTTGAGCGTCGGCCAGCGCCGCGTGCCCGAGGCCGAGACGATGTCTCGAAAGCCACGGCCCCGGAGACGGGCAAACATCATCACTGCCACAACCAGGGCGCCGACGATCAGCCAGATCAGAAGGATGGGTAACGCCGGGTAGGTTCTCATCTCTGGCGGGCTGCTCCTGCAGATCGGACGACGGCTTAGGAGGGGCCACAACGGTTTGCGGGACGCTGGACGCCACCGCCAAGCCTAGCGGCTCCTCGGGCCCGATTTAGGGCTCGCGTTGACAGGCTCGGCGGCGGATGCTAGAAAGCATGGTCCGACGGGTGGACCCCGTAGAATTGGTGTGCCCTCCGCGGGTCGGCGACGCTCTCCGTCCCGCCGCTCACTGAAAAGCCGTTCATCGCCGTGCACCGGCCCGGCGAAGTTGACGAAAGGAACCTCATCCTTGGCCTTCCCCGAGATCGAAAAGGGCACCGGCGGCAACAGCGTCCGGATCAAGCGCCAGCTTTCCGAGCAGGCGATCGCTCAGGCTTCTGATGGACGATGGGCCGAAACTGCGGAGACGAACCGCAAGATCCTGGAGATGGGCCCGGACGCCGAGGCCGAGAACCGTCTGGCCAAGGCCTACTGGGAGCTCGGGGAGTTGGGGGAGGCGCGCGAGCACTACCAGATCGCGCTGGCCCTCGATCCCACCAACCGCATCGCCGAACGGAACATCGAGCGCCTCAGGGTCTTGATGAGCGAAGCCGGCGAGAAGACCGTGGCCGCGGAGAAAGCCGACAAGGCCCCGGTTGCCATCTTCGTCGAGGAGACCGGCAAGACCGGCTTCGCCATGCTCACGGACCTGGCCGCGCCGCGCACCCTTGCCCACGTGAACCCGGGCGACGCCGTGGAACTCCTTCCCGAGGGCAATCGGCTCCACGCCGTGGCAAACGGCACTCGCATCGGGATCGTCGAGCCGCGCGTTGCCGCACGCCTGCTCAAGCTTCTCGCCGACGGCAACAAGTACTCGGCCGGGATTACGTCGCTGGGCGACCGCGACGTTCGGATCGTGATTCGCGAGATCTTCCAGGACCCTCGCAACTACGGCAAGGTCAGCCTCCCAACCGCCGCTCGCTCGACGGACCTGCGCCCCTACACCAAGGGCACGCTGCTTCGCGAGGAGGAGTTGATGGAAGAGGATCTCGAGGAAGACGAGGAAGACGAAGAGATCGAGGACCTCGACCGCGTTCTGCCGGCCCAGGTAACCGGCGATGAGGCGTTCGAAGAAGAGACCGACGAGCTCGAGGAGCCCTAGTCCGACGCTCTCACTCGCCGAACCGTGGCAATGACGAACACTCCCAGCGAGACGCTCGGCGCGATTGCAACGCCTGCGGTTCCCGCCGATCCCGTGCCGCCCGCTGCGTCCGACCGGGGTTCGCGCTCGGCCTATCGGCCGTTCCTCGATGGTCTCCGCGCAGTTGCGGTTCTGGGCGTTCTGGTCTACCACCTGAACCGAGACTGGCTGCCCGGCGGATTCCTGGGCGTCGACATCTTCTTCGTGCTGAGCGGCTACCTCATCACGATGCTCCTTCTGAACGAGCAGCGGGAGACCGGGCGGATCCACCTGCCGACCTTCTGGGCGCGCCGAATCAGGCGGCTCCTGCCGGCCCTGCTGGTGTTGCTCGTGGTGATGGTCGTGCTCGTCGATCTGAGTGGCGATCCACTCGCGCAGGGCCAGGCCCGCGGCGATTTCCTGTCAACGCTCTTCTATGTAGCCAACTGGCACTTCATCACGGCAGGCCAGTCGTACTTCACGCAGTTCGTGGCCGTGTCGCCCGACCGCCACACCTGGTCGCTCGCAATCGAAGAGCAGTTCTACCTGTTCTGGCCGATCGTGGCGGCGCTCGTCCTGGCCCGATTTCATAGAAGGGCGCTGGCGACCGTGGCGGCCACGGTCGGCCTCGCCTCGGCGTTGTGGATGGTCGTTCTCTTCGATCCCCACGATCCGTCACGGGCTTACTACGGCACCGACTCGCGGATCTTCGAGATCCTGATCGGGGCTTTGCTCGCAATCGCATTGGCGGGCTCGCTGCGACCGCGGATCGAGTCGATCGGGCGGCGACTCGCGCCCGTCGGTCTGCTCGTGATCGTCGCCGCATTCCTGTTCCTAGCCGATGACAACTCCATCTACTACCACGGCGGAGCGGTGGTGCTCGCGGTCGCGGCGGCGGTCTTGATCGCAGGTCTGGAGGCCGGCAGCCGGATTGACCGGGTTCTGTCACTGCGGCCGCTAGTCCTGATCGGCCTGGTCTCCTACGGGATGTACCTCTGGCACTTCCCGATCGTTACCTTCACCAACGAGTGGGTCGGGCCCACCAGCACCCCGACCATCGCGCTTCTGGCCGTCGCGCTGACGTTCGCGGTCACTGCTGTCTCCTATGTCGTCGTCGAATCGCCGATCCGCCGTCGGGGGTTGCTCCTCGGCTACAAGCTGACCCCGGGACGCCTGGCTCGAGTGGTGCCGCTCGCCTCGGGCGCCGTGGCGGTCATCATCGTGGCGGCTACGGCCAACGGCGACGTCAACCCGAACTGGGACGATGCCGCCAACTACCCGACTGGAATCGCGTTCTACACTCCGGCTCCGGTTGGCACCAATGCGGCGGAGGCGTTGCCATCCGGCGCGCCGACGCTGCCTGTGTCGCCCGACCCGAGCCCCAGTCTTGTCGGCACACCCGCCCCGCCCACGCCCAAGCCCATCGCCGGCGCGGGCTGGATCGTCGGCGTGGTCGGCGACTCGGTCATGGCCTCGGCGGTGCCCGGTCTCCAGGCCGAGACCTCGCGCCGGGGCTGGTTCCTCGTCGATGCGGCAAGGCCGTCCTGCCCGGTCGGATACGACCCGCTATTCGATAATGGCGGCGCGCCGTCGCCTGGACAGGGCAAGTGCGACGTCGTCCAGTCTCTCCACGACCAGCTCCTGGCGGCGAAGCCGGACGTGGTGATCTGGCACGATCTTCAGTCGGTCCTGGCTCGCAAGACGGCCAACGGCCAGATCTTGCTGCCGGGCACGAGCGCGTGGAAGGCGGATCTCTTCCGCGGGTGGTCGCTCGTCCTCGACCGGTTCCTCGGGGCCGGGATCCCGGTAGTCATCGTCCTGCCGCCTCAGCGCAGCCAGGAGACCCTGGGCTGCCAGGGCGTTGCGGATCAGGCTCGCTGCGTGACCATCCAGCAGCAGGACGCGCTCATTCGCCAGGCGACACGCGACTGGTTCGCCAGCCTGGGCAGCCGTTCCGGCGTGTACCTGATCCAGGTCGATTCGCTGCTCTGCCCGCACGGGGTGCCCTGTCCCGAGCAGAACGACGGCATCGACGTGCGGCTGCCCGGCTACGACCAGACCCACTTCAGTGCAGCGGGCTCGGTGTGGTTCGCGCCGCGCCTCCTGGACGAGGTCGTGGCTGCGCTGCAGCCAGGAGCTGCCACACCGGCGCCCGGCGCGACCTCCTAGCCCGTTCCACCACGGGGCGGCCCGATGGCCGAGAGTCCTCCTCCGACCGACGGTCCGTCTGTCACAATTGGGGCATGGTCGGGCGCGCCGTTACCACCCGCGCCGAACGGCGCAGCTTGGGCAGTCCATCGCTGCCGGTCTTCAGCCGGCTCGCCCCGTCCGCCCCGACTGCCGAACTGGTCGCCCAGATCGAAGCCTGGACCAAACCAGGCGAGGTCGTCCTCGATCTAAACGGCAGGGGCGGCTGGGTCGCTCGCGCAGCCGTGGCCGGCCAGCGTCGCGCTGCCGATCTGGAGTCCCTGTCGTTGACCAGGCTTCTGGCTGACGTGGTTCTCCGACCGCCGGACCTGCGCCATCTCGATGCGGCAGTGCAGGCGATCTCGCTACGCCAACTCGGCAAGGCCTCCGTGAAGACGACGATCGATGGCCTTTTTGCCAGCAAGTGCCCGACGTGCGGTCGGCCCGTCGTACTCGACGCACTGGTCTGGGAACCGGTTCGGGGGCGCGGCCGCGCCGCCGAACACAGCGCCGCCGAACACAGCGCCGCCGAACACAGCGCCGCCGACAACGGCGCCGCGGACGAACGGGCGGTGCGGCGGGAGTTCAGGTGCCCTCACTGCGCGAAGAAGGTCGGTGGCTCCGAACTGCGCCATGCCGAGCCTGACGAGGAAGACCGGATCGCTGCCGCGTTCTCGGAGGTGCCGCCGGAGGTGCTCAAGAAGCTGCGAAAGCGCTTTCCGACGCCCACGCCGGACCACCCCCTGGCGGACCAGCTGATCGATCTCCACACCGCCCGCCAGCTCGTGGGTCTGAACGCGATCCTCGACGGGATCGAACTCGAAACCCGCGCGGCGTCGCTGACCGCCGCTTTGCGTTTTGCGTTCGCTCACGCCGTCACGCTGGCCGGCAGGCTGAACGAGTACCGCGATCGGCGGCCGACTCTCCACATCTCCAACGGCACGGCCCGTCTCACCGGCGCTCGTACGTGGCGCGAGCGAAACCCGTGGCCCGCCTTTGAAGACGGGATTCAGGCGGTGCGGAGTTTCGTGGAATGCCTCGATGCGGACGACAGGCGACCCGTCTCGGCCCGGTTCGCCACAGACCTCATGGATCTTCAGGAGGGCACGCCCAACGTCGTGATCGGCGAAGCGACGGTCGGGTCGCTGAGGCGTCTGGGATTGGCTGGCAGCCGCATAGCCCATTCCGGCACTCCGTCCCGGGTCCGATTGTTGCTGGGCCAGACGCCGCTCCAGTGGACCCACGAACGGCTCGTCGAGGCCTATCACGAGACGGCCTGGACCCTGGGCGCTGGCGCAGCTTCAATGCTCCCGTACGGCGCGCTGTTCCGACCCGCGCCGCGGAGAACCCCTCAGAGCGAGGCGGAGGATTCTGCCCGGTCGCTGGGACGGTCGCTCGCGATTGCCACTTCGGCGCTGGCCAACAACGGCCGCGCAGTCGTCCTCCTCGACGACGCCGAGCCCAGATCTCTGGTCGCGGCCGCGATCGGCGGAGCGGCGGCGGGATACCGCCTGGTCGAGGCCCGGCTCCATCGCGGCGACGAAGAGAGTGGTGCCATCGCCGTCTTCGTGCCGCCTACCGGCACTCTGGCTCCGGGCCCGCGGACGCGCGCCAATCGGCCCCTTCCGCCAGTGGAAGGCGGCGCAGGAGACCCGGGCACCATCGCCGGCCGGGGCGTCTTCGCCGCGCCAGAGAAGCTCGACGAAGGCCCGTTCCGGGCGTCGGCGGCGACGCTTGCCGTCAGCGACGCGGCAATCGAGCTGCTCAAGGCACGGGGCGAACCGGCGCGCTTCGATGAGATGCTGGGCGCTCTGCTGGTGGGGCTCGATCGGTCCGGACAACTGGCTCGGCTCGCCCGGCAATTCAGGCCGCCGCGCGCCGACCACGGTTGGGATGCCTGGGTCGACGAGACGGACAAGGATTCCGAAGAGCCGGCCGAGGAGGACCTACCCGCAGCTGGGGCCGCGGCCGCCAGGCCTTCCACGGTCGACAGGTCCCACTCGAAGACCGTCGGCGAGGAGTCAGAAGGCGATGAGTCGCGCCCGCCCGAAGGCCCGATCGACGAACTTCTCGAACTGATCCGGCACGAGCTCGCCCGGTCGACGAATCGTCACATCCGCCAGGTGGAGCCCGGCTACTACTGGCTTGGTTCTGAAGAGGACCGGACTGGCGCCGCTCAGCCGCTGGCCGATCGAGTGGAATGGGCCGTCTTCAGCCTGCTGTCATCGTCGCGCCAGATGTCCGAGTCGGCCGTGATGGAACGCATTGCGGGCCTGTTCTCGGAGAGCGAGGTGCCCGACGCGAGGCTGCTGCGGGATTGTCTGGCTAGCTACAGCGCCCCCGGAAGCACTCCGGACGCAATCGCCACGGCCGACCAGCTGGAGCGCCGCTCGGCCCAGCACGATGCCATGATCGCGATGATCGCCGATCTAGGGCATCGCCTCGGAATGCGCGTCTGGATCGGACGCCGCCAGCAGGTTCGCCGCGTCGATGGCCGTCCCCTCGAGGACCGCATCGATAGGGAAGAGCGCGAGGTCCAACCGACGGCCATCGCCTGGGGTCCGGAGGCCGAGCTAGAGCGGGTCGACTGCGCCTGGTACGTCCGCCACAAGGCGAGCTTCCTGTTCGAAGTCGAATGGACGGCCATGCTTGGCGATCCAGTCCTGGTGCGCCACAGCCGGTTCCCGAACGACGACAAGGTGGTTCGTTTCCTGGTCATCCCGGCCGAGCGCGCCGCCCTGGCCCGCGAGAAGCTCGCTCGTTCGCCACTGCTGCGGCGCGCCTTCGCGGAGCGAAACTGGCATGTCCTGAAGTGGGATCAGCTGGCCGCCTTCGCCTCACGCGACAAGATCGCTCTCGCCGATCTGGAGCCGTACATGGGCTTCGACGCCGACGCGGCCGGTGGGGAGCAGCTCCCGTTGTTCGAGGTCTGACCCCGTCAGTCGCGGCCAGCTCCGACGATGCGTGTCCCGGCGATCTCGCCGAGCGCCTCGACCAGGCGGTCGATTTCCTCTTCGGTGTTGTAGTGGACTGCGCCGACGCGGATCAGCCCGCCCGATTCGGCCAATCCCAGAGTCCGGATCAACTCGTAGGCGTAGAAATCGCCGTCCCACGCCGCGATGCCGCGCCGGCCCAGCTGCGTGGCAACTTCGCGGGGTGAGTGGCCGGCGAGGGTGAACGCGAACGTGGGAACGCGTTCGGCCATGCGGTTCGGGTCGACAATGCCACGCAGCTCCAGGCCCGGCACGCTGCCCAACGCCGTCAGCGTGCGCCGTGCCAGTCTGCGCTCAGTGGCCCCGATGACCGCCATCGCCGCCCGAAGTCGGTCGCGCCGCGTGGCCCCGCCCCGGACTCCTCCGGCTGGCCCAGACAGGCCGCCAGCGACCCGGGCCGTCGACCCGAGCTCCTCCAGATACTCGAACGTGGCGAGCAGCCCAGCCAGCGCCTCACCGGGAAGTGTGCCTGTCTCCCACTTTTCGGGCGGCGCGTCGGAGGAGGGGCGGACCTTGTACGCCGTGAGGCGTTCGAGCAGTTCGCGCCTGCCGTAGAGGAGGCCCAGGTGCGGCCCGAAGAACTTGTAGGGCGAACAGACCAGGAAGTCCGTGTCCAGAGTCGCCACGTCGATCGCGACGTGGGGTGCGGCGTGTACCGCATCCACGTAGGTCAGAGCTCCCGCCGAGTGCGCCATCTCCACGATCCGAGCGATGGGGTTCAAAGTCCCGACGGCATTCGAGGCGAGGCTCGCCGCTACCAAGCGCGACCTCGGCCCCAGCGCCCGTTCGAGGCTCGTCAGGTCGAGCGCGCAATCGTCCGTGCGGATCTCCACCCAGCGAACGCGTACGCCCCGCTCTTCTTCCAGCGCAAGCCACGGCGCGACGTTGGCATCATGGTCGAGCCGCGTCACCACGATCTCGTCGCCGGCTCGCAGCGTCCGACCGATTGCCCGGCTCGCCGCGAAGGTGAGCGTCGTCATGTTCTGGCCGAACACGATCTCATGCGGCATGGCCGCGCTGATGAAATCGGCCGCGGCCGCATGCGCCTCGGCAATCGTCGCGTCGCTGTCCTCGCTCGTCCCGAAGGCCCCTCCGTGGTTGGCGTTGCAATGCTCGAGGTAAGACGCCATGGCTTCAATCGTCCGGCGAGGTACCTGCGTGCCCCCGGGACCGTCGAGGTAGACGTACGGCCTGCCGTTCTGCATGCGGGCCAGCGCCGGGAACTGCGCCCGGACCGCGGCGAGACCCGCCCCCGTCAACGCCAGAGGCTCGGTGTCGGCCCCAGCCGTCGGTGAGTGAGTTGCGGACACTGACGAGGGACGATCGGCGGGCACGGCTCCTCCGTTTGACAGGGTTCGAACGCTACGGATGGTACGACTTGCCAGGTGGTTTCGACGATGCGACACCAGGGGAGCGGATCCGGCCACATGGGCCAGCCGCCGCCGTTCGGGCTCGCGGAGCGCATCGAGCGGGCTACGAGGCGGATCGGCAGACCTTTCAAGTACGCCTTCAAGCAAACCTGCAAGCAAAACGAATCGTGCGGGCCGGTGCTGTCACGCGACCGTGATGGTCGTGCCGCCATCCTGCATCTAAGGGTAGTAGGCGGGAGGTCCATTCGGCAGGTGAAACCCCTGCCACTTGACTAATCCTTAGTAACTATGTAAACATTCCACCGTCTTACTACGCGAGACATCTGGTGCGCCAGTTGATATGCGGACGGGCCAGGTGGAGCGCAAGACCGGACTTATAGGACCTACCCAGTCGGTGCGGCTCCGAATCGGGCGCGGAGCGCAGGAACAGACCGGCGGCGCGCGGATGCGACGTCCGGGGTCGCCCGAAACCAGCGCTTGAGGAGTAGAAGTGGTGCTCGACGGGAACGCGGTTCGATCAGTCGATCGGGCTGCCTCACTGCTGATCGCTTTGGGAGAGTCACAGGGCGAGGCCGGGGTAACGGAGCTTGCGAGGCGCCTGGGACTCCACAAGTCAACGGCCTCGCGGCTGCTCGCCACGCTGCAGAAGCGTGGCCTCGTGGAACAGGACGACGACTCTGGCAAGTACCGGCTCGGTCTTGCGGTTGTGCGTCTGGGCGGCCACGCCGAACGAACGCTGGACCTGCGTTCGATTGCCATGCCTGAGCTCGAGTCACTGGCTCGTGCGCTGAAGGAAACGACGACCATCGAGACGCTCGAAGGCGACAGCGTTCTGACGATCGCCTATTCGGACGCCTCCGGCATGGGTCGCGACCGGTCCGGGCGTAGTTCGCCGCTGCACGCGACGGCGCCGGGCAAGATTCTCTTGGCCCACCAGCCCGAGCGCGAGGTCATCCGGCTGTCCAAGGTCGGGTTCACTCCATACACGTCTCACACCATCGTGCGCGTCGACCTCCTGCTCGAAGAGCTGGCTCGCGTTCGCAAGCGCGGCTTCGCCACCGCCTTCGGGGAGTTCGAGCCGTCCATCAACGCCGTGGCAGTGCCCGTGTTCGATCAGCGGTCTGCGGTGGTAGCGGCGCTCGAGGTTCGTGCCTCTGGCAACCGGATCCTGCCGAGCCGCGTCCCGGAACTCGTCGAACGGGCGCGAGATGCCGCGGCCGTGATCACAGAGCGCATCGGCGGAGTGAGCACGCCGGTCTAGGCTCCGACCCGTCGTCGCGGGCTTCGGCCGTAGCGGCAGACACCACATCAGTTCACTTTGCGCGGCCCTCCGGTCCCCCTCCCGGGGGGCCGCGCCATATCCGCGAGCCGGACGCCGCACGCAACGCTAGGCTATCCGTATGGCACCCCTCGAGATCAAAGTGACTCCACCATGGGGCGGCGAGTCGTTGGACATCGGTCCGTACCTGGGTTCCGCCGCTGCCATCCTTGGCATTCTCGTCGCGGCCTTCATCCTCATAAGGCTGGCTCACGTTTTCGTCCGCGGAATCGTGCGGGCCCTGCTAAGCCGGGAGACGGTCGAAGGAACCGCCCACGAGCTGACCGCCGCGGAAGTCAAGAAGCGCCAGGACACGATCGAAACGCTGGTAGTCAACGTCGTGCGCTTCTTCGTGGTGGTCGTAGCCGGCCTGATGATCCTCGAGACCGCTTTCCGGCTCGACATCGGCCCGGCTATCGCCGGTCTCGGAATCATCGGTATCGCGGTCGGCCTTGGCACACAGAGTCTCGTGCGCGACTACCTCAACGGCGCTCTGATCCTGGTCGAGAACCACTATGCGATCGGAGACGTAGTCAGGATCGCCGGCGTGTCGGGAAAGGTGGAGGACTTCACACTCCGACGCACCACGTTGCGCGACCAGGACGGCACCGTCCATACCGTACCAAACGGCCTGGTCAACGTCGCATCGAACCTCACTCGCGAGTGGGCCAGGGTCAACGAGGACGTCCGCGTCGTCTACGGCACGGATATCCAGAAGGCGAGCGACGTGGTCGATCGGCTTGGCCGCGCCATGGCCTCTGACCCGGAGTGGGCCGCGCGCATCCTGGAAGCTCCTCGTGTCGAGCGAGTTTCACAGCTGGGTGAATACGGCGTCACGCTCAAGGTCCTCGGCACAGTCCGCGCCTCGGAACAATGGGCGGTCAGCGGCGAGCTGCGCAAGCGGCTCCTCGCCGCGTTCGCTGCAGAAGGCGTAGAGATGCCGCAGCCGCAACGCTTCGTCGTATCTGGTCCCAAGGCCCGCCCGGGAGAGACGCCGCCGGACGCGAAGTAGGGCGCCAACGAACGTCAATTCTCCGAATTGCCAGCAACTTAGGTAGGGAAGTGCGGGCCCACGAGCCCGTCAGCGCAACGACTACGATGCCCTTACTGACGGGTTGGTGTTGCGGCCGCCGCCGAAGATGCCCATGAAGCCGCTGCCGGTCTTCGCCGCGCCGGGATCGCGCGTGGCTATCATGCGGTCGGCCAGCAGCTCGATGTCGTCGATGACCTTCTCCTTGGGGAACCGCTCGACGGCCGAGCGGCCCTCATTGGCGGCCCGAACGAACAACATCCCGGCCGACCGTACCTCGGCCAGGGCGGGCATGCCCACGGTCCGTTCCATGTCCGCGACCGAGACACCGCTGTTGGCCCGGTTCACGACCATGGCGAGCCGATCCCGGATCTCCAGTTCGACGGCCACCTCTCGGAGTTGCACCGCGGCCCGGATGGCGGGCACGTCGGGCGTAACCGGCACGATTATCTTGTCGGCCCGCTCGAAGATGACCTGATTGAGCGGCCCGTAGTCCGGGTGCATGTCGACGACGACCCAGTCGAAGGCCTGGCGTGCAACCGTGATCGCCTCGGCTACGCGTTTGGGTTCGAGGATCTCGGTATGCAAAGGCGACTCGGCCATGACGAGCACGGCGATCCCGCTCTCATGGTGAGCGGCGATTTCGGCGAACGTTTCGCCCGCGCCCGTGGTCAGGTCTTCAGTCCAGGCATCGGCGACGGTGCGCACGTTCTCCATCCCTAGCGAGGAGGCGACGTGCCCGGTGACCGTGTCGCAATCGACGAGCAGAACGCGCTGACTCTTGCGGATCTGCAGCATCGCGGCCACGTTGACAGCGATCGTGGTCTTGCCAACGCCGCCCTTGGGGTTGAAGACGATGACGATCTGCCCGTGCCGATCTTCCTCGCTGATCTCAGGCGCGCCCGGTTCCTCGATCATGCCGCCGTGGACGGCGTCGTCGGTGGGTACTTCGGCGCGGATGAGCATCGCCTCGACGCGCCAGCGCAGGGACTCGGCGGAGTAGGGGCGCGTGAAATACTCATCGCTCACGCGGGCCCGGCCGGCCATTCCCATCCTGTCCAGAGCCCGAGCCGCAACGACCATGAGCGCCGGAATGTTGCGGCCCTCATCGTGGAGCAGGCCGTACATCTCGATCGTGCGATCGAAATCGTTCTCGCCGTCGAGGATCGCCACGCCGATGTCGCGGCGCGTGCTCAGGAGGACCTCCAGCTCGTCGGCGGTCTTTACCTCTATCGCCTCGTAGCCAGCCTCAGTCAACTGCGAGCTGACGGCGACCAACTCCGCATGCGGTAGAGCGATTGCAACCGCTGACCGGGGCACTTTGACGGGGTCTCCCTTGTGGTGCGCAGACGCGACAACGCGTCAGTCTAGCCCTCCGCCTCGGGGTCGTGCGCGGAGACATTGAGTACGCCTTCGCGCTCGGAGACGACCCTGGCCTGGAAGGCCGGCAGCGTCGGCACGAGCGATCCCAGCGAAACCTCCGGGCCGTGGCCGACGGTGAAGATGAACTCGCCATCGGGGCCGGACGAGACACCGACGTTCTTGACGCCGGGCAGGCGGCCAAGCTGACGCTTGAAAGTGGCGATGCTGGCGACGCTCACCAGGCCCACGACGACGACCTGGGTGGACTCGTTGGCCGCCGGCTTGGCCGGCGCCGCGCGTCCTCCGCTGGCGGCCGCAGCCGCGGCCTGGGCTTCGGCCTGGGCGTTTGCACCGATGAGTTCCGACGGCTCGCCGTCCGCGCTTCCGACCCCGTCGGAGCGCATGATCTTCTCGCGTCGGGCTTTGAGCTCCGTCGTGAGAGTCCCACGATCCTGATCCGAAAATGCCGGAGGGTCGGGCATCTGGGCGGCCATGCTGGCAAAGATGGTCGGATCCGCTTCCTGCATGAGCTGCTCGAAGAACTGGGCTACTTCTTCTTCGAAGCCGGTGACCCGCTTCTGGACGCGTTCGATCTCGAGTTCGATCGCGGAGTTGTACTCCAGAAGCTCCTGCTCCAGAAGCTCGCGGCGGCGGGCGATACGCTGCTCGGTTTCGACGCGGATACGCTCGACCTCGGCTTTCGACCAATCCCGGATCGCGCTCACGTCGGCCTCAGCGGCCTTGCGCAGCGAAGCGGCCTCATCGTCCGTGCGGGCGTGGAGCTTCTCCACGTACGTCTTGGCGTCCGCCTGGCACTGATCGATCGTCGCCTGCCGCGCCGTCTCGGCGGTCGAACGCATTGCCTGCGTGAGGTCCGCCAGGAATCGGTTCGGATGACGCGCGGCCGTCTCGTTCACGCTCATCTCCCCGTTGTTGCTCCGGGCCCCGGCCGGGCGCCGGAGAATACCCGCTTCAAGTTACTACCCCCGTTTGGGCTCGGCCCTGGAGCGTCTCCGCTCAGCGACCACGACTGCAGGGACCATTATCACGGGCCAATCCAGTCCCGAGGCTGTCGCCCGCACGCATCATGTGCTGCGTGTTGCCGACAGGCACTCCGCTGGAGGTACCAGGACTAGCCTACCTTCCGTACCGCACTACGAATGCTGATTCGAGGCCGATCGCCTCCGCTCCGACCCTGTTCTCGCGTCTGGGCTTTCGAACGCACCGGTTGGCCGAGCGCATCCTGAGCCACAAACGCCGTTGAGAGGTCAATTTAGCAGGTCCGGTGAGGCTCTTGATCCCACGTCGGGCCTGGGTTGGGGGCGGTCTAAGAGTGAGCGCGCGCCGCGGCGGCCGCCTCTTCGGCCTCGGCTTTGGCAAGCTGTTCGCGCCTGGCGCGAAGCTCTTTTGCAAGGACTTCGCGATCGCGATCCATGAAATCCGGCGGATCCGGCATCTGCGTAGCCATTCTTGCGAAAACCGTCGGATCGGCGCCCTGTAGGAGCTGGTCGAAGAAATGTGACACTTCTTCTTGGAACGCGAGCACGCGCTCCTGAACCCGCTCGACCTCGAGCTCGATGGCTGCGTCGTATTCCTGTAGCTCCTGCTGCAGGAGTTCGCGCCGCCGGGCCACTCGCTGTTCCGTCTCGGAGCGAACCCGAGCGACGTCCGCCTTGGATCGCTCCCGGATCGTGTTGGAGTCGGCTTCGGCGGCCGCGTGCATCGCCGCGACCTCGTCGTCGGTGCGAGCCTGGATCTGCTCGACATACGTCTTCGCGTCCGCGCGGCATTGTTCGACCGACGCCTGCAGTGCCGAATCGGAAGTCACACGCATCGCCTGCGTCAAAGCCGCCAGGAATCGGTTCGGGTGATTCGGCGCCGACTCTCTCACGCTGATCTCCATGGTCCCGGTCCCCGTCCTCCG